>VOFJ01002538.1_pt1 | contig 90745 bp, 122 predicted proteins | sample 5384081 | NCBI WGS metagenome assembly VOFJ01 (sample SAMN12384729, study PRJNA508395) | human gut metagenome | isolation source: healthy gut I | host: Homo sapiens | reverse complement strand
TACACTATTTCGGAATAAAATACAAGATGAAAAAAGCAGAAAAATAATTTAATAAAATTTTCAAAAAGCACTTGACAAGCAGGAAAAAATAAGTGTATAATATATCAAGGTTAATCACCGCACAACAGAATATGCCGCTGTGGTGGAATCGGCAGACACAAGAAGGACTTAAAATCCCTCGGTAGCAATACCGTATCGGTTCAAGTCCGATCAGCGGCACCATTTAAATTTTTATATTATTAATTCGCCATGCAGAAATACCCAAGTGGTGAAGGGGCTCCCCTTCAAAGGGAGTAGGTCGGGAAACCGGCGCGAGGGGTTCAAAATCCCTCTTTCTGCGCCAAAAGAAGTCACTTTTTGTGGCTTCTTTTTTTATTGCAAAAAATGCGGCTGATGCCCAGAAAGTATCAGCCGCTGATTTGTCCGGGTTGTGATGTCAGCGTATTTGTATTTGTTTCATTTCGTCAGTGAGTGCGTTCGCCTTGTTTGCGGTCTTTCCGAAGTAACAGTATACGGATAATTGAATAAGGAAGAAGCTCACAAAGGAACTTAGCTACAACTTGACAGATAGCAGAATACATTATAGTACCATAACCTAAATGTTCTGAAATCAATGGCAAATTCACCATGCTAGTTTTTTCGACTCTTGGAAGAATATCGGGATAATAAATCGCAAAGCCAACAAATATCAACAGAAAAGATGGTATCCAAAAATAAATCTTTGAGCGAATAATGCCTGCCGCAAATTGCCGCCGCTATTAAAATTACTCTCATAACAATGAGACTTACTACTGCCGTAGGCGGCAATATCCCTTCACTTCTGACTCCCATCGCTTGAAGCATAGGTTCAATTATTTGCACTTCAAATATTTAATCAGATACACACCCATCTGAATCGCCATTGTTAAAATTAGATTAGAAAGCAACGGATGTTTTTTCATATTGTTATCCTTTCTGTCTTTGTATACAAATACGAGCAATTACAAATGGAATAATATCAAGTAAAAAAGCAATAAAAGGAACAGAAGTAAAGAAATTATCGGAAAGATGAAACTCCAACCTACCGGGACTATATATTAAAAAGAAATACTGTATATAATATATTGTAAAATAGACATAACCATATTGGGATGTTTCCGTTGAATAGTACTCCCAAAACGACTGCTCCCACAATATTTATTAGTATAACAGCAATTCCGCTAATAATCTGTCCCTCCGGCAAAATACCCTGAAACATGATACCGTTCGATTCCATAATTGGTTCAACAATTTTAACCCATAAAACTTGAAGAGAATATGATACAATAGAAATAATAATTACCGAAACGATATATTTTATAAACGTTCTCATTCTTCCTCCTGTCTGGATTCAATTATCTTGCTATATGCCAATGGTGGGCTCGGGTTCCTTGCTTATATGATGAATAACTCACTTAAGATTTTGATTTACCACCAACCTTTTTTTATTAGTTTGATTAGCAATTTAACAGCATACTGCATAGTTAATATTGCTATAAAAGGTTATAAGTCTATCTAGCAGAGCAATATTGCGTGAATAATAAGTTGAAGTAAAAAATCCACCTAACCCTATTCCATAAGGACAATCTTCTCCTGAAATTGCGAAGGTCAATGCGCAGTAAACGAAATCGGGAATTATCCAAAAAAGCACACGTTGTTGTTCCAGAGCTAATCCGATTATTGAAATCAAGGGGATTGGCACCCAGGTAAGAAGAAAAAATAAATCAGAGCCGCTTGCCAGATTTATATTTGGAATACGTGGTAAAAAATACTTTATCAAAAAGAAAACATGTCATTACAAGCGTATTAACAGTTGTTATGATTATATTCCTTTTCGCAACCGGTTTCATAAAATGTCTCCCTTTCAATCATTATCTGCACCCTTCTTTCTGCAAGTAATCAGCGTTGTTATCAGCATAACAATACCATATTGCACAGTTATGAAAATAGACGCTTTCCAAGATGGCATTGCAGGAGTGTAGTCAAGGAATACACTTTTTTTCATTTGTATTTACAAAGATATAAACGAAAGGCTGATTATATAGTAAAAAAAAAAGCAGATACATAATTGGTATTGAAAATGTTAAGCACTTGATTTTATAGCTGAATTTTCTGATTGCTACTATTGTCGTCAGGCTTACAATCGCTACCTGAGCAAAAGCATTTATTATAAGCGTTATTGCTAACACCCACGGAAGACTTGAAGGCAATTTATCTACTATCAAACCACTCAATGGACTTAAAAACTTTGAGAAAATCAAGACATAGACATTGATTACAAACCATACAAAAAATTGGTGTGATAGGCTGAAATCATTTTACGAATAAACATATTATCTCACCTCCCTGACAAAAGGTAATAGCTGATAGTTTCGTGTGGGTTGGAAATATTATCTGTTCCTCCAATTATGAATAAGTTGACAGAATATTTTATGAATGTCCGCTTCGTGCTTTTATATCGTTGGGCAACATCAGTTAGAACTGTTGGAACATTCTTATTTACCACAAGATCGGCTAAATATTGCATAAAAAGGCTGTTGTTTCACAAATTGTGACCTGTCTCATAACTTCCCAGTACAAATATCTGACCGTCTTCACATTCGATAGATAACTCAGAAAGTCCCTGAAAATCAGGCTCTTCAACATTTATTAAATACGAAGAGTATTTTATACAGTAAGTTTTATCTTTGTCAGTTTTAATATCACAGATATGCGGTGATATATGAATTTCTGACTGCTTTCCGTCTACGATTCGTTCATTTGCTCGGTTGAACGAATATCGTATGATACGACACTACCGTCAAAAAGCTCCAGTGCTTCGGACAGTTGATTGTCAAAGTCGGATTCTGAAGATACCGTTTTGCAAAACAAATCTTTCAAACCTTCAGAGTCATTGCTGCTTAAGTAGTCTAAAATTTGTTTGCATTGATTTTTTTGTTTCTGAGTTAATATCAATTCGTCCGATTTCACAACCGGAGCAAAATAACAGAACGCTACTCAGCGTAAGAAACAATATCAATTTCTTCATTATTAACTACCACGCTTTCCACAATAAGTGCCTTTATTCTTTGTAATAATTTCTGCCAATTATCAGTTTTTCGCCCCAATTACCGTCTTTGCATATTTGGATCCTATTGATCCCCTCATACTCAGGATGTTCATTCCATATATAATGATATGAAAACGAAATCGTATATTCTTGTCCGGTTTCGGTGGTGAAATCAAATTCCGGATGGCAGCTGTAATAGTAAATTATACCATTGTTTTTTTAGCTTCTTCGCCTCCTCCTTTACCTTCATAGCTATATGAAGTAATTGCACCATCGATATATTCAAAAAGCTGTCTTATTTCGTCCAAAGAGCTATCTTGATAATTTTCCTTCATATCTTTGTTATAAAAATCGAACAATTTTTCAGAATCTTTATTGACAATACATTCCATCATTCGGACTGCATTTTCTTTAATGTCGCCTTCATCAACATGTTCATTTACAATACAAGATGACAAAATCATAATTAAGCTTAACGCAAAAAAAGAACCCATTATTTTTACCAGGCTATCCATAACGTATTTTCCTCCATATCAAAAATCAGATATTGAGCTTCAATTTTTCCTTATTTATTAAATACGAATAGTATCATATACTGTATATTTTATCTTCGTCCGTAAGTAAATACATTAACTTCGCCGACAAAGAACATTTCCTTTACATTTTCATCCATTGCCATAACAGTAGTAATACCAACACGTTGCGGATCTTGATTGTCGTATATCGTTTTGCTGACTTCTATTCTGTATTCTTTTTGTCATCAACGTATGCTTCGACAATTGCTCTTATGCAATAATAATTTTCTCCGAAAAGTTCTGATTTTTCGCCTGATGCTACGGCAGAAACTTCATAAGATGTTATTTCGCCGTCAAACATATTAAACAGTATATCAACATCAGCGGTTAATTCATAGTTTTCTTTTTAACCTCTTCACAGAACAATGCGATTAGTCCTTCAGAATCCCTTTTATTGATATACTCGATTACAGTGGCAACAATGTCCTCTGCCTCTTCTCGTGCATTTATCCTCCTTAGGGTACAACCTGTTAAAATGAACAGCGAAAGTATTGTAATAGAGATGAAAATATACGCCTTCTTTATGAATAATATGTAATTAAAAAGCAACGGATGTTTTTTTCATATTGTTATCTTTTTTTCTTTCTGTAATCTTTGCCGAAAACTATATCATCATAACTGCGAATATTGAAAATAAATCTTCATTTTTTATTATTTGCACACTTCTTTCTGCAAGCAATCCAGCGTTGTTATCAGCATAACGATACCGTATTGCACAGTTATGAAAATAGACGCTTTCAAGATGGCATGGCAGGATGTTGTACAGAAAAAGAAACTCCATTTATCTGTAAAAACAAACAAGTATATTGACGGCGGGGAAAACAATCAAACAACAAGTACAAAATCGGCAATGATATTACTACCCTTTTGAGAGTTAAATCAAGCTTTTTCACCGCATAAATTGTGCTTGCACATATTAATAAAAAAAGCTGTAATCCCAAGTTAAATATTAAAACAAGAATAGTCAGAATAACGGGAGAAGGCTCCATGTTTTGAGTGAACGTGCCGATAAACTTGTTAAGCAGCACATAGATAACCGTAATCGCCCAGATAGCTAAAGGCAACACAACAAAGTTTAATTTTTTCAGATACTTCATATTAAATCACCTCCTGCATAACATAACGGCGAATATTAAAAATAAATCTTCATTTTTGATCACTTGCACACTTCTTTCTGCAAGCCAATCAGCGTTGTTATCAGCATAACGATACCGTATTGCAGAGTTATGAAAATAGACGCTTTCAAGATGGCATTGCAGGCTGACCTGATGCAAAGCCTATTTGCACTCCTCCTGTAAACACAAACATATAAATTGACGGTGGGGACAAGATTGCAAAAAGCACATACATTAACACAACTGAAATAATCGAATACTTCAATTTATAACCGAGCTTCTTTACTGCCGTCACTGTCAGCGAGCTTATTACGAGCAATTGGACAATAGTATGAAGAACAAAGCTCAATACAAACGGCGCTGATATATTCATCATTAAATCCGAGAACGGTTTTAAAACTATTCCATGATAAAAAATCATAGTCACCCAGATAGCTAAAGGCAATACAACAAAGTTAATTTTTTTCAGATGCTTCATATTAATCCACCTCCTGCATAACATAACGGCGAATATTGAAAATAAATTTTCATTTTTGATCACTTGCACACTTCTTTCTGCAAGCAAATCAGCGTCGTTATCAGCATAACAATACCATATTGCAGAGTTATGAAAATGGACGCTTTCAAGATGGCATGGCAGGATGAGATTGTTGCCAGAAACCATTCCATTCACCCGTAAATACAAACATATATAATGCCGGAGGAGAATAAACTGCAAATAGCAGATACATAATTGCAATTGAAAACAACAGCTGTTTTACATTAAGGTCAAGGTACTTTATCGTGATTATTGTTGATGTGCATATAATTATCAATTGTATCAATATATTCGCAACAAACCCCAACCAAGACGGATTGGAAATAGGAAGAATTAAATCAGACAAATAATTAACGAATATACCATTGTATAAAACTGTTAAAAGCCATATAAAAAGAGCTAATAATATAAAATTGCATTTCTTTAAAAAAAATTCATTTAATTTACCTCCTGCATAACATAACGGCGTATCTGTTGATATGGGTTAAATATAACCGGAGCATTATACAAGCATAGTGAACCAAGACGAATATTTGACACAATTACAGTAAATGTATATTCATATTATACCGTGAATTGAAATATATGTCAAGAGAGATTAAATAATGTAAATAAATTGTTTATGTCAGCAAATGAAATTATACAAAAAAATCTGTTTTGGGAACAAACTTCTGATTTATTATCCCTATCCCCCCCCCCTTTCCCAGGGAAAGGGAATTTTACTGGGGCTACCGCCCCTAGACCCTGTCGGGGGGGCTACGCCCCTGCGACCCCTTTTTAATAGCCAAGAGCTTTTTCGACAAACTGAAAGCCGTGAGTATCTTCTTATAACTCACGGCTTTATCGTTTTTAACTTTTACGGCAGTTATATAAGCCCGTAACGGACTACTTCCTTTATTCTGCCGTTTTCGATGATAACTCTCGGAATACGCAGAGCAACCGCACAGGTAAGCTCATATCCTATGGTATCAATAAGCGACGCATTGTAATCTACGCTTGTTTCCCTGCATTTATCGGAATAAACATAAAACTATATCGCCTGTTTTAATATCCGGCACATTGCTTACATCAACTATAGTCTGATCCATGCAGACCCTGCCGACTACGTTGCACAGCACGCCGTTTATAAGCATTTTTCCCTTGGAGCTGAAATCACGGAAATATCCGTCAGCGTATCCTATCGGTATAACGGCGACCGTCATTTCCTTTTTTCGGCGGTATATGTTCTGCCGTAGCTTATCTGCGTACCTGCGGGAATTGTTTTAAGCTGAGAAACGACCGATTTTACCGTCATCACACTTTTCATATCAAATGGCACTTCAAGCGGATAGTTAGGGGAATGACCGTACAGTATAACACCGGCACGGACTATATCTCCGCCGAAATCGCCGTGATAGATTATTCCGCCGCTGTTCTGCGAATGGATAAGAAGCCCCTTGTCTTTTTGCTATCTTCATCAGCTTTTCCTGCTGTCTGTCGGTATACTCCACATCTGACGGGTCAAGGCTGTCAGCCGCCGCAAAGTGAGTATATGCGGCCTTGCAGTCAAGTCCGGGCATAGCAAGAATATCAAGCATTTCCTGCTGTGAATCAATTCCTACACGGGTCATACCGGTATTCACCTTGATATGCACAGGGAGCTTTACTCCCTTGCTTACAGCATAATCGCTGAGCTGCTTTGCATACTGAACGCTTCCTGCCGTCTGGGTTATCCCGTATTCGAGAAGTTCGTCAAAATAATCTTCATCGGTATAACCGAATGTCAGTATTGTGCCCGTTATGCCGTGCTGACGGAGCTTTTCGCCCTCCCAAAGATTAGAAACGCCGTAATACTTCACGCCAAGCTCCTGCAATTTAAGGCAGACCGCCTTGTCATCGTGGCCGTAAGCGTTGGCTTTAACAACGGCAAGTATATCCTTGCCCTTTGCGAGTTTTTTTTATCTCGTTATAATTATGCTCAAGTGCGTCAAGGTCAATCTCCGCCCACGCACGTTTCAGAAATCTGTTCATTACAAAACCTCTTTATATAATTATTATCGTAATATCGGGAAAAACAGCAAGAATATCATACCTGCGACAACAAAATCCGTTGTAAAATAAGCCTTGTTTTTTTTTTTCTCTTTTTATGCTATTATAGTATTATACTATTTTTTCTGAGTAAATTTCAAGCCTTCGGAGGTTGATAAATTTGAATAAAAAGAAGAAGAAGCAACTGGTATATTTACGTTATCACATTTGTGGTAACTGGTCTACTTCTGATATTGGTTTCATCCATATTGCTAAAATCATTCTATGACTCGCAGGATAAGGACGCAACAGTAAACGTTTCGCAGAATCAGACGGCTATTTTTCACTCCGGATTCAACCTACGATTTTTCTGTTCTCATGACGCTTTCCGCCGATAATGACAAGACGCCCGATAAATACATGACAATCACATACATAGCCAAGAACAACACATTTGTTCTTATGCCGTATCTTCCGAATGCCGTAATTGACGGCGGAAATACCATAAAGCAGATATGTGAGCAGTCCGGAGAAGCGGAGGTTGCAAAACTGCTCTCGTCAAAGACCGGTCTTAGCATAAACAAATATATCCGCTTCACAAAATCCACGCTTACAGAGCTGTTCGATATGGTAGGAAACACAACGCTGACCGTACCGAGCGAGATAAAGTACGAGAATAAAAAAGGATAACACCGTGACTATTATAAAGAAGGGTACGCAGATTTTCACTGCCGAGCAGATGTACGCTTACCTCACACTGCCCGATTACGGAGTCAAGGACGAGCTTTATCCCTGCAAGCTGAACGCAACGGTCATTTCATCGTTTATCGATCAGAATTTCATCGGCACAAGCAGTAAAACGCTGGACGAATATATTAACTTTATTATCAATTTCACCAACACGAATATCGAGCAGAGCGATTATGACGCAAAGGTAAAGGCAATCATCTATACGCTGTCGCAGAACAAGTCGAGCGTGACCGATTTCTATATTCCTTACGGTGACAAGAGCGGCGATGACTATATCATTGACGATAACAGCTGGAACAGTGCTAAAAAAGGCTTTGGGAACAGGCTAAAATTTATCATCAAAGCAGCGAATGTTAAAAGCAGTCGCCGCTTTAATTATAAATATCATTAATATTTATTGTGTGAAAGGGTACTCTATGAAGAAAATCAGAAGTTTTTTAGCTTTTGTGCTTACGGTTTCGGTGTTTACCGCCACCGCCTGCACTTCTCAGACGGGCGAAGGCTCATCCGCTGCCGATTCGCAAAGTGTGTCACAGTCGCAGGGAAACAGTGACAGTTCCTCCGAAAGCGAAGCCGATTCATCGCAGACTGACAAGCCGGTAACAGATTATACGACCTACGTTTCCAACACGGTAATATCGACCGGCAACAATTTCTACATTGAAGAAGCGGAAAACATCACATACAGAGCATATCTTCCTGTCGAAGAATACGGCGAGCTTGAATATAAATTCTTCTTTACGAACACGGTAGACTCTACTTATGCAAAAGGAAATATCGCTTTTGTCGGTAAAAGCGGAGGCAGCTACACCATATCTAACGCTACAGTTGCAGACGGCGGAACAGGCGTTGAAGATGAAATAACCAACCGCACTCCCGTTACATTCGGAGGCGAAACCAAAAAGGATGTTAAGCCCGATGAAAGCTACACCAGCGACACGGTAACCGTCAATATTCCCGAAGGACACTATCTTGTGTGGGAATGGACGGTTTCAGGCAAGGGAATACCCTGCACAAAAATGGCAACTCTTACCTCGACTACAAGCTCATCGGACGGCACGCAGTTCAATTACTGCGATGAAATTCCGCTGCCTCAGCTTATAGGCGCAAAAGAGAAACGTAAAAAGCACACTTTAGCCGCTATCGGCGACAGTATAACGCAGGGCTGTCAGACGGAATTTATGAAATATGAGTTCTGGGCTTCAAAGATATCGACACAGCTTGGAAGTGATGTAGCATTCTTCAACTGCGGTCTTGGCTGGGCAAGAGCAAGTGACGCTGCGGCAAACGAAAGCTGGCTTTCAAGGGTATCGGAATATGACACGGTAATTGTAGCTTTCGGAACAAATGATATAGTATCCGGAAAAATATGGGGGAAAAGAAAAGCACTGCGGAAGAGATCGAGGGCTGCCTTGACACGATAGTTTCATATCTCACAGAAAAGGGCTGTGATGTAATCCTGTTCAACGCACCTCCTCAGGACTTCAAGGAAACAAACGAGGGCATAAGGACTGCACTCAACGAAAAAATACCGGCTATTGCCGAAAAATACGGAGCAAAGTTCTTTGACTTCTCTGCTCTGCTGTCAACCGAGGCTGAACCCGAAAAGGCAGTTTACGGCGGTCATCCGAACGGCGAAGGCGGCACTGTTGTAGCAGATGCGTTTGTAAAGCAGTTCGGAAGTATGTTCGAATAATTTAAAAATTTATACATCATCAAAAAACGGCGGTTGCGATACTGCCGTTTTTGTAATTTATACCATCGCATTTTCTGCGTTTTTACAGAATATCGTTTTTTCATACGCTCATAATAATAACGCACAGCATATTGATTATAAATATGCCGAACAGCAAAACGGATACTGAAATCCTAATGAACAGAATAAACGAAAGGAAAAACGGTATGAAAAAAAAAGACAGCAGCTATATTAGCTTCCATAGCCGCTATGAGCTTATGCGGTTTATCTGCGTCTGCGGCAGACGGCGATAACATCATTGACGGTGTGTTAAACGGCGCAGAGGAGATTGTTGACGGAGTTGTAAGCGGTGCGGAGGAAATCATCACTCCCGGCGGCTCGACCTCTGTTGACGAAAGCACAAATGACAGCACAGCTATACCCGACACGGTTTCACAGGTAACACCCGGTGACAGCACAAGCAGTACAGGCAACGTAAACACAGGTGTTCCCGCTTTCGAGCTTGCGGCACTCGGTGCGGCGGCAGTAGGCGGTCTTGCGGCTATGGCTATAACGGTTCGCAAGAACAACAAGTAAATTGCTGAAATAAAACAAAACGCTCCTGCTTTATCGGCGGGGGGCATTTTGATTATTTACAGTGACAGGAAAAGTTCATAGAATTTGCTTTAATTACCATCTCTGCCGTAAAAAAGCTGTACAACAGATAAAAAAAAAGTAGTATAATATAATTTAATGTCGTGCTGTGGGGATACCTTTTATTTTATACGAAAAACATTCTGACTTTCAAATTCATCTGTACTTCTTGCTTTTACCGAGTCACATTACATACCATGCTAAACGCACTTGTGAAAATCATATCTCCGGCACTTTCGTCTGACCTCATATTTCGATTCAGCCGTCCTTACGGCAAAATTATATCTGCAATTAAAAGAGGAAATATACACATTATCGAGGAGTAAAAATGGAAAAACAAAAGCATAAACGCAGTTCCTTTTCGGGAAAGCTCGGATTTGTTCTTGCCGCCGCAGGAGCGTCGGTAGGACTGGGCAATATCTGGAGGTTTCCGTATCTTGCGGCAAAATACGGCGGAGGAATTTTTCTGCTGATATATATCATCCTTGCGCTGACATTCGGCTATACGATGATAACCGCCGAAACCGCAATAGGCAGAATGACGCAGAAAAGCCCTGTCGGTGCATACCGTTCATTCGGAAAGTCAAAGTGGCTGACGCTCGGCGGCTGGATAAACGCAGTAATACCGATTCTGATAGTGCCATACTACTCTGTTATCGGCGGCTGGGTCATCAAATATCTTTATGAATATATAATCGGAAACGGCGGACAGCTCGCCTCCGACGGATATTTTACAGGCTTTATTTCAAGCGGCGGCAGTGCCGAGATATGTTTCCTTATCTTCACGGCGCTTACGGTTGCAGTAATTTTCGGCGGGGTACGAAACGGCATTGAGCGTGTATCGAAGTTTATGATGCCTGTGCTTGTTATCCTTTCGATAATGATAACCGCATATTCCGTTACTATGCCCGGCGCACTTGAGGGTGTTAAATATTTCCTGATACCGAACTTCTCTAACTTCTCGTGGATGACGGTAGTTTCCGCTATGGGTCAGATGTTCTACTCGCTGTCGATAGCAATGGGCATACTGATTACATTCGGCTCATATATGAAAAAAAAGAACGTTTCAATAGAAAAGTCTACCACCAACGTTGAAATATTCGACACCGGCATTGCGATTATGGCGGGGCTTATGATAATACCTGCCGTATTTGCGTTCTCAGGCGGCGATCCCGATACACTGCAGGCAGGACCATCGCTGATGTTCATTACACTTCCTAAGGTCTTTTCAGGACTTTCGGCAGGAACATTTGTCGGAATACTTTTCTTCTTCCTCGTTTTATGTGCGGCACTGACAAGCTCAATTGCACTTACAGAAAGTGCGGTATCGACCTTTCAGGATCAGCTCGGCTGGGGAAGAAAGAAATCAACCGTAATAGTCACCGTTATTATGATAGCACTCGGAATACTGTCCTGTCTTGGCTACGGACCGCTCGGCTTTGCACAGATACTCGGAATGCAGATCCTGGATTTCTTTGACTTCCTTACAAACTCGGTAATGATGCCGATAGCGGCTATCGCAACCTGTCTGCTTGTTTCAAGAGTTGTGGGCGTGAAGAAGATTGAAGAAGAAATGACTGCGGAAAACGGCACTTTCAAACGAAAGAAGATATTCAATTTCATGATAAAATATCTTTGTCCCGTATTTGCGGCAATAATTCTTATAAGTTCGGTCGCAAACGCTTTCGGAATAATAAAGATGTAATCAAAACCACGCGTTGAACGCGTGGTATGCACTTGCCCTTCAAGGGCATAATACCGACTTGTGCCTGAAGGCACACTGAAAAGTCTGGCAACCGCATCTCATTTTACAGCAGCCACTCAAGTGGCTGTTTCTTTTGCTTACTGGTTCTTGCTACCCGTAAACGGGTCAATATACTCTTTCAGTGTTATTTGATCGTTTGCTATATCTTCTGTAAGTTGGTTTCTTATGTATTCTTCTATTGCCTTTTTGTTCTTTCCTACTGTATCTACGTAATATCCTCTGCACCAGAAATGCCGATTCCCATACTTGTATTTCAAATTTGCATGCCTATCAAATATCATCAATGAGCTCTTTCCTTTTAGATACCCCATAAACTGCGCTACACTTATGTTCGGTGGTATTTCCACCAACATATGTATGTGATCCGGGCATGCTTCTGCTTCGATTATATTCACTTTTTTCTGTTCACATAATGTTCGCAGTATTTTCCCTATATCTGCTTTCAACTGCCCGTACACTACCTGCCTTCGGTATTTCGGTGCGAATACTATGTGATACTTGCAATTCCACTTCGAATGTGATAAACTATGATTGTCATTCATTTGACAGTCCTCCTTTTGATATTCATGTGGTTGCCAAACCCACTTCTATTATATCATAGGAGGGCTTTTTACTAAAAGTCTTTTATTCCACCGCTTCAAGCGGTGGTTTATTTTTGCTAAAGCTACAACAAAAAAACCTCCCGTCGAAAAGCGGGAGGTTTTGCTGTATATATCCTATTATTCTCTGTGGTCGATAACTCTCTTTGCCTTCTTCTCTGTTCTCAGGAAGCGTTCCGACAGGAACAACGGTTATCTTCGGTGTAACGCTGAGCTTTGACTTGAACAGCTCTCTTATAGTATCGCCTGTCTTGTCGAAGCTGACTCTGCCCTCGGCCTCGACAGTTACAAGGATAACGTCACGGTTTATGCTTTCATCGTGTGCAATATTGATATTGTACTCACTTGAAACGCCGTCCACCATTCCGAGTATTTCTTCAACCTGGCTCGGGAACATATTTACGCCGTGTACCTTGAACATATCGTCACTGCGTCCCTTTACCGTGTCGAGTCTGGGATAATGACTTCCGCACTTGCAAGGCTCGGGAATAATGCGTGATATATCATGCGTTCTGAAACGAAGGAGCGGTGCGCCTCCCTTTACAAGAGTAGTAATTACTACCTCGCCCTCTACCCCGTCGGGAACGGGCTTTTCTGTTTTTCGGGTCGATTATTTCAACATATACATAATCGTCCCAGTAGTGCATACCGTCATCTTCTGCACAGCTGATACCTATACCGGGTCCGTATATTTCGGTAAGACCGTAAATATCGTATATTTCAACGCCAAGCTCAGTTTTTATGTAGTTACGCATCTTATCGCTCCAACGCTCAGAGCCGAAAATACCCTTCTTAAGATAAATCTTATCACGCATATTGCGTTTGTTTATCTCCTCAGAAAGAAGTAAGGCGTAAGAAGATGTTGCCGTCAGAACCGTCGATTTAAGGTCTACCATCATCTGAAGCTGTTTATCGGTGTTGCCCGGTCCCATCGGGATAGCCATAGCGCCCAGCTTTTCACAGCCTGCCTGAAATCCGATTCCTGCTGTCCACAGGCCGTATCCTGCCGTAATCTGTATGCGGTCCTTGTCGGTGATTCCTGCCATTTCATAGCAACGTGCTATCATCAGCGACCAGTCATCAACGTCCTTGGCTGTATAAGGGATAATTACAGGCTTACCCGTTGTGCCTGAAGAAGAATGTATACGCACCACTTCTTCATCGGGTACAGCCTGTATTCCGAGCGGATAAGCATATCTCAGATCTGCCTCGCTCGAAAAGGGGAGCTTTTCAAAGTCCTCCTGGCTTGAAACGCCGTCAATTCCGGCATCGCTGTACATCTTTCCGTAATAACTGTCCGTTTTGATAAGTCTTTTTTTATCTGTGCGTCAACCATCGCAAGCTGTTTCTCATTCAGTTTCATATTTTTTCGCCCTCCCTGTATCCTGCAAAAAATGCCGCTTTATTCGTTTCGACAAATTTTGAAGGTACACGTTTTTCTATTTCTTTCAGTATGGTTTCCTTTGATATGCCGAGCCTGCCTGTGCCGACAGCTACTCCGAGTATCGCAATATTGAAATATCGTGACGAACCGAACGGTTCGCATATCTTCTTTGCGTCTATAACAACGCAGCCGCATTTGCTTTTAAGATATTCGAGCATTGAAGTTCCGTCATAGCCTGTATCGGCAAGCGATTCTGTAACGGGCTTTACCGGAACGCTGTTCACAATAACGATACCGCCCTTTTTTGAGATATATCAGATTACGAACAGCCTCAGCAGGCTCAAAGGCAAGTATCATATCGGCTGTGCCGTAAGGAATCAGAGGAGAATATGCCTCGCCTATTCTTACATGGCTCGTTACCGAACCGCCACGCTGTGCCATTCCTATGGTTTCGGCAGAATGCACTGCACTGCCTTCAATCATAGCTGATGCCGCTATGATCTTTGACGCAAGCACGGTTCCCTGTCCGCCGACACCGCAGATAAGTATGTTTTTATTCATCGGCTCCACCTCCTATAGCGTTTACAGGGCAGATCTGAGCGCAAAGTTTGCATCCTGTACAGAGATTGTTGTCGATCGTCACCTTACCGTCTGCGACAATAAGTGCGGGACAGCCGATCTCACGGATACATTTCTTGCACTGTATGCACTTGTCGGAAATTCTGCATTTTGCCGTAGGCTTAGATATTGCTATACAAGGTGATTTGAATATCACAGCCTTCACACCGGGCATATCCGCACATTCACAGACAGCCTTTACAGATGCGTCAAGGTCAAGCGGGTCTACCGTGATTATCTTTTTTAACACCGATACCCTCAAGCACCTTTGCGATATTTATCTTGTCAACTATCTGTCCCATAAGGTTGTTGTCAAGACCGGGTGCGACTGATGACCTGTCATTGCCGTTGTGGAATTGTCAAGAACGCAGAGAATCATATCTGCGTTATTATGTACCGCATTTACAACGCCCGTGATGCCCGATGCGAAGAACGTGGAATCACCGACAAAGCCGAAGCATACGCCGTCACTGTCCGTATGGTTAAAGCCCTGTGCCATAGTGATGCCTGCCCCCATACAAAGACAGGTATCAACCATATCAAGAGGCATTGCGTTTCCGAGAGTATAACAGCCTATATCGCCGCAGAAATATGCCTTTCTGCCTTTCATAGCCTGCTTTACCGCATAGAATGACGCACGGTGGGGACAACCTGCACAAAGCACAGGAGGACGAACGGGAAGCGCAGGAGCGTCCGACAGATCGTAACCGTCCGCCGTGAAATCTTTTCCTAAAAAGTCACCGAGTATAGCGGCAATCTTATCTGTGCTGTTTTCACCGCCTGCCTGAACCTTTCCGTCAAGCTTTCCCGACACTTTAAGCTGTAATCCGTGCTTTCCTGTCAGCTTCAGAATCTGCTCCTCGATAAAGGGGCTAAGCTCCTCTATGCAGAGAACCTCTTTCGCTCCCTCAAGAGATGAAAGCACAAAATCTTCGGGGAAAAGGATATGCCGTAGCAATCTTTATCAGCTTTACATCCGGATAATCCTTAAGGCATTCCTTTGTGTATGCGTAGCTGATGCCCGATGTGACAACCGCTTTTTCCGAATTAACGCCTTCGGCTTTGTTTGCGCTGTAGGTCGAAAAATCGCTTACCGATCTCAACGTTACGCTTTTCTATCATAATGTGATTTGCAAAAGAAAGGCGGGGGGAAAATTACCCACTTCTTTGAATCCTTTACAAAGCCCTCGTATTTTTTATTTTGGTGAAGGGCTATCGCAGTTATCGATCGAAGCGTAGGCGTGACAGACACGGGTCGTAGGTCTGAATAAAACGGGAGTGTTGTATTTTTCCGAATACTCAAACGCTTCTCCTATCATCTTATACGCTTCTTCGGGAGATGACGGATCAAACACGGGTATACGGCAGAAATCAGCGAATCTTCTGGTATCCTGCTCTGTCTGTGAAGATATAGGACCGGGGTCGTCAGCCGACACTATCACCATACCGCCCTTTACGCCTACATAGGCGAGCGACATAAGCGGATCGGCGGCAACGTTGAGTCCAACCTGTTTCATAGTCACCATTGCTCTTGCGCCACTGTACGCCGCAGCCGCCGCTACTTCCATAGCGGCTTTTTCGTTTACGGACCATTCGATATATACGCCATCGTGCCGGTATTTCGAAATGGTTTCAAGTATTTCGGAGGACGGTGTACCGGATAACCTGCAACAAGATTTACACCTGCCGCAAGCGCACCCAGTGCTATCGCACCGTTTCCCATTACATATTCTTGCATATGAAAATTTTTTCCTTTCAGAGATTGGTATATACATTCTTATTATAACATATGTGTCAATAGCTGATAAAACAGCCTCTGCAAAAAAGCAGAGGCTTACATAAATTCAGTTATTATCTGACAAAGTGATGCTGTCTGCGCTGTTTCCTTCGGTTTCAAAAATAACTATTTCATTTTTACCTTTTTTTCAGAAGCGGAGCCGGAATATACAGCTTTTTCTGAGGGCCTATATTCCAGAATCTGCCGAGATTGAATCCGTTAATAAACGCAACACCCTTTCCGAAGCCATCGGTATCCAGAAATGTATCAGCGATTTCGCTTATTTCAAATTCAAATTTATAGAATGCCGGTACACCGTCATTGTAGCCACGGTTATAGTCTATTCTGCCAAGCTGATTTTCATCAAGTGAAAGTGTGAACATTTCAAATCCATACTGCCTGTGATCGTTAATTCTTACTCCGCCGAGAACGCCCTTGTGCTGGCACTCAAGCCCTGTGCCAAAGTTAACTCTGCCGATGTTCTCAACAAGTAGATCTGTTGTTCCGCCTGCGGATTTTTCAGCAAGCTCAAACTGTTCGTCTATCGTTTCGGCAAAAGCCGTAAACGCATACTTGCCGTTTCTGAAGCCTTGTACTCTGTCTGCGGTATTTTCGCATCTCACAGTGCTGACTGTTTCGTTTTTTCCCCGATATGTAATCTGTAAAGAACATAACCGTAATAGCAGTCCAGTTCCTCAAAGCTCAACGGGTACACCGACTTTACTGGTTCTGAGATACTGTCAAGTGTGCTGAAAAGATCGGTTTTGGCTGTGCATCGGATTTCTCCGTATTCCAGACGTTTTATTTGTGTTGTAAGCGGGACTTCATTTATATCGGTATAACGAGAAATCACCTCTTTGCACTTTTCGTATTTTTCGGTTATTCGACCATCTTCTGTCAAGGGTGCATCATAATCATACGATGTCACTATGCCTGTCTTTTTTTCTCATTGTTCTTTCCGACATAAACCCGAAATTTGTTCCGCCCTCGAACATATAGAAATTCATACTGCCATTTTTGAGCAGAATATCAAGTTCTTGAGCTGCCTTTTCAGGTGCTGTGATATTGTGTTCTTCGCCCCAGACGTCAAACCAGCCGTTCCAGAATTCCATACACATGAGCGGTTTATCTTCTCCGATAAAACGCCGCATTTCACCAAACTGCCATTCAGCAGAAGAGCCGAAATTGCCGGTCGGCAATGCACCTTCAACCATACCTGATTTGAAAACAAATTCACTCCACGGCCCATCAGATGTCACAAACGGTACAGTTATGCCATACTTACGCATAGTATCTCTCAGAAACTCAAGATATGACGTGTCATTTCCATAATAGCCATACTCATTTTCAATCTGCATCATAATTATATTGCCGCCATTATCAATCTGATAAGGTGCAAGCTTGGGCATAAGAACGCTGTAATAACTGTCCACTGCATTAAGGTACGGCTTGTAGGAGCATCTCAGACGCATTGCACGGTCTTTTAACAACCAAGCAGGTAATCCGCCGAATTCCCACTCTGAACAGATATACGGCGACGGTCTGATAATCATATAAAGTCCGAGTTTATCGGCAAGCTCTATAAAACGGCAGATATCATGCATTCCGTTCCAATTGAAATTTCCTTTTTCAGTTTCGTGAAAATTCCACGGAATATACGTTTCAACTGTATTGCATCCGATATTTACGAGCTTTTCAAGCCTGTCCTGCCAATATTCGGTACGGTGCGGAAATAATGTATTGAACCCGAAATTACCTTGAACGGTTTCCCGTCCAAATAAAACTTATCTCTTATCTCAAATCTTGACATAATATACCCTCCTGATTATCAATCTTTCTTCTTTTTTCATTTTTGCTATCGCAACACCTGCGCCGATTGCGGCAGCCACAGCAACCGCTCCTACGGCAACGGGAACAAACGGGAATGAGCCTTTACCGCCATTACCGCCGTTGCTTTCCACTGATTTGTCGTTAGCTTCGGGAATGCTGTCGGATGAATCTGTACTTTCGGCTACCGATGACGTTTCGCTTATTACAGCTTTATTCACAGCCTCATAATCGTACAGCACCTGTGCCGCATCGACAGAACAGCTTCCGCTTACGACAGTCAATTTAAGAGTATGACTGCCCTGCTCCAAGCCGTTTATCAGCAAGAACGACTGTCTGTTGCCGGTTTTTGATACGGTATATTCCTTATTAACGGTTTTGCCGTCAACATCAATGCTTACAACCGTGTCGCCTTTCTGTACGCCTGTAAGGATAATGCCCGTTCCCTCAAAATCAACGGTGAAATAAGCCCCTTCAGCGCCGTGCGAAATTGTACGCTTGTAGTTTTTGAAGCTGTCCATAGTGCTGTGTTCCCAGCCGTTTTCGCTGTAAGTAAATATGTTGTCGAAATTATCAAACTTGTTCACATACGGCTGAACGCTGTCGGTTGCCTCAACCTTGACATTATCAAAACAGCAATTGTTATATGAACTGTAGAGTGCCGCTCTTCCGGCACTGTAGCCGCCCTCCTCAGCCTTATAATCAATTATTTTCTCGCCATCGACTGAAACTGTTATATCATTGTTCAGTGCGGAAATTTTTTACATTATGCCACTTTGACGAATCAAAGTCTGCTATATTTCCGTCAAGAACCTTCTTCTTTCCGCCGAAGAAATTCCAGTTTCCGTTTTCATAAAGCGTAACGCTGTAACCGCTCTTACCGCTGTCTGCGAGGATATATCTCAGACCTACGCCTGCATAGCTGTCTTCCCCGTCTGTAAGTATATCCGCACTGACGCCTGTAATTATACCAGCGGTCATCGCCGAAATTAGTTGTCGGATCAGGTGTACCGCCCCATTCGTTAGCCTTAATATCCTTTGTAATCTTCTGCATCAGCACCTTTTCGCCGTTCTTTTCGGCAACCTCAAAAGCGCCGCCCTCATCGGTCGTATAAAGCGGTGCGTTTCCTCTTGAAGCAAGGAACTCATCGGAATAACCGAAATCATCTGTGTACGGCAACGAAAGTAACGTATTGCTGCTTTCCTGCGGCACATCAAATTCAGGCTCTGATATATTCAAAGTTGATACAGTTATCATTGAATACGGCTTTATCGTAACCGAATACTTGCCGTTTTCAGGAGTAACTGTCGAAATCTTCTTGAAATAATTAGCATTGTACTCCTGACCCTCATCAGGACCTCTTGTTTCCCATACATATACTTCATTATCCGCTTTTGCGAGGTTTGCTATCTCAAAGTTATATGTGATAGGCTCCGATGTCGTATTTGTAATAATCGTGCTGTAATCGCCTTCCGCACTGCAAGCGGTGATATAGCTGTACTTTGCGTCAACCAGTGCGTGACCGTCACCGCCGACCTTTGCATCGCCGTAACAAGCGTCAAATATGAAGCTCCAGCCTTTATCCATAAACTGTGAGAAATGCAGATTCATATAATATCCGCTGTCAAGGGTGTAATAGCCGTTCCACGGGGTGCAGGCGTTTATAAGCTGTTTGTGGCAATACGTAACGCCGTCATAATATCCTGCAACGGCAGGCTGATATTCGTACAGCGTCATATATCCGCCGCTCACCATTGTAATCATACGGTTTGCAATATCAAGCACACCGTTAAGACCTGTAAGTCCGGAATTACCCTCGTCAAAGCGGTAAGTCGACTGTGCATAGTTCATAGGTGAGCTTCCCTCAGAAAACCAGATTTCTTTACCCTTTTCCTCAGCAAGCTTTTTTGTAGTATCATCAGTGAAGCTTGTGTAGTGAGAACCGATCACATCGACCGCATCACACAGCTCCTTATTCTTCATCATCAGCCTTGATATGCCCCAAGTGCCGCATTCGTCCGCCGCAACTATCTTGATCTCAGAGTAATCATACGGACAGTCCTTTTCGCTTTTAAGCGTTTTTTTGAAAGATAGATTATCCAATCCGTATAAACGGCACGTTCATTTTGGTTCGCACTCACATAGTCAAACACAAGACCGTAGGTTTCATAAGCGGCGTCAAGCGTCTGCTTATACCACTTATATCTTGCGGCATACACATCACTTGAATCCGATACCCATTTAGGCTCGCTCCACCACAGCATATCAAGTGTTACGTCAGGATTTATCTTTTTTTAATATCGGCGGCAAGCTGAAAACCTGCCCCTCTAGTAACGTCCGCCTTTTCGTCCTCATATCTCATCGTCGTAGGCTCAGTACCCGATGAAGTATTGACATCGGCGCCCATTTCCACCTTGAAGTGAGTAAATTTAAGTCCGTTTTTGCCGTAAAGATGTTTCAAGTATCTTGTTATATCTTTCGGGATTTTTTCTCCTTATAGTCAAGCAAAAAGCCTTGACGAGCCGTTACAGCTGATCATGCCCTGTCCTCTGTAGAGTAAGTTTTTCGCTTGTGTTTGCTTTACTGCCGTCAATTTTAATATTCACCGTATCACCTCTGTTATTATTTTCCGCAAATACAGTATTAACTGCGGTACACATAATCGCCGCACCGATGGCAAGTGCGGCTATTCGTTTTAAAATGCCCATAAAAAGCACCCCTTCCGATATAAAATTACAATATAAATATATATCGGAAAACGTCCGCCGTCAATCTTAAATTAATGATAACTCTAACTTTTTGAAACTAAATTACACTACCGCCGTTTTTTCTGAACTCGGAAGGCGAAATCCCCTCATACTTTTTGAATACGATTCCGAAATAAGTGGGACCGGTGTATCCCAGACTTTCCGAAAGCTGTGTCACGGAAATATCGGAGTCAAGAAGCATCGACTTGGCTTTTGAGATCTTGACACGAGCGATATACTCCATAGGCCGCATATTAAGGCGTTCTCTGAAAATACGGTCGAAATACTGCGGTGAAACGCCGGAAAGGCAGGCAAGCTCGCTTAGCGTAATATCATCGCTGTAATGCTCGTTTATATATCTGACAGCATTATCCGCTATGAGATTTCCCGTATTGTTTTTTCTTCCTGCTTACCGCCGAATATCTCTTTTGCCGCCAGCACTGCGTTATATATCAGCAACGAGCATTTTTTCGCCGTTATGAAGATTATCCGCCGCAAGACTGTATATTCTGCCGAATATCTTTTCAAAGGCTGTAAGGTCGGCGTCCGTTGCGACCATTTCGCCGCTGAATCCCATTGTATTCATAATGCCCTTAAGAAAGTCGCCTCTGAAAATCATCCAGCAGGTATTCCACTCATCATTTTCAGGATAATACTCGTGAGGCAATTCGGGCGGAAGATACATAAAGGAGTTCTTTTCGAGCTTATATTTTCTGTTACCGACTTCTAAAACACCGCAGCCTTTTGCAGTATACAGAAATTGATGCGAGGTAAGCCCCTTGTCACGCTTAACGTGAAATTCGGGCGATGTTCTCCCTATTCCCGACAGATAAAACGGCAGCCTGACTTCGCTTGCCGGAACAGGATATATGGCACTGATCATTTTCTCACGCTCCCAATTGATTCTGATTAAATTATAGCATAACGGCAAATAAGACGCAACAAGCATATCATATCCGCCATTGGATTTTTCTGATTTATTTTTAATGTGTAGTGGGGTTGATATAGTTTTTAACGTTTCATCGGCTTTTTGAGCGGTTTTTTATGCAAAAAGGCGGTCACCGAACAGCGACCGCCTTCTATTGCATATTATATTGTACCGATGTTATTGATTAAGCCTTCAGCGCTTCCTCAACAGCAACTGCGCAAGCCACTGTCGCACCAACCATGGGGTTGTTACCCATACCGATAAGACCCATCATCTCAAACGTGTGCGGGAACTGAAGAAGAACCAGCAAACTGAGCGTCGCTGTGCATTCGTCCCATTGTATCTGTCATACCGTAAGAAGCAGGGCCAGCAGCCACGTTATCAGGGTGAAGTGTACGGCCTGTACCGCCGCCTGATGCAACTGAGAAGTACTTCTTACCCTTTTTCAACACATTCCTTCTTGTATGTGCCTGCAACGGGGTGCTGGAAACGTGTGGGGTTAGTTGAGTTACCTGTGATAGAAACGTCAACACCTTCCTTCCACATGATTGCAACGCCTTCTGTTACGTCGTTAGCGCCGTAGCAGTTAACCTTAGCACGAAGACCGTCAGAGTAAGACTTGCGGAACACTTCCTTAACCTCGCCTGTGTAGTAATCCATCTCTGTTTCAACGTATGTGAAGCCGTTGATACGAGCGATGATCTGAGCGGCATCCTTACCTAAACCGTTAAGGATAACACGCAGGGGTTCCTTACGAACCTTGTTTGCCTTTTTCAGCGATACCGATAGCGCCTTCAGCAGCAGCGAATGATTCATGACCTGCAAGGAAGCAGAAGCACTTTGTATCTTCTTCAAGAAGCATCTTGCCTAAGTTACCGTGGCCAAGACCAACCTTACGCTGATCAGCAACTGAACCGGGGATGCATAATGCCTGTAAGCCTTCGCCTATAGCAGCGGCAGCATCAGCTGCTCTCTTGCAGCCCTTCTTGATAGCGATAGCACAGCCTACTGTGTAAGCCCACTTAGCGTTTTCGAAGCAGATAGGCTGAATGCCTTCAACGAGCGTGTAGATGTCAAGACCCTTAGCCTTGCAGATTTCTGCACACTCTTCAACAGAGCCTATACCATAGTTCTTTAAAACAGCGAGAATCTGGGGTTCACGTCTGTCATATGATTCAAATAAAGCCATTGTTATTTCCTCCTTACTGCTTTCTGGGGTCGATGATCTTTACAGCATCGTTAACACGGCCGTACTGACCCTGTGCCTTTTCGAATGCTTGTGTTAGCATCGTCACCGTTCTTGATGAATTCCATCATCTTGCCGAAGTTAACGAACTTGTAGCCGATGATCTCATCATCTTCATTGAGTGCAAGACCTGTAACATAACCGTCTGTCATTTCGAGGTAACGAGGACCCTTCTTGAGAGTACCGTACATTGTACCTACCTGTGAACGAAGGCCCTTACCGAGATCCTCCATACCTGCGCCGATCGGAAGACCGCCCTCTGAGAAAGCTGTCTGGCTTCTGCCGTAAACGAGCTGCTCGAAGATGTTCTTCATAGCTGTGTTGATAGCGTCACAAACGAGGTCAGTATTAAGTGCCTCGAGAATTGTTCTGCCGGGAAGAATTTCAGCCGCCATAGCTGCAGAATGTGTCATACCTGAGCAACCGATAGTTTCAACGAGTGCCTCCTGAATTACACCATCCTTAACATTTAAAGACAGCTTACATGTACCCTGCTGGGGTGCACACCAGCCGATACCGTGTGTAAAACCGGAAATATCCTTGATTTCCTTCGCCTTTACCCACTTTGCTTCTTCGGAATGGGAGCTGCGCCGTGCGCTACGCCCTGCTTCACGGGACACATAGTTTCAACTTCATGTGAATACGTCATAACAGTTGTAGACTCCTTTCAAATTTTCGTGACCGCAGCCGTAGCTTGTCACGGTCACCGGTAGTTCTTTGCCGGAAATACCGGAACATACAAATATATTATATGCTATTCTCTCGCCATTTTCAAGGGATTTTCTTAATTTTTTCGGTTAGCAATCGGTAACTCTGCTGTTATCTATCGGACGTACCTGGATTTTTTTCTCTTTAAGACTGCCGATATTATCAAAATACGGACAGATAAGAATTATTACTTATCTGTCCGTATAGAATTTATTCAAGCATCGTCTGCTCCGTCCTCTCGATACCGAGCATGGGTGCTAAATACCTGCCCGTATAGCTTACGGGATTTGCCGCTACTTCTTCGGGAGTGCCGGTAGCGATCACCGTACCGCCGCCGCTTCCGCCCTCAGGCCCCATATCAATGATATAGTCGGCTGTTTTTATAACATCAAGGTTATGCTCTATTACAAGCACGGTATTTCCGCCGTCGGTCAGCTTCTGAAGCACATCTATCAGCTTGTGTACATCGGCGGTATGAAGTCCTGTTGTAGGCTCGTCAAGAATGTACACCGTCTTGCCTGTTGCACGCTTTGAAAGCTCCGAAGCCAGCTTTACTCTCTGTGCCTCACCGCCCGAAAGCGTTGTCGCAGGCTGACCTATCTTTACATATCCAAGTCCTACATCGTAAAGCGTCTGCAGCTTTCTCTTTATCTTTTCGTGATTTTCAAAGAAAGCTATACCCTCTTCTACCGTCATTTCAAGCACATCGTAAATGTTCTTGCCTCTGTAGTGAACCTCGAGCGTTTCACGGTTATAGCGTTTGCCCTTGCAGACCTCGCACGGTACATATATATCGGGCAGGAAGTGCATTTCTATTTTATTGGATACCGTCGCCCTCGCAGGCTTCGCAGCGTCCGCCCTTTACATTGAATGAAAATCTTCCGCTTGTATAGCCTCTCATCTTTGCGTCATTGGTCGATGCGAACAGCTCTCTTATATCGTTGAATACACCCGTATAGGTCGCAGGGTTGCTTCGTGGCGTTCTGCCTATCGGTGACTGGTCGATAGCTATTACCTTGTCAAGATACTCCGTACCCTCGAATGTATCGAATGCACCCGGTTTTATTCTTGCACGGTTCAGCTTTGCGACAAGGTGCTTGTAGATTATCTCGTTTACAAGCGAGCTTTTGCCACTGCCCGATACGCCCGTAATGCAGGTGAATATTCCGAGCGGTACTTTTTACCGTAATGTTCTTCAGATTATTTTCACGGCAGCCTGTTATTTTAAGCCATTTTTTAGTGGGCTTTCTGCGTTTTTCGGGTACTTCTATCTTTAGTTTTCCCGTAAGGTACTGTCCTGTTATCGAACGCTCGCACTTCATTATTATCGTCAAGCGTGCCTGCACAGATAACCTCACCGCCGTGAACGCCTGCGCCGGGACCTATGTCAACGATAAAATCAGCCGCCCTCATAGTATCCTCATCATGCTCAACGACTATAAGCGTATTTCCGAGGTCACGCAGTCTTTTCAGCGTTGCGATAAGCTTGTCGTTATCCCTCTGATGAAGTCCTATGCTCGGCTCGTCAAGGATATACAGCACTCCCATAAGACTGCTGCCTATCTGGGTTGCAAGTCTTATACGCTGGCTTTCACCGCCCGAAAGAGTACCTGCCGTTCTTGATAATGTCAGATATTCAAGTCCGACGCTGCTCAGAAATCCCAGACGTTCCTTGATTTCTTTCAGTATCTGACTTGCTATCATCATATCACGTTCAGACAGCTTTATGCTTTTGACAAATTCAAGCGCTTCGCTGATGCTCATATCACAGAATTCGTTGATATTCTTACCGCATACGGTAACGCAAAGAGCTTCCTTTTTCAGTCGCTGACCGTGACAGTCGGGACACACCGCATCACCCAGATACTGAGCTATATCCTCTCTTGAATATACGCTCGTTGTTTCCTTATAGCGTCTTTCAAGGTTGTTTACTACGCCCTCGAACGCCGTCATATAGACACCGCCGCCCTGCTCTTTACTGCGCACGACCTTTATCTTCTTTTCGCCCGTACCGTAAAGCACCGCATCTAACTGTTCCTTTGTCAGTTCCTTTACAGGCTGATCCACGCTGAACCCGTATTCGTTTGCAACAGCGTCAAAATACATCTGCGCTATAGTTCCGTCCGCATACTTCCAGCCGCTCGCCTTTATCGCATTTTCACGGATAGTAAGATCACGGTTAGGTAAAATCAGATCTACATCTATCCTTCTGAAAATTCCGAGACCGGTACAGGTAGGACAAGCGCCGAAGGGATTGTTGAACGAGAACATTCTCGGCACAAGCTCCTCTATGCTTACTCCGTGTTCGGGGCAGGCATAGTTCTTGCGAAAAAACTCAGTTCCTCGCCGTCGATTACATCTATAAGAATAAGTCCGCCCGAAAAGATTTCCCGCAACCTCAAGGCTGTCGGATAAACGTGACTTTATATCCTCTTTCATAACAAGACGGTCTACAACGACTTCTATATTATGCTTCTTGTTTTTGTCAAGCTTTATCTGCTCGGAAAGATCGTAGATTATCCCGTCAATACGCACTCTTGCGTAGCCCTGCTTTACAAGGTCCTCAAGCTCCTTGCGGTATTCGCCCTTTCTGCCTCTTACTATCGGTGATAAGATCTGAAACTTTGTCCTCTCGGGCAGTTCCATTACCTTGTCAACTATCTGATCCACCGTCTGCTGTCTTATCTCTTTACCGCAGACAGGACAGTGCGGAATGCCCACTCTTGCATAAAGCAGTCTGAGATAGTCGTATATCTCCGTTACCGTTCCGACAGTGGAACGAGGGTTTTTCGAGGTCGTTTTCTGGTCTATTGATATAGCAGGAGATAATCCCTCTATGCTGTCAACATCGGGCTTTTCCATCTGTCCGAGGAACATTCTTGCATATGATGACAGGCTCTCGATATATCTTCTCTGACCGTCCGCATAAATAGTATCGAATGCAAGCGATGACTTTCCCGATCCCGAAAGTCCCGTCATAACTATCAACTTGTCACGGGGCAGTTCTATATCAATATTCTTCAGATTATGCTCTCTTGCACCCTTGATGATTATTTTTATCTATTCCCATTTTCTTTTGTCATCTCCGTCAACAGCTTACTTGCTTTCCTGAAGCTCCTTTATCTTGTCACGCAGATATGCGGCGTGTTCAAAGTCAAGAAACAGCTTTGCCGCATTCTTCATCTCTGCGGTATACTGTTTGATAAGCGCCTCACGCTCTGCCTTGGTGTATTTTCTCTTTTTGCCCTTATCCTTGCCGGACGATATTTCCAGCACCGCCCTTACATCCTTTACTATAGTTTTAGGCGTGATGCCGTGTTTTCCTCGTTATATGTCATCTGAATCTCACGGCGGCGGTTGGTTTCGGTCACTGCCTTTTTCCATACTGTCCGTAACCGTATCGGCATACATTATGACCTTGCCTTCGGCGTTTCTTGCCGCCCTGCCTATAGTCTGTATAAGCGAGGTTTCGCTTCGTAAAAAGCCCTCTTTATCTGCGTCAAGTATCGCAACAAGCGATACCTCCGGCAAGTCAAGACCCTCACGCAGAAGATTTATTCCGACAAGCACATCAAAGACGTGCATACGCAGATCTCTTATTATCTCCATACGTTCGATAGAATCAATATCGTGGTGCATATAGCGTATCTTCACGCCGAGCTTTTCATAATAAGCCGTCAGGTCCTCAGCCATTTTCTTTGTAAGCGTAGTGATAAGCACGCACTCGCCCTTTTTGGTACGCTCGTTTATTTCGGAATAAAGATCCTCTATCTGTCCCGCAACAGGCTTTATCTCGATTATCGGATCAAGCAGACCCGTAGGACGTATGACCTGCTCGGCTGTGTTCACAGCGTGACTCTTTTCGTATTCTCCCGGTGTAGCCGAAACATAAATGACCTGATTTATCATCGAGGTAAACTCGTCAAAATTCATCGGTCGGTTATCATACGCAGACGGCAGACGGAAGCCGTAATCCACAAGGTTTTTTTTCGTGCAAAGTCGCCGCCGTACATACCTCTTACCTGCGGCAATGTAACGTGGCTCTCGTCAATGAACATAAGAAAATCTTTCGGAAAATGGTGCATAAGAGTTATGGGCGAACTGCCCGGCGCTCTTCCTGCAAGCACCCGTGAATAGTTCTCTACGCCCTTACACGTTCCTATCTCACGGAGCATTTCCATATCATAGCGTGTTCTCTGCTCTATCCTCTGCGCCTCTATCAGCTTATGGTTATCGGTAAAGAATTTAACACGTTCTTCCATTTCGTTTTCTATCTCGGTAAGCGAATTTTCAAGCCTTGCCTTGCTTACGATGTAATGTGACGCAGGAAAATGGCAACGTGCGAAAAGCGCCGTTTCACCTCGCCCGTCACTATATCTATCTCGGATATTCTGTCTATCTCATCACCGAAAAATTCTATCCTTATTGCCTTGTCGGACGTACTTCCCGCAGGGAAAACCTCAAGCACATCGCCTCTTACCCTGAACTTGTTACGGATAAAATTCATATCGTTGCGTTCATACTGTATTTCGACAAGCCTTTTTATTATATCGTCACGGCTTCGCTCCTGACCCTCACGGATAGAAAGCATATTCTCACGGTAATCCTCCGGACTGCCCAAGCTGTAGATACAGCTTACGCTGGCAACGATAATTACATCCCTGCGCTCTGCAAGAGCCGCTGTTGCCGAGTGTCGCAGGCGGTCTATCTCGTCGTTTATCGCACTGTCCTTTTCGATATAGGCATCGGTTGACGGAATATACGCCTCAGGCTGATAGTAGTCGTAGTAGCTTACAAAATATTCGACAGCATTATCCGGAAAAACTCCTTGAACTCACTGCACAGCTGTGCCGCAAGCGTCTTGTTATGCGCAAGGATAAGCGTGGGACGGTTGACCTTTTCGATAATATTTGCCATAGTAAAGGTTTTTCCCGAACCGGTAACTCCGAGCAGAACCTGTTCCTTATCGCCGTCAAGCACACCGTTTGCAAGGCTGTCTATAGCCTGCGGCTGATCGCCCATCGGCTTATAATTTGATTTTAATACGAACTTGTCCATTTTAGCTCCTTAAAAAATCGTTCCATATATCAGGAAGAATACCGTTCTCACGCATAGAAAGACTGCCGTGCATACCGACTATAACGTGGTCGGCAAGATAAATTCCTGCCTTTTCAAGAAGATTGAAAAGATTTCTCGTCATTATCTTGTCCTCCGTAGACGGCATTTCACTGCCTCTCGGATGGTTATGCGTCATAACGACTATAGGACATCTTTTCTGCACTGCCTTTTCAAGCAATCTCATTATATCCGGCCGCACCTGTTCAAGCGCACCCGTGCTTATTATTTCCTGCGACATAAAACAATACTCGCTGTCGAGAAATATCATTCTCAGCTGTTCGGTATCTACAAAGCGGAAAAGCCCCATACAATAGTCCTTTACCGCTCCAGATGCGCCGAGCATCTCACCCTTCTGAACGCTCTCAGACAGCATACGCTCTATGTTCGCACGAAGTACGATTATCATCTGAGCGGTAGACCTGCCTACACCCTCGACCTCGCACAGTTCGTTTTCGCTTGCGGAGAACACACCGCTGAGCGTTCCGAATCTGTCAATAAGCCTGTGCGCTATCGGGTTTGTATCGCACTGCTTAAAAGAGCTGTACAGCATCATTTCAAGCAGTTCGTGCGACTGAAACCCCTCACCGCCGAACTCTTTTTAAGGCGGCTTATCATACGCTCCCTGTGTCCTGCGTGCATATTATCATTATGAGCGATAGCTACCGCCCCCTTCTGTCATCAATATCACCGCAAGGCTGTGTACCTAAATACACAGCCTTTGCTGAACAGTATTAAATTAGCATATCAGTCTTCAAATACAGCGCCTGTATTCGAGCTTGTAACCAGCTTTGCGTAACGCTTGAGATAACCGTCAAGCTGTCTTACGGGAGCATTTACGCCCTTAGCCTTACGCTGTGCTATCGTTTCATCGTCAACAAGAAGTTCAATGCTTCTTGCAGGTATATTGATATGTATCTTATCTCCGTTTTCAACGTAAGCTATGAGTCCGCCGTCAGCCGCCTCGGGAGAAACGTGACCTACTGCCGCACCTCTGCTGGCACCGCTGAAACGTCCGTCTGTGATAAGAGCAACGCTTCCGTCAAGACCCTTGCCGACAATAGCCGCCGTAGGAGCAAAGCATCTCAGGCATACCGGGACCACCCTTGGGACCTTCATAGCGGATAACAACAACGTCACCGGGGATGATAACGTTATTGAGAATAGCGTCACAAGCAGCCTGTTCGCCGTCAAATACCTTCGCAGTACCTGTGAAGTCCATCATTTCGGGCTTAACTGCACCCTGCTTTACAACAGAGCCGTTTTCTGCAAGGTTACCGCTGAGTATTGCAAGACCGCCGTCTTTCCTGATAGGATTCTCGCAGGTGTGGATTATTGTTCCGTCTGCATTCGGAGCCTTGGCGATTCTGTCGGCCTGTGTACCCGAAACAGTAAGAACGCTCGTATCAACGTGACCGCCCTTTGCAAGCTCCTTGATAACCGACTGGATACCGCCTACATCGTTAAGGTCTGTTATGAATATATCGCTTGCAGGATTGAGTTTTGAAAGCTGAGGTGTTGTCTTGCTCTTGTTGTCAATATCGTCAAGAGAAATGTCTACTCCTGCCTCGTGTGCGATAGCAAGAAGATGAAGCACCGTATTTGAGGAAGCACCGATTGCCATATCGGTAGCGAGTGCGTTCATCATATTCTTCTTTGTGATAATATCCTTAGCGCAGATGTTCTGCTTTACAAGCTCAACTATTCTTTCGCCCGTTTCCTTTGCAAGTCTGCGGCGAGCGGCATTTACAGCAGGCTCTGTACCCGACTTCGGCATTGAAAGGCCGATTGCTTCTGTAAGGCAGTTCATTGAGTTCGCCGTGTACATACCCGAACATGAGCCGCAGGTAGGACAAGCATTATTCTCGTAGTCAAGAAGAACATCATCGCCTATAGTACCGTTGGAATACTGACCGATAGCTTCGTATATCTCGTTATATCCTACTCTCTTGCCCTGTACTCTGCCGGGGTTCATAGGACCGCCGCTTACAAAAATAGAGGGGAGATTCATTCTTGCCGCAGCCATTATCATACCGGGAACTATCTTGTCGCAGTTCGGGATAAATACGATACCGTCAAGAGGATGTGCCGTCAGCATTACCTCGATGCTGTCGCAGATAAGCTCACGGGATGCAAGAGAATATCTCATGCCTCTGTGGTTCATTGCAAGGCCGTCGCACACGCCGATGGTGAAGAACTCAAAAGGAACGCCGCCTGCGTTTCTGATACCGTCCTTTACCTGTCTTGATATTTCGTGCAGATGCGCATGACCGGGAACATAGTCACTTGCCGCACATACAACGGCAATAAACGGCTTGTGCATCTCGCTGTCTGTTACACCCAGTGCCTTCAGTAAGGCTTTGTGCGGTGTTCTGTCTACGCCGCTCTTGATAAGATCGCTTCTCATTTTACTGTCCTTTCCTTTGTAAAAAGTGTTTTTATTTTCTGCCGAGCATGGCACTGCCGATCATACCTGCTTCATTTGCAAGCGTGCAGATTACTATCTCGGTATTTTTAGCATTGTTTTTTGAGTAGATCTGCTTTGCAATCAGTGCTTTAAGCGGTATAAGCAGATTATCGCCCTCGTTGCATACTCCTCCTCCGATACAGAGAATATCGGGCTGGAATACGTTTATCACATTCGTAATGCCACAGGCAAGATACTTGATATATTTATCAACAACTTCCCTTCCCTCAGGGTCGCCTCCAGCTTAGCGGCATTGAACGCAGTTCTTGCTGAAATTTTCCCGTCACGGTCAACCATTTCGTGAAGCCGTCCGCTCGGATATTTTTCAATCATTTCCCTCGTCATACGGACAAGTCCCGTAGCCGAAGAATAAGCCTCAAAACAGCCGTTTCTTCCACAGGTACACGGCGCACCGTCAACCTCGATAACAGTATGACCTATCTCGCCGCCTGCGTTGTTTAAGCCGCTGTATATCTCGCCGTTAATAATTATACCTGCGCCCACACCAGTTCCGAGCGTCAGCACTACAGCGTTTTTCGCACCCTTTGCCGCACCTGCAAGATACTCGCCGTATGCCGCAACATTAGCGTCATTTTCAAGGATGATACGCTTGCCGAAATGTTCTGCAAGATCCTTTGCAAGCGGAACGTTCTCCCCCAGTGCAGATTATTTGAATACAGCACCGTGCCGTTTTCGTTATCCATAGTTCCCGGACAGCCGACGCCGATAGTCTTTATCCTGTCAATATCCTCGCCCGAAAGCTGCACAGCCTGTTCGACAGCGTCAATGATTACCGCAAGGACGCTTTTATAACCGTCTGCCGCATTTGTCTTGAGCGATATTTTCGAAACGAGCTGTGCGTTCTCGTCAACCACTCCTGCCTTGATATTCGTACCGCCAATGTCAACGCCGATATAATACTTCATATATCCCCTTTAACCTTTCAAAACACAAGTCTTAAACTATATCAGAAAGAATTACCTCAAGATTACCCGTAAGAGTAAACCTGCCGTAGCCAGCAGGAACAAAGAAGCTGTCGCCCTTCTTTGCATCAAGCTCACCGATTTTACCGTTGCCGTCAAGCACCAGCACCGACATAAACGACTTTTCGTCTGCGTCAAGCGTTACTGTTCCTGAAACATTGATTTTATGAACATCAAAATATTTGCAGGTGCGGAGCAATGTTTCCTCGCCGCCGTCTATCTTTACAGGCTTGCCCTGAGGCTTTGTATCATATTTCGGAGGGCAAAGCTCGGTAACGTCTATAGCCTTTTCAATATGAAGCTCTCTGGGCTTTCCGTCCTTTCCTACTCTGCCGTAGTCATATACTCTGTATGTCGTATTGCTGTTCTGCTGAATCTCGGCAATAAGTATACCCTTGCCGATAGCGTGGAGCGTACCCGACTCGATGAAGAACACATCTCCCTTATGAACTGGAACATTGTTAGTGACCTCAAGTAAGGTATTGTTCTTTATTCTGTCCGCAAATTCTTCTCTTGAAATTTCTTTATCAAAGCCGTAGATAAGCTGTGAGCCTTCCTCACAGTCAACGATATACCACATTTCCGTCTTGCCGTACTCGCCCTCTACACGCATAGCATAATCATTGTCGGGGTGTACCTGTACAGACAGATTATCCTTTGCGTCAATAAGCTTTATAAGTATGGGGAAATACTCGAATCTGCCGCAGGCTGTACCGAGTGCATTCTTGTTTTCCGCTACATACTCGGAAAGCGTCTTGCCTTTGTCCTTGCCGTTTGCGATAACGCTCTGACCGTCCTTATGGCAGGACAGCTCCCAGCTCTCAGCTATCTTATCTGCGTCTGATACCTTGCCGTATTCCTCTCTTAATCTGTTACCGCCCCAGATATAATCCTTGCAGGGCGCACTAAGCTTTAATATTTCCATATTATGTTCCTTTCTATTTATCGGAATATTACCGTTTTATATCGTATCTTCATAAACCGCAGTTCACAACTCTGCTTATAGTCAATTATAGCACATTCAGCTTTAAATGTCTATCACTATTCTTGACTTTTTTTGCGAAATATGTTATATTTATCTTATACAGCGGTCATACCGCACAAAATGACGAAAGGAACTGATGATATGAACGAAAATGTAAAAGCCGCACTCAAAAAAAGAGCGGAAAAGGTAATATCCGCCCTTGAAAAGAACAATATGAAGGGCTATCTTGTCGATACTCCCGATGAGGCTAAGCAGATAATAAAAAGGAGCTTATAAAGGACGACAAGCTGATAGTTTCCGGCGGAACAATGACGCTCAAGGAAACAGGCATTCAGGATTTCCTGAACGAAAACTACTGCGGTATCTACATTGACCGTGAAAAGCTCTCTCCCGATGAGGTAAACGACCTTTACAGAAAGGCTTTTTCAGCCGACACCTACTTTGCAAGCACTAATGCGATAACCGAATACGGCGAATTATACAACGTAGACGGCACCGGCAACCGTGTAGCCGCCATGATATTCGGACCGAAGCAGGTAATCATTGTTGCCGGCTTAAACAAGATTGTAACAGACCTCCACTCAGCCGTTGACCGTCTTGAAACGATAGCATCTCCCGCAAACTGCGTAAGGCTCGGCAGAAACACCCCCTGTGCAAAGACAGGCAGATGTGCGCACTGCTTAAGCCCCGACAGGATTTGCAACGATTATGTCATAATGGCTCATCAGCGTGACAAGGACAGAATAAAAGTAATCCTCATCTCCGACGAATACGGCTACTAAGCGGCAATGTGCCGCTTCAAATTCCGACCTTTTATAGGTTGCAAATATATGCAGGATAGTGAAACGGTCGGGAATAAACGATAGTGATAATTTTAAATAATTTGATAAGGCGGGTCGCCGCTGACTGTTCCGACCTTGCGGCAATGTGCCACCTCGAATTCCGACCTTGCGGCAATGTGCCGCTTCAAATTCCGACCTTGCGGCAATGTGCCGCTTCAAATTCCGACCTTTTATAGGTTGCAGATATATGCAGGATAGTGAAACGGTCGGGATTGAACGATGGTAAAGATTTTATTTTTACTAATAGCAATGTGCCGCCTCAAATTCCGACCATTTTATAGGCTGTGGATATATGCAGGATAGCAAAACGGTCGGGATTGGACGATGATAAAATATTATTTTTACTAATAGCAATGTGCCGCTTCAATACCCGCTTTTTATAGTTCGGATATATGCAGGATAGTGGAACGGTCGGGATTTGACGATGGTAAAAATTTTATTTTTTACTAATAGCAATGTGCCGCTTCAAAAATCGAATAAGCAAAATTGCAAAAACGACGTACATTTTCAGTACGCCGTTTTCGCATTTATTGAATAAGGAACACGCATAATCAATATGTGCCACGCACATTCGATACACAGCAGAAATACATCCGCCGTAAATTCCGATTGGATTAAAGGAAAGGCTTTCTTACTCCGCAGCCTACGCAGAAATCTCCTCTTGAATTATTTATCTTACCGCATTTTGCGCAAACCCAGGTGCCTGAAGAATTATGGGCATTTGCCGTACCTGCTGTACTTGCGGGATTAACCGCATTGTTATTGTAAACTGTACTTGTGGGATTAACCGCATTGTTATTGTAATAAGTATTAGGCACATTAACCATCTGTTTAGCAGGAAGACCTGCCATTTTTCTAAGGCATTCGTTATTGTCATCCGTAAGAACTATCAGATCGCCGAATCCTTCAAGTATAAGCGAACCGATAAGAACAGGGACAATTATTATAATACCTATCTCGAATCCTGCACCTATCATAACGCTCTTTAAAGTTTCGTTGTAACTGCTGATATTCCCTGCTATGCTCCAGCAAGCTATAGCGGAAGCTAATGCTACTATAAAACCGAACACTCTGATAAGAAGTGCGATTGTTTTCAGTTTAGAACCTGATTTCTTATACATATTTACCTCCTTGCAGTTGAATCTTACGGTGCTTTAACAACAACCGCAAAATCCGTCAGATCGCCTGCGGTTACTTTCAGTTGCACACGGTATCTCCGATTTTTATAAAAAAAGTTTTATTTATATGCTTATATTTTATGTTACAACTAATTTCGCCTTAACAAAAACTGTAATTTTTTTTCCTATGCTCCTTATTCAATATATAAGCCGTTTTAAAGGCTGAATTAAGGTTAACATTCTGAAAAGAGATAGTCAAGCAATTATTCAAAAACTGCACTTTTCCGACAGAACTTGCACACGTTCCCCGTTCCCTGCAAATAACTTCAGATAACCATTACGGATTTTTTCGATGACGATATGTTCAGAAATCTCGAACAGGAAATATACTGACAACAAAAAGCAAGCCGTTGACGCACATCACAACGTCAACGGCTTGCTTTATAATTATCCTGTTTACTGTTTTGACGATTCGCTGTTTGAATTAAGAACGGCTTGCGGTATCAGATTATCTTCCTCAAAAACTATGCTGTCGGCAGACAGACCTCCGCCGAGTTGATTAAGCTCAACAGGTGTAAATCCACGATTTACCGGTGTTCTTGTAAAGTTATTCAAACGTGATATAACGCCTATCAACTCACTTAAATTTTTCTCCTCCGGCAAAAGTTTGCGATAATCAAGATAGCTGAGTACTTCTTCAAGAGGATTTTCACCGTTTTTTATTTCCAGAATACAATCGCCGACAGTATCCCATGCATCTGACTCGCCTAATTTCATATTATTCGCAAAGAAATCATACAGTGCCGTTGTATACTCATTTTCTTCTATAAAAGAATCATCAACATATCTGAGCAGCTTATTTTCTCGGAACAAATAGTGGCTTGCCTTTCTGAGAAGCGACCATCATTTTATAAAATAATTCGTCAATAAGCACCAACGATTCGTTTACGATTGTTCTTTCCATCGGCTTACTCTTTTTTTCTGTTCTTGTCCGTCTCTTCACTGCCGAGTATAAAATAGAAATGCTCCTCGTGCCTTGCTATCTCAGAAAAAGCAATAAAACCTTCTTCCGTCAGCTTTAATTCATCATTTTGTTTTTTGATTATCTTATATGCGTCTTTCAAAGGTAACATCTCATAAAAATTTGAAAACGCATCAAAATAATCATATAACAGCATTACTGTTTGTGCATCAAGGTTAAGCTTCTCGTGCATCGCTTTAATTGAATTTGCTGTATACATCTTCGGTAATTTTATCATAGTAATCTCCTTTATCAGAGTTTTTCTGATTATACCACTTTTTGTCGGTAAGTGCAAGTTATGTGCGCAATCAAAACGGGCTTTGAAGCAACACATACTCCAAAGCCCGTCCGTTATTGTTATATTCAATTGTCGAATCGGTTATCGGCTTACTGCCTCGCTTTATGCGTTCTTCGCATATTCTGCAGCCATCATCGTGGTATCATCCTACCAGCTTCCTGTCTGCCGTTAAACTTAACCGACTTTTTATATTATTTCGTAGTTTATACTACCTGTACGTTGTCAGTACATTGGACTATACCTCACTGTCTTTCTTCGTTAAGCACCATTCTTTGATGCTTTATTATGCAGTCAGCGTATATTACCATTTGAAACACATCCTTAAGAGCTCAAATCAGCTTCTTTCAGCTTTATCAGCTGCTCTTTTTTTATCCTCTGTATCGACTTCTGCCGATGCAGGATATTAAGCTGTTATCAGTAGAACTGCCTCTTTGAATGTCTTGAACTGTACATCTCAATCACCTTACCTGTATTTACCTTTGAAAGCTGTATATAATAAACGCTTTTTGCGGAAATCTGCGATTTTTCAAATCGCTATAAGGTTTCTTGTTTTCTTTGTCCGGTAGCCGTTTTATCTCGCAATTAAAGGTCAAAACCCTTTTATTATGTGTGTCGATGAGTACCGTATGAGTATTGTCATCGTACTATTCACTTCTTACTTTATGTTGCGAGCCTCAACAGACTGCTGTGACTCACTTTTTTCCTGACCCATTGGACTCGCCTCCTATCCGACTTTATTTATATACGGTTTCCGAATCGTATATATGTTGAATAAAACCCTCTTTATCGTGTTAAATAGTCAGTATGAAGATGTTTTATTCTGTCTGGGGAACTTTCCTTTTCCTTGTCTATATGATAACACATCAAACGGCATAAGTCAACACTTTTCTGAATTAAAACTGTACAAATTGCACATCGTGGTTTTGTATATTAGTCACATAGTTACACAGTTTACACAATATCAGCGTATTTAATCTATGTTTATAACTTAAAAAAAATGCGTCGATTTGCTATTTTTAGGGAATTTGACCTGTGCAGGAATAGTATTGTGAGAAAATCATAAAATACCTCTTGACAACACCTTTGGTTTCGTGTAAAATTATATACAGAACAGAGGTCTTGAAACGGTCCTCGGAAAAGGAAGGAATAAACAATGTCAGAAATCGAAAACATCACAGACAACGACTTAGACACTGCCGAATATATAGACCTCGAGGACGAAAACGGCGATACCGTTACATTTGAGCTTATCGGACGCATTGAGGTTGACGGTTGCTCATACTGCGCCGTTATTCCCGAAGAAGAAGACGAGAACGCCGACAGCGACGTTTACGTTATCCTGAAGGAAGTAAACAAGAACGATGAGGTTTACCTGTCAACAATAGATGACGATAAGGAATACGACCGTGTAGCCAAGGAATTCTTCAACGTGTTTGAAGAGCTTGACGAAGAGGAAGAATAAAAGTTAATACACTGCCTTGTTCGCTTTCAGTATGATTTCATATGATCCGACACTCTTTAATAGGGATTTCTCTCCGTTTGCGGATTGCAGACCTCCCGCCCTGCGGAAGAAGGGAGCGTGAAACAATCGGGGGAAAGTTACCCACCGTACTTTATGTGCGGGTTTCATCGTCATACCACGGCAAGGTGGTCTTAAAAATTACAGCCGTACTGCTTAAAAACAGTACGGCTTTGCTTATAAAACAAGCCTGTTTATATGAAAAACAGAGCAAATTCTCTATCCCTATAAGAACGCTTTGTGGGCTTTGCGTCCTACAAAACTTTTGGTAAGCAACGCTAAACACTCATTTTCAAAAAATATATAGGTTTTTCGACAGACTGATTATTAAAGCTGTACCGTAAAACATATCGCCAACACTGCTTAAAACAGTTTCCGTACCGACAAGGCATTAATAATTTCGTGAGTATACCGGTGCAACTGCACTGACATTGACTCTTCAAAAAACTCCACTAACCTAAGATTATATGTATTAACCTGCGGACGTGTAGCGTTAAGCGTCCCTGCATTAACAGGATATACAATGTTCGGGTGGTTTTTCGAGTTTATCCAACACCCCGACGGGGTGGGGGTGTGAGTAAGGAAAGAGGGAGCCACGAGGGAGAGAACCTAAGAGTATAGGGCTGAGTCTTGCTTACGCAAGCACTCGGACGTTTCGCTTTGCTTCACTGGGCTGTCAAGTCCAGCAGAGCTTTAGCGGAGTGCACGAGCCTTGCGTAAGCAAGGCTCAGATTTGCACCTAGTCTCTTTGGTTCTTTCCCCGTTAATATTGACAAGTGCATTGATTCGAATAGCGAACCCGAGAAGTGCTGTCCGACAAAAAGAACTATCAGTAGTTTACTATCGTAGGCACAACTGAACAATATAACAGAAGTACATCAAGCAAAAGACTTTTTCTACAATCTGAACCGTACTGCTTAAAAACAGTACGGCTTTTCATTTTGCATAATCCGCTTTTTTCTGCGAAAGCTATCTCTATGAACAGTAAACGTAAACGAAAATACGACCGCACAGGAAAGCACGCCCATCTGCTTTACGGCTCGATTTGCGGCTTTCTGAACGGTCTGTTCGGCTCAGGCGGCGGAACTGTCGCCGTGCCTGCCTTTGAGAAAAACGGCACAGAGCCGAAAAACGCCCACGCTTCCTCGGTCGCCCTGATATTCGTACTGAGCCTTGTCACCGCCGTTATATATTTAATGAACGGGAAACTGGATTTCGGCACAGCGTGGGAATATATACCCTACGGTCTTATCGGTGCGATACTCGGCTCTTTTCTTCTCGGAAAAAATCCCCGACAGGCTGATAAGGATAATATTCGGTCTGCTTATGATTGCAAGCGGTGTGAGGATGATATTATGAATATTTTAGTGGGAATACTCACCGGAGCCACTGCGTCAATGGGGCTTGGCGGAGGCTTCATTCTGCTCGTGTATCTTTCGGTATTCACTGAAATACCGCAGGGATATTGCGCAAGGGATAAACCTTCTTTTTCTTCCTCCCAATTGCACTACTCTCCCTTATCATACACATTAAAAACAAGCTGACAGACTTAAAGCTTGTGGGGAAATATCTTATTCTCGGACTTCCCTGCGCCGTTGTCGGAAGCTATGTCGCAGGAATTACGGATGTGGCTGTTCTGCGAAAGCTGTTCGGCATATTCGTTTTATATATCGGGATAAATCAGCTATACGTCAGCTTTACAAATAAGCCATGCAAAAATCCGACAGCAAGTAACGCTGTCGGATTCTTTTACTTCTTCCCTTTTATCTTATCCCAATACACCTTTGACTGCTGTTCAAATTTGTTATCACCGAACGTATAATAGGGTGATGGTCTGTGTGTGCTTGTATGGTTTTGCATTTGCACTATCGCATAGTATTTTTCTTAAAGTAGGGGAGGAGCTTGCTCCTCACGAAATATTGTGGTGCTTACCATAAACAATTTGCAAGGAAATTAAGCTTTGGGTTACGGTTGATAGTTGACAGATTATAAACTTGGCGAATGGTTAGAAGTTAGTGCGACGGGAGGGGGCAAGCCTGTATAGTGTGATAACATAGTTTACAGAATGTGCAAGGACATAGTTTACATATTTATGATAAAAATAGAGGCATAAAATTCGAAAGGAGTCAAAGTTTATGCCTTGGGAAGAGAAAGTAATAGTAACTATGAGAGAAGAATTTGTAAAAAGAGTGTTGTCACACGAAAAAAGCAAAGCCGAATTGTGCCGGAATATGGAATAAGCCGACCCACCGGTGACAAATGGATTGAACGTTACCTGAACGGTCAACCGCTATGTGATCAAAGTCGAGCACCACATATTGTTGGCAACAAGACAGACGATGAAGTTGAAAAATTCATTGTAGAATACAGGAAAAAGTATCCTGCGATAGGTGCAACTAAAATACACCGTATGCTTCGTGATGAGGGGATAACAGATATTCCTTGTCCAAGAACCATCAATGATATTTTTTAAACGCAATGGGTTGATAACAAAGGAAGCAAGTCAGATTGCAACTCCTTATGTCAGATTTGAAAAAAGTGAACCCAATGAAATGTGGCAGGCTGATTTTAAAGGACATTTTGCCATGAGAAACGGAGCAAGATGTCATCCGCTCGATATCATTGATGATTGCTCAAGATTCAGCCTTTGCTGTGCACCGCTCGCCGGGAAACGTACATAGAGGTAAGGCAGCAAATGGAGCGTATTTTTTTGAAATACGGCATGCCGTTTTCATTTCTTTGTGATAACGGCACACCATGGGGAACATCTCAGTCTACGGGATTTTCAAGATTTGAAGTTTGGTTTATGGAGCTGGGAATATTGACTTTACACGGGCGCATATTCCATCCGCAGACGCAGGGCAAGGAAGAACGGTTCAACGGCTCATTAACCAGAGAATTTTTAAAGTATGAAAGCTTTGAAGATTTTGAAGACGCAAAAAATAAAGCTTGACAAAATACCGTGATTTCTACAACCCAAAACGTCCGCATTACGCATTAAATCTTGACACACCGGCAAAACATTACCATCCGAGCGAACGGGCATACACGCCCGACATATCAGAATGGGAATACAGCGATGAATATAAATTAAGAAAGGTAAAAGAGAGCGGATATGTCACCATAAGAAATCAAGGTTATTATTTAAGCGAGGCGTTTGGCGGAAAAACTATTGCTGTAAAAGAATCCAATAAAGGACAGCATCTCATAAATCTCTATTTCAGGCAATTCAGAATAGGACAGATAGATATAGAAAAAGAGAGTGTTTACCTTTAAAAAAGCTTATCTAATCGAAAACGACCCACGTTTCGCCGAGGCGAAACATAAAAAATGAACTTTCCATTCGGGCTTCGCCCTCATTTCAAGTTCATTTTTTTATGTTCGTTTGTTATTGATAACATGTAAACCATGTGCTTGCACAAAGTGTAAACCATGTTACTCTTGACAAGGTAAGGCAGCAAATGGAGCGTATTTTTTTTTTGAAATACGGCATGCCGTTTTCATTTCTTTGTGATAACGGCACACCATGGGGAACATCTCAGTCTACGGGATTTTCAAGATTTGAAGTTTGGTTTATGGAGCTGGGAATATTGACTTTACACGGGCGCATATTCCATCCGCAGACGCAGGGCAAGGAAGAACGGTTCAACGGCTCATTAACCAGAGAATTTTTAAAGTATGAAAGCTTTGAAGATTTTGAAGACGCAAAAAATAAAGCTTGACAAATACCGTGATTTCTACAACACAAAACGTCCGCATTACGCATTAAATCTTGACACACCGGCAAAACATTACCATCCGAGCGAACGGGCATACACGCCCGACATATCAGAATGGGAATACAGCGATGAATATAAATTAAGAAAGGTAAAAAGAGAGCGGATATGTCACCAGAAGAAATCAAGGTTATTATTTAAGCGAGGCGTTTGGCGGAAAAACTATTGCTGTAAAAGAATCCAATAAAGGACAGCATCTCATAAATCTCTATTTCAGGCAATTCAGAATAGGACAGATAGATATAGAAAAGAGAGTTTTACCTTTAAAAAAAAGCTTATCTAATCGAAAACGACCCACGTTTCGCCGAGGCGAAACATAAAAAATGAACTTTCCATTCGGGCTTCGCCCTCATTTCAAGTTCATTTTTTATGTTCGTTTGTTATTGATAACATGTAAACCATGTGCTTGCACAAAGTGTAAACCATGTTACTCTTGACAAAGCCGCCTCCCCTACAAAAAGAGAGAAAATGATAGCAAATGTAATAAATAGCAGTGCAAATAAAAACAATGCGGCTATCCGACAAACAGAACTATCAGTAGTTTACTATCGTAGCCGAAGCTGAATGATATAACAGAAATACATCAAATACAAGACTTTTTTCTACAAACTGAAATCCGACAGCAAGTAACGCTGTCGGATTCTTTTACTTCTTCCCTTTTATCTTATCCCAATATGCCTTTGACTGCTGTTCAAATTTGTTATCGCCGAACGTATAATAGACCCTATCCTTTATAGCGTCGGGCAGATACTGCTGTTTTACATAATGATCCGGATAGTCGTGCGGATAAAGATAATGCTGACCCTTCACCGCATTGCCCTCTCCGTCATAATGCTTGTTCTGAAGCTGTCGGGGTATATCTCCTGTTTTGCCGTCCTCAACATCCTGCATAGCGGCATTTATACCGAGATACGCACTGTTGGACTTCGGCGATGTTGCAAGCAGAACGACCGCTTCGCCCAGCGGTATCCTCGCCTCAGGAAGTCCAAGCTGTAATGCACTGTCAACGCAAGCCTTTACTATCGGCACCGCCATAGGATACGCAAGCCCTATATCCTCGCTCGCTATAACAAGAAGTCGTCTGCAAAGCGAGGTAATATCCCCTGCCGCAAGCAAACGTGCCGCATAATGAAGCGCCGCATTTTCGTCCGAGCCTCTTATCGACTTCTGCAGCCCCGACAGAATATCATAATGATGATCGCCGTCACGATCGTAGTTCATACTGCTCTTCTGCGTAAGCAGCTTTGCGGTTTCCATCGTCACCGTATCGCCCTCGCTCGAAAGACAGCAAAGCTCAACCGTATTCGCCGCCTTTCTCACATCGCCGCCGCAGCCGTAAGCAATATGGCTTACAACGCCTTCCTCAAGCGTGAACTGCGTGTGCATCTCCTCGCCCATAAGCCTGAAAGCACGTTCCACCGCAGGAAGTATATCCTCCGCCGTCACCTGCTTGAATTCAAACACGGTACAGCGTGAAAGAACGGCACTGTATACATAGAAATACGGATTCTCCGTCGTAGATGCAATCAGCGTTATTTCTCCGCTCTCGATATATTCGAGCAGTGTCTGCTGCTGCTTTTTATTGAGATATTGTATCTCATCAAGGAATAGCAGAATTCCGCCTGCCGCACCGAATGTCCCTAAATTCGCAACAACGTCCTTTATGTCCGATGTCGATGCCTGCGTACCGTTCAGCCTGTACAGGCTCATACTTGTTTTTGGGCGATAATATTTGCCACAGTGGTTTTGCCCACTCCCGACGGCCCGTAGAATATCATATTGGGTATCTTTCCCCTGCTGATGATATTGTAAAGCGGTTTTCCCTGCGCTAAGATGTGCCTTTGTCCCACAACCTCATCAAGCGTTGACGGACGTATTCTGTCTGCTAACGGCATAATTCATCTCCTGTAAAATATAAGCCTCCGCCCGTCACAGAGCGGAGGCTGAAATACCATATTACCTTATCAGTCGTTCTTGTGCTTTTTTCAAGTAAAGCGCTTATCTTCTGGTGAGGATCAATTACCTTGCTGATAGACATATCGTGGTTAAGAGCCATAATCAGATATGACAGATACTTCGACACGTCAACCTCGCAGAACCATTCCCTGCTGAGCAGTTCGGGCGTTCTGTAGGAAAGGTTTGTACCGAACACATAGTCGATCTTTGCCGTCGGCATAGGCCTTGTCAAACGCTTCAAGACCGTTTGTGAAGATAGGATATGTCGCATATGCAAAAATTCTCTTTGCGTTACGCTTCTTAAGCTCGATAGCAATATCAAGCATAGATTCGCCCGATGAAATAATATCGTCCGCAATGAACACATCCTTGCCCTCTACCGAGTTACCGAGATATTCGTGAGCTACGATAGGGTTACGTCCGTTCACTACCTGAGAATAATCACGTCTTTTATAGAACATACCGAGATCTACACCCAGTACAGATGAATAGTACATATTTCTGTTGAGCGCACCTTCATCGGGGCTGACAACCATAAAATGATCCTTATCCATCTTGAAGTCATTTACATACTTGAACAGAGCCTTCAGCACCTGATATGTGGGGATTATATTATCAAAGCCCATCAGAGGAACTGCGTTGCATACTCTGGGGTCGTGAGCGTCAAACGCAATGATATTGGAAACGCCCATATTCTGAAGTTCCTGAAGCGCTACAGCGCGCAGTCAAGCGACTCTCTGTAGTTTCTTCTGTGCTGTCTTCCGCCGTAAAGTATAGGCGTGATAACGTTGATACGGTGAGCCTTACCGCCGATAGCCTGTATGATACGCTTGAGGTTCTGGAAGTGATCGTCGGGCGACATACGGTTCATTCTGCCGAACAGCGGATATTCAAGGCTGTAGTTGCCGAAATCGGCAATAATATAAACATCATAACCTCTTACAGTGTTCTTGATAAGAGCCTTACCGTCACCGGAAGAAAATCTGGGGCATTCGTTCTCAATGAGAAAATTATCATAATCGTAGCCTGCTTCCCTTGACCATGTTACAAGGTAATCGTTGACCTTCTTGCCAAGCTCCTCAGAACCGGGTATAGCAATAAGTCCGAGCGGGAGCTACTCTCTCCGAGTGATTAAAAATAATATCTCTTGCAGATGCTGTCATTTACAAATTCCTTTCTATATTCAACAATTAACCGGTATTTTATACAACACGAAAAACGAGGGGAATCAATCTCTCGTTCTCGCTTATATACAATTATTCGTACAGAGGGTACTTTCTGCAGATCTCAGTTACTGTTTCTCTTACCTTGTCGGCGCTGTTGTCAAAGTCGGTCGCAGTAAGATAGATGCACTGTGCAATCTGCTTCATATCGTCTTCCTTTAATCCTCTTGTGGTAACCGCAGGTGTACCGATGCGCACGCCGCTCGTTACAAAAGGACTCTGAGGATCGTTGGGTATAGCATTCTTGTTAACTGTGATATACACCTCGTCGAGCTTCTTCTCAAGCTCTTTACCCGTGATATTGAAAGGCTGGAGGTCAACAAGCATAAGGTGGTTGTCTGTACCGCCCGATACAAGATTGAATCCCTTTTCAAGCAGAGAATCGGCAAGAACGGATGCGTTCTTTACAATCTGCTTTGCATATTCGGTAAATTCGGGCTTCAGCGCCTCGCCGAAGCATACAGCTTTAGCGGCGATAACGTGCATCAGAGGTCCGCCCCCTGTATGCCAGGGAATATAGCCTTGTTGATCTTCTTTGCAAGCTCCTCGTCATTTGTAAGGATAAGTCCGCCACGAGGTCCTCTCAGCGTCTTATGCGTTGTAGTAGTCACAACATCTGCATAAGGCACGGGCGACATATGCTGACCGCCTGCAACAAGACCTGCAATGTGCGCCATATCTACCATAAGATATGCGCCAACTTCCTTAGCAATAGCCGAGAGCTTTTCAAAGTCAATTGCTCTGGGATATGCGCTCGCACCCGCAACGATCATCTTGGGCTTATTCTCCTTTGCAAGTGCAAGTATATTGTCGTAATTCAGTCTGCCGGTTTCCTCATCAAGTCCGTAAGGTACGAAGTTGAAGTATTTGCCCGAAATGTTAACGGGAGAACCGTGTGTAAGGTGTCCGCCGTGAGCAAGGCTCATACCCATTACCGTGTCGCCGGGATTCAGCAGTGCAAAATAAACCGCCGTGTTAGCCTGTGCGCCGGAGTGAGCCTGTACATTCGCATACTTTGCTCCGAACAGCTTGCAGGCACGTTCAATAGCGATATTCTCAACTATATCAACGTCCTCGCATCCGCCGTAATAACGCTTGCCGGGTATCCCTCAGCATACTTGTTCGTAAGAACGCTTCCCATAGCCGCCATAACAGCAGGAGAAACGATATTCTCACTTGCAATAAGCTCAAGATTTCTTTTCTGACGTGCAAGCTCCTTGTCCATTGCGTCAGCAACATCGGGATCTATTCCCTTGAGAAAGCCGATCGTGTCAACTAAATTACTGTACATTTCATTTTTCCTTTCGGTTATTTTAAGCACGCTTTTTAAGCGGCTTTAATTACTTCTGCTTGAAGTGAATCCTTCCCAGTCCTTAAGGAACCTGTCAATACCGTTGTCGGTAAGGGGGTGCTTAAGCATCTGGAGAAGTACGTTCATAGGAACGGTTGCAATATCACATCCGAGTCTTGCCGCCTGTGTAACGTGCATCGGGTTACGGATAGATGCGGCGATGATCTCTGTTTCAATGCCCTGTGCATTGAATATGTCAACGATCTCTTCGATAAGGTTCATGCCTTCCATGCCTATATCGTCAAGTCTGCCGAGGAACGGGCTGACAAATGTAGCACCTGCTCTTGCGGCAAGAAGCGCCTGAGCGGCTGAGAATACAAGAGTAACGTTTGTCTTTATGCCCTTTGCTGTAAGCTGCTTGCAGGCCTTAAGACCCTCCTCGCACATAGGGAGCTTTATAACGATATTCTTATGTATAGCGGCAAGGGGCAGAGCCTCCTCAACCATCTTATCTGCTTCAAGCGAAATTACTTCGGCGGAAACAGGACCGTCTACGATTTCTGTGATTTCCTTTACTACCTGCTTGAAATCTCTTCCCTCTTTTGCGATAAGCGAGGGGTTTGTGGTAACACCGCAGATAATGCCCATATCATTGGCACGTCTGATGTCATCAACGTTGGCTGTGTCGATAAAAAGTTTCATAGGTACTCCTTTCCGGTTAACCGGACTTAGCATAATATTCCTACGGATTACGGCAACACACAAAAGCCGTATTCCGTTACTGACAATATTATAAATTATACATCAAGTGAAGCCAGCTCGTCAAAGTTTGCCTTCATAGCGGGATACAGCTTCTTGTAAAGCGCATATACCTTTTCGTACTTGGCACTGTTTTCAGCAATAGGCTCCTGTATCTTTTCGGGCTTGATTACCGCCTTGCACGCCTCTGGAACAGAGCTGTATATTCCTGCGCCTACTGCCGCAAGAAGTGCAACGCCGAGTGCGGGGCCTTCCTTGTTTGCTGTAGTCTTTACGTTGCAGGCATAAAGATCTGCGAGCATCTGCCGCCACAGCGGTGATGTTCCGCCGCCGCCGCAAGCCATCATATCATCAATGCTTATATTCATCTCACGCATAACCTCAACACAGTCGCGCAGGGAGTAGGAAACACCCTCCATAACGGCTCTGAGCATATCCTTCTTCTTGTGCATTGTGGAAAGACCTACAAATGCACCTCTTACGTTGGGGTCAAGGTGAGGTGTTCTCTCGCCGTTGAGATAAGGCATATAGAGCAGTCTGTTTGCACCTATCGGCACACTGTCGGCTTCCTTATCCATAAGGTAGTACGGGTCAACGCCCATAGAAGCGGCTGTTTCCATCTCGCTCCACGCAAAATTATCCCTGAACCACTTGAGCGACAGACCTGCGGACTGAGTAACGCCCATAACGTGCCAGCATCCCGGCACAGCACAGCAGAATGTATGTACTCTGCCTTTGGGGTCGATAGATATATCGGAAGTATGAGCAAACACAACGCCGCTTGAACCGATAGTCGTGAAAGCCTTACCGTCCTCTACTACGCCTGTTCCGACAGCGGCAGCCGCATTATCGCCTGCACCGCCGACTACGGGCGTACCCTCCTTAAGACCTGTAGCCTGCGCTACAACCTTTGTAACGGTACCTGTTATCTCAGGGCTTTCGTAAACCTTCGCAAGAAGCGACTTGTCGATACCGAGCTTAGTCAAAACCTCGTCAGACCAGCATCTGCCGGGAATATCAAGCAGCTGCATACCCGATGCGTCTGAAACCTCGGTAGCAAACTCGCCCGTGAGCATAAATCTTATATAGTCCTTGGGGAGAAGAATATGGCGGCACTTTTCATAATTTTCAGGCTCGTTATTCTTTACCCACATTATCTTTGCGGCTGTAAAGCCAGTTATAGCAGGGTTTGCGGTGATAGCGATAAGTCTGTCGTGGCCTACCTTTTCGGTAATCTCGACAACTTCCTTGCCTGTACGCTGATCGCACCAGATAATGCTGTTTCTGATTACCTTGTTATCCTTGTCCAGCATTACAAGTCCGTGCATCTGTCCCGAAAGACCTACGCCCTTTATCTCGTCTGCAGGAACTCCGCTCTTTTTGCAACTACGTCACGGATACTGTTAACGCAGGCGTTCCACCAGTCCGCAGGATCCTGCTCGGCTATAGCCGTTGCAGGGAGTGTAAAGAGGATAATCGTAAAGTGCCGATGCAACAGGTGTGCCGTCCTCGCTGAAAAGCACTGTTTTTGTACCTGACGTACCTATATCGACACCGAGTATGTATGCCATATCTTTTCTCCTTATTTTAAAAAAACTTCATAGAATTTTACCGTGCAAAATCTTACACGCTCCTTACATAATTATAATCCATCACAACGCAGTTTGTCAATAGAGAAAACCGAAATATCACGTTAAAAGTGCCGTTGCCGCCGGGTAAAGTTCTCCGCCCGAAAAGCGGTTGCTTAATGCTAACGGAATGGTTACAATTCTGTAACTTTCATTGACTTCACCAAAAACAACTTATTATAATAAAATCAGAAATTGATGTCCGTCTGTGGACAATCGGCACTTCTGCGGTGTATTATATGCAGAAAGCATTAAATCGCCTTTGCGAAAGGAGAACAGTATGAAAAGAAGAATTTTATCAGCAATCATCACAACCGCACTGACATTATCGGCACTCTCCCTCTCGGCTTGTCAGTCGGAAAAATCCCTCGAAACAACGGATCTTATGACAGGCATCAAAGCCGCAAGCCACGAAACCGTAAAACCCGACGATGCTTTTAAGAGCGCATACGACAATTTCTCTGTCGAACTGCTTAAGAAATGCTTTGACGGCAAATCAAACACTCTTATCTCTCCCCTGTCGGTATCATCCGCACTCACAATGACCGCAAACGGTGCAAACGGTCAGACCAAAGATGAAATGGAAAAGGTACTCGGGAGCGGAATGCCCCTTGACAAGCTGAACAATTATCTGTCATCTTTCGGCGGCTCGCTTACATCGGGCGAGGACTTCAAGCTGAAAAACGCAAATTCGATATGGTTCAGAGATGAAGAAAACAGGCTTACCGTTGAAAAGGACTTTTTGCAGAAAAATGCGGATTATTTCGGTGCGGCGATATACAAGCGTGCATTTGACAACGCAACGTGCAAAGAGATCAACAATTGGGTAAGCGACAATACCGACGGTATGATAGACAAAATACTTGACAACATCCCCGATGAAGCGATAATGTATCTTATAAACGCCGTCAGCTTTGATGCAGAATGGGAAAATGTCTACAAGGAAAAATGCCATTGCGGATGGAAAATTCACAAATTCCGAAGACAAGCTGATGAATGTCACTATGATGCATTCAACCGAAAGCATTTATCTTGAAAGCGACGGCTGTAAAGGCTTTATCAAGCAGTATAAGGGCGGAAAATACAGCTTTGCGGCTTTACTTTCTGATAATGGTATAGCCTCCTTCATATCCTCCTTATCCGGAGAAAAGCTTGGCAGGATATTAAGCAGTACCGAAAGCTGCAGCGTAGAAACAAAGCTTCCGAAATTCAGCTATGAATATTCAGACACACTGAACAACGCTTTGTCACAGCTTGGTATGCCGACGGCATTTGACGAAAACAATGCGGATTTTTTTCGGGCATCGGCAAATCAACCGTAGGCAATATATCCATCGGCAAAGTGATTCACAAGACTAAAATCGAGGTAAACGAGAAAGGTACTAAGGCAGGTGCCGCCGCTCTTGTAGAAATGGTTGACAGTGCGTGTGTGCTTACAGAAAAGCAGGTGATCCTTAACCGCCCGTTTATGTATATGATACTTGACAACGAAACAATGTTACCGCTGTTTGCAGGCATATATACAGGCGTATAACGCACAGAAATTGTATAATCTGCATAATCCGGCTATAATATTTTCTTGACTTTTGGAGTATGTATGCTATAATTTAATTAGTAGAAAACAACAAATCTTTCAGGAAAGGCTGGATGTACAAATGGCAAAGCGCAGAATCGGTATACTGACGAGCGGAGGCGACTGCCCCGACTTAACGCTACTATAAGAGGTGCGGCAAAAGCCTGTTACTCCATGTTCGGCGAGGACAATGTTGAGATAGTCGGCATATCCAACGGTTTCCACGGTCTGATCCATAATAACTGCCGTATAATGAAGCCGGAGGATTTTTCCGCATACTCACTCAGGGCGGTACGATACTCGGCACAAAGCGTACACCGTATAAGATGATGCAGGTTATCGAAGCCGACAACATAGACAAGGTCGCTGAAATGAAAGCCACCTATAAACAGCAGAAGCTTGACTGCATACTGACGCTCGGCGGCAACGGAACTCATAAGACAGCAAATCTTCTTTCCGAAGAGGGTCTGAATATAATCGGACTTCCCAAGACGATAGATAACGATATATGGGGAACAGATGTTACATTCGGCTTCCATACCGCAGTAGATATAGCGACTGAGGTCGTTGACAGAATCCACACGACTGCTACTTCCACAGACGTATTATGGTAATCGAGATAATGGGCAACAAGGCTGGCTGGCTGACGCTTTATTCCGGTATTGCAGGCGGTGCGGATATTATTCTTATCCCCGAGATCCCTTATGATATTGATAAAGTCATCGACGCTTGCGAAAAAAAACGTGCACAGTCCGGAAAGACATTCTCGATAATTGCGGTCGCAGAGGGCGCAATGGATATTGCAGAAGCCGCTATGAAGAAAAAGGAACGTGCAAAAAAACGTGCCGAAGCGGGTGAAACAACAGTTACAAACCGCATAGCAAAGCAGATTGAAGCCGCAACAGGCTTTGAGTCAAGAACAGTTGTTCCCGGTCATATATTAAGAGGCGGTTCGCCCTCCGCTTATGACAGAGTGCTTGCAACAAAGTTCGGCGCAAGAGCCGCAATGCTTATAAAGCAGGAAAAATACGGCTACACGGTTGCAAAAATCGGCAGTAAGATTTCCGAAAACAAGCTGTCCGATGTAACGATGAAGACAAAGTTCGTTCCCGAAAATGACGAGCTTGTCATCACAGGAAAAAGTATCGGCGTATCCTTCGGCGACTAAGCGGCGGCGGGTCGCCGCTGACAATTCCGCCTTTTGAAATGTTTAAGCTATCCGCAGGATAACGAAACGGCGGGGGGCGGCAATGTGCCGCTTCAAGTTCCGCCTTTGGAATTGTTATTGTTCAGCTAAAGTTGTTGAACGGCGGAGTTACACAAAGCAATAAAGCAGATAAGCGGTCACAGCATTTCGCTGTGACTGCTTTTTGTATTATTATAATTTAGCTGTCATCTCTCCGCACCACCCTTTCCAAAACCACACTATCCCTTCGCCCTGCACCACCACCCTTGCCTTTTAATAAACGCTCTGTTTGTTTCGCATCCGTACTATCACCATTGCTTTTTTTTGTAGGGGAGGGGCTTGTGTCAAGAGTAACATGGTTTACACTTTGTGCGAGCACATGGTTTACATGTTATCAATAACAAACGAACATAAAAAATGAACTTGAAATGAGGGCGAAGCCCGAATGGAAAGTTCATTTTTTATGTTTCGCCTCGGCGAAACGTGGGTCGTTTTCGATCAGATAAGCTTTTTTAAAGGTAAACACTCTCTTTTCTATATCTATCTGTCCTATTCTGAATTGCCTGAAATAGAGATTTATGAGATGCTGTCCTTTATTGGATTCTTTTTACAGCAATAGTTTTTCCGCCAAACGCCTCGCTTAAATAATAACCTTGATTTCTTATGGTGACATATCCGCTCTCTTTTTACCTTTCTTAATTTATATTCATCGCTGTATTCCCATTCTGATATGTCGGGCGTGTATGCCCGTTCGCTCGGATGGTAATGTTTTGCCGGTGTGTCAAGATTTAATGCGTAATGCGGACGTTTTGTGTTGTAGAAATCACGGTATTTGTCAAGCTTTATTTTTGCGTCTTCAAAATCTTCAAAGCTTTCATACTTTAAAAATTCTCTGGTTAATGAGCCGTTGAACCGTTCTTCCTTGCCCTGCGTCTGCGGATGGAATATGCGCCCGTGTAAAGTCAATATTCCCAGCTCCATAAACCAAACTTCAAATCTTGAAAATCCCGTAGACTGAGATGTTCCCCATGGTGTGCCGTTATCACAAAGAAATGAAAACGGCATGCCGTATTTCAAAAAAATACGCTCCATTTGCTTCCTTACCTCTATGTACGTTTCCCGGCGAGCGGTGCACAGCAAAGGCTGAATCTTGAGCAATCATCAATGATATCGAGCGGATGACATCTTGCTCCGTTTCTCATGGCAAAATGTCCTTTAAAATCAGCCTGCCACATTTCATTGGGTTCACTTTTTTTCAAATCTGACATAAGGAGTTGCAATCTGACTTGCTTCCTTTGTTATCAACCCATTGCGTTTAAAAATATCATTGATGGTTCTTGGACAAGGAATATCTGTTATCCCCTCATCACGAAGCATACGGTGTATTTTAGTTGCACCTATCGCAGGATACTTTTTCCTGTATTCTACAATGAATTTTTCAACTTCATCGTCTGTCTTGTTGCCAACAATATGTGGTGCTCGACTTTGATCACATAGCGGTTGACCGTTCAGGTAACGTTCAATCCATTTGTCACCGGTGGGTCGGCTTATTTATCCATATTCCCGGCACAATTCGGCTTTGCTTTTTTCGTGTGACAACACTCTTTTTACAAATTCTTCTCTCATAGTTACTATTACTTTCTCTTCCCAAGGCATAAACTTTGACTCCTTTCGAATTTTATGCCTCTATTTTATCATAAATATGTAAACTATGTGCTTGCACATTCTGTAAACTATGTTATCACACTATACAGCTTGCCCCTCCCGTTGCACCAATCCTTGTTGTTTTCACTAATCTTTGCAATAGAACACTTATCACTTGCCTTGCTCGCCCCTCCCGTTACATCGTAGTTATTGATTTTCTCAGCGTTTTTAATCTATCAATTATCAATAGCGGATTGCAATCAAATTTTCATTTTAATATATTAACTTGATTTTTGATAATTGCAATGATGTTTCGGGAGGGGCGAGCCCCTCCCCTAAACTCAACATACACAAAAATCCGCCATCCCCACACCATTGAAAAAAAGGACAACAACCCATAGTTCCGCGCACTAAACTTGTCCACCCTCGAAAAAGGGCGCTGTTCTGTTGTTCAATCAAGCCGAGCCAACTATGATGGGGATTGAATTTGATAGGAGCAGAATGCAGAATATTCAAATAATGCTATTTGGGCGGCAATGTGCCACTTCAAGCTCCGCCTATGGAATTGTTATTGTTCAGCTAAAGTTGTTGAACGGCGGAGTTACACAAAGCAATAAAGCAGATAAGCGGTCACAGCATTTCGCTGTGACCGCTTTAATATATGTATTGTGCCTGAAACTCTCGTCCCATAATAATACAGCCCAACTAAAACCAAAAGCCCTCCGAGTTTTCCTCAAAGGGCTTTTAAAATACGGAAAATTTATTCTGTCATGAATATCTCCGACGCACCGCCAAATATCTCACGGGAAAGCTCGGCAGACATATCGGGGTTATCCTTTCTGATACGCTCGCACCGCTCAAGATAACCGACTATATCCACATTGCTTACCGTCTTTTTTTTGCTTGTTGCCGAAATTATGCGGTCAACGGCAGCTGCCGCCTCCTTATAGAAGTCGCTTTCAAGCATACGCTCCGAAATATCGGCGTTTTTATCGGCGCACACAGGCAGATACCAGCTTTCATAGTCAATTATATAGCAATCTGTGCATTTTACAAATATCTCCTCTGCTCTGCTTATCAGATTCTCTTTCTCGGATATAAATTCCGTATCGTCAAAAGGACGGATTCTTCCTGTAATATCCAATCTGTTAAGCGGAAGATATGTTTTCCTTAATATTATATTTTTCCCGTATTTTGCTTTTACGGTTCTTGCAAAATCGGAAATCGCTTTTTCAATAAATTTGCTGTCAGCATTTTCCTTGAACGGCTCGAAAAACCTCATCGTCTGTCATAAAGGCTCTGTAAGCCATAGAACAGCATAATTCATCAATTGATGCGACATACGCCGACCTATGCCTGTAAATCGGCTTCACAATATCCGAAAAATCGACTAAAAAGCCAGTCGCCCGTGCGTATTCGCAAAGTATGAGCGTGTAAGCTCGGTAAAAACAGCCGACTTGTCGTCAATATAGCTCAGATCAATATCCACAGGTTTCTCCGAGCACACTGTCAGAGCCGAATAACCGCTTATCACACTGCCCTTTACCATACCGTACGCAAGCTCTGAAATGTCGCCGCCGTCCGCCCTGCCAAAAACATCAAGAATCACAGGTCTGTGTTTTTTTCGTAATATCTACGGGCAAGCTGTGCCACCGCATCCTTGTCTGTGCCTGCCATCCACAGCCTTGCACACTTGAGATAGAAGCTAAGATCCTTAGTCGAAAGCACACAGTTTCTGATAATCCCGTTTTTATTGTAAAATGATTCCAGCGTTTTGGCAAGATCGCTTTGTGCATATAATCCGAGCCTTATGATCTCATCTATATCCGCATTCGCAATATTGCCCTTGCGTATAGCGCAGATGCCGTTATAAACCCGCTTCAGCACTGCGTTTCTTCCGAAATCATAGCAAGCCCTTATCTCATTGAACGTGACAAGCTCACTGGTTTTCAGCCTTAGAATATCCTTGAATTCCGCACAGATAAAGTCACGGCTCAGCCTGCTTATAAAGTAGTCTACGGCATTGTTTGTGCCGAAGAAGAAGCTTTCCGCCTTGCCTGCCTTGATTATATCAAAGTTTTCAGCCACTTCCGTGAGCCATATTTCAGGGTCGTAAGCAAGCGAGTTGACATAGTTTGCCTTCTTGCCGGAGCATATACTTTTGGCAATCAACGAAATGTTATTGCGGAAATGCTCATCACGGCATACCGCATAGCTTCTTCCCCTTTTGTTTATCACACCGGGATAGAACCGTGATATGTCGATGACCTTCGGAGAAACACGTCTTATAAAGTAGTTCTCCATATCAAGAAGCAGCTTGAAGTTGCACGAGCGGTCTGTCGAGCGTACATATCGTCCGTTGACATAGTACAGCTTAGGATCCGTTATGCGTACAAGTATAATCTTCTCCCTGTCATACACAGCGGTAACCGAATCAATGAACTTGTCAAGCAGAGGCTTCCACACCGCCTCATCCTTTATATCGAGCCGTTTCAGCCGACTTTTTTGTTTTCCTCGTAGAAACGTGATTGTATAAACGCTTTTCCGCCCGAATAAAGCGAATCTCCGAGCCTGTAAACAGGCGTGGAAACAGCGTAATAAAGGTCCGTTATAAGCGCATCAGCCTTGGTTTCGGCAAGGTATTCGTCATATCCTTTGGAAAGGTTGTAGTAAAGAGGCACAACACCGTCACGGAAGTATTTCTCGTCAACATCGCAGTGCGCTCCGTTCATAGTAAGCTGAGATATGAACAGATGCGAACGGTCGGTTTCAACATCGTTGTCGTCCTTGAAAAGCTCCGAAATCAGTGCCGAGCCGAGAAGTGCAAACGATTGCTGCTCAGGCTTCTCTGCATATCTTGCAAGCTCTATTTTACTGCCGAGTGCCGTTGCCACCTGCTTTTTTAGCGTATCGTATACCGACAGCCCGAAATAACGTGCATTATCATCGGACAAAAGCACCGCTCTGTGTTCAGTGCCGTAATCCTTGAACGCATAAGGAATGTATCCGCAAAGGTCGGTATTCACCTTACCCGTTGCGGTATCACGCTTGAGCCTTACGCAAAGTAACGCTCCTATCTTCTCAAAGCGTGTCGCAGGGTCAGCAGGAATAAGCGAGCCGAGCGAATAAGCCACAGGAACACGTCTTCCGTCTGCGCACTCTATAACATCATATTCGGCAATGGCGTTAAGTCCGTTGCCGATAATTATATCTGCTCCGCTCTCCGCAGCCTTTACCGCCTGATTTCTCCACTTAGGCTTTACCGCAGGCGTATGACGTTCATTCCACGAGCAGAAGAAGAATATGTACTCTGCTCCTGCTTTTCTGAGCTGTGACACATACTGCGATATATCCTTGTTCACTGTCGCAGAAATGAATCCGACATTTATATTGTTGATATTTTACTATGCTGAACTTCTCTCCGCCCTGTGTGCAGTCGTTCTCGGTTATAACCGTAAGCGGATACTTTTCGAGCGACTGCGGCGCTCTTTGCAGAAGTCCTGCGTTGACAGCAAGTGCGTCTATTCCGCTCTTGCATACAGCGTCGGCAATCGTTGACGGGCAGTTGATGACACGGCTGTCCTCGAATGTATACGCCTTTTTATCGTTAATATCCGTATCAAGCATTGCAACGGAAAAATCAAACGAACCGAATATTCCGCCGAGCGATGAAAAAGCCTCGTCAAAAACGGGCATTCCCTTTGCCGCATTTTTCTGCATTTCAGCCGAAACGGTAATATCGCCGCCTATCATCACTGTGCATTTATGGTGGTCGTTGCACAGCATTCCGTCCTTGCCGGCAAAGCGTCTTGTTTTATAATCGCCTGCCGTTTTTCTTATCATCGAATGGTCGAACTGCACTGCCTTAGCGCCTTTGGATTTGGGAAGAACGGCTTCGGCAGGAGCAGAAGAAACGCCCAGCTTTTCCATATGCCCGGTCATTATAAAACTGCGTACAACAAATGAAACCTTACCGCTTTTTGTGAAGCTGTCAAGCCTGCAGGAATTCTTTCCGCTGTAGCAGCACAAAAAGAATATTTTCCGCTTTCATTCGAATCGGCATAGATCTTGAATCCGTCACACTGCGAGTTGTATCTCCAGGACAATGTGCATATACCGTCGCTTCCGACTATTGCGGTAAGTCTGCGTGGGGGGTTTCAAGCGGACACGCTATGACGATTTCTGACTCTCCGAAAAAAATTATCCGGACCGTCCGCAATTCTGAACGCCTTGACCTTATACTGCATAGGAACGCCGTTCGCACGTTTTTTCATAACGGCAGTAGTGCCTTTTACGTTAATTACACCTACAAAATGATTCTTGCCGACAGGCGACGCAAACACACGGTAGCCGTCAGCATATTCAATTTTATTCCAGATAAGCTCTACTACTCCCTCTCCTGTCTTTACGGTAACGGGGAATTTCGGCTGTCTTTCACGAAGTTGCATGAAGTTCATAAGCTATCCTCTCAAAATCAGATATTGCTGAGTATCCAGTTGACAAACGAGGCTCTCTCGCTGTCTACGGGCGTTTCGCTCTGCCGTGTTTTCGGCTTATCTGTGATTTGCTTGTAATATTCGTTCAGCTTGTCAAAATTTCTGTAGAAATTATAATAACCGCCGATATAATGCTGAACATCGTCTATTCTTATGCTGTAGCTGTCATGACGCACGCAGAAAGTGTATACTACCGATTCCGGAACCTTCATATACATTGCTATCTCGGGATAGAGATAGCCGCCAAGCATATAATGCGCACGTCTGTAAATTGTCCTTATAAACGCTTCAAAGTTGAATCTCTGCATATATGACACATATATATTCTTCTCTTTTTTATCCTCTCATAAAGGCTGAAAGCCGCCATAAGAAGCTCAAGGAATGTATGGAATGTCGTATCCTGATTGAAAATCTTGTTCAGATTATCATTTGCGTTCTTAAGGCCGAAGTTCAGATAGCGTTCCTTCGGGTCGTGGATTGTGACCTCGTTTACCGCATACGCTATCCAATGGTCGCAAAAACGTGTATAATCATTCTTGATGAAATAATCGAGCGCTTTTTCTGCGGCATCAAGATAACGGCTGTCTTTTGTGATACTGTACGCTCTTGCAAGTGCAAATGTTGCCTCGCCGTCATAGTACACGATTCTGTCACGTTCCTTGCGCTGAAAATCAGGGAAGGATAAAACGTGATAATAGCTACCGTCCTCTTCCTGCATATCAAGAACAGAGTTTGCAAGAGCGGCTATCAGCTTGTCATACCTGTCGCTGTCAAATACGGCGGCATAGGTGGACAAGGTCACTATAGCGATAGCGTTACCGCCGAGTTTTATTTCATCCGACTTGCGCTCTACAAGATAGGCGTGGTCGCTGTCGGAATATTCTATGCTCTTCATAAGGAAGTCTATCGTGCTTTCAATCTTCGGCACGAGCTTCTCGTCCTTTGTGGTGTCGTACTGCATTATAAGGCTCCAGATAGTACCGAATGACGCAGTATGTTATATGTAACGAAATGGAAATCGTTCACGGGATTTACGCCGTAATCAAACTGTCCGTTATCTTTGACGGCATTTGCAAGATATACCGATGACGTTTCTATGACCTGCTTAATATCGCCTTTTGTCAGCTCCGGCACAATTCTTCTGCCGTAGTTTTCCTCATCGGGATATAGCTTGTACAGCTTTTTGTTTTCGTCACAGATATATCCGACTGTTGTAAACGATAACACATTGTCGGGGATTGATTCAAAGGGTGGTGCGGCTGCTGAGGAAATCCCTGATTTTATTATCGTCAAGAGTGCCGTTCTTATAGTTTATAAGTCCGCAGCAATTGAGCTGCGCTTCAAGAAGTGCGGTTTCAAAGCCTGTATCGAAGCTGACGCCTTTTTTGAAGAAAAATTCACGGCTTGAGCGTATTTCTTCCTCAAATTCCGCACGGGTACAGATCTTACAGCTGTTTACACAGTCAACCTTTACCCACAGCGGAACAATATCATTATCCGAAACGTACTTTTTCGGCACTGTTCATAGCCGAGGCGAATGCCGACAAAAAGTCCTCACCTTCTCCGGTGAACAAATCGGCGGTATGGCTCCCGTCGGTTATGCTTACAAATACAATGTCGTGTCTGAAAAGCGTGCCGTGTTTATAATTGCCCAGTTCTCCCGAAAGATAAGGGTCATTGGTTATGAAATCCTTAAGAAGTTTTTTCTTTACTCTGAACAGCTTTAAATTACTGCCGATAGGGGTTTTGCACTCATAGGGTATCCTCCCTGAAGCATATAGATATTTTAATTAGTATACCATGCTTCACAAAAAATGTCAAATGAATTAATTGACCTTTTCGGCTCGGAGTAGTATAATAATGATACAAAATCAAAAGGAAGTGTCGGAATGGATAACAGCAAATACAGAAATTTTGCGGAGAAAAACAAGGAAGATATTATTTCTCTGCTGTCAATGCTTGTAGAAGTGCCGAGCATAGAAGGAAAAGCGGAAGAAAATTTTCCCTTCGGAAAAGAGCCTGCAATGGCACTCGGAATAATACTTGACAAAGCCGAAGAAATGGGCTTTACGGTAAATAACCGTGACAATTATTACGCAACGGCCGACTATCTTCCCAACGGCGAAAGCAAGCCTTCTCTTGCGGTGCTGTGCCACCTTGACGTTGTTCCTGCCGGAAAGGGCTGGACGTATGATCCCTTCAAGGTCACCGAAAAGGACGGTATTCTCTACGGCAGAGGTGTTACCGACGATAAAGGACCTGCGGTATCCGCACTTTACGCTCTGTACAGCATAAAAGAGCTTGGGGTAAAGCTGTCAAAGGGTGTACGGCTGATATTCGGTACAAACGAGGAAAACGGCTCTGCCGATATTGAATATTATCTCAGAAATGACGAAATGCCTTCGATGGTATTTACTCCCGACGCTTCCTATCCGCTTATAAACTGCGAAAAAGGTATGGCGAGAACACAATACACGGCTCAAATGAGCAATGACGACATTTTGGAAATCAGCGGCGGACAGGTGATAAATGCCGTTCCTGCCGAGTGTTACGCAGTTCTCGCTTCAAAGCACGAGGAGGCTGTTTGTTCATATATCACAAATAATAAGAACAGCTGTTGCTTTACCGCAGAACAGACAGAGAGCGGTATAAAAAAGTTATCTGCAAGGGCGAATCTGCTCACGCATCCACTCCGCAAAATGCGAAAAAATGCAATAACGGCAATGCTCGAAATGCTTGTGACGCTTGATATAAAGAACGAAACAAAAAAAACTGCTCGGTGATATTCTGAAACGTTATCCTTACGGAGAAACAGACGGTTCTTCATTAGGGGTTGCCTGCAAGGATAAATCGGGTGCGCTTACCTGCGTTTTAAGCCTTATCCACGGCGAAAACGGCTGGCAGAATTACTTTTAATACCGACATAAGATTCCCGATGAGCATGACGTTACCTCAGCTGAAAAGCAAGCTGGAAAACGCCGTAGACGGCACGGGTATTTCAATAGCGGAGTTTACAGGCACAAACGCTCATTATGCCTCTCCCGACAGCTTTCTTGTAAAGACGCTTCTTGATGTATACGAGGAGCATACGGGCAAAAAAGGCGAATGTATAGCTATCGGCGGAGGAACTTATGTACACGGGATCGAGGGGCGGCGTCGCCTTCGGCGTTGAACATCCCGACACGGATTACAGGATACACGGTGCGGACGAATTCGTGCCTGTCGGGGAGCTTCTCGACAACACGGTAATTTTCGCAAAAGCAATAGAAAGGCTCTGTCGGTAATTTTAAGCCCGTCACTTTCATAGAATGTAAAAACTCTTTGAAAGGACGGGCATTTTATGTGGTTGAATTTTTGCAGATTATTTAAAGCTGAAAGCAAGGAGCATACTTTCAGCGAAACCCGAAGAAATGCGTTCACGGCTGGAGTATCTTCAAAGCAGGCTTGAAAAGACACGTCAGCTTTTCGATATGGAAACAGACCCCGAAAAAATCGAGGCAATCGTCTATGAAGAAAAGGCGATACTTATAAGGCTTGACCATCTGATAAAGAACGCAAAGGAGCGTAATATTACCATAAGCTACTGCGACAGAATCTGAGATTTCCATTCGGATATGAGCCGTTCAAGCGAGAAAGCGGCGTTTGCTGGGCTGGTTGACGGCAGCTTTACCGCTTCTATTCCGACATTTTCACAGCAATATCGCTTATACATATTATAAGAGGTCGCACCGTTTGCAAAAAAATTTTTGTAACGGAAGTTTCGGCTACAAGTCCGGCTATATCGTTAGGGACTACCGAGCTTATGGTGGCATCGGACGAGCCTGTTATTTCACACGAACCGATAACATCCCATACGGCGATATTATGACTTAACAGCATCAGTTTCTTCTGCTGTACCGTTACAGGCAGGTCGCAGTCAAGAACCGCCGACATCACCTTCCAGAAACGGTTCTGAGGGTGTCCGTAGAAAAACTGTGCCTCCCGTGACTTCACGGACGGAAACGAGCCTAATATAAGTATACGGCTGTTTTTATCGTACACGGGCGGGATATTGTGATATTGCGTCATTAGCGTTGCTCCTTTTAGTATTATAACATTCAGAATAGCACAAAACAGCATTAATTGCAAGATGAATCGGGATAAACGAGATTACATATTACCGAAAATGCGTTTTTACAGTGCTTTATCCGGCTTTTACGGCTGACATCCGATAATGAAACGGTAAAAAGAGTCTTACGGCAAAAAAACAAAAGCATAACGGCAAAATATCAAGAAAAAACGTACTTATTTGCAACAGGCAGAAATAAAGTGAAATCGTAAGAGAGAAATAGAGAGAAACAGTGATATTTAAAGAGATTTAAAGAGAAATAGATATATATTTAGATTTTGCACGAAAAATCGTTTTTGACAAAAAGGCTGGCGGATGGCTATAATATTAAACGTTGTGCAAATAATCAAACAGAGGTCAAACCTCAAGAGTAATTGAAAGGAAGAATCAGAATGTCAACATTTATGCCTAAAGCTGAAACAGTTGAACGTAAGTGGTATATTCTCGATGCAGCAGGAAAGCCCCTCGGCCGTGTTGCTGCAAAGGCTGCTCACATTCTCCGTGGTAAGCACAAGCCGACATTCGCTCCCCACTGCGACTGCGGCGATCATGTGATCATCATTAACTGCGCAAAGGCAGTTTTAACAGGCAACAAGCTTGAGAACAAGTACTACAGATGGCACACCGGCTACATCGGCGGTCTTAAGGAAGTACAGTACAGCAAGCTCATGAGCGAGAAGCCCGAAAAGGCTATGCAGCTTGCAATTGAGGGTATGCTCCCCAACAACACACTTGGCAGAAAGGCCGCAACAAGAATGCGTCTTTATGCAGGTGCAGAGCACAAGAACGGCGCTCAGAAGCCCGAAGAATTCAAATATTAAGGAGGGATAACAATGTACGAATCAAAGCCTTATTACTACGGAACAGGTAGAAGAAAGCACTCAGTTGCCAGAGTACGTGTTTATCCCGGCAGCGGTGTTATTACTGTAAACGGTCGTGGCATCGACGATTATTTCGGTCTTGAGACATTAAAGCTCATCGTTCGTCAGCCTCTCGCTCTTACAGGAACAACAGAGAAGTTTGACATTGTCTGCACAGTTGCAGGCGGCGGTGTTACAGGTCAGGCAGGCGCTATCCGCCACGGCCTTTCAAGAGCATTACTTCAGTACAGCGACGAGCTTCGTCCCGTACTCAAGAAGGCAGGCTTCTTAACTCGTGACCCCAGAATGAAGGAAAGAAAGAAGTACGGCTTAAAGGCTGCACGTCGTGCTCCCCAGTTCTCAAAGAGATAATCACTGCCCTATACATCGGATTTTATCAGATGTGGGCTTTTGGATTTACTCGTATCGGATGGGCGAGACAATTTAATGACAACTACCCTCTCCGGGATTTCGGGGAGGGTTTTTTGTGTACCGGGTGTGATTTTCTTGACTTTTGGGCTGTTTTATAGTATTATTAATTAGATAAACGTATATCAAGGGTGGAACACAATGGATATAAAAATAACACCGTCAAAACTCAGCGGAAAGCTGATAGTGCCGCCGTCAAAGAGCATTTCTCACAGGATGCTTATATGTGCGGCTTTTTGCGACGGTACTACGCATATAGATAACCTGCTTGAGTGTATGGACCTGCACGCAACAATAAACGCATTGACGGCACTCGGCGCAAAAATAAACGGCAAAGACGGCAGTTATGACATTACGGGAATAACTCAGCCCTCACAAAAAGCCGCAGTGGATTGCTTTGAAAGCGGCTCAACGCTAAGATTTATGATACCGATATTCTCGGCTTTCGGCTGTGAAGCGGAATTTACAGGCAGAGGAAAACTCCCCGAAAGACCTATAACGCCGCTGATCGAGCCTATGACGGAAAACGGCGCTGTGTTCGAAACGCTTTCAATGCCATACAGGGTCAAGGGCAGGCTGAACGGCGGAAAGTATTATATTGACGGAAGTGTTTCATCGCAGTTTATAACAGGGCTACTGTTCGCACTCTCTGTACTTTCAAAGGACAGCGAGATAATTCTTACTACCCGTCTTGAGTCGAAGCCTTATGTCAATATTACAATAGATTGCATGAAGCAGTTCGGGGTCGGGGTTTGCGAAACAGAGAACGGTTATTTTATAAAAGGCGGTCAGAAGTATCAGCCGCATAATTGCACGGTGGAGGCCGATATGTCGCAGAGTGCGTTTTTTTCTTGCGGCGAACTGTGCAGGTTCGGATATAGAACTAACAAATCTCAACCTGAACAGCGTGCAGGGCGATAAGGCTATAGTTGACATTGCCGAAAAATTCAGAAACGGCGGCGATCTGTCGGTAATAGACGCATCGGCTATTCCCGACCTCGTTCCTGCGATTGCGGTGATGATGAGCTTCTGGGAAAAGCCGTGCAGGATAATCAACTGCGAGATTACGCATCAAGGAATGCGACCGTCTTGCCGCCACCACAGAGCTTATAAACGATTTAGGCGGTAAAGCAATTTCTACGGAAAACAGCATTGAAATATTCCCTGTTGAAGCGTTCAAGGGCGGTACGGTACGCAATTATAACGATCACAGGATAGCAATGGCAGGCGCTGTTGCTGCTACGAGATCAACAGGCGAGGTAATTATAAAAGGCGCAGAATGTACAAACAAATCCTATCCGGGATTTTTTGACGATTTCAGGGCGCTCGGAGGTACAGCAGATGTCATCAGCGTTTAAATTCGGAGAGCTTTCGGTTTCAATATTCGGCGAATCGCACGGAAAGGCTATCGGTGTTGTGATAGACGGGCTTCCGGGTGGAATCGGAATCGACTTTGACGCTGTGCTTGACTTTATGGCAAGACGTGCGCCGAAGAAAGACGGCACAAGCACAATGCGCAGTGAGAAGGATTTCCCGAATGTAGTATCGGGAATGGTGGACGGTGTGCTGACAGGCACTCCCCTTTGCGCTGTAATACAGAATACTGATCAGCATTCGGCTGATTATAAGAGCGTGAGCCACCTTGCACGGCCCGGTCACGCCGATTATACGGGATATGTGCGTTATAACGGCAGTAACGATCTGCGTGGCGGCGGACATTTTTCGGGAAGAATTACCGCACCGCTGGTTTTTTGCGGGAGCGATAGCATCGCAAATACTCGAAAGCAAGGGGATAACCACAGGGGCGCATATCCTGTCGATAATGGACGCAGGCGATGAACGCTTTGACCCTGTGAACGTGAATGCCGAGCAATTAAAGCAGGTCAGAAGCCGCTATCTTCCGCTTATCAACACCAACGTTGAGCAGCAGATGAGAGATGTTATAGCAGGTGCGGCGGCAAAGCTCGATTCGGTAGGCGGAATTATCGAATATGCGGCGGGTCGGACTTCCTGCGGGCATAGGCTCACCTATGTTCGACGGCATCGAAAACAGGATTTCACAGGCGGTATTCGGCGTGCCTGCTGTCAAGGGCATTGAATTCGGCGCAGGCTTTGATGTTGCGAATATGTACGGCAGTAACAACAATGACGAGTTCTGCATTGAAAATGGCGAAATCAGGACAAGGACGAATAACCACGGAGGCATTTTAGGCGGTATCACAAGCGGTATGCCTATAGTATTCCGTGTTGCGATGAAGCCTACCCCGTCAATCGCCCGTCCGCAGAAAACAGTTGATTATACTACTATGACGGAAGAAACGCTGGGTATCAAGGGCAGGCACGATCCCCGCATCGTTCCGAGGGCTGTACCCTGCATTGAGTCGGCGGCAAATCTTGCGATTTTATCTTATGTTATCTGACGTTCATATCTGAAAGGAGGAGCAATATGAGTATACCGGTCCCTAAATACACGCTCTATGACCGCAAGGACATTGAGGTGCTTGTGGCATATATTCTGTACAAGGTCGGCAGTATCACAAAAGACGAGCTTATGCGATGCACGGTCGACCACGATTTTGTAATGTATTTCGATCTTATCTGCTGTCTTTTTCGATATGGAAGATAAGGGTCTTATAATCTGCGAAAAAAGCCGGCAATGACGAAACCTGTCTGCCAACGGCGAAGAGCGAATATCTCGCTATCGAGCTTGCTTACACTATTCCCCTTTCGATAAGAGAGGACACGATATACTACGCAAAGAAAATCACTTCACATTCACGGCTCGAAAAAACCGTCAAGACCGAGATAGTAAAGGTCGAGCAAGGCGGCTATCAGCTTTGCATACGGTTTATAAACGAGATGGGCGGAACGGATCTTATGGAACTTAAAATCTACGCTCCGACAAAGGAAAGCGCCGAACAGATGGAAAAAGAGGGTTTTCGACAATCCTGTGGGTGCGTACAGAAACGTACTGAATTCATTTATTCAAGGGTATCTTTACTGTATCGGAAAAGGAGATACAGGAAGTGCTTGATGATACGAAGATATAAAATCATTTTAAAAACGCACATAAAAGCAGCGTCCGTGTGGCTTTACACGGGCGCTGTTTTTATAATCCTACTTTTTACCGCAACAACCGGGCGAACAAATACCCTTGTACATTTCGATTTTCCTGTCAAGGCGGGAAAGCGTACTCTGCATTTCTTCAATCCTGTTTATAAGAGCCTCACGCTGTTCGATGAGTATCGCCATACGGGCTTCTGCGGTAGAGTCACCCTCTTTGAAAAGGGTCATATATTCTATAAGTGCCTCAATGGGAAGTCCTGCGTTACGCATACACTTGATAAACTCTACGGATTTGCAGGAATTCTCGTCATAATCACGCAGACCGCTCTTTGTTCTCGGAACATGGGGAAGTAAGCCGATACGTTCATAATAGCGGAGCGTGTCGGTTGAAATATCGTACTTTTTGCTGACTTCTGAAATAGTCATAATATATATCACGTCCTTTCGGTTTATCTATATTATCACATGGAGTTAACTCCATGTCAAGAGGGGAAAAGAAAAACTGCCGAAAAATCGGCAGTTTTCGAAAATTATATGCTTTGATATTCAGAACGTGTCCTGTTACTCCGGCAGGCGGAATATCGGCGCTGTTGATAAGATCAACCACCTCTGCCCCGCTTTGCTCGATGCTGTCGATACTCTTTGACAGCATTGCTGTGGAAACGCTCTGTGCTACGTTTGCCTGTGCCATACTGACAGACATACTCGCAATGTAAGAAGTAAGATCCATAATAAGACCTCCTTTAAGCTATCAATCGGTAATGATAGTCTTTTCTCTTATCTCTTTTTCTACCATATCGCAGAAATCAGATACCGACATTGTACCGATATCACCACGCTTGCGGCAACGGATAGAAACGTTTTCTGTTTCAACCTCCTTATCGCCTATAACAAGCATATAAGGAATCTTCTGAAGCTGTGCTTCACGAATCTTGAAGCCTATCTTCTCGCTTCTGCCGTCAACCTCTACTCTTATGCCACGCTTCTTAAGCTCTGCGGCAACCTTTGATGTAAACTCGTTGTGACGGTCGGCAATAGGCATAAAAGCTCAACCTGTACGGGAGCAAGCCATATCGGGAACGCACCTGCAAAATGTTCGGTCAGGATACCGATAAATCTTTCGATAGAGCCGAATACAACACGGTGAATCATAATAGGTCTGTGCTTTTCGCCGTCCGCACCTGTGTATTCAAGTTCAAATCTCATAGGCAGCTGGAAGTCAAGCTGGATAGTACCGCACTGCCACGTTCTGCCGAGCGAGTCTTCAAGATGGAAGTCAATCTTAGGACCGTAGAATGCACCGTCGCCCTCGTTTACAACGTAAGGAAGTCCAAGACTGTCAAGAGCCTTACGCAGACCCTCTGTAGCCATATCCCAGTCTTCCTGACTGCCCATACTGTCTTCGGGCTGTGTTGAAAGCTCAACGTGATACTTTGAATCCGAACAGCTTGTAAACCTCGTCAATAAGTCTTACAACGCCCTTTATCTCGTCCGTAATCTGATCGGGAGTCATAAAGATATGCGCATCGTCCTGTGTGAAGCATCTTACACGCATAAGGCCGTGAAGTGCGCCTGACTTTTCGTGACGGTGAACAAGTCCGAGTTCGCCCATTCTAATAGGTAAATCTCTGTATGAACGGGGCTTTGACTTGTATACAAGTATTCCGCCCGGCAGTTCATAGGCTTTATGGCAAACTCTGTATCGTCAATTACAGTAGTATACATATTCTCTTTGTAATGATCCCAGTGACCCGATGTTTCCCAAAGCTGACGGTTAAGCATTATAGGAGTGGAAATCTCAACATAGCCGTCACGGGTGTGTATCTGACGCCAGTAATCAATAAGAGTATTCTTGAGCGTCATACCCTTAGGTAAGAAGAACGGGAATCCGGGACCCTCGTCCATAATAGTGAACAGCTCAAGCTCCTTGCCCGAGCTTTCTGTGGTCACGCTTCTTCGCTTCTTCAATCATATTGAGGTATGCCTCAAGCTCTGATGCCTTGGGGAATGCTGTGGCATAGATACGGGGAGAAACATCTTGTTCTTTTCACTGCCTCTCCAGTAAGCGCCTGTGCAGCTTGTCAGCTTGAATGCCTTTACATAGCCTGTTGACATAAGGTGAGGACCTGCACATAAATCTGTAAATTCGCCCTGCTTATAGAAGGATATAGGCTCGTTCTTGCCTGCGTGTTCCTCGCAAAGCTCGACCTTGTAAGGCTCGTCAATCTCCTTAAGATACTTAATAGCATCTGCAGGAGCCATTTCAAACTGTTCGAGCTTTAAATCTTCCTTTACTATCTTCTTCATCTCTGCTTCAATAGCCTCGAGATCTTCAGGCATAAAGGGAGTATCTTTATCAAAATCGTAATAGAATCCGTTATCTATAGCAGGACCTATCGCCAGCTTTACCTCAGGGTAAAGTCTCTTGACAGCCTGTGCCAGAATATGAGATGCAGTGTGACGGAACGCTTTCTTACCGTCTTCATCGTCGAATGTAAGTATTTCAAGTGTGCAGTCGCTGTCAATTACAGTACGCAGATCCTTGATCTCGCCGTCAATCTTTGCAACGCAAGCCGCCTTTGCAAGACGAGGGCTTATTTCCTTTGCAACGTCAAATACGGAACAAGCACTTTCAAGTTCCTTTACGCTGCCGTCTTTCAGTGTAACTTTTATCATTGTTTTTCCTCCGTTAAGCCGCCATACGAGAGCGGTCTTTAGTAGTGTATAAAAACACAAGTTAATTATAACACCGCAATAACAAAATGTCAAACAGTTTTGAAAACAACATCAATATTTGCCTTGCGTGCCTGTGAGTGCTGAAATTTTCTTTCTATCCTGTAAAGCCTGCCGTCTTTGACAAACCTTGCGCCCGTCTGACGAAAATGAAAGTCAATGCCTGCATCTATGCACTGCTCTCTGATGCTGAGAATCTCCAGTCATAATTACATTCTCTCGCTTCGTTTCGGATTCGCCGCCGACAACCACCTCAGTTATCTGCGACTTGTCGAGATACGGGCTTAAATCAATATGTTCGAGCAAAGGCTCACATATAATCGACTTGTGTTTTATCGGGGCTTCAAGAAAAATCGGCAGGCGAAAATCTGCCATTTTTTGATTTTCACAAGTACAGCAGATATGAACATTGTCGTATCCCTCGCCCCAATCGGCAGGGGTACACTTCGAAAATCTGTGGATACGCTTTGTTATTATAAGAAATGTTACATCAGGACGCTGTCTTATCATCTGCCAGCACTCATCACGCCATTTATCCGCCTCATCAAGAAAGAAGTCGGAGGTGAAACAGGTATAAATGATATTGCCGTCCGGCACCATTTTATAATTACCGTATTTATAACGCTCGGCAGGAGCGTAAAACGTTTTGTTTTTCACTACTGCCGTGCTGTCTATATCGTATTGTGCGTCACGTCTGTAGACGTAACAGTTTTTACATCCGTCGCTGATTTTCCTGCAACCGTGCCACGGATTCCATGTATCGTTCATAATTCCAAGCTAAGGTGAACATTATACTATTTCAAGTATCATAGTGTTGAGCTTCTCACAGAATTTATCATCCAGCGTTACGGGTGTTTCAGTGCCGTCAGACATACGCTTGAGCTTTGCGGATTTGGTATTCATCTCATCGCCGCCTATTACCATACAGTAAGTAGCGCCGATTTTATTTGCGTACTTCATCTGTGCCTTGAAGCTTCTGCCGGAAATATCACACTCAGCCCAGAAGCCTTCCTCACGGAGCTTCTGAACAAGTTCCATTGCGTATATGCTCGTTTCATCGTCAAATGAAGCTATATAAAGGTCACACTTCTTTTCAGGCTCAAATTCCAGCTTCTGATTTTCCATTACCATTATGATACGCTCAAGACCCATAGCGAATCCGAGTCCGGGAACGCTGTTTCCGCCTATCTCTTCTACAAGTCCGTTGTATCTGCCGCCTGCACATACAGCGCCCTGCGAACCGATCTCATTCGAGATAAATTCAAATACGGTATTTGTGTAGTAGTCAAGTCCACGCACTATCAGAGGATTTACGGTATATGATACTCCGAGTACATCAAGACGTTTCTTTACATTTTCGAAGTGTTCCCTGCAATCATCGCAAAGATAATCAAGTATCATGGGAGCGTCCTTCTTGAAGCTGCTGCATATCTCGCTCTTGCAGTCGAGCAATCTCATAGGATTGCGGTCAAGTCTTTCGAGGCAGGTGCCGCAAAGCTGATCCTTATACTGAGAATAATATTCCTTCAGTGCCTTGTGGTATTCCGCACGGCACTTAGGACAGCCTATACTGTTTATCTCAAGGCTTATGTTCTTTACGCCAAGACTTTTGATAATGTCATTTGCAAGTGCGATAACTTCAGCGTCAGCCGCAGGCGAAGCAGTGCCGAAATATTCGATTCCGACCTGATTGAATTCACGGAGGCGGCCGCTCTGCGGAGCTTCATATCTGAAGCAACGTGTGAAATAATATGTTTTAAGCGGAAGCACATCATTAAGAAGTCCGTTTTCGATAACGGCACGGACAGCGCCTGCTGTACCCTCAGGCTTCAGCGTTATGCTTCTGCCCTTCTTATCGTTGAAGGTGTACATTTCCTTCTGCACCACGTCGGTAGTGCCGCCTACTCCTCGCTGAAAAAGCTCGGTGTGCTCAAACGTAGGTGTACGAATCTCCTTACAGCCGTATGCCTCTGATACATTTCTTGCAATTTTTCTCAACAGTGTGCCACTTATATATTTCCTTTGGCAGTTTATCTTCTGTTCCTCTGGGTTTTTTTGGTTACTAACTCCATCTTTTTTTGTTGTTCCTTTCGTTTTTCTGCATAAAAAGGCGTACATAAGTACGCCTGCATAATTACTTTATCCTCTGACAATTTCACGCCAGTCAAGATCGCCTCTTTCAAGAGCGTGAATAATTAGCGCTTCAGCTGTAGCTATATTCGTAGCAAGCGGAATATTATGAACGTCGCAAAGACGCAAAAGATTCATTTCATTAGGCTCGTACGCTTTAGCATTTAAAGGATCTCTGAAGAAAATCAGCACATCTATCTCATTACATGAAATTCGTGCGGCTATCTGCTGATCTCCCCTGAGATCCGCTGAGGTAACGCTGAATATGAAGCCCGGTAGCCTCGGCAACGAGCTTTCCGGTGGTTCCGGTAGCGCACAGATTATGTCGGCTCAGTACGCCGCAATATGCGATACAGAACTGAACCATCAATTCCTTCTTTGAATCATGAGCAATTAGTGCAATATTCATATTATACCTCTTTTTCTTAACTTTTCGTACCGTCCCTGATGTTATCAGTTGATATTAATAGTAAGCGGTACATCTTCCCCAAGTATTCTCCTTGCGATAGCGGCGTAAGCCTTAGCACCGGGACAAGTCGGAGGTAAAGGCATACCCTTTGCTCCGCACACCTTGATATTGTTGTCCTCAGGCACAACGCCCAGAAGCTGTATACCTACAGAGTCCATAACTTCATCAAGGTCGTAGAGAATTTCTTCGTCCTTGAAGTTCTGGCTTACCTTATTTATGATAAGTCTTTGATTTGTACAGTTCTTTACATATAAGAAGTCAGAAAGAATAGCACCGTCACGGACGCATACTGTATCGGGCGTAGTAACCATAAGTATCAGTTCAGCCGCCTTGATAACGCTGAACACCGAGCTTCCTACACCTGCCGTGTCGATGATTATGTAATCGAAATGCTGACGCATTTCTTCGCAAACACCCATAATCTTTTCGGGATTTATGTCCATGAACGGGTTTCTCGTAGCACAGACAAGATATAAATTCTCTACTGTTTCAACCTTTGTTGTTGCAGTAAGAATGTCTATCTTTCCTTCAAGGTACTCACCTATATCATGCTTTACCTTATCCTTGATGCCGAGCATTATATCAAGACATCTTAATCCGAAGTCGAGCTCAACGAGAAGTGTTCTTTTTTTGCCTAATGCGGCTAATCCACGGGCAACGTTTGCCGAAGTGGTGGATTTACCTGTTCCGCCCTTACCTGCGGTTACTGCTATAATCTGTGACATAAAATTCGCTCTCCTTGCGCTGATACGCATAATTTGCTTATCATTGTTCTAATTGTTATTATTGTACCATAAAAGCGAGCATAAATAAAGACTTTTAAGTGAAAAAAAATCAAAATTTGTTAAATCAATATGTTTTACGCTCGTTTTTTTGTGCATACTGCATAATAATTGTCAGTTGTTTGTACTGCCTGAGGTATCTGAATTGTTTTTATCAGCCTCTCCCCTTGCAGGTCTTCCCGGAGTGTTGGTACTCTGACCGCCCCACGGAAGAATAATATCGCCCTTTTCGTTTGTAACCGGCTTATAGTTATTGTAGAAATATGACTCGATGATATTTCTAACCATAAGTCTGGAGAACTCGCCCCTTTTCAAGAACGATACCGAAACATATCTGAGGGTCTTCTGCGGGATAATATCCGAGAATCGTTGAGTTGAACGTATCTGCGGTTACCTGAGGCGTACCTGTTTTTTTATCGCTACGCCGTAGGGCAGATCCGCAAGCTGTGTTATACCTGAGCCCATAGGCCACTGTACATCGTCCGCAACCATTATCATGCCTTCACGCACTACCTGAAATATATGCTTATCGGCATCTATTTTATACGCTACAGTAGGCTCTGTTTTCTTTATTGTCTTTGTACCGTCGTAGCTTGACGCTGTCAACGAGATACGGCTGATAGCGTGTACCGTCGTTTGCGAGCGTAAGCGCTATCACGGCGAGATTAAGGGGTGTTACGGTCGTTTCGAGCTGTCCTATACCTGCCTGTATAGTCGAGCCGGGCGTCCATGTTCCGCCGAGCGATTCAATGTATTCGGGCGTACTCATATTGCCTGTCGCCCCACCTATTTCAAGGTTGAGGTCCTGACCGACACCGAACCATCCTGCCACTTTTGCAAGATAATCAATGCCCATCTGACGAGCCATATCATAGAAATAGATATTACACGAATATCTCAATGCAGTTCTTACCGTAACATCGCCGACGAAGCCCATTATACAACCGGGCTGATAGTCGCTGTAATAAGTGTATATTCCTCCGCAGTAAACCTCCGTGTTCTCGTTGGCGATACCCGAAACAAGTGCGGCGGTCGCCGTTATTGTCTTGAAGGCTGAGCCGGGACGATAAAGACCGTATATACATCTGTTGTAGGTCGGATTCGGGTCTTTCGGATTATTGATAAGATCGATATAATTATTTATATCGTAGTTGGGATAGTTCGCCATTGCAAGAACGGCACCTGTCTTTGCGTCAAGGACAACTACGCCACCTGCGTCTACCTTGTTTCCTCGTGTAGGATCGTTATTGTAATGGAGCCATTTTATATGATTTTCAAGAATCGCCTGAACATCGTTCTGGAAATCGCTTTCTATAGTCAGCCTTACGGAATTTCCTGCCGTTGCCGCCTTTGTTATTTCGTCTGAAACCACCATACCCGATGAATCTCTTGTAATGGAGCGTATTCCGTTCTGACCTCTGAGAGTGCTTTCCATAGCGCTCTCGATGCCCCATTTACCCGTGGTATCGTTAAGGCTGTAGCCTTTATCGGACAATTCGGCATATTCATCCGCCGAAATAGCGCCTATTCTTCCGACCACCTGAGGAATGAAATCCTTGCCGTCATACTGACGTATAGCTTCTTCTATTATATCAATTCCGCCAAGCATAAAACTCTGCTCTTTGAGTTCTATTACTGTCTGAACGGAAACATCCTCAGCCAGAGTATAACGGTTCTGATAAGAGAAATCACGGATAAGCATTTCATAGCGTACACCTGCAATGTACCTGCGCATTTCCTGTCCGTAAGAATCTGAAATCTCAAATTTTTCGTACAGTGCATTCATGCAGTTTTCCGCAGTCGCATAAAACTCCCAGCTCCAGCTTTGAACGCAGCGTATCTATTTCGTCATCATCGCCCGTAAATTTATAAGGCGTAGTTTTGCTGACGGGAAGAGTATCTATCCACTTCTGATCGTTATTCTGAAGTATTTTCAGCGTTTTTTGCAATGACATCGTTTTCTGTGCCTGATTTAAAGAACGCCTTCTGCACAATTATCTTATATACCAGTCTGTTGGTATTTACTACCTTGCCATCCTTGGTAAAAATCTGACCTCGTGCCGCCTGCACCGTCTGATTTGCCGTATATGTGTTTGCTGTCTGGTCTTTATAATACTCACCGTCAACTATCTGTATCTGCAAAAAAAGCTCAATAGTGCAGGCAAAGGATAATATCACAACAACAAGTACAAAAAACCAGATTTCTTATCTGTCTGCTAAGTTTGCTCACTCCGCCCTCCGTTAATATCTTACTTTGTCTTCATCGTCTTCGACATCTTCAAAAGCGGTCAGAATATCATCGGTATTATTTTTCGACTCCCAGTTTTTTGTTTATCTGTCTGATTATCAAATAAAGCGGTGCGGACAGAATTACGGTCGCTATCAAAGCGGGAAGCACATAATTAATCAGCACTACATCAATGTCGTTGTTTCTCCATATTATATATTTGAATAAAAGCTCCGCAGACTGCACCAGAATAACTGCGGTCAGATTCATCCAGAGAAAGTTCAGAATATTTCTGTGAATAAGGTTTACAACAAGCAGAGTAACAAAAAAGGCAGCACGGCATCAGCCATATCGACGTAAACCCGAACAACGAGCCCATCGCAAGATCGTGCATCATCCCTGCAAAAGCCGCAAAGACAACACCGCTCAGTTCTTCGCTGAAAAACGACACAGCCACAGCTGTCGTAAGCGTAAGATAGGGCTGCCATGACGCAAACGGCATAGTCACTTCAATTGTGTATGACACCAGCAAAACAAGTGAAAAAAGCACCCACTTTGCAATACTTTTAAAAATCTCTCTGCGTGTCATGGCAGAATATCTGAGAATTCTGAATTTCATCAGTCAACAACACCCTGCCCTTTGAAATCAGTTATTACAACACAATCGGTTATTGTACGGACATCGACAGCAGGCTTTATAACTGCATGAACGGAAAGTCCGTTTTCGTCATCATATACCTTTTCGACAGTTCCTATAAGAAGATTTCCCGGGAAAACAACACCGGCAACGGATTTTACTATCTCGCCTTTCTTGATGCCGCTGTCCTTAGTGATATAGCTCATAAGGCAGTTACCCTCATTGGCATTCTTTATATCGTTGTCAAGTATACCGGTAACCTTGCTGTCAAAGGTCATTACACCAACGTTTATCTCATCGGAGAGTATGGTAGATACCTTTGCGTAATTTGGCGCTATTTCGCTCACCATACCTATAAGTCCGTTTGAAGTCATTACGGGGTCATAAAGTGAAATTCCGTCATCAGAGCCTCTGTCGATAGTGAAGCCTGCATACGCATCATTAGAATTATGTGCGATTATATTACAGGGTGCGGAAAATTCAAAATCGGAGTTTTCTTCTTTTATCTTCAGTATTTCTTTAAGCTGATCGTTCTCGTGCTTGACATTTTCAAGTTCGATTATCTGACGGTATTGTTCGTTGAGCTTGTCTTTAAGCTCCTCGTTCTCAGACTTATATCTGTCTGCATTTGCGAATTTGTCCAAAGTGCCTTCGACCCACTGCGATACGGCATTTGAAACAGAAACAAAAGGCTTTGCTATTGTTGACAGCACATTTTCGGGGAAGGTAGAAAAACCGCCCGAAACTGCAGCATAAATAACAACGCCAAGCACCAATGCAAAAACGCAAACTATTATTTTGAATTTAAAGCCTTTAAAAAAAGTCACGCATACAATACCTTTCAGTGCTGTCTGAATACGTTTATATAACACATTATGACTAACTGTAAAAAAAACAGTTAGTCATAAGCACTATATTTTCGGATAATCAATATCTTGTATCGTCGTCTGTGAGAACGTCAATCAGCTTATCAATGTTCTCAAGAACCTTACCTGTACCGTCAGCCACGCAGTCAAGGGGTCTTTCGGCAACCTTTACCGGCATACCGGTTTCGGCGTGGATAAGAAGATCAAGACCTTTAAGCAGTGCGCGCCGCCGCCTGCAAGCATTATTCCCTGATCTATTATATCTGCGGCAAGCTCCGGAGGCGTCTTTTCAAGAGTTACCTTTATTGCCTCAATTACATGGCTGAGGGGCTCTGAAAGCGCTTCTCTTATCTCTTCGGATGTTACGGTAATGTTTTCGGGTAAACCGTTCAGAAGGTTTCTGCCCTTTATATCCATTGAAGGCTCATTGTCTGCATAGGGATATGCGGAGCCTATTGCAATCTTTATATTCTCGGCTGTTCTTTCACCGATGAGAAGGTTATATTTCTTCTTGATGTAGTTTATGATAGATGAATCGAACTCATCGCCTGCTACTCTTACGGAACGTGATGTTACAATACCGCCGAGCGAAATAACCGCTACTTCGCTTGTGCCGCCGCCGATGTCAACTATCATACTGCCTGTAGGCTCGGCTACTGGAAGTCCTGCGCCTATAGCGGCCGCCATAGGTTCTTCAATGATAGAAACACGCTTTGCGCCTGCGTTCTGTGTTGCCTCTTTTACCGCTCTGCGTTCAACAGCAGTAACGCCCGAAGGAATGCAGATGATAACTCTTACTCTTGAGCCTGCAAAGGCTCTGCCTTTAAGAGCTTTTCTGATAAACTCCTGAAGCATACTTGTTGTCATATCAAAATCAGCGATAACGCCGTCCTTAAGAGGTCTTACAGCTACTATAGAGCCGGGTGTACGGCCTATAACGTCCTTAGCCTCCTGACCGACATAACGCACTCTGTCCATTTTTACATCAACTGCAACAACGCTGGGCTCTCTTATTATAATGCCCTTTCCTCTCATATAAACAAGCGTGTTGGCTGTGCCTAAGTCTATACCTATATCTTTTGAAAACATTCGTCAAACCTCCGGGTGTTTCGTATTTACAATTCGATATTTATTATACCACTTTTTGAAAAAGCATACAACAAAAATGCCGAATTAAATATTCATAAATAATCGTCCGATTTTATCGGATATTTATGCAATTTGCATTACATCCGACCTGTAGAGCCGAATCCGCCCATGCCACGCTCTGTATCATCAAGTTCATCGCACAATCCGTACTCGCATAAATCCACAGGCATTATGACAAGCTGAGCGATACGTTCTCCGTTTTTAACGGTATACGGCTCATAGGAATGATTTATAACGGAAATTTTTACCTCTCCCCTGTAGTCACTGTCGATAACGCCGACGCAGTTTGCAAGCGAAACGCCGAATTTTGAGGAAAGTCCGCTCCTTGCGAACACAAAACCGCCGTATCCTGTCGGCACAGCTATCGCAAGTCCCGTCGGTATCAGCTTCCTGTCGCCCGGCATCAGCACAACATCGTCATTCTATGCAGGCGCATAAATCCGCACCTGCGCTTGTCGCAGTAGCACGCTCAGGTAACTTTGCCTTGCTATTCAGCTTTTTCACATTTATGAACATTATTGAACTCCTCTGTAGTATAATCCTCTTGTGAGCTTTCCGTCCGGCTTTATATCGTCAAGATACATTTCAAGCACTTCTTCCGTATCGGTTTCGTCTGTGAATTTAAGCAATACGAAATCGAACTTTGCAAGCTCAGATTGTCTGTCACTGAGATACAGCTTGTCGGGATTCAATATCTCGACAGTGTTCTCACTGCACATACACGGCATATTATTCCCCTGCCTGTCAGTTATATAATGCGGACAATCCGCTCTTTTGTTTTTTCCGCAGGGCTTGCCGTTGTTTATCGGACATCTTCTTGTTATCATAAGAGAAAGTCTGCCGTAGCCGACTATTCCCGTCTTTATCTCACTGTCTGCACAAAGTGACACCGCATCGCTCATAAGCAGTTCAAACGAAAGTGCGGTATCGCTCAGTCCCATTTTTTCGTACTCTCTGAGCGAATAGCGGTTTGTAATATTGAGTCTTGACATACCGTGCGCCTTCATACCGAGCTTTCTTGCTATTCCTATATGCGAAAGCGTATGAACGGCAATATGCTCGTATCCCTGTTTTTTCAGCAATGACAGCTTTTTCAATACATAGCTTTCACAATCGGCAAGAAATACCGGAGGAACAACGATTATTCTGAATTTATCAGGTGTAGCTTCGTCAAAGCAGACCCATAGGAGCGTAAATATATGAATACTCATCCTCCTGAAGTACCTGCTCAAGCTGTAAGGCTGTATTTACCTCGCATCTGAATTCGGGGCGTATCTTCTTTCCGTCCTTACTGTCAAGCGGAATATAAGGCGATATTCTGTAATGATGAGAATTTTTTCGAGTATCTTTCCGTTTACGTTTTCAATCGCTTTTCTTCTAAGCTCGTTAAGCTGAGCCGCCGAAACGGATAACCCGTCATCATCAACATTTACGGTGATATTTCCCGAAAATATACAGTACCGCCAAGCTTACTGCACTGATTTTCGAGATATTCCGCAGTAACCGCTCTGTTTACCGCCTTTTCGGGAATATCGCCAACAGCGGACGAACTTACGCCGCAAGCCGACAGCTTATAACTAACAGGCTGTCCGCTTTTTACGTTAACGGTAATATCGGCTGGAAAGCGTCTGAAAGGCTTATGATAATACTGTTTCATAGCGGAAAGCACCTTGGACGTTGCCGATGTAACATCGTCTTTAGTGCGGACACCCTGCATATTTTTGAAATCATCATCAAAATATCCGCTTGTAAATCCGCTTCTCGAAAATACGTTTTTAAGCGATATAAGGTCGGGCGTACCGCCGTCAAGAGCCACCCTGCAGGCATTTACTGCACCTGCAACGTATTCCGGACGTTTCATTCTTCCCTCAATCTTGAACGAGGTGATACCTGCTTTCGCAAGCTCAGGCAATTTTTCCGTCAATGACAGATCCTTAAGCGACAGAACATTATGCCTGTCGCCGCTTGTAAAATCAAGTCGGCACGGCTGAGCGCACAATCCTCTGTTACCGCTTCGTCCGCCGAGTACACTGCTCATATAGCACTGACCGCTTATGCAGACGCACAGCGCACCGTGTACGAAAAGCTCTGTTTCAATGTCACAGCTTTCCGTTATTGCCTTTATCTGTGCAAGCGATAATTCCCTGCCCAGAACAACACGGGTAAATCCGAGCTCTTTCGCCATTATAGCACCCTCGGGCGAATTGACTGTCATCTGTGTCGAAGCGTGTAAGGGAAGCTCCGGCACAATTTGCCGGGCGAGCCTTTGCAACACCCATATCCTGCACTATGAATGCGTCAACATCCGCTTTTGCGCAATTTTCTATCGCTTTTTTGCAAGCAAGGGTATCTCCCTGTCAAATACAAGGGTATTCAGCGTAACATACACCTTAACACCGCTGTAATGACAAAAAAAACGTACCGCATCGCACAACTGCTCTGCGGTAAAGTTATCTGCATTTTTTTGCGGAGAAGTATTCTTCTCCGAGGTATACTGCGTCTGCACCGGCATTTACTGCCGCTGTCAGACTTTCCATTGCTCCGCACGGAGCTAAAATTTCACTCATAATGTCATCTGACCGTCGTTTACAATCTCGTTCATCTGTGCGCTGAGCTCGGCATATTTCTTTCTCAGTGCCGATAACTCATCGTTCAGGTCCTTGACCTCTGCGTTACGCTGATTTGCGTATTCGTCAAAGGTCTTTTCGTATGTATCCACAGTGCCTTGCAGTTTATCGATCTGAGCCAGTAACAACTCATCCTGACCGCTCTTTGAAACCAGATTTTCATGGTCTGTTCTCAGCTTTTCAAGCAATTCCTCTGTGTGTCTGTTCTTTTCTGTAAGTTCTGCCAGCCTTGATTTAAGCGCCTCGTTCTCAGCTGATGAAGAATCGGCATTTTCGGTTGAAGCTCTGAGCGTTGTTTCGTTTTCCGCTTTCAACTCGTCAACTTGATTTTTCAGCTGTGCATTTTCGTTTTTCAATGCGTTATCCGCATTTTCCGCCTTTTCGGAAAGCGCTGTGTTTTCGGCTGTAAGTTCATCTATGCGTGTGCCCAGCTGCTCGATTTCATCAGCACCGATTTCTGTGAGCGAATCCTTTTCCGCAGTAAGAGCGGTGACCTGCTCTTTCAGACTTTCGTTCTCGGACCTTAATGCAAGCAAATCCGATTTCTGAGCCTCAACTCCCGCAAGCTGTTCTTTGAGTGCGGCAAGCTCGCTTTGTGCCTCAGACGCAGTTATTTTTAAGCGATGCAAGCTCGGTGTCGGATTCGGAAAGCTGTTTTTCAAGCTCCTCTGCTCTTTTTTCGCAGGCAAGAGATTTTGCCTGTATCTCCTGCGAAAGCTGCTGAGCCTTTATCACAACGTTTCTGTTATCGTAATTTTCATCGGCTATATCGAGCGCCGCAAGCATTACAATATCGGGTAAGTGACATTGACGCCGCCATCGCACTCAGTTTATCTATCCTTTTCTGAAGATTCTCCGCAGTTTCGTACATTCTGTTCGGATCTTCGCTTTTCAAGTAAAAAATCGTGTCCGCTTATAGATATTTTTACTTTTTCCATATACCCTCCGGGATTTATTTATAAAACTTATTTTTTTTGTTATCAATATTGCAACAATGACGGCAAGAATTACAGAGATCAGAACCGGAACCATGTATACGGGAGCGGCAGATCCAGAACATTCATGCCGTAAAAGCTGAATACCATAGTGGGTACGGACATTACTATCGTAATAACCGTAAGCACCTTCATTACAATATTCAGATTGTTTGATATTACGCTTGCGAATGCGTCCATTGTACCCGAAAGTATGTTTGAAAAGATATTGCTCATCTCGATTGCCTGCTTTACTTCGATCAGTACGTCTTCAAGAAGTTCCTGATCTTCCTCGTACAGCTTTATTACTCTGCCCCTCAATATCTTTTTCAAGCACTGTTTCGGTAGATTTAAGCGATGTTGAGAAATATACAAGTGATTTCTCAAGTCCGAGAAGCTGTATAAGCTCCTTTGTTCTTCATTGATTTGTGCAGCTGCTGTTCAACATAGTTCGACAGCTTATCTATCTGCTTAAGATACAGGAGATACTTTCCTGCGATCCTTAGCAGCATATGGAATACAAATCTTGTTTTGAACTGGGTCTGTATGCCTTTTACTATGCCTTTTTGTAAATTCGTCTATTATGATGTTTTCTTTAAGACAAACCGTTACAACGTGGCTGTCCGTTATAATGATACCCATAGGCATTGTGTAATAGCTTATCGTATCGTCCTTATCCTGAACCTTTTCCGCAACGGGATAGTCAAGGACTATGAGCGTCTGACCGTCATCGCTTTCAATACGGGAGGTTTCTTCCTCATCGAGTGCAGAACGGATAAAATCACGGTCGATGTTCAGTTCCTCCTGAAGCGAGGAAATCTTCAGTTTCTGTGGGTGCAACGGCAGATACCCAGCATCCCGGCTCCATTGTGTCAAGCTCAACAATTGTGTTTTCAACTGTCTTGTAATATTTAAGCATAACGTACCTCTTTTTCTGCACAGGAAGCCGTTATGCGACGACTGCTGTGCTGTATTATTTTTCAGTTATTCGTTTCCCGCTGGGATCCGCAGTCATCGTCTTTCACCTCTTTTTTTGACAGTTTTATTGCATAACCGTATTTATTTTACCACACTTTTTACGGTTTGACAACAGTTTTTCGTTTCGTTTTTGAAAATTTTTTTCCTGCTCTTTTTTTTCTCCGCCTGAATACGACTGTAGATACATCCGCAGTAATTCTGCCGGTATAATCCGTACTGTGCCGAAAGCTCTATGGAACGCTTATATCCGTTGCGTTTTTTAAAAAATCAGAATAAAGATACGATATTTTATATTCATCGCTGAGCCTGCCGCCGAGCTCGTTCAGCTTTGCGGCGTTTTTATGAGGGCTTACCGAGAGCGTGGTACAGAAATACTCGAAGTCCAGTTCTTTGGCAAGCCTTGCCGTTTCTCTCAGACGTGTCTCATAGCACAAAAAGCACCTTTCCCCGCCTTCAGCGATATTCTCCATACCTTTTGCCATATCAAAGAATATCTGCGGGGGAATAATCGCCGTCAATCATCTTCACGGGATACCTGAACGGCTTTTCGGCTATCAGACGTTTCAGCTCGTTTTTACGCTTTTCGTATTCTTCCTTTTCGGTGATATTCGGATTGTAGAAAAACACGGTGATATTGAAATGCTCCGCAAGATATTCAAGTACATAACTGCTGCACGGCGCACAGCAGGCATGAAGTAAAAGCGTAGGCGCATGGTCGAGCGATGCGATTATCCTGTCTGTTTCAAGCTGATAATTAGTCATCTGTCTTTACCAGCTTTTCTTCGGCTATCTGTCGCAGTTCATCAAGCGAGCCTTCTTTGATATCACTTTCATTTATAATGAAAAAAGATATCCGTCATGAGTTACAATATAGGCGCTTGATTTATAGAAATCAACAGATGCCACAGCCGTCCAGTCAGCTATAGCTTTTGCCGCACCGCTGTTTTTAAGCACAATACTGCTTGCCGTTATCTCAATTGCGTCATATCCGTTCTTTGAATTGATATCAAAAATTTCCTTAGTGTACTTTTTAAGCGTTACCGAAAGAACAAGTCCTGTAGCAACTATAAGCAAAGTACAGATAACCGTAGCAAAGATAAACCACCACATCTGAGTGACTATAGCAAGAACTATTCCGACAGCGCCTATGAGCGCCATTGCGACAAGGTAGCATATTACATATACTTTTGACGCTTTGCTCTTGCCGAAAATATTGTACTTTACAAATTCACCGACATTTTCAGATGTATATTTAAGAACCGATTCTATCATCTTATACTCCCTTCATCGTAAGAGAAATACGCTTTTTGGCAGGGTCAATATCAAGCACCTTTACCTTTACAATGTCCCCCCGACCTTTACAACCTCAAGAGGATGCTTTATATATTTGTCGCATATCTGCGAGATATGCACAAGACCGTCCTGATGAACTCCTATATCAACGAATACGCCGAAATCAATAACATTTCTAACTGTACCGTCAAGTATCATACCGGGCTTAAGGCTGTTAATATCCGCCACATCGGTTCTCAGCAGGGGCGGCGGCAGTTCATCTCTGGGATCTCTGCCGGGTTTAGCAAGCTCGTTTGTGATGTCAGCAAGCGTCATTTCACCTATTCCGAGTTCATCAGACAGCTTCTTTATGCCAATGGATTTTACCTGTTCCTTTATTGACGGAATACCGCCCGAAACATCTGCGAGCTTAAATCCGCACTTATCAAGCAGTGCTTCTGCCGCCTTATAGCTTTCTGGGTGTACTGAAGTGTTGTCAAGCGGATATTTACCGCCGTGTATACGCATAAAGCCTGCACACTGTTCGTAAGCCTTCTTGCCGAGTTTAGCAACTTTAAAAGAAGTTCCTTACGGTTAGTGAATACTCCGTTTTCTTCTCTGTATGTAACTATGGTCTTTGCAACGGCGGAATTGATGCCTGCAACATAGCCGAGAAGTGAAACCGAGGCGGTATTAAGATCCACGCCGACACTGTTTACACTGTCCTCTACTACTCCGCCCAGAGCGTCCGACAGTTTTGCGGGCGGCATATCGTGCTGATACTGACCTACACCGATTGCTTTCGGGTCTATCTTAACAAGCTCTGCAAGCGGATCCTGAAGCCGTCTTGCGATAGATACGGCACTACGCAGTGAAACATCATATTCGGGGAATTCCTCAGCCGCCAGCTTGCTTGCCGAGTATACGCTTGCGCCTGCCTCGGATACGACCATATAGCTTACCTTTCGGTCAATCTTCTTTAACAGATCTGCCATAAACACTTCGCTCTCATGGCTTGCCGTACCGTTTCCTATAGCGATAATATCGACCTTGTGCTTTTCGATAAGGTTTTTGATTATTCTTTCCGCTCCCGCAATATCGCTCTTCGGGGGTGTCGGATACACTACCGATGTGTCAAGAACCTTGCCTGTAGCATCAACAACGGCTACCTTACAGCCTGTTCTGTAGCCGGGATCGAAGCCGAGAGCAACGCTGTTCTTCACAGGCGGCTGCATAAGAAGCTGTCTTAGGTTGTCCGAAAATGTGTGTATACTGCTGTCACACGCTTTCTCGGTAAGCTCGTTTCTGAGACGTCTTTCAAGCGAAGGGTGGATAAGACGCTTGAAGCTGTCGTCACAAGCTGAGCGCACCAACCGTCCGCAATCGTTTTCCGCTTTCACATACGCTCTGTAGATATGCTTCATAACATACTGTTCTTCCGGCTCGATGCTGACCTTGAGCGCATCCTCACGTTCTCCTCTGTCAAGTGCGAGAAGTCTGTGCGGAGGTATCTTACACGCAAGCTCGCTGTAATCATAATAATTCTTATAAACGGTTTCAGCTTTTTCATCGGTGGCTTTTTTGATACTATCAGTGCATGACCCGTGTACTCGGCATACAGCTTTTTGCGTAAATCCGCATCATCCGAAACCGTTTCTGAAATAATGTCCAATGCTCCGTTTATTGCATCGTCAACGGTTTCAACGCCCTTTTTCTTCACTTATATATTTCTCTGCTTCGGCAGTGGGAGAAGCGAGCGTCTGAGCGATTATAAAATCGGCAAGGGGCTGAAGTCCTTTTTCTTTTTGCTATGCCTGCTCTTGTCTTACGCTTTGGCTTGAAGGGTCTGTAGATGTCCTCGACTTCAGCAAGCGTCTTTGCGTTTAAAAGATCCTGCACTATCTTGTCGCTAAGATTTCCTCCGCTTTCGATAAGCGACTTTACTTCTTCTTTTCTGCTTTCAAGATTACGAAGGTATGTCAGTCTTTCGCTGAGTTCACGCAAAAAGCTGATCGTCAAGTCCTCCGTCATCTCTTTTCTGTAGCGAGAAATAAACGGGATCGTATTGCCGTCATCTATCCAGTTTTACCGTGTTTTCTACCTGCGTATTTCTTATCTTGAATTCTTCCGCCAGCTGCTTTAAAATATCCATTGCTTATCTCCGTTTTCTCAGAATAATTTTCCTACGATTTCAAATACGGGTCCGTGCTGCCACAGGAACGTGCTTAGCTGTATTTCAAATCCCTCGCCCTGATTGCAGGCAAAGTCGATAGGCTTCATCTTGGGCAGACCGTATCCCGAAAGAAGATTCATAATAACGCCTGAATGCGTGATAACGGCGGCTGATGTAACCTCGTTTGCCATCATATCCTTGAATATTTCTTCAAGGCCTTCAAGGCATCTTAATGTAAAATGTCCGTAGCTTTCACCATTCGGAGGTGCAGCATCATATCCGCCCTTAAGCCATTCGAGATACTTTTCATCGCTCTGAAGCTCGGCTTGCGTTTTTCCTTCGTATTCCCCGAAGTCAAGCTCTGCGATACCGTCGATACGCTTAAGCAGACGTTCGGGATAAATAATTGTCGGCAGTCTGCAAGCAACGCTTGAGAGGGCTGGAATAAACCTTCTGTACCTTAGGGTAAACGTCAAGAGCAACAAGCGACGATATAGCATCTTCCCCCTCTTCGCAAAGCGACAGATCCGTTGTTCCTATATATTTTCCTTCAAGATTTCCGCTTGTGATTCCGTGACGGATAAGATAAAGTCTGTAATTCTTCATTTTTTACTTCCTTTCGGTTGATTTTTACTGATAATTATGCCGATTACGGCGATTTTTGTTTTATTATAGAGTTATTACATAAAAAAGCACTTGATTTTTTGTATAAAATCACGCTTTACAATAGGGAATAACTCCGTTATAATATACTGTGTGAATATTGTCAGAATCAGAGAGGTTATATCGTATAATGAATACCGATTTTCCAAGAATACTTTCCCTGCTCCGCAAAGAACGTGGACTTACACAAAAAACAGGTTGCCGCCGATCTTGGCATCGCTCAGGCACTCCTGTCACATTATGAAAAAGGCAAACGTGAATGTGGTCTTGAGTTCCTTGTAAAAGCGGCTGACTACTATAACGTTTCTACTGACTATCTGCTCGGTCGTTCGCCCGTTTCCAACGGCGGTATAATTACCGAAAGCGATATTCCCGACGGAAACTCGTCCGGTGATTCAAAATCGGGCGACATTATGATTGCGCTTAACAAAAAGCTGATAACAAACAGCATTGAAGTGATTTTCTCGATTTTACAGAAAATCAAATCATCAAAGCTCAGCAAGAGCGTTTCATCAATGCTTACTCTTTCCGTCTACAAAGCGTTCAGGATAACATATAATGCAAACAGAAAGAACGACGATAATCTTTTCGGCATATCGCCCACTTCCGCACTTCATCTTATAGATTCTGCGATCTTCCTTGAAGTCGGTGCTGCCGCAGATGCCGCAAACGATGCAGACAATGCACCGTCAATAACGACAAATTCGATAGAAGCCGAATACGACAAGCAAGGAACAGCGCTTTTAAGCCTTATCAAGAACGCAGAAAAGCGTTTAGACCGTATAAATACAGATTAACACCACTGCAGAAAGGGACTTTATATGAAAAAAAAATCGTTTCCGTAATCATAGCGTTATCTGTGACAGTAACAGCCTTAGCTGTTATAATCGACAAGCTGTACAAAAAGCCCTGTCGGGAATGTCCGCAGCTACGGACAATTTCAGACCCTGAGGTCTTTAAAGAATTCCGTAAGCAGCTTTGCACATTCATCCTGCAAAACTCTGCTTCTCACCATCGGACGATGGTTGAACGGATAATCGAATATTTCCATGAGCGAGGCGCAAGCCCCGCCCTTTTCATCAAAAGCACCGTAAACCAGCCTTTTTATACGGGAATTGATTATAGCGCCCGCACACATAGGACAAGGTTCAAGAGTAACATATAATGTACATTCCGTAAGCCGCCACGAGTTCATAGCTTTGGCGGCTTGTTCTATTGCGATTATTTCCGCATGAGCGCTGTCGGCATCTGCTCGGCCTCACGCATATTATACCCTTCACCGATTATTCTCCGTCCTTGTCAACTACGATGGCGCCTACAGGACACTCACCTTTTTCCGCCGCCTTTTTTTGCGAGTTCGATACAGAGAGTCATATATTCTTCATCAGCAGTCACAGTAACACCTCCGGAAGATAATCATACGATTTAAATTATACTACAAAAAAGAGTTTAAAATCAATATTAAAAAGTAATTCTCTTTGAAAGTCCGGGTTCCCTGCTTGCGAGCATAAATTTCAATATGTGACAAATTTCTGAATAATTGACACACGGCAAGGAATAATATGTTTGCAGGATCAAAAACCGTTTCTTCAGAAAGGAATGACTATATAATGAAAGCTACGGGAATAGTAAGACGTATTGACGACCTCGGAAGAGTCGTTATACCTAAAGAGATAAGGCGAACAATGAGAATAAGAGAAGGCACACCGCTTGAAATATATACAAGTGTAGACGGAGACGGAGTAATTTTCCGTAAATACTCCCCTGTCGGAGAAATTTCAGGTACAGCGGATCAGTACGCAGATGTATTGTACAAAGTCGGAGGGATGCCTACAGTTATATGCGACCGTGACCACGTTATAGCCGCATCCGGCATTCAGAAAAAAAAGAAGTGCTTGAACGCAGGGTATCAAGCTCACTTGAAGACCTTATCGAGCAAAGGAAATCTCTTTACCGTACAGCAGACGGTGTAAAAATGAACCCCATTGAAGGTGTAGATCGCTTTGCTGTTGCCTGTGCGCCGATAATGGCAGACGGAGATGTCAACGGAGCGGTCATCATGCTGTCGGATAAGGAAAAATTCGGCTGTTGACGACAAAACAAAGGCACTGGTCGAAGCCGCCGCAATGTATTTCGGAAAACAGATGGAAGATGTCTGAAAAAATGTACCCACAGGCGAAAATATCGCTTGTGGGTATATTTTTTTGCTTTATTTTCCGAACATCATATCAGTAAACTTTAACTACATACTCGCTCCAGAATGTCATATCGTGACCGCCGCCGCTTTCAAGGTAAACGTGAGGTATATTGTTAGTGTCCAAAAAACTTATGAAACTGCCTGTTATTCTCAAGCAGAAAGTCCTCTGTGCCGCAAGCCATATATATCTGCGGTATTTTCTTATTTTCTTGTGAAAGCCGCTTTACAAGAATTTCAGGATTATTATCGCTTGCGACAACTTCGTCAAGGTTTCCGAAGCATTCATGGTAGTATGCGTAATTTGCCACACCGTTGTCACCGCCGTCCTTCATACCTGCTATTTCATGAACAATAAGTGCGGATGACATTGCGCACACCTTACCGAATGTATCTGGATAAGTGAATGCAGTATGAAGCGCACCGAAGCCGCCCATTGAATATCCCATTATCGCAGTATCCTCTGCAGTCTGTGCCAGCCCGAATGTATTTCGTATATAGTCGATAAGCTCTTCACCGACATAAGTGCAATACTTATGCCCTGGTTGATAATCCGTCAAGCCAGAATGAGTTTTCGCCGTGAGGAATCACTACGGCAAAATTGTATTTTTCCGAAATATATTCCGGTATCCAGTTGTAGCCGTCCTGTGTGTAACCATGCAGAATGAACAGTATTTTCATATTCTGCTTGTCATAAACCCCACCATAATTGCGCTTATCATCGGGAATATACATTTTGAATGAAGTATAACGGTTGAGCGACCGTGAAAAAAACGTATATCAATCTGCGACATAAAAATACCTCCGTCTGACATTAATATAATAGCACATTTTATCTGTTACTATCAATCTAAAAGTCAGGCTGAACGCCAAAATCGTTATTTCCGAGTTATTTCAAAAGCACGGAAACGTATTTCCGTGCTTAAGTATATATCTTATTTATATCTGTACAGCGAAATCTTCTCAAAGCCGTCAAGAAGATCATCTGTATAATCGAACGCCTTCGCAACACCCTTTGCAACACATTCTATCGGATCGTCCGCAAACATAGCAAGGTGCTCCTACTGCTTCAGTTACAAGATCCGTGAAGCCCTTTGAGCATTGCTCCGCCGCCTGTCAGCACTATGCCGTTTGTCAGAATATCGCCCACAAGCTCGGGAGGAGTCTGCTCAAATACTTCCTTTATCTTATCGACTATCTCCATTACGCTGTCATGCAGAAAATCGTACATATCCTTATCGCTGATCTCAACGCTTTCGGGAAGGCCTTTTTATAAGATGTCTGCCCTTTACTGTTATTTTCACATCGCCTGTCGGATTATATACGTTGGCGATTTCTTTTTGCCTGCTCTGCCGTCTTTTCACCGATAAGTATTTTGTATTTCATCGTAACGCCTCTTATGATGGCCGCATCAAACTTATTACCAGCCATCTTAAGCGAACAGCTTTTTACAATACCGTTGAACGAAACAACCGCAATATCAGCCGTTCCTCCGCCGACATCGACAACCATTGTGCCGTTAGGCTTTGTAATATCAATACCTGCACCGAGCAGTGCGGCAATAGGTTCTTCTATAATAAATACCTTTCTTGCACCAGCACAAAGCGCAGCCTCAACTACAGCTCTGTTTTCGACATCGGTAACAGACGAAGGGACGCAAAGAATAATTCTCGGCTTAACAATTCGTCCGATAACCTTTCTGATAAATTCGATTATCATTGCTTCCGTCATCTCATTATCAGAGATAACACCGTCTTTGAGCGGTTTTACCGCAACAATATATTCGGGCGTTCTGCCTATCATTTTGTACGCTTCGTTTCCTACAGCAAGAACACAGTGTTTCTTTTTTCATCATAAGCAACAACAGACGGCTCGTTGACAACAATGCCCTTGTTTCCAAGCGTAATTATAACATTCGCCGTGCCTAAATCAATTCCAATATCAGTAGCAGACATAATCTTAATCCTTTCCGTTTACAAATAATTATTTTCTATCAAAGCCAAAAGGCTATCCTTTTCATTTTCGCAATTTCCGTTTACAACCTCTGGTTCAAGCAGAAAATTGAGAGCCTTCCCGATTTCTTTACCCGTAAAGCCAAGCTGTGAAATGTCGGAACCGTTGACTTTAAGCTGTTTAAGGCTCATAGGCGGTTCGTTTTGAAGAAACTCTCTCGTATGCTTTTCGATGCTGTCAAAAAACGCTTTTTCGCCGAAATATGCAGGTGCTTTTCCGCAGGTGTCATAATAATGCACCTTTATCAGTTTAAGAAAACGCTCCGCACCGTAACATGCAACGCCTCTTCTTATACTTCGAATATCATCGTTAATAACTATACCATGATTTTCGATTAAAAACAATACCTCGTCTTTAATTTTATTGCTGAAACGCAATCTTTCAAGTATTTTTTCAGCAATTTTACAGCTGACATCGGCATGACCGTAAAATGGCCTGCACCATCCTTCATAAAAAGCTGTCAGGCTTGCCTATATCGTGCAAAAAGCATTGTAAGGCGAGCTTCTACAGTAGGCTCAGCGGCAGCTACGGTAG
>VOFJ01003358.1_pt1 | contig 91098 bp, 125 predicted proteins | sample 5384081 | NCBI WGS metagenome assembly VOFJ01 (sample SAMN12384729, study PRJNA508395) | human gut metagenome | isolation source: healthy gut I | host: Homo sapiens | reverse complement strand
CCAGCAGGTTGATTGCTCCCCAGATGCCGAGGCCGGCACCCAGTGCGATAACGAGGGTCTGAAGAACGGTTACTGCGCTGTTGAAAAATGCCATAAATGCGTACCTCCTTGTACGTTGCGCCCTTATGGGCTGATGAAAAGTGATTTTCCATCTGCATGTGTACCTGCAAATGGGCAAACATATAGCCAGATTTCCAATCCCAATCAGAAACCTGGCTATGTAAAGAGGCGGCAGCTCGCCGCCCCTTTCTTATTCTGTTGCCAACAGCACACCTATGACATCTTCGTCACCGGAACGAACTTACTTGGCATGATCTGCATCAACCACTTCGTACTTATCACCGGGCTTGAGTTTCAGCCGATGGTCAAGAAACGCCTCGATGCTGAACGTGTTTTTCTTATCAGCACCGGCAGTGAGCTTGTAGTTCGGATGCTGGGTCAGATCATATTTATCTGACTTGAACGGTCTCACACCGCGCAGCTGCAAAATGCACTTACCGCCATCCAACACAGACAGTTCATCCACCGAGGCCAGGTCATGCCCGACTTTTTGGTAATTGGTGCCGTAAGATGGGCTGTTGCCTCTGGTATCGGAAGTGTTGTACAAATCAATCGTTTCTTTTCCCAATGCCTGATTCAGCTCTTTCAGCGTAGTCGGCTCCGAACCGCCAAGGAAAATACGAGAATCCATATTGCCGATGATGGTATCGGCATTGTCCTTGTAGATTGCCTTCAACTGGCTCTGTGCCTGAAGCACTAGACATGCCGAGATTTCTCTTGATCGGATGGTGGCTACCAGCTTTTCCAGATTTGGAATCTGACCAATGTTCGCACACTCATCAATCAGGCAGCGCACATGCACCGGCAATCTGCCGCCGTAAATATCATCCGCTTTCTCGCACAGCAGGTTAAACAGCTGTGTATAGATCATCGAAATCAGGAAATTAAAAGTCGGGTCTGTATCGCTCATAATGAGGAACAGAGCCGTTTTCTTATCTCCCACCGTATCCAGCGACAGCTCATCGTACATAGTGATATCGCGGACTTCCTCAATATCGAAGGGAGCCAGACGTGCACCGCAGCTCACCAGAATCGACTTTAAGGTCTTGCCCGCCGCCAGCTTGAACTTGGCATATTGGCGGACAGCAAAGTGATTCGGCTTCTTCTTTTTTTTCAGAGCTTCAAACATCTGATCTACTGGATTCTGAAAGGTTTCATCATCCTCGCGTACTGCCATCGCATTCAGAAATTCAATCAGCGTTGCAAAGTTCTGTTCTTCCAGCGGTGCCTCATAGTGGATATAACCAATCAAAGCACAATACAGCAAGGTCTCTGCCTTCGTCCAGAATTCGTCACCGGCCTTGCCGTCTCCTTTGGTGTTGGCAATGAGGGTTGTGGTCAGCTTCAAAATATCCTTTTCGCTGTGAATATACGCGAATGGATTATAATGCATCGACTTTCTGAAATTGATAGTATTGAAAATCCGGATGCTGTATCCGTTCTTCAAAAGGGCTTGGCCGCAGTCGATTACGATATCGCCTTTCGGGTCAGTGACCACGTAGGAGCTATGGCATTGTAAAAGGTTGGGTTTAAGCCAAAACCGGGTCTTACCGCTGCCGGAGCCGCCCACCACCAGCACGTTTTTGTTTCGGGCATTTGCCGGATTCTTCGGGCGGTTGCCCATCATCAGCCGCTCCGTCCGGGTCAGAATCACATTTGTTTTGCAAACACTGGATCTTCAAACGGTTCGATGTCTTTCTGCGTACCCCAACGAGCAGAGCCATACTCCATGCCATGGCGATATTTCTTGGCATTTTTGCCTTTCAGGTACACAGCAAGCCGCAAACCCGCTCCGCAGCACACACCAATCAGCAAATCCATCGGATGCAGACTTGGCATCGGATTGGAAAAGGCTGCACCCAGGGCAGAAAGAAAGCCGAGGAGCTTTTCAGACATGTCTGCGCCCTCGGCAATTCTCCACGCTTCTCCCAGATTGGTACATACAAGACCGGCAATGAAGTACGGCAGGTTCAGGAGCAGCTGCTTCTTTGTCTTATTACTCATAGATCACGCTCCTGACTTTTGTGGCGAACCTTATCCGGAAGAATTGCAGCAACCAGCTCTTTGAGCTTGTTAAGCTGCTCCAGAACACTCGGTTTTTCCTTTGTTTTCAGCTTTCGGTTGGTGAATTCCTCAAAAAGCGGAAGTCAGTGCATCCGCATCTTTCGCCTTAAAGAACACCGTGTACTTGGGTGGAATCACATTTTGGTCTTTCGTAATGGCATAATCCACACCATATTTCCGTGCCACCTGTTCAAAGCCTTTCAAATCCGTTTTCTCAATGGGGATACTGCTGACTCCCTGATTCTGACCGATCAGTTCTTTGATGCTCTGCTTTCCAACCGGCAGCTGCGCTGTTTTTCTGAGCCACCTTTGCCTGATGGTGCCGTTTCCACGCATTATAGCCATTCACGATAGTGCGAAATGTCAGTTTCGTGGTACTGATTGCCAGATTGACGGTACGATTTTCAACTTCTTCCTGCATGAATCTCCGCCTCCTTCCTTACAAACTGTCCCGGTCCGGTGCCGGTTTACTCTTTTCCTGGGGCTTTGCAGCCTTTTCCTCTATCTTCTTCACCATGTCATCCGGAACCGGAATCGCCATGATGCTGCGCCCCATACGAACGAACATCTGGGGCTGATGGAACTGTTCCTCAAAATTTCTGCATCTGCTCCGAAGTCAGAGAACCAAAGTCATCCTCTGTCAGCCCTACCACCAGAAAATCACCGGCATAAATGTCCTGCATATCCCCGTCTTCGGTGTAAATCGCACGGTTCAGCGGCAGGCCATTGATTTTGCCGGATTCATTCAGAATAATGGCCACTTCATCCTCAAATGGATAGGTGACTTCAATATCGCCGCCAACCATTGCCTGCAAATCTTCCAGCTCCGTGCCAACACTGATTTTCTTCGGGTAAGCATTGGGCTGTACCAGCAGCACATCCATTGTCCTGGTCTCTGCCAATTCATGTTCTCCCACGGTCTTGAAATCCACACCGGTGAAATCGCTGGAATCCAGAACATAGTCCTGATTGTTCCAAGCCTGCGTCACCATGCGTTCCGCGTCTTCCTGCGAAGCAGCTTCCACGGAAACCCTTCTCTGGAGAGTTTCTGTAATCTCCACATCAAATTTCTTCATAGGCTCCTCCTTAGATCAGGCGCGCAGTGCCGGAACCAACTCGCCGCCAATGGAAATCACCGTCAGATTTTCGTTCACATAGTCGATGGTGCGTTCCAGCGTAAACAGATTGATGCTGCATTCGTTACCGTTCTGGTCGATTTCCGAAACTTCCGCAGCTCCCAGCAGATAGCGGGTTCTGTCTGTCTCGATCACATCGCTCTTATCATAATGGAGAAGCAGTTCCCCATCTGCCACCAGATCAGCCTCCATCTCATCGTAAACATCCTCAAAGATGTCTCGACTGCCAGCCTCGGTCAGAAGTTCGCCGCCAGCCCCCGGCAGGATCACCATCACAATGCGTTCCTTCGGGTGATCTTCACGGATTGCCTCCAGCATCACCCAGTTATGAAGCATCGCAATGGACTTCTCAAACATGGAATCATCCATCGGATTCGGCTGCGATGCACCATTCGGGCAGTTCTTGCAATCCATGCTGCACACTGCGTTGTTCTGATTCTTCTTAAAGTTCATCATCATCAAAAAATCTCCTTCTCATCGTTCCATATCTCGTTGTTTACTTCGCTGCCACTTTTCCAGCAGCCGGATAATCGTGTCCTGCATCTGCTTCGGCGTATAGGATTTCGGGAAATACTTCCGAAGAACCTCATTTTTAATCGTCACATGGTCAAGCTCATCCTTTTTTTTTGATTTTCATTCATCACACACACATGGCATCCAAGGTGCAGCCGCCCTCTTGCGAGAGCTTTTTTTAGCCGCTGCGCCTGCGACAGGGATGGAGATGCCTGTGCATAGTCCATAGCCTCCAGAAATTCTTTCTGTTCGGACGGTTTCAGGTAAGACAGCTCTACCGCCGGATTGAAGGCGATTTTCTTCTCATCCACCATATCCAAAATTTCGGGAATCAGGTTTGTAAGGCGAATATAGCGAAAAAAATCTGATTTTTACTTGTGCCAAGTTCTTCCGCCATTTCCTCGCTCGACAGTTTTCCAAAATTATTTCCAAGTTGGGAATCGTTTTCTTTCGATGGCCTTCCTGCCTGATGTTTCATCGCCTCCAGCTTCATCTTGTAGGAAAACGCTCTCTCACTGGGAAGGATATTCTCCCGCTGCAAATTGCTGTCCACCATAAAGATGATTGCCGCATCATCGTCCATTTCCTTGACGATGACCGGCACTGTTTCCAAACCTGCCAGCTGCGCCGCATGAAGTCTGCGGTGTCCTGAAAGAATTTCAAATCCGCCTTCCGGGTCAGCCCGGACAATCAGTGGTGATACCACACCGATCTGCTTGATGCTCTCCACGGTCTGTCCGATCAGCTCATCGTCCAGCACCTTAAAGGGATGACCTTCAAAGGGATGCAGGTCAGAAAGCGGCATCTCCGTCCGCTGCTCCTTAGCCGCAGCGTCGGCAGCTGAGCCACTGCGGTTTTCTGTTGTAATACTGGTTTTTGCTTTTGCCATTCAGCTTCTTAACCTCCTTCCAGCGGTGATAGATGTCATTCTTACCTGCGAAAAACGCCTTTTTTGCCTTGCACTTCATAGATCAAGTACCTCCTTAACGACCTGCTGTTTTTCTTTTCCAATGCTCTTTCTGCGGTCCTCTCCGCTGATTCGCACCGGCGTACACATTTCCAAAATCCTGCTGTAAATCCGGGCGTATGCCACATCCTGCGGATTGCGGATTTCAGCAATCTTCAGATTGGTTGTGATAATGACCGGAAGCCCGGACTTATACCGCTCATCAATGACAGCGTAGACCTGCTCCAGCGCATATTCGGTGCTGCGCTCAATTCCCAGATCATCCAGAATCAACAAAGAATAGTTGGAAAACGAAGCGATATACCGGTATCGCTCTTCCGAATACATGGCACCCATCTGGTTCAGGATTTTGGAGAAGTTCGTCATCAAAACCGGAATGCCCTGATCCAGCAGCGCATTTGCTATACATGCCGCCACAAAGGACTTTCCGGTTCCGACATCTCCCCATAACAAAAGGCCAAGGTTTTCAGCCTTGACCTTTTTCCACTGCTCCACATAACGTTTTGCCATCTGGACGTCCTTGTTGTCTTCTGCAACGCCAAAATTCCATTCCAGAAGATGCTTTTCCTGAATCCCAGTTGCTTTCAGCTGCCTGATTTTACGCTGCCGCTCCACCAGTTCATCCTGGCGTTTCTTTTCCGCCATCGCTTCCTGCTGGCATCTGCAAAGGCAGGGAACAATCTTGTCTCTGCCCCAGAGCTTTACCCTGCACTGCACCGGCGTATGACAGTTCCGGCAATACAGCAGTCCGTCCTCGCCCTGGTATTCCTGCTCTCCGGGTTCTTTCGGCGTAAAGAGCGAATCCAACGCCGCATTCAATACTTCAGGCACCATGTCGCTCATAGGCTGTCTCCTTCCTCAAATGTGTAGTCTGCCGGGTTATACTTCGGCTTTTCTCTCTTCGCCCAACTCCGGATTGTGGCAAGGTGATTTTTGTAGCTCCTGCCGGTGGAAGCCATATACTCAGAGAGCCGTTCCACCCGCATCTGATAATCTCCTGGGAACTCCTGCCGGAGCTTGCCGTATTCTGTGTCAGAAAGAAGAACATTTTCGTATGAGCCATACCGGTGCTGGATTTCCTTCTTCTCTCTTTTATTGATTGTTTCAGTACTTGTTCTATTAGTACTTAATTGCGCGGGATTTTCCGTAACCGGTGTGTCCGTATCCGGATTTACCGCATACGGCTTTTCCGTACACGGTGATTCCGAACACGGATTTTTCCTTGGCATCTCATAAATCACATACTCAGCTCTGCCCATCCGACCGTTACTCTCACGCTGCTGGTTCCTTTCCAGATACCCAAGACGCTCCAGCTCCTTCAGAGCCGTAAGCACTCCATCTACGCCATCCGGCGTAATCGAAGATAACCCCCGTACCGAATAGTTCCATGTGTCTGGCAAACTGAGCAGCATGGAGAGAAGTCCTTTCCCTTTCAGGCTGAGACCCTGATCCCGCAGGTGGTAATTGCACATCGTTGTGTAATTGCTGTTCTTCTCAACCCTGAATACCGGCATGGTGCTCACCATCCTTTTTCGCAGGCTCCGCTTTTTTCTTCGGACATTTGCGCGGACGATCTTCGCTGTCCTCCCGGCGATGGTATTTGCCGGTATCCTGCATCATGCGTTCAAACGCCTGAAGGCGTCCCTCTGTAAAAAGCGTCATTCGATCACACCCCATTTCTTAAACAACTTGAAGAGATGATTCTTTCCCTTGCAGGTCACTCTCGTCTGCTGCACCAGTTTTCCGCTTCTGCCGTAGCAATCCCGGACAATAAAATAGCCCCTTGCAGATTTGTCTGCAAAAGGCATCAGCCAGCCGTTTGGACTGCGGTACAGATAGCGGTGATCCAGTAAGAGAGCCACTGCCGTCTTCTCCGGGATTCCGATTTCCTTACAGAAATTCCGGATGCAGGTACTATCCTCCGAGTTCACAAAGGTGTCGAAGTAGTCTGCCTTGGGCTGTGCCGCATCCAGCCTGTTTGCGGATACCCTCAAGCTGCTCTCTCTCGGCTACAAGCTCCTGCGCCAGGGTGTAGATGACCTCCGGATGCTGAATCACCTGATCCAAAATGGAATCGTTCATATACACTCCATGCTTGCGGATAGAAGGGAGAACTTCATCAAACACCCAGTGTTCAAACCGTTCTGCCGATGGCAGCTTGCTGTGAACGATCAGCCGGTAAACATCGCCTTCTGTGATAAAGGCGATTTCAACGACCTGCTCTCCAGCATCCCCATACTGATTCACCTTCTGAACGACCCCCTCGCGTTTCGTTAGGGGGCCTCTGCAATGGCGTTTCACTGCGGCGTAGGGATTCACATACCCCAACGCCTTCGCCACATCGCTTGCACAGAAGAAGGTCTTGCCTGCCTCCTGTAACAACCGGATCGAACCAAACTCCTGGTTCTCAAACACCTTCATCATCTGCCTCGACTGTCCGCCATGACTGCCCACATCGGTGTCATGGGTCTTTCTGATTGAAATCCGTCATACCTGTTACCTCCTACTCAGATTTGTCTCGCCGGATTTCGGGCGAAAAAAAAAATAGAGCCTCGATCCATTCTCGTTTTCAAAGAATGAGCCAAGGCTCTATGTAACAGGATACCTGATATTATTTTTTTGCAGAATTCGTCAGAACTCGCCAAACGATCCTGACACTGTTTTTCATTCCATTTCAGCCGGATTTTTACCGTAAATCTGTCAAGGATATGGGGCTAATTTCCCTCAAAATGGCCTTCTGTAAACCCATTTTCCCACCCATTAGACTCAAAAATAGGCCGTAAACCCATGGTAAACCCATCAAAATGGGCTAATTTGAAGTCAAATTTCCTCAAATTTCACCATCGGAATCAGGTGATTTTAGGCATAGAAAAAGCCCGGAAAATGGCGTATTTCCGGGCTTTTTAGCATTATTAAGCTGTAGATTATCGCTTGCTGAACTGCGGAGCGCGACGGGCAGCCTTGAGGCCAGTACTTCTTGCGTTCCTTCATACGAGGATCGCGGGTCAGGAAGCCTTCCTTCTTCAGAGTGGGACGCATCTCATCGCCGTGCTGCAGCAGCGCGCGGGCGATGCCGTGACGGATGGCGCCGGCCTGGCCGGAAACGCCGCCGCCCGCAACGCGGACGACGACATCGTACTTGCCCTCCAAGCCCAGCAGGACCAGCGGAGAACGGACGATCAGCTTCAGGGTCTCCAGACCGAAGTAGTTGTCGATATCACGGTCGTTGATGGTGATCTTGCCGGTGCCGTCGTACACACGAACGCGGGCAACGGAATTCTTACGACGGCCGGTGCCGTAGAAATAAGGTTTCGTCTCGTACATGTTCGATTGCCTCCTTCTTAGAACTCGATCTTCTCGGGCTTCTGAGCTGCGTGAGCGTGCTCGGCACCCTGGTAGCAGTGCAGACGGGTCAGAGCCTTAGCACCGATGGTGTTGGAAGGGATCATGCCCTTGATAGCGTAGGTCATAGCCAGGTCGCTGTTCTCAGCCATCAGCTTGCTGTACTGGACCTTCTTCAGGCCGCCAATGTACTTGCTGTGGGTGATGTGGAACTTCTGCTCAGCCTTCTTGCCGGTCAGAACCGCCTTGTCGCAGTTGATGATGATGACATGGTCGCCGCAGTCCACATTGGGGGTGAAGGTGACCTTGTCCTTGCCGCGCAGCAGAACAGCGGCCTCAGCAGCGACGTGACCCAGGCTCTTGCCGGTTGCGTCGAGCAGATACCACTTGCGCTCGACTTCAGCGGGCTTTACGAGAGTAGTGCTCATATCTATTTCCTCCTGATAAGTGTTTGGTACGATTCAGGCGCCTTTGGGGCGCGAGTGTCAGTATACAACACAAAAAGCGCCTGTCAACATCTTTTTTGCGATTTTTTCAGTGGAAATTTTTATACCTTTCAAAATCTCTTGAATCCTCTCGAAATCTCGTTATTTCTAAAATCGCATTTTCAAAAAGTTTTTCGGCCTCCGGGGCAAATTTGTCCCGGCGGCGCTACAATTTTGCCGCTAAGTGTGTTATACTATATAAGATATTGTAAAAAGGAGTTTTTTCCCATGCCGAAAGACATTCACACGCAGGATTCCTCCCAGCAGCGGGCCTCCAGGCTGCTGCTCGCCATGGGCGTGATCGTGCTTTTGGGTGCGCTGGCCTACTTTGGGCTGACGCTGGCCGTCAACCGCCGCACTCCCGCCAACCCCGACACCCACTTTGATGCGGAGAATGGCATCTCGGTGGATTACGAAAGTGCCGTCTGGCCCGTCTGCCAGATGACCGAGGATGCCGCGCTGGGCCATGCGCTGCAGCTGGCTTCCGGTGAGGACAGCGCCAACGCCAACTATCAGGTGGTGCTGTTCCAGCGGGGTGACAAAGCCACTTACGAAGATTTCATCGGCCAGTCGGAAGCCGACCTGAAAGCAGCCTACGGTGTCATCAGCCCCCCCGCAAGGTCAAGCTGCAGGTGGAGGGTGCCACGGTCACTGCCGTGCGCTGTGATATCCAGGCCTACTACGCCGTGCTGGCCACCATCGAATACGACAGCGGCGACGTCATCTATGTCTCCGGCCTGACCAAGCTGGCCTCCATCAGCGACATCGTCAACCTCGTGGAGAGCGTGAGCCTGTCATGAGCGACACGAAAGCGATGCAGCGGCTCTGCGGCCTGATGCGCAAAGCCGTCCAGCAGTACGAGATGATCTCCCCCGGTGATAAGATCATGGTGGGCGTTTCGGGCGGCAAGGACAGCGTGGCTCTGACCATCGGGTTGGCCCAGCTGCGCCGTTACCTCGGCTTTGATTATGAGGTCGTGGCCGTCACCCTTGACCCGCAGTTTGACCACCAGGCTGTGGATTACAGCCCGCTGGCGGCGCTGTTCGCCCGGTATGGGGTTCCCTACGAGGTGCGCCGCACCGAGATCGGCCCTATCGTGTTTGAATACCGGCAGGAAAAAGAACCCCTGTTCCCTCTGCGCCAGGCTGCGCCGGGGCGCGCTGCACACGGCGGCGCAGGAGCTGGGCTGCAATAAAGTGGCGCTGGGTCACCACCTTGATGATGCTGTCGAGACCTTTTACATGAATCTCTGGCGGGAGGGCCGCATTGGCTGCTTCTCCCCGGTCACCCAGCTGGACCGCCGGGGCCTGACCCTGATCCGCCCCATGCTGCTGGCCACCGAACACGAGGTGCGCTGTGCGGTAAAGGAGGAGGACTTCCCCATCGTCAAGAGCCGCTGCCCTGCCGACGGCGTGACCGCCCGGGAGGACACAAAAAACTTTGTCCGGGAGCGGTGCCGCACCGACCACGCTTTCCGGCAAAAAACGCTCCATGCCCTGCAGGAGAGCGGCATTGATGGCTGGCGGCCGGTCCACACAGGCCGCGCTTCCAATCCATCCCCAAAGGAGGGAATGCATCATGCAGATGCAGAACTTTGAAAAACACGTCTGGGCTGAGATCGACCTCGATGCCCTGCGGGCCAACTTCCGCACCGTAAAGCAGCGGGCAGGCTGCCTGCCCCTGTGTGCCGTGGTCAAGGCCGACAGCTACGGCCACGGTGCCGTCCAGTGCGCCCGGGTCTTTGCGCAGGAGGGCGCTTCCTGGCTGGCTGTCAGCTGCCTGGCCGAGGCCCTGCAGCTGCGCAGGAGCGGCCAGACCCTGCCCATCCTCATTCTGGGCCATGTGCAGCCCGCGTACGCCGCCGCCCTCATCCGGGACGATATCACCGCGGCCTGCTATTCCCTGCCCCAGGCCAAAGCCCTGAGCGAGGCCGCACAGGCCGCCGGGGGCCGGGTCAAAGTGCATCTGGCTGTGGATACCGGCATGGGCCGCATCGGCTTTGCTCTGCGCACCGATTTTGATGCCGCCATTGCCGAGGCCATCGCCGCCTGCACCCTGCCCGGCCTGGAAATGACCGGCCTGTTCCAGCACTTCTCGGTGGCCGATGACATCGCTGAGGAAAACATTGCCTACACCGCCGAGCAGCACGCGCTGTTCGTGAAGGCGTTCCACGCGCTGAAGGCTACCGGGCACGAACCCGGCATCGTCCACTGCGACAACTCTGCCGGTGTGATGCTCCACCCGGACTGGCCCGAGGGCCTGCCCCGGGCACACTGCATGGCCCGCCCCGGCATCATCCTGTACGGCTTTGACCCCAGCGATGAAATCCGCTTCGGGCTGTTCCGCCCGGCAATGAAACTCAAGACCGTGGTCAGCATGGTCAAGGTGCTGCAGCCGGGCCAGTCCACCAGCTATGGCCGCCGGTTCACAGCAGAGCGGCCCACACCGGTGGCCACCCTCTGCACCGGCTACGCCGATGGCTACCCCCGCCAGCTCAGCTGCGGCAAGGGCATCGTGGAGATCCACGGCACGCCCTGCCCGGTGCTGGGCCGGGTCTGTATGGATCAGATGATGGTGGATCTCTCCGCTGTGCCGGACACGGTGCAGGAGGGGGACGAAGCCATCCTGTGGGGCGGCACTGTCAGCGACAGTGCAGAGGACATTGCCCGCAAAACCGATACCATCACCTACGAGGTGCTCTGCGGCGTTTCCGCCGGGTGCCCCGCGTTTATCTGGAACACGGCACCACCGCTGCCGTAGAGGACTGGATCCTGAACGACTAACACACTCTCCCGGAGGAATTACATGGCAAGAGACAACATCCGAAATTTCAGCATCATTGCCCATATCGACCACGGCAAGTCCACGCTGGCGGACCGCATCCTGGAGCTGACCAAAAGCGTGGACGAGCGCACCATGGAGGATCAGATCCTCGATAACATGGACATCGAGCGGGAGCGCGGCATCACCATCAAGGCCCGCGCCGTTACCCTGAACTACACTGCCAAGGACGGCAAGACCTACGAGTTCAACCTCATCGACACCCCGGGCCATGTGGACTTCGCCTACGAGGTCAGCCGCAGTCTGGCCGCCTGTGAGGGTGCCATTCTGGTGGTGGATGCCACCCAGGGGTGTGGAGGCCCAGACGCTGGCCAACACCTATATGGCGCTGGAGCACGATCTGGAGCTGGTGCCCATCCTGAACAAGATCGACCTGCCCAGCGCCGAGCCGGACCGTGTGGCCCACGAGGTGGAGGACGTGATCGGTCTGCCGTGCATGGACGCACCCCGCGTCTCCGCCAAGACCGGCCTGAATATCGATCAGGTGCTGGAGCGGGTGGTCAGCGATATCCCCCGCCCCCACCGGTGACCCGGACGCTCCCCTCAAGGCCCTGATCTTTGACAGCATCTACGACAGCTACAAGGGCGTTATCGTCTACATCCGCGTGTTCGAGGGCACGGTGAAGCCCGGCGACACCATCAAGATGATGGCCACCGGGGCCGAGTTCACACTGGTAGAGGTGGGCCACATGGGTGCCACCAGCCTGACCCCCCTGCAGCCAGCTGCAGGCCGGCGAGGTCGGCTACCTGACCGCCAGCATCAAGACCGTGCAGGACACCCGCGTGGGCGATACCGTCACACTGGCAGACCGCCCCACCTCCGAGGCCCTGCCCGGCTACCGTCAGGTCAAGCCCATGGTGTTCTGCGGCATCTACCCCGCCGACGGTGCCAAGTACCCCGACCTGAAAGACGCACTGGAAAAACTGCAGCTGAACGACGCTTCCCTGACCTTTGAACTGGAGACCAGTGCCGCGCTGGGCTTTGGCTTCCGCTGCGGCTTCCTGGGCCTGCTCCACATGGAGATCATCACCGAGCGTCTGGAGCGGGAGTTCGACCTGGACATCATCACCACGACCCCTAGCGTCCGCTACCGCCTGACCATGACGGACGGCACTGTGGAGATGATCGACAACCCGTCCAGCTACCCGGACCCCTCCAACATCGTCAAGCAGGAGGAGCCTTTTGTGGATGTCCACCTCTACACCCCCAACGATTACGTGGGTGCCCTGATGGATCTGTGCCAGCAGAAGCGCGGCGTGCTCATCGACATGAAGTATCTGGACGATGTCCGCGTGGAACTGCACTACGATCTCCCCCTGGCCGAGATCATCTACGACTTCTTCGATGCCCTCAAGAGCCGCAGCCGCGGCTACGCCAGCTACGACTACGAGTTCAAGGAGTACCGCGAGAGCGATCTGGTCAAGCTGGACTTCCTGCTGAATGGTGACCCCGTGGACGCACTCTCCATGATCGTGTTCCGGGACAACGCCTACGCCAAGGGCCGCCGCATCTGCGAAAAGCTGCGGGACAACATTCCCCGCACCCTGTTCGAGATCCCCGTTCAGGCGGCCGTCGGCGGCAAGATCATCGCGCGCGAAACGGTAAAGGCCATGCGCAAGGATGTTCTTGCCAAGTGCTACGGCGGCGATATCACCCGCAAAAAGAAGCTCCTCGAGAAGCAGAAGGAGGGCAAAAAGAAGATGCGCCAGCTCGGCAGCGTCTCCCTGCCCAGTGAGGCGTTCACCGCCGTGCTGAAGCTCGACAGCACGGATGACTAAGGGGTTTGCCTGATTGAATACAACAAACCGCCCATCTCATCGGAATACAGCAGATCTTGCTGTGCATCCCGATGAGATGGGCGGCTTATTGTATCTTATGGATCTTATGCAGGTTTCTTCTCCACCAATGCTTTTACCTCGTCTAAGGGAAGCTCTGTACACTCTGCAATCGTTTCCAGGCTCATTTGACCAAGTGCATAGAGTTTCCGGACCATTTCACGTTTTGTCTCAATTCTCGCCTTTTCCTCTGCTTCCTTCGCGGATTCTCTTGCAACCTCTTCAAACGCTCTGCACATCTGCATCTTCCCTCCTTCGGTTTCTTTCAAATAGCGTACTTCTTTTTTGCAAGAAGCGGATTCAGCATTTCACTGGGGTCAGTACAGTTCATATCATGCATCAAACGTCCAACCGGATGCTCCAAATCACGGAACGCACCATTCACATAAATAATGTGTGCACCGTCGCCAAACATCTTATTCTTCAGTTCCGTAACCGTTCGTTCCACATTGATACAACGGAAGCCCGGCACCATATCGATCACGCTCTGTAATAAAAATCACATATGTGTCCACCAGCGCATCAAAATCTTCACCTTTTTTCCAGCAGTGTCCGGTCAATGACACTGCTGTGGAACCTCGCCCGGCGGACGCTTGCGCCTTTATCCGCACGCTGAACTTCAATGTCCATCACACGTCCATCAGCGTCCACCGCTCGGATATCCAGTTTGATAGAACGTTTGGTGGCACTTTTGTATTCGACTTGCGCTTCTGTATGCTGAACCTTGATGTCTTCCCTCTCTAAAATTGTGCAAAGGATATATTCCACCGGTTCAATTTTCTCATCCAGCGCCTCCGAAAAGAAGTCATCATCCATCAGCCGCAGGTCTTTCAGAAGTTCCAGATAGTGTTCATTCCTTGCGCTCGCTCTATCCATCGTGCCACTCTTTTCTATAACGATACCGATCCATTTTCTATTTCTAAATTATCATATCCCTGTTAAAAAAAAAGCAAGTATTTTCCAAGAACAAAGCCGTCCACCCCCTGAAACAGCTTCAGAAAGCGAACGGCTTATTTTTTTTCAGTTCAGACCCTTGAACCAGTTCAGGCTGTCCTTGATGCCGTGCATGGAGTCCTGAATGATCCGGCCATAGATGTAGATGCTGTATGCCGCCGCAATGACCTGCACAAAGGCCTTGCCGCACTCGATGCCAAAGGCCAGATAGGGCTTTTGCCTTCTGCCAGTAGGGGCGGATCTGATCCTTCAGCTCCCCCACCCAGGCAGGAGCGCCGCCGGAGACCTGCTCCAGCTCCTCAGCGGGAATGACGGTGCACTGCGCCGGAAATCTCAAGTTCTGCTGCATGTCCGCTCCTCTCAAAGTGCCAAGCTTGCCAGCAGCACCAGAACGACGCTTCCGGCCGCCAGCCCCATCGTTGTAAGAAGGGTGTCCGGGTCTACCTCTTTCTCTTCTACCACTTCCGCGCTGCCGCCGTTGGCAGACCAATGGGCAATAGATGGTGGTATCCGCACCAAACACCGTATCGTTGGCTTTGACCTGCACATCAATGGGAAAACCAGTAACATCATCTGCGCCAGAGGTGTACCAGCCATCGAAGGTATAGCCCTCCATGGTGGCGGTGGGCAGGCTCGTCAGCTGGCCGTCGGCATTGGTGCGCTCCGCAGCAGAGGTACAGATACCGCCGTTGGCATCAAAATAGACGATGACCTTTGCCGCAAAAGCGGTGGGGGGTACACAGGCAGACCGCCAGCACACAGGCCAGCCCCGCCAGCATCCGTTTGAACTTCTTCATCCTGCGCTCTCTTTCCGGCTCAGCGTCGACGCTGTAGCCCTGTGCCTTGATGACATCCACCACCTGAGAAACGTACTTTTCGCAGGTGTCGTGGTCGGGGGCCTCCACCATCACACGGACCACCGGCTCGGTGCCGGACTCCCGGACAAGGATGCGGCCGGTATCGCCCAGTGCCTCGGCCACCGCCTTGACAGCGGCCTGCAGCACGGCGGCGGCATCGTCCTGCGCAGCCTTCTTATCGGTCACACGGACATTTTCCAGCACCTGCGGATAGATCTTCAGCGGTGCGGCCAGCTCGCTCATCGGCTTCTTCTTGGCCAGCATGACCTCCATCATCTTCAGGCTCGTCAGGATGCCGTCGCCGGTGCTGGCGTACTTGGAGAAGATGATGTGGCCGCTCTGCTCGCCGCCGATGCGGCAGCCGTTTTTGGCCATGTACTCATAAACATACTTGTCACCGACGGCAGTCTTGGCGTAGCCGATGCCCTGCTCGTCGAACGCCTTGTACAGGCCGAAGTTGGACATGACGGTGGTAACGACGGTGTTGGTCAGCAGTTTTCCGCGCTCCTTCATGTAGCAGCCATAGATGTACAGGATGTGGTCACCTGTGATCACATTGCCCTTTTCATCCACGCAGAGGCAGCGGTCTGCATCGCCGTCATAGGCAAAGCCCACGTCCAGACCCTTTTCCACCACGAACTTCTGCAGACCCTCGATGTGGGTGGAGCCTGCGTTCAGGTTGATGTTCAGGCCGTTGGGCTGGTTGTTGATGACATAGGTGTCTGCGCCCAGTGCATCGAACACGCTCTTGGCAATGTTCCAGCTGGCACCGTTGGCGCAGTCCAGACCCACCTTGATGCCCTTTGAAGGAGTAGATGCCCAGGCTGATCAGGTAGCCCACGTAGCGGTTGCGGCCCGCCACATAGTCCACGGTGCAGCCGATATGCTCCCGGTGGGCAAAGGGCAGCTCCGGCCAGTCCTGATCAAAGACATGGAGTTTGCCGTCAATGTAGTCCTCCACCAGCAGCAGAGTTTCCTCAGGCATTTTTTCGCCGTAGCAATCGATCAGCTTGATGCCGTTGTCGTAGTAGGGGTTATGGCTGGCGGAAATCATGATGCCGCAGTCAAAATCATCCACCCGGGCAATGTAGGCAACACTTGGCGGGTAGTGGTGACGTGGAGCAGATAGGCATCTGCACCGGAAGCGGTCAGGCCTGCAACCAGACTATACTCGAACATATACGAGCTGCGGCGGGTATCCTTGCCAATGACGATGCGGGCAGGTTCGTTGTTGCCGCTGCGCTCCCGCAGTGCATTATAATACCAGCCCAGAAAACGTCCCACCTGATAGGCGTGGTCCGCCGTCAGGTCCACATTGGCCTCACCACGGAAGCCGTCGGTGCCAAAATATTTTCCCATGATTCTCTTCTCCTTCTATTGCAACGTTACGTTTTCTCTTATCCCTGAGAGCGCTCGCTCCTTGCTCTTACTCTTTATAATAGCATAAAATCGGAAAAAGAATCCATGGGTTTGGGCATTCTGTGCAGCCCACCCTCGGAACAACAGCTCTTTTTTCAGCCTTTACTGCATCTTTAGGAAAAGTATGGTATACTTTTCATCTGGAGTAGAATAGATATGGAGGGATCCCCATGAAGCAGAAGACCCGCTGGCACGACGCGCTGGTCCTGGCCGCTGTGCTGTGCGCTGCCTTTCTCATCGTGACCGGCACACAGCAGATCACCGGCCGGATCGATGGCGTTGCATCGATGGTGTTTGTTCTGGCAGTTTTTTTGATCTCGGTCTATACGGATGGCTATGTGTGGGGGCGTAGTGGCTTCCCTGATCGGCGTGCTGGCCGTGAATTTTGCGTTCCGCTCCCCTTACTTTGCCTTCAACTTCACTCTGCCGGAAAACCTGTTCTCGGGCATGGCGATGCTGGTGGTGTCCATTATGACCAGCACCCTGACCACCCGCATCAAAAAAAGCAGGAACAGCTGCGGATGGAGAGCGAGACCGAAAAGATGCGGGCCACCCTGCTGCGGGCCGTCTCACACGATCTGCGCACGCCCCTTACTTCCATTTACGGGGCCTGTTCCACGGTCATTGAAAATTATGACAGCCTGGAAAAAGAGCAAAAATTAAAACTTCTTGGCGAAGCCTGTTCCGATGCCCAGTGGCTCAACCGTATGGTGGAGAGAACCTGCTGTCCGTCACCCGCTTTGACGGCGGGCAGGTGGCCGTGCAAAAGACCCCCACCGTGCTGGACGAGCTGATCGACACCGTGCTGGTGCGGTTCCAGAAGCGCTACCCCAAGGTGCCCGTTACCACCTATCTGCCCGACAGCTTCATCGTGATCCCCATGGACTCGATGCTGATCTCGCAGGTGCTGACGAACCTTTTGGAAAATGCCGCCGTCCACGCCGAGGGGATGACAAAGCTCACCCTGCGGGTGTTCACGCTGGGCAACCGGGCGGTGTTTGAGGTAGCGGACAACGGCTGCGGCATCCCGAAAGAGCGTCTGCGCACCCTGTTCACCGGTGTGCTGCCCGCCGATGCCGCGGCCGACAGCGGCAAGCACGGCATGGGCATCGGCCTTTCGGTCTGTGCCGCCATCGTCAAGGCACACGGCGGCGAGATCCAGGCCGAAAGCAAGGTGGGCGAGGGCACCAGCATCCGCTTCTGGCTGGAGACCGAATCGATCGAGACGGAGGAAAACGAAGATGAGCAATAACAAATTCAAGGTTCTGGTCGTGGAAGATGAGGCCAACATCTGCAGCTTTATTGAGACGCTGCTGGAGACCAACGGCTATCAGGCCCTTGTTGCCAACACCTGCGCCATGGGCCAGACCCTGTTCACCTCCCACAATCCGGACCTCATCATCCTGGATCTGGGCCTGCCTGACCGGGACGGACTGGAGCTCATCCGTTTTGTGCGGCAGAAGTTCCTGACCCCCATCGTCGTGCTCTCGGCCCGCACCACCGAGCAGGACAAGATCGAAGCGCTGGATCTGGGAGCCAACGATTACATCACCAAACCCTTTGGCACCGGCGAGCTGCTGGCCCGGGTGCGCGCCGCCCTGCGCACCAACCGCTTCGGCGTGCTGGGCGGAATGCCCGGCGGCGTGTTCCGGGCACAGGGGCTTGAGATCAACTATGAGCGCCGCAAGGTCTTTGTGGACGGTGCCGAGATCAAGCTGACTCAGACCGAATACAACATCGTGGCCTTCCTCTCGGAACATGCAGGCCGGGTGATGACCTATGCCGCCATCGTGCGGGCCATCTGGGGCGATACCGACTGCGGCAGCACCAAAAAGCTGCAGGTCAACATGGCAAACATCCGCAAAAAGCTGGGCAGCGTGCCTGGCCGCAACACCTATATTCTGAACGAACTGGGCGTGGGATACCGGATGATCGACGAGGACACCGATGCCAGGCCCGAAAGCTGAGGACTGCGTATGCTTCCTGCACTGATCATTTTTCTGCTGACCTATCTTCTGATGCTGGCCCTGCCGCAGTACCGGCCTTTTGCCGCGCTGGGCGGGGCCGCTCTGTTTCTGGCTCTGGGCGCGGCGGGCCTGTGGGACTTTACCCCGATGGATGCCGCCCGGGCTGTGGACTTCAACGTCCTGCTGATGATGGCGGGCACCATGGGCACGGTCTCCCTCTTCATTGAGAGCAGGATGCCTGCCCGGCTGGCCGAGCTGCTCATCGTGCGGGTGCCCAATGTGAAATGGGCCGTGTGTATGCTGGCCCTTTTTGCCGGGGTCATCAGCGCCTTTGTGGACAATGTTGCCACAGTGCTCATGGTGGCCCCTGTGGGCCTTGCCATTGCCCGCAAGCTCAAGATCTCCCCCGTGCCCGTCCTCATCTCCATTGCGGTCTCCTCCAACCTGCAGGGGCTGCCACCCTTGTGGGTGACACCACCAGCATCCTGCTGGGCGGCTTTGCGGGGATGAACTTCTTCAATTTCTTCTGGATGGAGGGCAGGCCCGGCATCTTCTTCGGGGTGGAGCTGGGGGCGCTGGCCTCTCTGGGCGTGCTGCTGTTCACCTTCCGGCACGAGACCCAGCCCATCTCGGCCACGGTTGAGACCGAGGTCACCGACACCGTTCCCTCCGCCTTGATGCTGCTGACGGTGGGCCTGCTCATCGCGGCCTCCTTCCTGCCCCAGCCTGCGGGCGGGCTGCCGCTGGGCGCTCTATGGCCTGCGCAGTGGTCTGATCTGTGCAGGGGTCTGCCTGTTCGGCATCCTGCGCGCCTGCCTGCGCCGCCGCTCGTTCGCGCCGTTCCGGCTGGCGGCCCGGGAGCTGGACTGTGACACCCTGCTGCTGTTGTTCGGGCTGTTCATCCTGATCGAGGGCATCCGCAAGGCCGGGGTCATCGATGCCGCCGCCCAGCTGTTCTACACCCTCTCCGGTGATGATCCCTTCCGGCTCTATACCCTGCTGGTATTCGTCTCGGTGGGCCTTTCTGCCTTCATCGACAACATCCCCTATGTGGCCACCATGCTGCCGGTGGTGCAGAGCATTGCCGGGCTGATGAACGGCGGTGCAGGCTTCCCGCCCGAGCTGTTTTATTTCGGCCTGCTCACGGGCGCAACTCTGGGCGGCAACCTGACCCCCATTGGCGCTTCGGCCAACATTGCAGCCATCGGCATCCTGCGCAAGCAGGGTGAGCAGGTGCGCACCCGTGATTTTCTGCGCATCGGCATTCCGTTCACGCTGGCAGCCGTCCTGACAGGCTATGTGTATCTCTGGCTGGTGTGGGGCGCGTAAGTGCTGCCGCAGCCGTGCGAGTGCCGGCCGCCTGCAAATTTGATCCTGCTGAGCCGAAGGCCTGCGTGCCAAAGCAGAAGCAAAAAAAACGCGCCGTGTCCAACGACACAGCGCGTTTTTGTTGTTTATTCCAACCCGATCTGCTGGGCGTATTCTTCCAGCAGCTCCCGTTCCAGGAAGGGGGTTTTCACGCCCTCACGGTCGCGGTAGGTCTCGTGGCCCTTGCCGATGACGGCGATCAGGTCGCCCTCCTGGGCGTGATCCACGGCGTAGTGGAGCGCGTCCAGACGGTCGGGGATCTCCACAAACTTGGCATCGGGGTTGCCCTTGTTCATGCCCACCCGGATATCGGCGAGGATATCCTCGATCTTCTCAAAGCGGTTGTTGTCCTCGGTCAGGATGGAGAAATCTGCCATTTTTGCACAGGTCTCGCCCATGCCGTAGCGGCGCAGCTTGGAGCGGTTGCCGCCGCAGCCGAACACCACCACCAGCCGGTGGGGGTGATAAGCCCGCAGGGTGGTGAGCAGGCTCTCGGTGGAGACCTCGTTGTGGGCGTAGTCCAGCAGGATGGTAAACTTTTTGCTGATGGGCACCAGTTCCACGCGCCCCTTGACCACGCACTTGCCCAGACCCTCATGGATGGGGGCATCCGGCAGGCCCAGCACCTTGCCCACGGCCAGGGCGGCCAGCGCGTTGTAGACGCTGAACTCGCCGGGCATGTTCACCCCTGACATCCATATTGTCCCTGCCGGAGACATGGAACGCCACGCCCAGAAAATCGTGGGTGCGCAGCAGCTCACAGCCCTCGGCGCGGTAGTCGGCCTTTTCACTGCGGCCATAGGTCACCAGCTTGCAGGTGTGGCCTTCCAGCAGGGCTTCGGTGTTCTCGTCATCGATGTTCACCACGCCCACATCACACCGCCGGAAGAGCTGCCCCTTCCAGCTGCGGTACTCCTCAAAGGTCTTGTGCTCACCGGGGCCGATGTGGTCGGGGGAAAGGTTGGTGAACACGCCGATATCATAGTGCACCCCCGCCACACGGTCCATCATCAGGCCCCTGGCTGGACACCTCCATCAGGGCCACATCGCAGCCTGCGTCCAGAAACTGGCGGAAGGTCTTTTGCAGCTCGTAGCTCTCAGGGGTGGTGTTGGCGGTCTCCTGATGACGGCCCATGAAATAGATGCCGTTGGTGCCGATCATGCCGACCTTTTTCCCGGCAGCTTCCAGCACGCTCTTGATCATGTGGGTGGTGGTGGTCTTGCCCTTGGTACCGGTCACGCCGATCATGGTCATCTGGCGGGAGGGGTTGCCAAAGAGGTTGCCGCTCATCAGCGCCATGGCATAGCGGCTGCTCTCCACCTTGACCACGGTCACACCGGGCATGGCAGAAAGGTCGATGTCGTGCTGGATGACCAGCACGCTCACGCCCTTGGCGGCGCAGTCCACGGCAAACTCGTGGCTGTCACGCTGGGTGCCCACGATGCAGACAAAGGCAAGGCCCGGGGCCGCCTTCCGGCTGTCGTAGATGATGTCCTGCACTTCGGTATCCAGGCTGCCCTGCACCAGCGTAAAGGGCACGCCTTCCAGTAATTGTTCCAGCTTCATAACATTACACGCTCCTCATTGGGTCGTTTGGGGTTGGTTTGCATCGCCCGCCGCCGGGGTCGTTCCTTCGGCGGGGGTCGGCTGTGCCGTCGGTCCGGCCTCGGGGCCTGCCGGGGCTGCGGCGGCATCCGTTGGTGTTTCGGCAGCGGCATCTGCAGCGGCTTCGCCCTCTGCCGGGGCAGTGCCATCTGTGGCCGTGCCTTCTGCCGTTTCACCGGTCACACCTTCTTCGGCGGGTGTTTCCTCCACCGGTTCAGGCAAGATGTAGCCGGAGGGCAGCTCCGGCTCACCCTGTGCAAAGGTGAACTTGCGGGTGCTGGACATGCTGATATGGGTGAAGTCCAACTTTCCGGTGTCGGTCGCGGCACAGCCCTTGCCGTCCTCATTCAGCAGGACGTGCTTTGCCAGCTTGAGCTTATATTCCAGCTCGTTCAGGGTGCCCAGCCAGACGCTGATGCGGTCCTGATAGAGGAAGGCCATCTCGTCCACATCCGCAAACTCGATGCGGGTCACGTCAGCGCTCATGCCTGCGGCATCCAGCGCAGCCAGCAGGGTGTTCAGGCTTTCCAGCCGCTGGTCCGCCTCCTCCTCAACAGTGCCGGAGGCGCTGCTGTCGGCGGCGCTGTCCGGGGTGCTGTCCGGGATGCTGTCGGCCTTGGGCTCCGCCGCAAAGGTCAGCTGTTCGCCGGGCTCGGCAGAGACCGGTTCGCCGCCGTACAGGGTGGGCAGACCGGCAGGCTGGGCAGAATCCTTCTCCAGGATCTTCAGGCCGCCCGAGAGGGTCAGCCAGCCGGAGGAGGTCTGCATGGCCCAGGCAGGCTGGGCTTCTGTTACCCGCACCACCACGGTGCCGGGGTAATCCCGCTCCACCCGGATATCCTCCAGCATGGGGAACACTTTTTCCAGCGCGGCGGCCTTGCTGCCGGGGTCAAAACTGAAGATATTCTCTTCCAGATGGACATCCAGCGCCTGCAGGATCTGGTCGCTGGTATAGCCGCCGGCCTCCTGCACCACACCGTCCGCTGTCTGCACCTGAATGGAGCTGATCTTGAACAGCATCGTCACGGTGAGGTAGACCCCCGCGCCGATGACGCAGAGCAGCATGACAAGGGCCGTGAGCCGCCGCATGAGCCTGCGCCGTCGGATGGCGGCCCGGGTCAGCTTCCGCTTTTTCCTGCCCTCCCGCCGGACGGGGTCACGCCGGGCGTTCTGCCCCTGCACCGGCCGCATCCGCTGGCCGCTGCGGCTCTGGGCGTTCTGCGGGCGGCGCTGGGCGTTCCGGTTCTGGCCGCCAGACGGGCGGCGGTTCCGCTGATTGCCCCCGGAGGTGCGCCGCTGGCCGCTCTGCCCGCTGCGGGGGCGCTGTGCGCCGCTCTGGCTGCTCCGCCCGCCGGTGGGAAAGGTGATGCTGTTGTCCGGGTAGGAGCCGTAGTTCACCGTGCGCTCCGTATACCGGCTGGGGCGGGGCGCATCGGGGTCATAATTGGGGTTCGTGATGGGGTGGCCGCCGGAGGAATATCCTGCGTACCCGCTGTACCCCAGGTCACTGCCAGCACCCGCGCTGCTGCGGCGCTGGGTGCTCTGCCCGCCGCGCCGGTCATCCCGGGCCTGATCGTAGGCCCGGCGGCGCTTGCGGTTCCGGCTGTTCCGGTCATTCTGCGGCATCCGGCTGCACCTCCTTTCCTCTGTTTTTTCCTTCCGTTACGGGGTCTTGACCAGCTTGAGCAGGGCATCCGCAATGCGGTCCAGGCTGTCGTCCACCGACAGGCTCCGGGCATTGCGGCCCATCTCAGCCAGCTTGCCGGGCTGGGCCAGCATCCCGGACACGGTCTGCACCAGCTTTTCGCCGGTCAGGTCTTTTTCTTCGATGACCACAGCGGCCCCGGCCTTCTGCAGCTCCATGGCGTTGTAGTACTGGTGATTCTCGGCCACGTTGGGGCTGGGGATAAGCACGGCGGCACGGCCCACAGCCTCCAGCTCGGCCAGTGTCAGGGCACCGGCACGGCTGATGACAAGATCCGCTGCTGCCAGCAGCTCGGGCATATTGTTGATGTATTCCTTCACCACAAGGCTCTCGCCGGGGGCAAAGCCCTTTTCCTTTTCCAGATCCTGAAACAGCTGCACGCCGTACTGTCCGGTGGCATGGAGATGGAGGACGGGCTTGTGGTCTTTCTGCTCCCAGGCGCAGAGGTCGGCCACCACCTCGTTGACACGGCGGGCGCCGAGGCTTCCGCCGAAGGAGAGGATCACGGTGCGGTCGCCTGCCCCCAGTTCGGCACGGATGGCTTCCCGGTTCTTCGCCTGGGTGAACACCTCCGGCCGGACGGGGTTGCCCACCACGATGGTCTTTTCGGGTGCGCCCAGCTTTTCCACGGCGGCGGGCACAGCGGCAAACACGATGTCCACATCCGGGGCCAGCAGCTTGTTGGTCACGCCGGGAAAGGCGTTCTGCTCATGCAGGGCGGTCTTGATGCCCTGTCTGGCGGCGCAGCGCACCACCGGGCCGGACACATAGCCGCCGCAGCCAATGACCAGGTCGGGCTGGATGTCCTTCATCATCTTTTTGGCCTTGGGGCCGGAGAGTGCCAGATTCCACAGGGTAATGATGTTCCGCTTGATATTGTTCAGGCTCAGCTTTCGCTGAAAGCCAGTGATCTCGATGTGATGGAAGGGATAGCCCGCCTGTGTGACCAGACGGTACTCCATGCCCTCCTTCCGGCCCGCAAAATGGATCTCGGCGGTGGGGTCGGCCTTTTTGATGATGGCTCCCGCAATGGCCAGAGCCGGGTTGATATGACCGGCAAGTGCCGCCGGCTGCAATGAGTACACGCATCTTGGTTCCTCCTTACTGTTCTGTCTGCGCTCTGCGCGCGGTATCCAGCACAATGGTCTTTTTCCTTGCGCTGGCGCTCCCGCTCGGCGTGGGCTTCCTCCCGTTCCAGACGGGCCCGTTCGCCGTTGCGTCCGATATTGACCATAACGCCCATCTCGGCCAGCAGCAGGATCAGACTGGTGCCGCCGGAGGAGAAGAAGGGCAGCGAAATGCCGGTGTTGGGCAGGGTGTTGGTGACAACGGCGATGTTGCAGAACACCTGCCAGGCGATCTGCGCCATGATGCCGATGCCCACCAGCGTGCAGAACCGGTTTTCGGCATGGAAGGCGATCCAGAAGCCCTGCACCAGAAAGAGGACGAACAGCACGATGACGATCACCGCGCCGACGAAGCCCAGTTCCTCGCACACGACACTGAAGATAAAGTCGTTGGTGCTCTCCGGCAGCCAGAGCTGCTTTTCGATGCTGTTGCCAAGGCCCAGCCCCGTGGCACCGCCCGAGCCGATGGCGTACAGGCTCTGCTTGGTCTGGCTGGTCATCCGGTCAAGATCCTGCGTCCAGCCGTCCAGACGGCTCTGCAGGTAGTCGATGGAGTCCACGTGCTTCAGCAAAGTCTCCAGCAGGAACAGCGCGGCACCGGCACAGCCCCAGGTAATGATGCCGCCGCTGCCGCCCAGCAGCAGGATGGTGCCCACGATGGCCGTGGTCAGCAGGATGCCCGACATGTGGGGCTCCAGCACCAGCAGGATCAGGACAGGCACCAGCCACAGGATGGGCCGGATGAGCTCCACCACGATGCTGTGGTGGACCCACTTGCGCAGGGGGCACCTCGCCGAATTTGACCTGCGGGGTCCTGGCGGCGATGTCTGCCGTGAGCAGGATCATCTCGAACTTTGCAACCTCGGAGGCCTGTAAGGTCAGGCCTCCGAAGCTGATCCACCGGCGGCAGCCGTTGATTGGGCTGCTGAAACAGCACCAGCACCAGCAGGATCAGGCAGACGATATAGCCCAGCTTGACCATTCTGCGCAGGAAACGGTGGTCAAAATAGGAGAACAGGAACATCATGCCCAGGCCCAGCACCGTGCAGAGCAGCTGGGATTTGATGTAATGGAAGCTGTCCCCAAAGCGGAGATAGCCCGTGGTATAGCTTGCACTGAACAGCATGACCAGCCCGAACACCATGATGATGGCCAGGGTCGCCATCCAGTTGAGCAGGATGGGCGGCCAGGGGCCGGGGTCCCGCTGAAAGACGGAAAACGGCTCTGCTTTTTTTCTGCGGAGTGTTGCCAAACTGCACCCCTCCTTAACTGATTTTTGCCAGCTGAACGGTCAGCGCCACGCCCAGCATGGCAATGACACAAAAGGTATAAAAGATCTGTTCCGCGCTCTGGCCCCGCAGCTCCAGCCAGCGGTGGAGCGGTGCCGAGCGGAACAGCTGCCTGCGGCCCCGGCTGGCCTTGCAGACTCCCAGGATCTGCAGGGCCACCATGCCGCCCTCCAGCCAGAAGGGCAGGGCCAGCGGCAGGGTAAGGTCAGGCCAGCCGATGCACAGGGGCACGCACCCCAGCATCCCGGCCAGAAACAGGCTGCCCACGCTGCCCAGCCGCAGCTTTGCGGGCGGGAAGTTCCAGAGCAGGAATGCCATCAGGGAACCGGCCAGTGCGGCGGGCAGAACACCCAGCGGGAACCAGCCCAGCAGGGTCATCACCCCCATCAGGCCCAGCATGGCCGCAAAGGATGTACCGCAGACGATGCCGTCCATGCCATCGGCAATGCGGGCGCACTCGGCCAGTGCGACCAGCAGCCCTTCCCACAGCAGCGGGGCAGCAATGCCCAGATCGACATAGCCCACGCCCGGCAGGGTGATCCCGGCTGCAAGGCAGCCTTTGGCTCCCAGCAGCACCAGCACCACGGCACCGGCAGCGGCTTCCAGCCCAAGGCGGGTGTGCCGACGCAGGCCCAGCACAGAACGGCTGCGGATGCGGGCCAGATCCTCCAGCAGACCCACGCCGCCAAAGAGCAAAGCTCCCAGCAGCGCTGTGAGCAGCCGGACCGAGAACAGGCTCTCGGCCCCCAGCAGCTCAGGCTGAGCCACACAGGCGGCTGTCCAGCCCACACCCACAGCGGCCAGCACCCCCACCATCAGGCAGAGCCCGCCCATGGTGGGGGCCTGCGGCGGGCGCTCCGGCTCGGCATCCGGCGCTTCCTGCCCGGGTGCCTGCCGGGCCTTGGGCTCATCCCAGCGTCCCTGGAACGCCCGCAGCAGCGGCACCATCAGATTCCCGAGCGCCGCCGTGAGGAAGAACCCCAGCGTTGAGGCGGCGATCAAGGCGAAACGAATCATAGCTCGATGTTACTCCTTGTAAAAGATCTCCAGCACTTTTTCCAGTGCCATGCCGCGGCTGGCCTTGACCAGCAGGGCATCGCCGGGCTGCATTTTGTTCAGCAGGGCCTCGGCGGCCTGAGCGTAGGTGTCGGCATGGAGGGTGGGCAGCCCCTTGGCAGCAGCCACCACGGCAATGCGCTTGGCCTGCTCGCCATAGGTGACGAGGTAGTCCACCTTGTTCTCCACAGCCTGACGGCCCACCTCCTCGTGGGCGGCGCGGCTGATATCGCCCAGCTCCAGCATATCGCCCAGCAGGGCAAAGCGGCGCTTGCAGGGATATTCCCTGAACATGGCCAGCGCGGCCTTCATGCTGTCGGGGTTGGCGTTGTAACAATCCTCAATGACATCCACGCCTCTGACGTGCACCACCTTCTGGCGCATTCCGGTCTGCTCAAAGTCAGCCAGACCGGCAATGACCCGGCGGGCATTCAGCCCCAGCCGGGTGGCGGCGCAGTAGGCAGCCAAGGCGTTGGCGACGTTGTGGCGGCCCATGGCGGGGATCTTCACGAGGAAAGTCCCCTCTTCGTGGTCTTCCAGCACAAAGCTCATGCCCTTTTCATCCTGCTGGATGATGGACAGGGCGCAGACGTCGGCGTTCTCGTCGCCGAGGCTGAACCACACGGGCCGGACATGGGCGGGCAGAGCGGCTTTGCGCAGGAAGGGGTCGTCGCCGTTGAGCACGAGGGGCGAACCCTCGGCAAGGCCGGCGCAGATCTCCAGCTTCGCCTTGCAGATGTTCTCCTGACTGCCCAAGTTGCCGATGTGGGACACGCCGATGCAGGTGATGATGCCCACATCCGGGCGGGCGCACTTGGTCAGACGCTCGATCTCCCCGGCGTGGCTCATGCCCATCTCCACCACGGCATACTGGGTCTCTTTGCCGATGCGGAACATGGTGCGGGGCAGGCCCAGCTCATTGTTCTGGTTGCCCTCGGTCTTGATGGTATTGCCAAAGCCTGCGATGGCGGCGTAGGTCATCTGCTTGGTGGTGGTCTTGCCCACGCTGCCGGTGACGCCCACCACCTTCGGGTGGAACTGGCTGCGATAGTTCGCGCCCATGACCATCATGGCGTGGTAGCTGTCCGGGCAGATCACGCTCTTCTCCTCCGGCACGCCTTCCACGGGGTGGTTCAGCACCACGCAGAGCACGCCGTTTTCCAGCGCCTTGGCGGCAAAATCATGGCCGTCGAATTTTTCGCCCGGGAACGCCACAAAGATGCACCCGGGGCAGACCTCACGGCTGTCGGTGGTCACCAGCGTGACCGGGGTCTCGCACTGGGCCAGCGCGTTGACCGCCAGGCCCTCCAACAGGATGTTTGCTGCAATTGCTTCCATACTCTCATTCCCCTTTATCCACAGATCAGATGTACGATGGTTCCCTGCTGGACGCTGGAGCCGGGTGTCTCACTCTGGCTCTGGACCGTGCCGGAGCCTTCGACTGTGCAGTTGAACCCTGCGGCGTTCAGCATCTGCCGGGCAAAGTCCGCGCTCTTGCCGGTCACGTCCGGCACCTCGGCGTGCTTGCCCTCATAGGTATCGGTATACAGATAAACGGTGGTGCCGTAGGGCACCTGCCTGCTGCCCCCGCACGGGGGTACTGGTAGGTGACCACCGCGCCGGTCTGGCCGGAATCGCTCTCGGCCAGCTGGTGCTTCAGGCCCTTGATGTTCAGCGAGACCTGCGCGTTGCTCCACTCCTTGCCCGTCAGGTTGGGCACCTTGACGGTGGTGCCGCTGCGGTCCACACCGTCGGTGGCGATGCCCAGATAGGGCGCGATCTCGCTGATGATGTTACCCACCACAGGGGCAGCCAGAATGGACGAATAGTCGGTGCGGGCATTGTTGGGGTCGTCCAGCATGACATAGACCAGAATTTCCGGGTCGTTGGCGGGCAGGACCGCCGCGAAGGATGCGACCTTCTTGTAGTCGCCGTCGGCGCGGCGGTCCATGTTCAGCTGCTCGGAGGTGCCGGATTTGCCGCCGATGCGGTAGCCTGCAACGTAGGCGTTGCCGCCGCCGCCCTGGGTGCCGTCGCCCACCTCAAACTCCATGATCTGGCGGATGGTCTCGCTGGCGGCGCTCTCGCTGATGACCTGACGGCGGATGTTGGTGCCGATCTCCTGCACCACGTTTCCGTTCTGGTCCGTGATCTTATCCACCACATGGGGGGTGACAAGATAGCCGCCGTTGACCGCCGCCGAGATGGCGGTGCAGACCTGCAGCGGGGTCACGGCCATGGCCTGACCGAAGGCGGAGGAGGCCAGCTCCACCTCGCCCAGACGGCTCTTGCTGTAATACTGCATGAAGCTGGTCTCATTGGGCAGGTCCACACCGGTGCGCTCGGTAAAGCCAAAAGCATCAAAGTAATCATAGAACAGGCTGGAACCCACGCGCTGGCCCACCTGGACAAAGTAGATGTTGCAGCTGTTGCGCAGGGCCTCGGCCAGATTCTGGGCCCCGTGCGCCTTTCTGCCGGCGCAGTGGTAGGTCTGCTTTGCCACGCTGTACGCGCCGGAGCAGTTCAGGGTGGTGTAATAGGTCGCCTTGCCGCTGTCCACACCCATGGCGGCGGTGATGACCTTGAACACGCTTCCGGGGTAGTACAGCTCAGTGATGGTCTTGTTCTTCCACTGGATATCCCGGTAAGTGCCGGGGTAGTCGGCTTCCTCATCCGCGATCTTCTGGCCGTTCTCGTCCCTCAGGTAGTTGCCGTTCTCGTCTTTTTTTTGTAGATGGTGTACAGCTCCGGCTCAGCCTGCACCTGCTCCGTCAGGTAGGCCAGATTGGCGCTGAAATCCTGCGGATCATTGGGGTCAAAGTCCGGCTTGGAGGCCATGGCAAGGATGGCACCGGTCTTGACATTCATCACAATGGCACAGCCGCGGTTCTCAACGGTGTTGGCCGCCACGGCCTCGTTCAGGTAGCGCTCCACCACCTCCTGAATGTTCACATCCAGTGAGAGCACCAGATTGGAACCGTCCTTGGCGGCGTAGGTGGTGGCGTTTTCATCGGCAATGGCGTTGCCGTAGGCGTTGCGCAGGGTGATGGTGCGGCCATTCACACCGGCCAGCGTGGACTCTCATAGGAGTTTTCCAGACCGTACACGCCCTGACCATCCGCATTGCAGAAGCCCAGCACGGCGGCGGCAAAGCGACCGTAGGGGTAATCCCGCTGGAAGCCCTTGGAGGCCGACACCGACACCCGTCCCTTGCGGACAGTGGGGGTGCCGCCGTCGCTCTCCTGCTGGCCCAGGCCCAGCTTGGCCAGGATCTTTTCCAGCGCACCGGCGGATTTTCCGCTCTTGCTGTGGGCCTTGTTGTAGGTCTTGACGTATTCCTCAATGGAGAGCTTGACGGCATTGTTCACCTTGGTGGCCAGCACCTGATAGGAGCTTTCGTTTTGGGAGAGGGCATCGCAGACCGCCTGATACTGGGTCTGATATTCCGCCGAAGAGGTATCTACGCTGTCCAGACTCTCGCCGTCGCCGGAGAGCAGCCGCAGGGTGATCTGGGTGCAGACCTCCTTCATGGCGGCCTCATCGATGGTGCGGGTCTCCGCCTTGGTGTCCTGATCGGGTGGTGGTGGTATACAGGGCCGTGCTGTAAGAAGGGTCGGCCCAGATGGTCCAGACCACGCTGGTGGACGCCAGCGTGATGCCGGAGGTATCGTAGATCTCGCCGCGGGTGGCCTGAATGGCGCTGTCCAGCAATTGCTGCTCGGCGGCGTACTGGCGGTAGGTGGCACCGTCGCGGATCTGGATCTTGTACAGGCTGTAGATCACGGTCAGCGCGGCGACCACCACAAGAAGCACGGCGGCACCAAAGCTGATATGACGCAGCCGGGCACTGAGCCGTGCGTGCGGGTCCGCACTGCGGCGGCGGGCACTGTTCTTTTTGGGATTGGAGGATGGTGTTTGCATTGCGTACTCCCGAAGAAACCGAAAAAGCAGTGCGCTGCCGCACGCTTTTCGTTGTTTGGTTTATTTTGCCGTTCTGACAGAGGCAAGAATGGTCATTGCCCCATCGTGGAGCAGATCCGACCACTGCCGCACAGCGGATGCCTTGCGCACCAGAACGCTGCCCTCATCCAGCCGGATGTAGGTGATCTGGCTCTGGTCGATCTTCATCAGCCCCAGGCGGGTGGCGGTCTCCTCAACACTTGTGATGTTGGTGCGGCTGTTCAGGGCACTGTTGTAGTATGTATACTGGCTCTGCTCGCTCACAAGCTCTGCCTTGGCGCTCTGGATCTGAGAATTCAGCTCCACCAGCTGTGCCTCGCTCCACAGCAGGCTTACCGCAAAGCCCACCAGCAAAGCCGCGCCCACCAGCTGCAGCGCGTGCTGCATGGCGGCCCGCACGGGGTTCAGCCGCTTTTTGCCGCCCTTTTCTACCCGCAGCGGAACTTTAGGCTGCGCCTGCGGCGCTCTTCTCCGCCGAACCTCTGTCATATCGTATGCTGCCTGACCCATGGTGATCTCCTCCTCACATCTCCGGGGCTGTGCCGCCCTCAGATCTTTTCCAAAACCCGCAGGTGGGCCGAGCGGCTGCGCCGGTTCTCTTCCAGCTCCTGCGTGTTGGCTTCAATGGGTTTGCGTGTGATCAGCTTTGCCTTGGCTTTGCCGCCGCAGACGCACACCGGGAACTCCGGCGGGCAGGTGCAGGCGGTGGACCAGCGGCGGAACTTATTCTTGACCAGCCGGTCCTCCAGCGAGTGGAAAGTGATCACGCAAAGTCTTCCACCCGGTGCGAGATGCGCAAAAATGGTATCCAGCCCCTCTTCCAGTGCGTCCAGCTCATGGTTTACCGCAATGCGCAGTGCCTGGAAGGTGCGGCGGGAGGGGTTTTTGTTCTTCCGGCGCTCCGCCGGGGGCATGGCGCTGGCCACGATATCCGCCAGCTGAAGCGTTGTTTCAATGGGGGCCGTCTCCCGCGCCTCCACGATCTTGCCCGCGATCTGCCAGGCAAAGGGCTCCTCGCCGTAATCGCGCAGGATGCGGGCCAGCTCTTCCCGGCTCTCGGTGTTCACGAGGTCGGCAGCGGTCTCGCCCTCCTGGCTCATCCGCATGTCCAGCGGGGCGTCCGCCCGGTACGAAAAGCCCCGGGCCGCGTCGTCCAGCTGGTGGCTGGAAACGCCCAGGTCCAGCAGCGCGCCATTGATCTTCTCAATGCCCAGCTGCTCCAGAGCTTGTCCGGCATAGCGGAAGTTGATCTGCACCACGGTGGCAGGCAGGCCCGCCAGCCGGGCCCGGGCCGTCTGCACGGCATCGGGGTCCTGATCCAGCGAGATGAGCCGCCCGCCCTTTGCGCCGTCCAGCCGGAGGGCGATCTGCCGGGAGTGTCCCGCGCCGCCCGCCGTGCCGTCGAGATAAGTGCCTGCCGGGTCGATGTTCAGCCCGTCCAGGCACTCGTTCAGAAGCACGGGGATATGCTCAAACGAGGCCGGGTCAAAGGGCTGTGCTGTTTTTTCTGTGTCCATGTTCCCAGCCTCCTTTCAAAACTCAGATAAGATCCTGCATCTGCCGCCCTTTTCTGCCCGGAGCTGCTGCCCGGGAAAGCGGCCTGCGGCCTGCCGGGAGTTTGTGGCCCGGTCAGCCTTGAGGATACAATTTTATTGTAACAAAACAGGCCCCTGATTGCAAGAGTTTCCCTTTTGTTTTTTCTCTCAAAATGTACCAAAAAAAAGCCCCTGCAAGCCGTCGTTTTTGCTTGCAGGGGCCGGAAGCTCTCACCGGGAAATTTCACATTCCCGCATCAGAGCTGTTTCCGGGGGCTCTGGCGCAGGTTCGCGCGGACGTTTTTGACCTGGGCGGCGTTTTCCGCCATCGTCTCCTCGGTGGTCTTGAGCATATTATCGCAGTAGTCGGTCACGGTCTGGCGGACGGTGCGGGCCTCGGTCTGGGCGGCGGAGACGATCTCCCCGGCGCGCTGCTGGGCCGCCTTGACGATCTCGGCCTCGCTCACCAACACACGGGCGCGCTCCTCGGCCTTTTTTACGATGGCCTGTGCCTGTGCGTTGGCCGAATCGATGAGCTGGGCACGGTCGCTGACGATGGACTGGGCCTGCCGCAGCTCCACAGGCAGGTTCTGGCGGATCTCGTCCAGATAATCCCGGATCTGCTCCACATCCACGATGCGCTTGCCGCCCGAAAGGGGCATTCCGGCGCTCTCTTCCAGCGGGTCCTCAATAGTATCCAAAAGCTCGTTTACGTTCATTCCGCATCTCCCTCTCCAGCGCTCTGCCGGGGCTTACCATACTTCCACAGCAGGACTTTGCCGTATTTATACTGTTTTTTCAGGGTCATGCCGCCCACCTCTGCAGGCAGCACCAGGCCGGTCTCACTCTCGCAGATCACGATGCCGCCCGGAGCCAGGCATTTGTCCACGCCAGGCAGGATCTTTTCCAGCGTGCCGGTGTGGAAGGGCGGGTCCAGCAGCACGATGTCGAACTGCTCATGGCAGGCGGAGAGATACCGTGCCGCCTCGCCGATATTGACGCGGCTGCGGTCAAAGACGCCGCAGTTCTTGCAGTTCTTCATGACGATGTTCACGGCCTCGCGGTTCTCGTCCAGGAACACGCACCGGGCAGCGCCCCGGCTCAGGGCCTCGATGCCCAGCTGGCCGCTGCCTGCGTAGAGGTCGAGCACCCGGGCACCGGGCAGGTCGAACTGGACGATGCTGAACATGGCCTCCTTGACCTGATCCATCGTCGGGCGGGTGATCTCGGTGCCGGGCAGGGCTTCCAGCCTGCGGCCCCGTGCTTCTCCTGCAATAACGCGCATGTATCTGCCTCCTTCTCCCGCTGTCCGGGCCCCTGCCCGGCCAGCAGCTGTTTCGTGTTTTCGTATCTCCATATTATCGTCAAAACGCAACTCTTTGTCAAGGGCGCGCGTTGCACTCAGGGTGCAATTGTGCTAAAATCAAGGCAAAGCGCCCCATGTGCGGCGCGTTTTGCCAAAAAAGGAGAGTATCTGCTTATGAAAGTCCTGCTCATCAACGGCAGCCCCCACGAGAAGGGCTGCACCTATACCGCCCTGTCCCTGATCGCCGGGGAGCTGAACGCCAGCGGCATCGAGACCGAGATCCTGAACGTCGGCACAAAGCCGGTGGGCGGCTGCATCGGCTGCGGCGGCTGTGCCGCCGGCAAGGGCTGCGTGTTCGGCGGCGTGGTCAACGAGGCCATCGAAAAGGCCAAGACTGCCGATGCCTTTGTGTTCGGTACTCCTGTCCACTATGCGTCCGCCTCCGGCAACATGACCAGCTTCATGGACCGTCTGGCCTACGCGGGCGGCAAGTATCTGGCCTACAAGCCCGCCGCCATCTGCGCTTCGGCCCGCCGCGCCGGCACCACCACCACGCTGGACCAGCTGGTGAAGTACCCTGAGTTCTTCCACATGCCACTGGTCAGCGGTTCCTACTGGCCCATGGTCCACGGCTCCAAGCCCGAGCAGGTGCTGGAGGATGAAGAGGGCTGTGCCGTGATGCGGGAGCTTGGCCGCAACATGGCCTGGCTGCTCAAGTGCATCGAACTGGGCAAAGCAAACGGCATCACTCACCCCCGAAAATCCCCGCCGTCCCATGACCAATTTCATCCGCTGAGTTTCCCCTCGCCCCCGCCTGCCCGGCGGGGGCTTTTTTGATTTTAACAGCTTTTTCTGCAAAAACGAAAAAATAAGGGACGGAGTGCTTTTTTCGTTCACAACTTTGTGGTAGCATAAGGGTAAGAATTTTTTTGTGCAGAGCGATGGAGACAGGCTATGGAACACTACGATTGGAACGACGGCTGGCTGTTTGCCCCCACCTTTGATCCCGCCATCGTCCGCCCCGAATGCACCGGGGTGGAGCTGGAGCCGGTGCGCTTGCCCCACACGGTCAAGGCCCTGCCCTACAATTACTGCAACGAGAACGACTACCAGAAGCTTTCGGGCTACCGGCGGGAGTTTTTTGCGCCCAAAGAATGGGAGGGCCGCACCGTTCTGCTCACCTTCGGAGCCGTGGCCCACGATGCCACTGTGTTCTGCCACGGGCGGCGGGTGTTCCACCACGGGTGCGGCTACACCGCGCTTTCACTGTGGACCTGACCGAATCGCTGCTGCTGGGCCAAAAAAATGTGGTGGCTGTCCGGTGCGACAGCCGGGAGGACCTGAACATTCCTCCCTTCGGCGGGCAGATCGATTTTCTGACCTACGGCGGCATCTACCGGGCCGTCAGTCTGGACGTGAAGGAGCCCGCCTACCTGCGCGACATCTTCATCGAGGCGCAGGCCGAGGGCGATTTCCGCATCTACTCCTCCACGGTGGGCGAGACCATCGGCTGCACCCTGCAGGCCGAGATCCGCAGCCCCGCCGGGAGCAGAGCCCTGTACAGCGGTGAGCTCAGCCTGCCCATTGTGGGCACCCTGAACGGCGTGCACCCCTGGAGCGTGGAGCACCCCTTCCTCTATACCCTGACCGTCCGGCTCATCCGGCCCGGCACCAGCGGCCTGCCCGACCGGGTGCTGGACGAAAAGAGCACCCGGTTCGGCTTCCGCACCATCCAGTTCGTGGCCGGGGGCTTCTATCTGAACGGCCAGCGGGTGGAGCTGCGGGGCCTGAACCGGCATCAGAGCTACGCCTATCAGGGCTATGCCATGCCGGACAGCATTCAACAGCTGGATGCCCAATTGTTGAAAAAGCAGTTGGGCTGCAATGCAGTGCGCACCAGCCACTACCCCCAGAGCCCGGCTTTTCTGGATGCCTGCGATGAGCTGGGCCTGCTGGTGTTCGTGGAGATGCCCGGCTGGCAGCACATCGGGGATGAAGCCTGGCAGGCCCAGGCATTGCAGAACTGCCGCGAGATGGTCTGCCAGTGCCGCAACCACCCCAGCGTGTTCCTGTGGGGCGTGCGGGTGAACGGCAGTTCCGATAACGAGGCCTTTTACAAGCGCACCAACGAGGCCGTCCATCGGCTGGACCCCACCCGCCCCACCGGCGGCGTGCGGATCGCCCGCAAGAGCCAGCTGCTCGAGGACGTTTATGCCTACAACGATTACTCCTACTCCGGCCGGGGCCCGGGCTGCGAGCCCCGGTCTGCCGTTACGCCTGACCTGCGCAAGGGCTACCTCATCAGCGAGTTCGGGGGCCAGCAGTTCCCGGCCAAAGCCTTTGACGACGAGCCGCACCGGCTGGCACAGGCTCTGCGCCACGCCGCCGTCCTCAACGATGCCATTGCCCAGCAGGGCGTGGCTGGTGCCCTTGGCTGGTGCATGGCCGATTACAACACCCACCGCGAGTTCGGCAGCGGCGACCGCATCTGCTACCACGGCGTGACGGACCTGTTCCGCAACCCGAAGCTCTCTGCCGCCGTCTACGCAAGCCAGAAAACGCCCCGCTCCCCTTCGGACGTGGTGTTCGAGGTCTCTTCCAGCATGGCGCTGGGCGACCATCCGGGCGGCTTTGCGGGGGCGTGCTGGGCGTTCACCAACGCCGAGAGCCTGCGGCTCTACCGGGACAACGACTTCGTAGCCGAGTTCACCCCCGACCGCCGGGGCCGCTTTGCCGCCCTGCCCCACCCGCCCATCGAGATCCAGGATTTCGTCGGCTCCCTGCTGGAAAAGTATGAGGGCCTTGACCAGAGCACGGCCCCGCAGGTGGCGGCCATCCTCAACGAGATGCGCCGGGACGCGCTGAACCTTTCGCCTCTCTCCCGGGCGCGGATGCTCTCCCTGCGGCTGAGCGCAAACGACCTGCTCCGGATGTACTACAAATACATCGGCGTGCTGGGCGGGCCGTCCAGCGTTTACCGGTTTGAGGCAGTCTGGCACGGGCGCACCGTCCGCACCGTGGTCAAGGAGCCGGTGCAGTCGGTCCGGCTGGAATGCGTGGTGCACAACCCCATCCTGACCGACGGCCCCACCTGGGACTGCGCGGCGGTCAGCCTGCGGGCCATCGACCAGAACGGCAACCTGCTGCCCTACTGCGGCGAGGCCGTTCAGCTCAGCGTGGAAGGCCCGGTGAAGATCCTGGGCCCGGCCATCGTCCCCCTGCGGGGCGGCATGGCGGGCACCTATCTTGCCACCACCGGTGAAGCAGGCCGTGCCGTGCTGCACTGCCGGATGGAGGGCGCGCTGGATGTGGAGGCTGCCCTGACTGTGCGCAAGCGCTCCGGCGCAGAGAATGCCAATTAAATTTCGTCCTTTCATGGTAGATTTGCAATCTGTTCAAAGTTTTATCATGGTTGGCTGATATTCTATTGTTGTGAACGATCAAACGCCCTCTCTGTCCATGCGTCCGCGTGGCTGAGAGGGTTATTCTTGAGGACAAAGGACCGGAAATCTATGAGAGAGAAACTTCGTCAGTTTATGATCGGCCGCTATGGCACCGATGGCCTGAACCAATTCCTGAGCATTGCCTCGCTGATGCTGCTCCTCATCGCCATCATCAGCCGGGTCAACCTGTTCACCTATCTGGGCGCGGCCCTGCTGATCTTCTGCTACTACCGCACCTTCAGCCGGAACATCTCCAAACGCACCGAGGAGAACTACAAGTTCTACACCCTGAAGGACCGGGTGGACAACAAGTTCAAGGGCTGGAAAGAGCAGTGGGCCAACCGCAAGGTCTATCACTACTACCGCTGCCCCCAGTGCCGCCAGAAGCTGCGCGTGCCCCGCGGCCGCGGCCGCATCCAGATCTCCTGCCCCCGCTGCGGCACCCAGTTCATCAAGAAGAGCTGAGCCATGTTCGGATATGTTATCCCGAATCAGGCCGCGCTCAGCCCGGAGGCACAGGCGCGGTACCGCGCGGCCTACTGCGGGCTCTGCCGCCGCATCGGCGCGCTGCACGGCACCCGGGGGCGGCTGACCCTGAGCTATGACCTGACCTTTCTGGATCTGCTGCTGTGCAGCCTGTACGAGGGCGAAAGCGCCTGTGCAACAGGCTGTGACCACTGCCCCATCCACCCCATCCGGAAGGTGGAGTGGCGTTCCAGCGGCCCCACCGATTACTGTGCAGACCTGAGCGTGGCTTTGCACTACTACAACGCGCAGGACAAGTGGAACGATGACCACAGCCTGCTGGGCCTGGGCTTTGAAAAGATGCTTGCCGCCCCCACGCAGGAGGCCGCTGCCCGCTGGCCCCGCCAGTGCAGCGCCATCCGCACCTGTCTGGATCGGCTGGCCCGGTACGAGGCCGAGGGCAGCGAGGATCTGGATGCCGTTTCCGGCTGCTTTGGAGAACTGATGGCCGAGCTGTTCGATTACAGGCAGGACCACTGGTCGCCGGAGCTGCGCAGCATCGGCTTCAATCTGGGCAAGTATATCTACCTGCTGGATGCCTACGATGACCTGGCCCGGGACGAGCGCAAGGGCGCATACAATCCCCTGCGCACCCTGAGCAGAGAGCCCGGGTACGAGGAAGAGATGCGGGAGATCTTTGAGCTGCTGCTGGCCAACTGCGCCCGCAGCTTTGAGCGCCTGCCCTGTGTGGAGGACGTTGACCTTCTGCGCAACATCCTGTATTCGGGCGTGTGGCTCAAATATCACTGCAAAAATGCAAAAAAGAAGGACAAAACCGCCTGATCCCGGCGGTTTTCCTTGATTTTTCCGTTCCAGTCCTGTACACTAAAGATTGCTTGTGCGGCACAGCGGCCGCACAGATGGTAATAGAGACGTGAGGAAGTAGACCGATGAGAGACCCCTATGAGGTTCTGGGCATCCAGCGCGGTGCCAGTGAAGATGAGATCAAAAAGGCTTACCGTGCCAAGTGCAAGCGCTGGCACCCTGACCTGAACCCCAACGACCCCACCGCCGAAGAGCACTTCAAAGAGGTGCAGGCGGCATACGATGCCATCACCAAGGGCGAGACCGGCCCCCAGATGGGCGGCGGCTACGGCGGTGCCTACGGCCAGCAGAGCGGCCCCTCCTACGGCGGCTATCAGCAGGGGTACCAGCAGAACGGCTATTCCAACGGGGATTTCGGAGACTTCGGCTTCGGTTATGACCCCTTCGGGTTCGGGTTTGGCTTTGGCGGCAATTATCAGCAGCAGCGCGGCCCCGGCTACAACGGTGCAGACACGCCTGAGATGCAGGCCGCACGCAACTTCATCGTCAACCAGCGCTACCCCGAGGCCCGCCGCGTGCTGGACGGCATCACCGTGCGCACCGCCCGGTGGTACTATCTCTCCTCGCTGGCCAATCAGGGCCTGGGCAACAGCATCGATGCCCTGCAGGATGCCCGCCGCGCCGCCCAGATGGAGCCCGGCAACACCGAGTACCAGATGAACCTGCGCAATCTGCAGGACCCGGGCCGCACCTACCGCACCCAGACCACCTACGCCCAGCCCCCGGCGGCCTGATGCGCTGGTGCTGGAGCATGATCCTGCTGAACCTCATCTGCAACTGCTGCTGTGGCGGCGGCTGGGGCTGGCGGTTCCGGATGTAAGCGCAAAAAATGATATAAGGACAATTAAAAATCCCTCCCCTGTCGGCGTGGCAGGGAGGGATTTTTGCTGTTTGATTACTGGATCACAATGGTCCGGCTGATCTCGCTGCTGGAGTAGTTTCCGGCGGCTTTGGCCGTCTGGACATACTCGCCGGGCTCGGTGGGGAATCCGCTCTGGGTCGTGCCCAGGAAATCGAAGAGACCGCTCTTCTTTTTTTTATAGGTGTAGGTCACCTTGCCGCCCTCAACCACCTGGCCGTCGCTTTCGACCACGGCGGTGACGTTGTAGTTCTGGGCCTCCGCCGCAGTCATGCTGGCGGGAAGCTCCTGTGCCCAGTAGACACGCACCCCCGCACTCTTGGGCTTGATGCGGAACATGGCCATGCCGGCGGTGTTCACATCACCGGATTCCAACGCCACGGCACCGCCCACATAGCTGCCGGCTTCCGTAGGCTGCTCGTCCAGATAAATGCGGCTGAACGCGCCCTCCGGCAGATACTTGCGGATGAGCTCCAGCGACAGCTTCATGCCGGTGGAGACATCCTTCAGCGTGGGGATGTAGAATTTCAGGACATCCATCACCGAGACGGCCTCATCGGCCACCCGCAGCAGCACGCTGACATCGTTGCCGTCGATCAGCTGCTTAATGTAGGCGTAGATGTTGAACTCCTCTTTCTGCTCAGGGTTCGCCGACATCTTTTTCGGCAGGGGGATCATCTTGAGCAGGGTGCGGATCTTGCCCGAAAGGATCAGGGTCACATAGCCCTGCGCTTCGCCGCTGGTGCCCATCACCACGCCGATATACTGAGTATCTGCCGGGGTGGTCTGGACGCTCGGGGTAAAGGGGGGAGCCATAGGTCGATCCCCGTCTGCGGTCAGGCGGATCGAGACAACGCTGTTGTTCTCATCCACGCCTGCGGTGGTCAGGTCAGGCAGTTCGCTGCCCGCCGAAGCCGCCAGCGCCGGTGTGGCCGCCGCACTCAGGGCAAACACTGCCGCCAGCAGCAATGAGATCAGCCGTTTGATTTTCATCAGCCAAAGACCTCCTTTTATATAGGTTCTTGTATCATGCAAAAATAAGGGTGCGTGGAACACACAGCACAGTGTTCCCGCACCCTCATTTTACCGTTTGCATTGTACCGTACAGGTCAATAACGGGATTCAAGTTAAATTTTGCTCAGCTGCGGGCCCTGGGCGGTATCTTTGACAGCCCAGCCCATCTCGGTGAGCTGCGCACGGATGGCATCCGCAGCGGCCCAGTCCTTGGCCTTCTTGGCGGCGGCGCGCTTTTCCACCAGCTCCGTCACCTCGGCGGGCACCTCGTCCTTCTTGCGGTTGTACATCAGGCCCAGCACGCCGGTGATCTCGTCGAACGCCTTGGCGGCAGCCTCCAGCGCATCCTTGGAGGAAGCAGCGGACAGCGTGTTGATCTCCTTGACCAGATCGAACACGGCAGCCAGTGCATCGGGGGTGTTCAGGTCATCGTCCATGGCCTTGCAGAACTTGGCGCGGGCCTCGTCTGCCTTGGCGGTCAGGGTCTCATCGGTGCCAAACGCGGTCTTGCTCAGGGCAAAATCAAGGTTCTCGCGGCAGGTGTAAAGGCGCTCCAGGCTGTTCTTGCAGCTCTCGATTTTGAGGTCCACGGTGTAGTTCAGGGGCATCCGGTAGCCTGCGGTCAGCATAAAGTAGCGGATGGGCTCGTAGCCGTAGAGGTCTGCCACATCGCGGACGGTAAAGAAGTTGTGCAGGCTCTTGGACATCTTCTGGTTATCCACGTTGATGAAGCCGTTGTGCATCCAGTAGTGGGCAAACTCGCAGCCGTTGGCGCACTCGCTCTGGGCGATCTCGTTCTCGTGGTGGGGGAAGATGAGGTCCTGACCGCCGCAGTGCAGGTCGATGGTCTTGCCCAGATGGGTGCGGCTCATGGCGCTGCACTCGATATGCCAGCCGGGGCGGCCCATGCCATAGGGGCTTTCCCATGCGGGCTCGCCGGGCTTTGCGGCCTTCCAGACGGCGAAGTCGGCGGGGTCTTCCTTCAGGTCGTCCTCCATCTGGCTGCGCAGCTCGCGGTTGCCGCTCTCGAGGTCGTCCAGCTTGAGGTGGCTCAGCTTGCCGTACTCCGGGTCGCTCTTGACGCGGAAGTAGACATCCCCGTTCTTGGCAACGTAGGCGTGGCCGGAATCGATCAGGTCCTTGACGATGTCCAGGATCTGCTGGATGTGCTCCGTTGCACGGGGCTGGACGGTGGGCTTTTTGCAGTTCAAACCGGCGGCATCCTTGAGGTACTCGGCCTCGAAGCGCTGGGCGACTTCCTTCATGGAGGCGCCCTCTTCCTGGCCCTTCTTGATGAGCTTGTCATCGATGTCGGTGATGTTGGAGACATAGATGACCTTGTTGCCGCGGTATTCCAGATAGCGGCGCAGGGTATCGAACACGATCAGCGGGCGGGCGTTGCCGATGTGGATATAGTTATAAACGGTGGGGCCGCAGACATAGATGCGGTATTCGCCGGGCACCTGCGGCACAAACTCTTCCTTCTGGCGGGTCAGGGTGTTGAAAATCTGCATAAGAACTCTCCTTCTTGTAGGGCAAACAAAAGCCGCAGCAGAACCTCTCAGTCTCGCTTCACTTGACTTACGAAAACAGAGAAGTAAAAAAGCCCCCGATGTGATACAATCTCCCATATCACATCGAAGGCGGTTTTCAAAATCGCGGTTCCACTTCTGTTTGTCGCTCAAAGCCGATAACGGCGGCTGCCGCGCCGCGATACTCCCCAGCAGGTTTCCCGCGGCGTGCTGCCCGGGCGCACTTCACACATGCTGCTGCAAACAGGCTCCCAGCCAACGGCCCGTTCTCTCTGTCCAGCTCACCTTTGCGCTACTCTGCCCGGGTATACGCATTTTTCCTGATACATCTGTATTATAGCCGGGCCGGGGAGAAGTCAAGCAGAACGCAGGCGCCGGCATTTCAGCGGCAGCTCTGCGCCGATTCAATCGATCTCGTGCTTTTTACAGAAGTGCTTGCTGGCAAAGTACATTCCCGCCCAGATGGCGATGGCAAGCACGAGGTAGAACGGGTTCTTCATGGCGGACACCAGCGACTGCCCGAAGAGGGCCATCATGGCCACCATGGCGCCTTTGCCCAGCAGCATGGTGATGAGGTAGCGCTTCTCGTCAAAATCGGAGATGCCGAATGCGAAGTGCATGAAGGACGACGGCGCGAAGGGCAGGAGCGACAGCATGAACAGGGACGCGGTGTCGAACCGGCTGACCCATTGCTCCGCCTTTTGCAGCTTGGCCGAGCGGCGGGCAAATTTCCAGAAAAAGCGCTTGACGACACGCCGCCAGAGCAGGAACATCACAGTGCCGCCCAGCATCACCCCGGCCCAGCTGTACACAAAGCCCAGAAGCCCGCCGTGGGCCGCAACATTCAGTGCCACAATGGCAATGAGCGGCAGCGGCGGAAAAAAGGATTCCACCATCGCAAGGATCACGGGCGCAATGGGGCCAAGGCCGCCAAAGCCTTCCAGCAGGGCCTCCCAGAATTCCAGCGTACCCAGCTGGTGGAGCCAGCCTATCATCGTCATTTCCATCCCGCGTGTTCCTTCCCTCTCATTTTTCTTTAGTATATCCGGTTTCTATGACACGCCCGTGAACAAAATACGAGCTTTTTTGTCATATCATCTATACTACGAGACTGCGGGGGCCTTTCCTGCACAGGGCGGGGATCTTTATGCTTTTCCGTCGGCTTCAGCGGCGGCCTTCTCGGCCCGGGCCTGCATCCGCTCGATCTGCTGGGTGCGCATCTTCTCCCAGCGGGCAAGTCCGGCGTCGTCCGGAATCTGGACGCAGCGGGCGAAGCTCCAGTGCAGGCCGTCCCGCCGGGCCAGCTTATAGCGCTGGAACACGCCCTTTCCAACCTCATTGCCGGTACCGGCGCAGGCAGGGCAGACCGACAGGGTATACCAGCCGCTGTTGCCCTTTTTCAGCCAGATATCGTCTGGCTGCAGATCCCCGCCGCACACCGGGCAGCTGGCAGTGATGATCTTTGGGTCGCTGCGCCAGGTGGACTGCTCCACATAGCCGCGGAACACCCGGAAGTCCCGGTAATCGCCGGGGGCGGGGCAGAGACTTGCCCGCAGGGATTCCTCCTCGGTCGGGTAGGCCGCCAGACCCGCCCGCAGGTCAAGCTTGCGGCAGACATCGGCGGTGTAAAGGGTATCGGACAGGGCATCGTGGAACGGGCGCTCCATCGGGATGCCCATCCGGGTCACAACGCTTTCCAGCGTCATGCCCGCGCCCTCCTTGCGGGGGGTGCTCCCGCAGGAAGATCTGCTGCAGATCATACCACTGGGTGGGGCGGCTCTCGTCCAGATTACAGAGGAAAAGGTTCTGCTTGAGCACCGGCACGTCATCCATGCCCCACTCGGCAAACTCGGCATCCGGGCCGCACCACTGCATAAAGCGGCGCAGGCCCTGCACGATGGGCTCGCCCCGGTCCAGATCGGCCTGGGTCAGGCCCGTCACCTTTGCGATGTGGTGCTGCAGGGTGCGGAAAATGCGGGGCCGCAGGTGGATGGAGAAGGTATCCAGCACATTGGCATCCTCGTCGATCTTCACCGCGCCGATCTCGATGATCTCGCCCCGGAAGGTCTGCTGCACGCCATGATAATTAAAGTTATACGGCTGGTAGCCGATATTCCATTCCAGATCAAATAAAACCAGATTGCGTGGCATTGTTGTTTGTGTTCCTCTCAGTTCAGGATAAATTTTTTCAATGGCCTCGGCCACGCCGTCGCGGTTGTTGTCGGCGGCGGTGACGTAATCGGCCACAGCCTTGACGGCATCCTCGGCATTCTGCATGGCCACGCCCACCCCGGCATAGGAGATCATGGAGCGGTCGTTCAGGCCGTCGCCGCAGACCATCAGGTTCTCCCGGGTCAGGCCCATCCGCTCCAGCAGGGCGGCAAGGCTCCTGTCCTTTGCCACGCCCAGCGGCACGGCCTCGATGAAGAAGGGGCTGGAGGGGTACAGGTCGATACGGCCCGCAAACTGCTCCTTTCCGGCGGCACAGACAGCATCCCGCCGGGCAGGGTCAAGGGTGATGAGCATTTTGCAGATCGGATAGTCCACATAGGAGGCCAGATCATCCACATGGAGCATCGGCAGCTTTGTGGTAAAAGCACTCCTTGTTTGCCCACACGTCCTGATCCCGCTCACACACGATGCCCTCGCTGTTATAGGTCAGGATGGCCACATCCTGCCGGGCGGCAAATTCGCAGAGCTCCGGGACGAACTCCGCTCCCAGCTGCACCTGATACAGGGCCTCGCCGGTCACGCAGTCCACGATCTTGCCGCCGTTGTAGGCGAGGATGCAGCCGCCTTTTTTGTCCAGCCCCAGCTCCTTTGCCAGCGGGGTGATGCCCGCCGTGGGCCGGCCGGATGCCAGCACGATGGTCACGCCCTGTGCGGCGGCGGCATCCAGCGCCGCGCGGGTGCGGGGGGTAACGATCTTTTCGTCATTGGTCAGGGTGCCGTCCAAGTCCAGAGCCAGCACCCGGATATTCGATCTTGCCATGATTTTTATTCCTCGTTCTCAGGCAGGGGCTTCCCGCCGGATATTTTATTACTTACCCATCTATTTTACAATGCTTTCCCTTTTCTGTAAAGCAGGAAACCTGTTCCCCGCCCAGAGACAAGCAAAAAAGCCGCCCGGCGAGCAAAACCGGACGGCTGAGAAGGAAGAAAACGCGGTGTTACAGGATGTCGATGTATTCCCCGGCCAGTGCCTTGTTCATGCTGCGGACGGCGCAGAATTTGCCGCACATGGAGCAGGTGTCGCTGTGGTCGTCCTCGGGCAGGCGGGCGTCACGGATGGCCTTTGCCGTCTCGGGGTCGAGGGCGCAGGCGAACTGCGCATCCCAGTCCAGCACGCGGCGGGCATCGCCCATCTTGTCGTCGATATCCCGGGCATGGGGGATGCCCTTGGCGATATCGGCCGCATGGGCGGCAATCTTGGAGGCCACGATGCCCTGCTTCACATCGTCCACGTTGGGCAGAGCCAGGTGCTCGGCTGGGGTGACATAGCACAGGAAAGCAGCGCCGCTCATGGCGGCGATGGCCCCGCCGATGGCAGCGGTGATGTGGTCATAGCCGGGGGCAATGTCGGTGACCAGGGGGCCCAGCACATAGAAGGGAGCGCCCATGCAGATGGTCTGCTGCACCTTCATGTTGGCGGCCACCTGATCCAGGGGCACATGGCCCGGGCCCTCCACCATGACCTGCACGTTGTGTGCCCAGGCGCGCTTGGTCAGCTCGCCCAGACGCACCAGCTCTTCGATCTGGCAGACATCGGTGGCATCGGCAAGGCAGCCGGGGCGGCAGGCATCGCCCAGCGAGATGGTCACGTCGTGCTCGGCGCAGATCTCACAGATCTCGTCAAAGTGCTCGTAGAAGGGGTTCTCGTTGCCGGTCATGCTCATCCAGGCGAACACCAGAGAGCCGCCGCGGCTGACGATGTTCATCTTCCGCTTGTGGGTGCGGATCTGGTCGATGGTCTTGCGGGTGATACCGCAGTGCAGAGTGACAAAGTCCACGCCGTCCTCAGCGTGCAGGCGCACCACGTCGATGAAGTCCTGCGCGGTCAGGGTGGCAAGGTCGCGCTGATAGTGGATGACGGAATCGTACACGGGCACAGTGCCGATCATCACGGGGCACTCGTGGGTCAGCTTCTGGCGGAAGGGCTGGGTGTTGCCGTGGCTGGACAGATCCATGATGGCTTCCGCGCCCATATTGACGGCGCTCATCACCTTTTCCATCTCCACGTTGTAATCCTTGCAGTCGCGGGAAACGCCCAGGTTCACGTTGATCTTGGTGCGCAGCATGGAGCCGATGCCCTCGGGGTTCAGGCAGGTGTGGTGCTTGTTGGCGGGAATGGCCACCTTGCCCTCAGCCACCAGCTGACGGATCTCCTCCGTGGTGCGGTATTCCTTTTTGGCCACGATCTCCATTTCCGGCGTGACGATGCCCTTGCGGGCAGCGTCCATCTGTGTGGTGTAGTTCTGCATGGTACTTTCCTCCAAATGTTTCTTTTATCTTGAACAGCGCTTTGCGCGCTGAACGTACCGGAAATAGGTTTTTGCGCAGCCTTTCCTCTGTGCGCAATTGGCTCCCCCTTTGGGGGAGCTGGCATCGCGCCAGCGATGACTGAGAGGGCGAGCCGCCTTACAGCTGCTCCGCCAGTGCCTTCAGCTCCCTGCACTCGGCCTCGATGTCCTCCGCGCCGAAGATCGCACTGACAAGGGCCACACCGTTCACGCCGGTGCCCCTGAGCCGGAGCAGGTTCTCCTTGTGGATGCCGCCGATGGCCACAACGGGGATGTCCACGGCATCGCAGATGGCTTTCATCATGCCCTCGGGCAGAACGTCCACGTCTGCCTTGGTGTGGGTAGAGAAGGCTGCACCCACGCCCAGACAGTCGGCACCGTGCCGGACGGCCTCCAGAGCCTCCTCCACGCTGTGGACGGATACGCCGATCATCATCTCATCGCCCACGCGCTGGCGCACCTGAGCAGCGGCCATATCCTCCTGCCCCACATGGATGCCCTCGGCGTGGCAGCGGATGGCAATGTCCACGTTATCGTTGATGAAAAAAAGGCACATCGTATTTTTTGCACAGGTCGTGGAGCTCAAACGCCTCCTTCAGGAAGGCTTCCTCGTCCAGCTCCTTTTCCCGCAGCTGAACACAGGTCACGCCGCCCTTCAGGGCGCTCTCCACCTGCTGATAGAGGGTCTGACCGCCCACCCAGGCACGATCGGTGACGGCGTAGAGCCGCATATATTCTTCAGCGCACTTCATACTTGGCACCCTCTTCCAGCTGAGCCGGAGTCATATGATAAATGGCATCAATGATGTAATTGCGGTAGGTGGCGTTGCCGTCCAGCGGGGTCAGCCGTGCATGGGCGATCTCGCCCGCAAGGCCCATGGCGCAGACGGCAGCAGCCGCAGCCTCCAGCGGTTGGCCGGGGTTGGCGGTGATAAAGGCCGCCGTCAGGGCAGAGAGCTGGCAGCCCGTGCCGGTGATGGCACTCATCATCGGGTGGCCGTTGCGGATGCAGTAGGCTTTTGCCCCATCGGCCACGATGTCAATGGCACCGGTAATGGCCACAACGGCATCGGTCTTTGCGGCAAATGCCTTGGCAAAGGCCACCGCGCCGTCCAGATTTTCCTCGGTAACCTTGTCGGCCACATCGGCATCCACGCCCTTGGTGGTGCCCGCACCGGAAGCCAGCGTCTTTACCTCGGAGATATTGCCCCGGATGACCGTGAACCGCACCTCGTCCAGCAGGCGGTAGGCCGTCCCGGTGCGCAGGGCAGAAGCGCCCGCGCCCACGGGGTCCAGCACCACGGGGTGGCCCAGTGCATTGGCCTTTTGCCTGCCTTGAGCATGGATTCAATGGTGCGGCTGTTCAGGGTGCCGATGTTGATGTTCAGCCCGCCGCAGATGGTGGTGATGTCCTCCACCTCGGCGGCATCGTCGGCCATAATGGGCGAAGCACCGCAGGCCAGCACCATATTGGCGCAGTCGTTCACGGTGACGTAGTTGGTGATATTATGAATAAGGGGGCTTTTGGTGCGGACATTGGCAAACTGCTCTGCAAACATGACGCACCCCCGTCAGGAAAGGCTGCTCTGCATGGAGCGCAGGGCACCGGAGTGCTGCAGACTGTACACCAGCACGCCCGCAATGACCGCACCCACAGCGGTGGAGATAAGGAAGGGCACGATGTAGGCATAGAACGCGATGTCACCGGCGCTCTTGCCCATCAGGCAGATGGCCACCGGGTAAGCGCACAGGCCGCCCAGAATGCTGGTACCGAACACCTCGCCCACCAGGGTGGCGATCAGATTTTTGGTCTTTGCGTAGACCAGGCCGCAGAGCAGGGCACCGAACATACTGCCCGGGAAGGCCATCAGGCTGCCCAGACCCAGGATATTGCGGAGCAGCGAGGCCACAAAGGCCACGCCCACGCCCCACCAGGGGCCCAGCAGCACGGCGCAGAGCACATTGACCATGTGCTGCACGGGGGCGCACTTGCTGCCGAACATCGGGAAGCTGAACACACTGCCCACCACGCACAGGGCGCAGAACATTCCAGCGAGAGCCAGCTTTTTCACAGAGAATTTTTTCATTGGAAACTCCTCTTTCTCAAAAAGCGGTCGAGGCTTGCTGGCCTCCTCTCACGCCGGAACACGGCTTCCCATCGCAGTTATTTCAAGGCTCAGGGCGCTCCCCCCTCAGCCCGGAGCCGCCCGTTGCGGCGGCTTGCGGCAACAAAAAACAGGAGACACCACAGCGGTGCCTCCTGCAAAAAATCATTTTCCTATGACTTCCTACGGCGGCATTATCCGCATCAGGTCAAGGGTCGAAGTTTGGTTACTTCCTCTCAGCCCGCCTCACGAGCTCCCCCTGTGTTTTGTTTTTCGTAGGGTATTGTACACCCGCCGGGGCAAAAAAGCAAGAATAAGTTTTTCTTTCGCCTTTTTGCCGCCTTTTTTCCAAATCGCTTTTACAATTTCCCGGATTATGTTATACTTGTCCCAAATTTCGCAGCGCCCGGGGGAGCCATTCCCCGCTTTGGGGCACTGCCCGGCACAAAAGGAGATTGAAGTTATGGGTCTCATCAAAGCAGCCATGGGCGCGGCATCCGGCGTGATGGGCGACCAGTGGAAGGAATATTTTTATTGTGATGCTCTGCCTGCGGAGGTGCTGGCCGTCAAGGGCCAGAAGCGGACCAATGGCCGCTCCGCCAACCGGCACGGCAGCGAAAACGTCATCTCGGACGGCTCTGTCATCGCCGTGGCCGACGGCCAGTGTATGCTCATCGTGGAGCAGGGCAAGGTGGTGGACCTCTGCGCTGAGCCCGGCGAGTACACCTACAGCACCGGCACCCAGCCCTCCCTGCTCAGCGGCGGGCTGAAGAACATCGACAGCGTGTTTGCCGAGCTGGGCAAGCGGTTCAGCTTTGGCGGGCAGGTCGGTTCCGACCAGCGCATCTACTATATCAATACCCGGGAACTCACCGGCAACAAGTACGGCACCCCCAACCCGGTGCCCTTCCGGGTGGTGGACCAGCGCGCCGGTATCGACATTGACATCGGTATCCGGTGCTTCGGCGAGTACAGCTACCGCATCGTCAACCCCATCCTGTTTTACACCAATGTCTGCGGCAATGTGGAAAACGCCTACACCCGCGACGCGCTGGACAGCCAGCTCAAGACCGAGCTGATGACCGCGCTGCAGCCCGCCTTCGCCCGCATCAGCGAGCAGGGCATCCGCTACTCCTCCCTGCCCGCCCACACCGCCGAGCTGGCCGATGCGCTGAATCAGGCCCTGAGCGCCAAGTGGAGCAAGCTGCGCGGCATCGAGATCGTCTCCCTCGGCGTGTCCGGCGTCAAAGCCAGCGAAGAAGACGAGCAGATGATCAAGGAGCTGCAGCGCAGTGCGGCCTTTATGGACCCCACCCGCGCGGCCGCGCACCTGGTCGGCGCACAGGCTGCGGCCATGCAGGCTGCCGCCTCCAACACCGCCGCCGGCCCCGCCATGGCCTTTATGGGGATGAACCAGGCTGCTGCAGCGGGCGGTGTCAACGCCCGGGATCTCTACCAGATGGGCGGCCAGCAGACCGCCGCGCAGCCTCAGGCCGCACCGGCCGCTGGCTGGACCTGCAGCTGCGGCCAGACCGGCAACACGGGCAAGTTCTGTGCCGAATGCGGCAAGCCCCGGCCCGAAACTCCGGCTGTCTGGGTGTGCAGCTGCGGTGCAAAGAACAGCGGCAAATTCTGCTCGGAGTGCGGCAGACCCCGGCCCGCCGCCAAGTGCGCCAACTGCGGCTTTGTACCTGCCGACCCGGCCAACCCGCCCAAGTTCTGCCCCGAGTGCGGCAAGCCCTTTGGGGCCTGAGAGGGGTCTGACGCATGGCTGAAAAGACAACGAATTATCAGTGTCCGGCCTGTACCGGCCCCCTGCACTACGATGGTGCCAGCGGCAAGCTGGTCTGCGATTACTGCGGCTCGGCCTACGACGTAAAGGACATCGAGGCCCGCTACGCCAAAAAGCAGGCCGCTGCCGACACTGCCGCCGAGGGCGATGCCAAAAAAAGCCGCCCGCCTGCCCCGGCAGGACAGCCCGGTGTGGAGCGAGGCCGAGGCGGAGGGCCTGAACAGCTACTCCTGCCCCACCTGCGGGGCCGAGCTGGTCTGCGACGAGACCACCGCCGCTACCTCCTGCCCCTACTGCGGCAACCCCACAGTGCTGGGCGGCAAGCTCTCCGGCAAGCTGAAGCCGGAATACATCCTGCCCTTCAAGCTGGACAAAAAGACCGCCATTGCCCAGCTGACCAGATATTACAAGGGCAAGGCCTTCCTGCCCAAGGCGTTCAAGAGCCAGAACCACATCGAGGAGGTCAAGGGCGTCTACGTCCCCTTCTGGCTCTACGATGCCAAGGCCGACGCGCGCGGCCGGTACGAGGGCCAGAACTCCGAGAGCCACCGCGAGGGCGACTACCTGGTGACCACCACCCAGCACTACGATGTACGCCGCGAGGGCTCGGCCGCCTTTGCCAAGGTGCCGGTGGATGGCTCCAGCAAGATGCCCGACGCCCACATGGATGCCATCGAGCCCTTCGACTACAGCGACCTGAAGCCCTTCTCCACGGCCTACCTGCCCGGCTATCTGGCCGACCGGTATGACGAGGATGCCGATGCCTGCGCCGAGCGCGCCTACCGCCGGATGTACAACTCCACGGCCGATGCGCTCCACGCCACCACCGGCGGCTACAGCGAGATTCACCCCATTTCCGAGAACATCAACGTGGATATGACCCACGCCCACTACGCCCTGCTGCCGGTCTGGATGCTCCACACCCGGTGGAAGGACAAGGACTTCCTGTTCGCCATGAACGGCCAGACCGGGCGGCTCATCGGCGACCTGCCGGTGGACAAGAGCCGGGTGGCCGCGTGGTTTGCGGGCATCAGCCTGCCCCTGATGGCAGTGCTGGCGTTCCTGCTGTTGTTATAAGGGGGGTGGCAGAATGAAACACACTGCAAAACGACTTTGCCGCCCTGCTGGCTGCTCTGGTGCTGGCGCTCTGCCTGAGCATCCCCCGCCTTTGCCGCCGCACCGCTGGTGCGGGACGAGATGGGCCTGTTCGATGCGGATACTTACAGCCAGCTGGAAGCCTCTGCCGAAGCCGCCAGCAACGGCCACGACTGCGACGTATATTTTCCGGTAGTGGACAGCATCGGTGACACCGACCAGCGCCAGTACGCCAAAGATTACTACCTTGCTAACGGTCTGGGCAGCGGCTCTGAACAGAGCGGCATCCTTTTCCTGCTGGCAGTCGGCTCCCGCAAGTATGTCACCATCACCTACGGCGGCGGCGTGACGGCCTTTACCGATTATCGCATCGAGCAGATCGAAGATGCCGTTGTTCCCTATCTCTCGGACGACGACTGGGCCGAGGCCGCCTCCGAGTACCTCTCCATGTGCGCCGACACGCTGGATTTCTACGCCGAGCACGGCGAACCTTCTGGATGTTGACAACGACACCAGCGGCTGGCCCATCCTGCTCCTCATCGTCATCGGCGTTCCCATGATCATTGCCGGTATCGTCTGCGGCGTGCTGTACAGCCAGATGAAAACAGCCCGGCTCAAGACCGAGGCCAACGATTACATCGGCGCAGGCTTAAAGCTGCGGGTGCAGGTGGACAACTACACCCACACCGACCGTGTGCAGGTCTACGACCCGCCCCACGAGGAGAGCAGCAGCTCCGGCGGCTCCTCCGTGGACAGCGACGGCTTTGGCGGCTCCTCCGGCGGCTCGTTCTGAGCGCCCTTTTCCCAGCAATAAACCACCGGTTCTGCCGGTGGTTTTCGCTTGTTTTTATTTCCGTATAACATGCAAAAAGAAAGGAAACCCAACGAATGTCAAAGAAGATCACCGCCCTGATCCCCGGAGCCGCGCTGGCACTGAGCATCGCCTGCATCGCCAAGTGGCTGGAAACGCTGGAAAGCAGCGCCGGGCTCCACCTCATTGGCGCTTCAGTCATCGCCCTGTTTATCGGCATGGCCATCAATGCGTTTTTCCAGCCCAACAAAACAACCGCGCCGGGCATCAAATTCACCTCTAAGAAGGTCCTGAAATTCGCCATCGTCCTTCTGGGTGCCAGCCTGAACATCCGCACGGTGCTGACCGTGGGCCGCTTTTCGCTGACGGTCATGCTCTTCACCCTGGCCACCTGCTTTGGGCTGGGCGCGCTGATCGGCAAAGCGCTCGGGCTCAACTGGAAAACCAGCAGCCTGATCAACGCCGGAACCGGCATCTGCGGCGGCTCTGCCATCGCGGCCATCGCGCCGGTCATCGAGGCCGATGACATGGACGTCGCCTACGGCCTGTCGGCCACTTTCCTGTTCGATACGGTGATGATCGTTGTGTTCCCGCTCCTTGGCCGGTGGCTTGGGCTTTCCGATGCCGCATTCGGTCTCTGGGCCGGTACGGCGGTCAATGATACCTCCAGCGTTGTAGCCACCCGGGTTACGCTTTCAGTGAAGCAGCCGGTGACTTTGCAACGATGGTCAAGCTGACCCGCACGCTGGCGATCATTCCGGCTGTTCTGGTCTTTGCCGCCATCAACCTGCACCTGAAAAAGAATGAGAGTGCTCAGGCCAACGGTGTCAATGTGCGCATCCGTTCCATTTTCCCCTGGTTCATCCTTGCGTTCCTTGCCATGTCCCTGCTGACCAGTCTGGGCCTTCTGCCCGCCGGGCTGGTTTCCGGCCTGAAGACCATCAGCAAGTTTCTGCTGGTCGCGGCTCTGGCGGCCATTGGTCTGAACACGAACTTTAAATCGCTCTGCCGTTCCGGCGCAAAGCCCATGCTGCACGGCTTCATCATCTCCACATTGGTCGTTCTGGTCGCCATTGGTGTTGAGTACATGATCGGCATTGCACCCTACGGCACACTGTAACGCTCCTGCCAGCTGAATTTTCCCACAAAGAAAGAGCAGTGCTCTCCAATGGGTCCACCCACCGGGAAGCACTGCTCTTTTTATTGTTCCGCTTTGCTCCACAAACGCGAATTTGTTTACTGTTGCCTATCATTGAAGTAAATGATAAATGCTCCCATCACAGCAACAGCAAGAATAACGCCCCACTCTGGTGCATTGACCCAATTTGCAAAGATGGCACCACTTATATACCCAACAATTACGGTTACGATCATTGCTAAAATCGCTTTCCCCATACAATCACGCTCCTCGTCAAATTTCGATTTATTGAACCAAGACGAGTATACCACACTCTTCCATGAAAGAACAGGCGGATATAGCACAAAAGGCAGGATGCCATCGCCATGATGATACCCTGCCTTTGGTCGTTGCTGTTCGGGGTCAGCGTTCGGACATTTGTTGGACTTCGATAGTGCTCTTGTTGGAAAGCATCTGCCCCAAAACCTGCTGGAACCGAGTACGGCAAACTGGAACTTGTCGGGGCAAAGCCCCTCCATCTTGCTACGCACGACCGTTCTGTCGCTTAAAAGCCCCACTGGGGCTTTCATTGTTCTGCTTTGCTCCACAAACGCGAAGTTATCTGGTTGATGCCATTTTATCAGTCGGCCATGATCTCCTGAGAGCCCCATAGGAGATTAAGAAGTTCGCAAGCCAACCAGCTGGTACAGCAAGCCAGACAAAGGCAATGCCGAAACGCGGTGCACAGATCAGGGCAACGGACAGACGAATCGCAAGGTTCACCATGTTTGCAACGAGGAACGGACACATAATTCCGAGACCGCGAAGGACTCCATCGGTTGCCATCTTGATACCCATGAAGATGAAAAAGTAACCAAGCCATCTCATATAGTCACCAGACACCTGATAGGCCAACGCCGTTCCGTCTTTTCCTAAAAACAGCGAGGAAATCTGCGTGTGCATCGCTTCAATGACCACAAACGCAATGGCTGCAAAGCACAGATCCAGCACCAGTGCAGCGTGGTACCCTTTTTTGATGCGTTGGGGTTTGCCTGCGCCAAAGATTCTGGGAAACATACGGCGAAACTGCATTGCCGATGGAGACAAAAATCAAAGAGAACACATTCTCTACTCGCATTGTCGCCGAATAGCCTGCCAGCGCCTGTGTACCGAAGGGATTCACAACTGCCTGTACAATCAGCATACCGATGGACACCGTAGACTGCTGAAGAATCGACGGCACGGCAATTTGCAGCATGGATTGCAGCCCCCGCCAGTCAAATCGTTGAAATGGGCTCTCGTATCGCCGCATCCGATGAAGAAAAATCAAAAGGGAAAATACGGCGGCAATGCCTTGGGCAATCAAGGTTGCAAGAGCGGCACCGAACACGCCCAGACCAAGCCTGGCAACCATCCAAAGGTCCATAAAAATATTCAGGACAGAAGAAAAAATCAGGAGAGCCAAGGGAATTCTTGATTCGCCGATGGAGGTGAACATGGTGGAGAGAATGTTATACATAAACAGAAACGGAAAGCCTGCAAAATAGACCCGCAGATACAGCACTGCCTCATCCAGAATGTCGGGAGGGGTTTGCAAGCCCCGCATCATCGGGTGGGAAAAGCATAAGCCAAAAATGCCAAGGACAATGCTCAGAATCAAAAAGCTGATCAAGGAGGTTGACACAATGGTTTTCATTTTGCCATACTTCTTGGCACCGAAATAGCGGCTCACAAGCACACCAGCTCCAACGCCGGCTCCCAGTGCCACACAAATGAACACATTGGTCAATGCTGCGCAGGCACCGACAGCTGCAAGTGCAGAAGAACCAACAAACTGACCGACAATAATGGAGTCGGCCATGTTATATATTTGCTGAAAAAAGCTCCCAAGAATCATCGGCATTGCAAAAACCGTCAACGCTTTGAGGGGCGCATCGGTTATCAAATACTCATCTTTCGACATTCTCATATTCCTCCATGGTATCTTGTATCGTAGTATCCGATTCATTTGCCTTCACAACTTCCGATTTGTTGAACCAAGCCGAGTATACCACACACACTCTTCCCACAAAAATACTACCACACAAAAAAAAACTCCCATGCTCACATCGGAAGATGCTGTGCATGGGAGTTTTGCTGCGCCTGTTACGGCGTATTGTTACTTATTGAAGGTCTTCTCGTTCAGCAGGCCCTCGCTCTTGGCAACGCAGATGCTGGCAACTGCATCACCCACCACGTTCAGCGGAGGTGCACAGCATCTCGATGGGGCGGTTGATGGCGAGGATCAGGGAGTAGGCCAGCAGGGCGCCGTCGTTCACGAAGCCCGCACCGGACAGGATGGTGAAGAGGATGACGGCTCCTGCGCCGGGGGCGGCGGGGGTGCCCACAGATGCCAGCAGAGCCAGCAGAGCGACCACGACCAGCTGGGCGGGAGTAACGGTGTAACCGGCGCAGCCTGCGATGAAGACGGTGGCCACCACCTGCATGATGGCGGTACCGTCCATGTTGATGGTCATGCCCAGCGGCAGGACGAAGGAAGCAATGCTCTCATCCACGCCGAACTCTTCCTCGCACACCTTGATGTTCAGGGGCAGGGTGGCGGCGCTGGAGGAGGTGGAGAAGCCGAACACTGCCACGTTGGCGATCTTGCGGATGAAGGTGAAAGGGTTCAGCTTGGCACCCAGTGCAATAACCAGCGGGTAGGCAATGATCAGGAAGGCCAGCAGCAGGACCACCGTGACCACCACATAGACCAGCGCGGGCTTAAGGTAATCGATGCCGTAGATGGCGAAGGTACGGGTCAGCAGCACAAAGACTGCAAAGGGGGCAAAGTTGCTGACGATGAAGTTCAGGAACACGACCACCACATCGTTGACCTCGCCCAGCAGGCGGCGCAGGGTCGCGGTGCGGCTCTCGCCCAGGGGTTCATGTTCATGCTCAGGCCGATGGCCACTGCCAGGAACACGCTGGAAAGCACAGCGCCATTGCTGCCAAAGGCAGTGATGATGTTGGAGGGGATGATGTTCAGCACCACGTTCAGGGGTTGGAACCGGTGGAACCGCTGGCTTCTCCCAGACCCTCGATGTGGGTGTTGAACAGGCCCATGGAGTAGGTGCCGTAGCCCACACAGCCTGCCAGCAGCAGCGCCAGGAAGGAGCACAGCAGGAACCAGAACAGGGTCTTTGCGGAAATGCGGCCCATGGTGCGGATGTCTGCAATGCTGCCAATGGCCAGCGAAATGGAGGTAAAGACCATGGGGATGATCACCAGCTGCAGCGCCTTGATGAAGAGCTGGCCGATGATGTAGAAGATGCCAAAGGCACGCTCAGCGCCCTCGGCGGTGATATCCTGGAACAGCAGGTTGTTGATGGTGGTCCAGGTCTGTGCCTCGACCGCTGGCGTTCAGATGCTCCCGCAGGAACATAAAGGCCAGACCGGCCACCAGGCCGCAGACCAGAGAGATCGCCATGCGTTTTGCAAGGGATAATTCGTGCTTCTTTTTTGTTTCCATATCCTTTTCCTCTCACAGTACCGGTTTTTGGCTCACACTTTGCCTACACTCTAGCACAACTCCCCTGCAATGCAAGAGAAAATCACGCAAAATACAGCTTTTTTGCAAATAAGTACGACTTTTCTCCGCAAAAAATCCCCCGAAAGCACTCTGCCTCCGGGGGATCTGCTTACTTATTTCTTGAACTTGAACACCGGCGTGCCAGCGGCAGCATCGCCGTTTGCAGCAACACTGATCTCCGGCAGGTCATCACTGTTGGTCACGATGAGAGCCGTTGCAGTGGGGTGGCCTGCGGCGCGGATGGCTTCCAGATCCACCTTCAGCAGCGGGGTGCCGGCCTTGACCTTAGCCCCTTCTTTGGTCAGGGAGGTAAAGCCCTGTCCCTTCATCTCCACCGTGTCCATACCGACATGGATGAGAACCTCAATGCCGTCATCGCTCATCATACCAACGGCGTGCAGGCTTTCGGGCACCTGCGTAACGGTGCCGTCAAAGGGAGCATAAACGGTGTCGCCGGTGGGCTCCACGCCGCAGCCGGGGCCCAGGATCCCGCAGAGGCAAAAAGTCTCGTCAGGCAGCTGCTCCAGCGGGATCACCTTGCCGTCAATGGGAAGCATGACCGTCATCTTCTGGCCGGAAAATTTCGTCTCGGATGCGGCCTTGCCGCCAAAAAAAGCTTGTCAAAAAAAAGCCCATAATACAAACCATCCTTCCACGGTACACAAAGTGCAGTCTTTATCCAGTTAAGAATAGCATATCCGCGAAGGAAATACAATCTGCATCCTGCACAAAGAGACGCTCCGCCATTTGGCAGGTGTGCCCTTACATCAGCTCCAGCAGCTGCTCCACCTCTTCCATCCGGGTGGCCCAGCTGGTGGCAATGCGGACAACGGTGTGGGTATCATCGTACTTCTCCCAGAAGCCGAACTTGGCCTTGCCTTCCAGCGCGGCCAGCTGCTCGTTGGACAACACGATGAACACCTGATTCGTGGGCGAATCCATGAAGAACGAATAGCCCTTTTCGGCCAGTCCCTTCTTGAGCACGGCGGCGGTCTCTCAATGGCATTTTTGCTGATGGTCTGGTACAGGTCATCGGTGAACAGCACATCGAACTGGATGCCCAGCAGACGGCCCTTTGCCAGCAGAGCGCCCTGCTGCTTGACCATGGTCATAAAGTGAGCCGGTGCGCCGTGGGGGAACACAACTGCCTCGCCGCAGAGCGCACCCACTTTGGTGCCGCCGATGTAGAACACATCGGTCAGGCGGGCCACATCGGCCAGCGTCACATCGGTGCCCTCGGCGGCCAGACCATAGCCCAGACGGGCACCGTCCATAAACAGCGGCATGTGGTACTTATGGCAGACAGCGGACAGCGCTTCCAGCTCTGCCTTGGTGTACAGGGTGCCGTACTCCGACGGGTGGGAGATGTACACCATGCCCGGGAACACGAGGTGGTCCACATTGCCATCGGCATAGAAGGTCCTGCACCAGTCCTCAACCGTCCCGGCATCCAGCTTGCCGTTGGTGTGTGGCAGGCCGATGACCTTGTGGCCCGTGAACTCGATGGCACCGGCCTCGTGAGCGGCCACATGGCCGGTGGATGCGGCCAGCACACCCTCCCAGCGGCGCAGCATCGATGCAATGACGATGGCGTTGCTCTGGGTGCCGCCCGAAATGAACCAGACATCGGCATCCGGTGCGCCGCACGCCGCGCGGATCTTCTCCCGCGCACTGGCGCAATAGGGATCGGTGCCGTAGCCGGAGACCTTTTCAAAGTTGGTCTCCACCAGCTTCTGTAAGATTGCCGGATGGGCACCCTCGCAGTAATCGTTTTCAAAATACAGCATATACTTTCCCTCGCTCTGCATTCAAGATAAACCTATTATCTGCTTTTTGCGCAGGGTTGTCAATGTGGAACCCCCGCGTGGGCGGGGAAAAGTGGCCGGAGTCTGTTTCGTCTCTGGTCTGGCGGGGATCACCCCCGCGTGGGCGGGGAAAAGCCTTTTCTGTTTTACGGCGGCAGTTCCGATTCAGGATCACCCCCGCATAGGCGGGGAAAAGCAATGCCATTTTTGAGTTCTCCTAGTGCCATTGGGATCACCCCGCATGGGCGGGGAAAAGAGCTTCTGAAACTCCGTCCAGCAAGCGCAGCGGGGATCACCCGCGTGGGCGGGGGAAAAAGTTTGCCGTCTCCTGCCGGTTCATCCTGGGCCAGGGATCACCCCGCGTGGGCGGGGAAAAGGGTTGCAATCCGGCAAAGCGCCCTGAACGCCCGGGATCACCCCCGCATGGGCGGGGAAAAGCAGCGGCATCTAAACGGCCATCCCGATAGCCCAGGATCACCCCCGCATGGGCGGGGAAAAGGCTTTTATCAGAATGGGGGCAGGTGGGCCGCTGGGATCACCCCCGCATGGGCGGGGAAAAGCAAGTACCGGAAACACATGTAAGCCGAACACGAGGATCACCCCCGCATGGGCGGGGAAAAGGCCATGGGCAAAGCCTGCGCCGAGGTCTCAAAAGGATCACCCCGCATGGGCGGGGAAAAGGCGTAGGTGCTGCGCATTTCGCTGGTTACCATGGGATCACCCCGCGTGGGCGGGGGAAAAGCCGGTCTGCTTGAGCTGAGCAAAGAATGCGTCGGGATCACCCCGCATGGGCGGGGAAAAAGACGGTGAAAGTACCGGCATTGGTGGTGCCGACGGGATCACCCCGCGCAGGCGGGGAAAAGGCAGCTGAATTATGACGGAGGTAGGCTGTGACAGGATCACCCCGCATGGGCGGGGAAAAGTTTCCAACGGTTTTTGCGCTACTGCTTCCGATAGGATCACCCCTGCGTAGGCGGGGAAAAGTTTGTAAAGGCAAGTGCGGTGTTAAACTCGCAGGGATCACCCCCGCGTAGGCGGGGAAAAAGTACTCAAGACCTCATCCGAATGGGCACCTGAGGGATCACCCCGCGTAGGCGGGGAAAAAGCGTTCAAATATATTGGTTGAGCACTGATAACTGGGATCACCCCGCGTAGGCGGGGAAAAAGATCCGAGGCAGGGGAACCGCGAACATGATCTGGCAGGGATCACCCCCGCGTAGGCGGGGAAAAGAGATACAGAAAGGTCATCCGGTCCCGGAGCTGCGGCAGCGCCTGCCGTTCGGGCCGCGCAATGCCCGGCATCTCAGCCATGGTCTCCTCCCCTGTGGATGATGGTCATCAGGCCAAGGCCATAGGCCTTGCCCCGGCCAACGCCCCCTCGCACAGCAGGGCCTTGAAGGCCTCCGGGTCCGTCACCTGCAGAATGCCCTCGTAGGTCACAGCCAGCAGGGTAACAGGCCGGGTGCCGTTTTTCTTGAAGTGATAGGTCTGCTTCCGGGTCACTGCGAACGACCCCTCCGAGACGGCAAAGCCGTGCTTTGCGGCCTGCGCCCACAGCCATTCCTCCTGCTCCACCTCGAGATAGCAGGGTTTCAGGGTTCCCCGGGCCGTATGGTCGGCAGAGTCTTTTTTGCTGCGGGTGGGGTTGGCAGTCAGGCGGAACTGCCAGCAGCTGCCCGCTGTCACCCGTTCCAGCAGCGGGTCATAGGGCCGGGTCTCCGGGGGCGCACCGGTGCCGAACTGCGCACACAGGGCGGTCAGGTCCGGCCGTTCCTCACTGAGCAGGAGCAGGTACAGTTTTTCTCCCAGCTGATCCAGCCGCCACAGCCTGCGGCGGCGCGCACCGGCAAAAAGCGTTTTCCACCGCACCATGAAATTTCTGGGGCGAGATCAGCGCCACCATGGTCTCACGGCGGGTCGGGTCAAGTTCTGCGCGGGATAGATACATGATTCCTCACCTCAATTCTGTCATTGCGTCATGTTCGGTCGCGCCGGGCATTTCCGGCGGGTTTGTGTTCCACTCCCGCACCGGGCGGAAGCCGTACTGCCGGTGGATGGGACTGAACGACATCGCCAGATCACGCCGGGGCACGGCAGCAGCATCCGCCGGGGCCGCGTCTGCCACGATGCGCAAGGGGGCCCCATTCCTCTGTTTCACCAGCAGCGGTTCTGCCCGCAGGGTATCCAGCAGTTCCCCGGGCCCGGATGCCAAGGCAGAGCGGCAGGGTGGGCGGGCAGGAACGCCGCCCCAGATACAGCGGGTAGGCCGGATGTTTCAGGGCCGTTTCCAGCTCCTGTAACAGGGCGGTGTCCTCGCTTTCCAGCCCCACCAGAAAGACCGCATCCTGCAGGTAATGGCGGTAGGTCACATAGGGAGCCTTGCCTTTTTTCCGATCCTCTTCCCGGTTGGCTGTGTGGAAGTCCACCAGCAGGCTGCCCTCCCGGTCAGCACGGACGGCAAAGTGCAGGCCGTTCAGCCGGGCAAGGCCTGCGGCATCGTCCCGGCGCAGGCCCAGTGCCGCTGCCAACAGGCCAATGACACCGCTTTTGGTGGGTTCCCGGTTCGTTTTGCGGGTCTCAAATTTGGAATCCGCACCCCACGATTGCAGGGGCGCGGCCAGCCGAAGCAACAGCGTTGCCATGGTCACACCTCATTTCCGGGCAGCTTCTCCTTTACGGCACGTTCCAGCGCGGTGAGCATCTGGTTCAGGGGCATGGCCGGGGCCAGCTCGTCCAGCCCGATGCCCACAGCAAAGCTCTGGGCCGGAGCATCCGCATAGCAGGCATACACCTGCTGCGCGTATTGCTTCAGCGCCGTCTTGGAGGGTTCCGCATAGCCTTCAGGGCTCTTGCGCACCGGCTTTTCAAAAGCACCGCAGAGGTTCACAGGCTGATCCTCCCGCAGGGTGACATAGACAGCATCCGGCAGGGTGCGGTTGGCAAAGCTGTTCTGCTTTCCGGTGGGCATGGAGCGGATGAAGGCTTCGCCGAACACCCGGACAGCCTGGGCTGCCTTTTCAGCCCCCAGCAGGTGCACCAGCTCCACCATGTTGACGGTGGCATAGCGATACAGGGTGGAAGAGTTGTACTCCACCGTGCCCAGATGGCCCGCGCCTGCCGAATCCTCCGGCGCGCAGTCATCCACCGCGGTAAAGTAATCATACTCATTTTGCACTCCATGGGTGGAAATGCTGTGCGCTACCTGTGCTGCGGCATCATAATTCAGGGAAGGATCGCTGGCGACCATCCGGCCAAACAGAGCCATATCCACCGAAGGGTTCTCCTTCAGGGCCTTTTTTGTAGTCATCCTTCTCCTCGCAGTCCTCGGCGGCCAGCCGGGCCAGCGCCCGGCCTGGGCCGTGCTCAAAAAGAGCAGGGCGGCGTTGTTGTCATCTTTCAGTTTGATGCCTGCATTTTCCAGTGCCTTTTTTGCATCCTTTTTCAGTCTGGCATCGTCCAGTTCAGGAGCCAGTGCGGCCAGTTCCCCGGCCACAAGGTCAGTTGCTTTCAGGGTACGTTTTCCGGTCTCGACCATGTCGGCCATTTCTTCGATAAACATTTTGCGGATCGCGTGCTTCCACGCCTGAGAGGATACCCGGGCGCGGGTGGCACCGCCATAGACAGCCGTCTTGGGGCTGCCGGTATCGTCGCGGTTCACACAGCTGGGCGGCACCGTTTGCAGCACATGAAAATCAACATACAGACGCTTGATATCCATTTCAATTCTCCTTTTCTTCGGTTTCAGGTGTGTCGGCATTCATCTGGTAGAGGTCCCGGCCCCACTGCAGGCGGACATTGGCTGCCTGATCCGGGAGCTGGAACCGGTACAGCTCCACAGCCAGCCGGGGGTAATCCAGTTTCAGCTTCGGTTCATTTCCCCGGAACAGCTGCACCATCCCCCGGAGGTAGTGGGACACCTCGGGCATGGAATCCGCTGTGGCCAGTGCGTTGAACCGGCGTAGGACGCTGCTCTCGGTCCAGTCCTGCGCGGCAGCTGCGGAATTCTGGGCCAGCAGGCGCACCGCCCTGCCCAGCGTGCAGCCCTTTTCATTTATGGAAACGTTCTCTTCTCCCTGCTGGTGCAGGGCGTAAAGAGTCAGGGCAAGGTAGACCGCCCACTCGGCTTCCGATGGTTCCCGGCACTCTCCTGCCGCCGTTTCCCTGCCCCAGAGCTCTTTGGGCAGTTCCTGCTAGGAAGCTGCCCCACAGCGCCGGCAGGTCGCCGGGCTGATGCCCAACGCCCCCCGGCGCAGCTCTGCCAGCCGGGCACGCCGCTGGGGTTTGGGCAGGCTCCACAGCCTGCTCAGCTGTCCGGCCACATAATCATGGATCGCATCCGTTATCATGCTGTTCCTCCTTCTTTCTTCGGGTAGAGCTTCCGCAGATTGTACAGGAAGCTATTGTAGGCCTTGGGGGCCGTATACAGAACGGTTTTCTTTTTTCGTCCTTTTTTACCGCCTGTTTTCACCTCGACCCTATGGCCCACAAAGGCGGCATTTCCGGCCCGCTCCACCATCTGGCGGCCCAGCTCTGCGGCCAGTTTGCGGGCTTTCTCCTGCCATTCATCGGCTTTTTCGTCCAGCTTGTCCGTTTCGGGGTCAATGCTCTGCAGCCAAAGCCGGAACGGCTGGTCGATGGTAAAGTAGAACTGGGTGCGGGCGGATTCCGCGGACGTATCGTTCTTATCTCCCGCCGCAAGGGAGAGCTCCCACGCAAGGCGGCCGACAGATTGCGCGGCCTGCTCGCAGTTTTCCACCTCATCCTCTACTCGAGATTGCCATGCACGGCCCAATTCATTTAGCAAAGTCAGTTCCATAGAAAGCTGATCCGTATAACAGTCTGTCATGGAGTTGCTCATCTTGCCATATTCCACACCCAGTGCACATATCTGTAAATGCTCTTTTCTGCTCAGTATCTTCTCGTTTTGCAGTAAGGTATTCCACCAGATCACTCCGGGAACATGGCTATTGGTTCCAGTCAGAGCCGAAAACTCTCGCCAAAGTTGTTTGCTCATACTATGCACACGCGGGTAATAGTATTGTGGGTTATTTTTGCTCTCTTCTTTTTTTTATTCCAGAGCGTCATCGGTTCGGCAAATGCATTCGTTGAATCAAAGAAATCTCCGCCAAGCACAGTACAACCTGTCACCCAGCCTTCCTGACGCTTCAGCAAAATTCTTCGGTATTGCAATCGTCATCAGTCCAGCAAAGTTATCCGGGCAGGGTACTTCTGTGCGTTCCTCTGTCCGGGCTGCATCCAGCTCCCAACAGGGAGCATCCTCTTCCCAGAGCTTTCCGCCGTCCCGTAAGAACATCAGATTTCGCATCAGAGTATCAAACAGGTTTGCTCCTTTTTTACATAGACTACGCCCAGTCTGCCCAGCCAGCCCGGCCCCATAGAAGGCAGCGTTCTATCCTTTGCCTTTTTTTTCTTTGCCGCAGTATCATCGTAATTATTCAAAAAAAACAAGCCATCTTGCCGCCTGTGGATAGGTCAGCCGCTCTTTTGTTCGCCTGAATAGGCAGAAAACAAGCTGTCCTTATTTTCGCTTTCAAAGATTTCACCGTTCAATTTTTTGGCCCGGAATGGGCTTCCGATCTTCGCTTCCGGCACCTGCCAGAAGGGGCGTTCCGGGTGGAAAAGCCAGAAGCGGTCACGCCACTGCTCCAGATAGGCCCGGATGGGCGCTTTCCGGAAAATGCCCCAGCCGGTACAGCTCCTCCCAGCGGATCAGGGCATCGTCCGTTTCCTCAAAGGGGGTCGGAGTACCGTTTTCATCCACCCGGGAAAACACCGTGTGCAGAACCGCCAGCAGCAGCCGCAGCATGGCGGCATCCTGGGTGGGCAGTTCTCCGGCCAGGTCACGGTATTCGTGGGCGTGCAGCAGGGCATCCGGCAGAGAAACTTCCTGCACGGTGTAATCCTGCCCGCGCACCCGCACCCAGCGTTCCTCCAGCAAATTATACTCAATTTGCTTCATTCTCTTCCTCCTTCCGGTAGGTCAGACCGTTTTCACGGTCGTATTGCAGCACCTGCCCGGCAAGCTGTGCGGTCAGGTGGTCATCCAGCAGTAAGATCAGTTCTCCCCGCAGCAGCGGCGACTGCTGCCACAGCCCGAACACTTCCCGATTCCGGGCTTCCAGTGCATCGATGGTCTGTTCCACCGACCACCGTTTGCTGAAATATCCGGGCAGGCGCAGCTTCTGCCGTGCAATTTGAAGCGCCATCTCCGGCTGAGGCGGCTCGTCCGTGGGCATGCAGGCACCGGGATGCCCCGTTTCATCGGGCAGGAAACGGACATTTCCCGCCGCATCCCGCATCAGCACCAGCACGTCAATGGAAGGGTCGCCGTCACGCACCGCCGCACGGGCACCGTTGTCACTGACCGCACCTACATCATCCATCCAATTGTCCAGCGTATTCAGGGAAGGGCGCTTTCTGTGCTCTTCTGGCGGCAGGATGGTAAAAGTCTTCGCCTTGCCCATTTTGATTTGTTGGGCCTTTTCGTGCTCCGCCCGGGCCGCAGTGCTCTGCGGGCTGACGGGCAGAGGGTCGGGCTCCCAGCCATAGGCATCCTGCACCAGCGGGGCGATATCATGGGGCAGGGTGATGGCGGTGGGCAGGAACTTGCGGGTGCGCCAGAGCAGCCATTCCCCGTAAACCGCCTTGCTGCCCTCGTCGAAGTCCTCCCGTACCAGTGTCCAGCACGGCACAGCGGGCCTGTGCCACCGGCCGGGGACGAGCCCGCCCCTCGTGGCGGTGCAGCCGTCCGATGCGCTGTAAAAAGCAGGTCCATGGGGCAGAGCTCTGTGACCAGAAAATCCAGGTCGATATCAAGGGACTGTTCAAGCACCTGTGTGCCCACCACAATGAGCTTATCCCGCTGTTCCGGAGTGGAGTGCTTGCCGATGCGCTTCATCAGCGCCTCTTCTTTGGCGGCACGGTCGGGCATAAGGAACTGAGCGTGGAATACCACCACCTCAAACTCCGGCAGTTCTGCCCGCAGACGGGCCGCAATGGCCTGCGCCTTTTTCACGGTATTGACGATCACGCCCGCACAGCCGCCCTCCCGCAAGGCACTGCGCAGAGTGTCAGTCAGCTGTTCCTCGGTCAGCGGGAATGTCTCCACTCTGCGTGGTTCGGTTTCCAGTGGGATAGTCGTCTGCTCCACCCGTTTGCCGTCCGTCCAGGTCAGCAGCGGGTAGCCCCGGCAGGTCTGCCACGGGCCATCCGGCGCGGTTCTTCCATTCAGGTAGGCCCTGACCAGCTCGACCCGGCGTTTGGCGGGCAGGGTAGCGGAAAGCAGGATCACCGGCACCCGGTACTCGCCCAGCCAGTTCAGTGCCCGGTCTAGGTAACAATTCATGTAAGCGTCGTAAGCATGACACTCATCGATTACCACCACCTTGCCCGCCAGGCCGAGATGCCGCAGCATCACATGCTTCTGCTGCAAGGCCGCCATCAGCAGCTGATCCACCGTGCCAATGACGAAATCAGCCAGCAGCCCCTGTTTATTGCCCCGGAACCACTGATGCACCATCACCCGGCTCTCCGGGTCAGCATCGGGGTCCGCTTCCAGATCTTCCTCCACCCGCACCGTGTCCTGCTGCAATCGGAGGTAGGCCTCGTTCAGTTCGGCCATGCCGTGGGCCAGCTTGATGGAGTGCTCCAACTCATCCGGCTGCTTTTCGGACCATGCCAGCAGCCGCCCAAAGATGCCGTTGGCGGTGGCCTGGGTGGGCAGACCAAAGAAGATGCCGCCCTCACCACCGTGCTTGGCTAAAATCTCTGCCGCACCCAGCGCGGCTTCCGTCTTGCCCACGCCCATCTGTGCTTCCAGAATAAAGATACCCGGCTCCTGCGTGCGGCTGACGGCTTCCAGCATGGCCCGCTGGACTTCGTTGGGTGGAAAGCCAAACCGTTCCGCAAACGCCCCCGGTTCCGTCACATCCGACTGCACCTTCCACGGAGAGGTCAGGTCCAGCGCTTCCCACGCCCGATCGACACGGGCGGGATACAGGGTATCGCTGCCCACCTCTTCCACAGGGATGAGCGGAAAGTATCGGGTATTGCTGGCGACCCAGTCCGCCATAATGAGCAAGCCGGTCAGCAGGATCTCAGCCGGGATGGTCAGCTGCGGCAGCTCGTCCACGCTGGAAAAGCCGCTTTCCTGCAAGGCGTAGTCAAACAGTTCCCGCCAGCAGCTCTCCCAGAATTCCTGTTCCCCCCTCGGGCCAATAGTTGGATTCCCAGCTGCCTCTTTCGTTCTTATCCCCCAGCTGGTCAAGCACATTCTTCCCGGTTTGTGGCTTGCCGTGGTGTGCGCCTGCTACCGATGCAAGCCCGTCGGGGCATTTCAGCCACCGCAAAATGGCCTCACTCGCCAGCGCATGAAGCGAGTGACCTCGGTGTTGCGCCCGGTACCGGCGCGTTGTGTATTTTTCCAGGCGCTGTCTGGGCTCCGGCAAAAGTTCCATAATAGGCCCGGCAAAGCAACAGCTCAATTTACCAATATCATGCACCCACCACAAAAAAAGCAGGCCGTCTGTGTCAGCAGGTCCTCGTCCAAACCGATGTGCTGACGGACGCTTTCCGGCAGCCACTTCTGCACCAGATATACCATAATACCCGCCGTATCCCGCAGGTGCATCCAGAGCGGCAGCCAGAAGCCGCTGTTCATCGGGTCTGTTTTGCCTGCAAACAGCCGCACTTCGTAGGGAACACCTCGTTGTTTCATCCTGTTCCACCTCCACTGCAGTCAGGAAAAATCGCATTTTCCGCATCATCGGGGTTTCTCTGAGGATAGAATAGCACGCAAAAAGTCCTATAAAGCGGATGTTTGCTGCTTTTTCATGGTTTTTTAGTTTTTTTTGATGTTTGCCGTTTTCCGGCTATTACCCCCGCAAGGCGGGGAAAGTGTTGCTCCCTATCAAGCATTCGGAGCACATCCGCTGATGCAGATCACAGAGGCATTACATATCATGCATTGTTCTAAATCTCTGTACATCAATATTACACCTTTTTTTCCCAACTTTACAAGCGGATCCTTCAGATTCAGCAAATGATACAAAAACCGCCCCGATCTCCTGTTACGGAAACCGGGACGGTTCGCTCGCATTATTTGTACTTTTTCAAGCGCTCACGTAATTACTTGCGGGGGTTCTTGATGGCAGCCTGGGCGGGTACCACCCAAAATTACAGAGCGTTCGGAACAGTGATCCACCGTTTCTTTAACACGCTGTATCTCCAAAGAACGGCTTCACTGTACTAAGAGAAGCTCCGTTACGCTTTGCTTTTTCCCGTTCATAAGTCACACGGGTAACTTCCTCAATAAAAAGCTCGGACTTCCGGCGTTGCTGTTGACCATGTGACATTAAAGCGTCTGCAAATTTGATAAAATGTGCGATAAAATGTCTCTCGCTCTGCATCACGCTGAAAATATTCTTTTGCACTCATCAAACACACCTCATTTCAAGTAAGTTACAAAGATGTTCATTGCAGCCTCACCAGAAAGTTCATAACGCGGTGCTCCGCCAAAACTCGGCAATGGACAAGCTCCATAGTCCCGGACATAATGCTCTGCCAGCTCCGGAACCTTTGCCTCGAACGTGACCGTCCCGCCGCATTCATGGTCAATCGACAGCTTGATTCCGTACGCAATCAACACTCGGCCAATGCCCTGATACTTTTTTTTAGAATGCTCGACAATTGTCGGATTGCTTTCCGGCTGGCTCTCAATGTAGGTAATATGAACCATCACGTCATTTTCCAATATTTCGTATGCAGCCAGCGCAACCAATTCGCCATTACTCGTCTTTAAGGCATACTTTTCAAAGGCATCATCCTGAATATAATCTGACAACCAGCTTGTTTGCCAGACGGGTTCTTTTCAGTCTGTACCGCATCAGACTTTTTCATGCGCACGATTTTCACACTGATATTCTGACTGCCGTCTGTTTTTATAATAAATGGTACAAACTTTGCCATACAGACCTCTTTTTTCCTGAATAAAGCATTTTACAGTCTTATTATACTCAGTCGCTCTTAAATTTTCAACCAGTCACCGCCTCCGCTTCTTTTCAAATCTTTTTTGTGTAAATATGTAAAATAAATATAATCCACGATATAAAAACCGCCCCGGTTTCCTATCACAGAAACCGGGGCGGTTCACTTGCGTTATTTGTGTTATTTGTGCTTCTTTCAAGCGCTCACGCAATTACTTGCGGGGGTTCTTGATCGCATCCTGAGCGGGTGCCAAAATTACAGAGCGTTCGGTGTGGCGATACTACGTCATTTGTAGTTTTTCAGTGTATCTTAGCCCATCTCCGCAATGATCTTCTCCAAATTTTCTTCCTGCAAATAGAATTCTGGTAGTTTTGCCTTGTCATATAGAACGAATGGGTGGCGTTTGCAAGGAGCAGTCATACACAAAACGCCCCCGGCTTCCTGTCATGGAAACCGGGGGCGCTGCGGTTTTATGGGAAACGCCTCAGGCGCTGCAAAGCCTCAGTGCAGCAGAGAGCTGACCCATGCCCGGGCGGCCGTCTTGGCCTGGAGCTTATTGTACATCTTCAGGGTGGTGTTGTACACCTTCTGGCTCATGGCATTGCTGGCGTTGGTGGCGGCAGCCTGCTTGGCCTCAAGCGTGTCGGCGGCGGCAACGGCGGCCTTCATATCGGCGTAGTCAGCCATGATCTCCCTGCTGGAGCGCGGCATAACTGGCCTTGGCTGCTGCCCGATCCTTTGCGGTGACCTGATTGCCATTGCTGCCGTAGGTCAGCAGGTTGGAGAGGGCGTCACGCACGCCGTAGAAGGAGTCGGTCCAGTCGTCCGGGTAGGTATAGTAGCGGCCCTTGGCATCCTGATACCAGACGCCCTCGGTGGGCTGCTCGTCGGAACGGGTGACCTTATGGACCGAGACCTTGTAGACATCTGCGGTGTCGGTGGTCAGCATCGGATAGTAAGGGACGAAGGCGTTGTACACGTCGTCGTCAAAAGCGGTCCACTCGGTAATGGCGGTGTTCAGATCGCCGGTGGCGCTCACCTGGAACAGATGAGTCTCCACATTGCCCGTCTTGCCGATGGGCTCGGTCTGAAAGAAGTGGATGGAATCCTCCACAGAGAACTTCTTGGTCAGCTGGATGTTGGAGTAGACCGGGACGATGGCACCGTTCTCGCCGACGTTGCTGATAGCAAAGCAAAGATCGGTCTCGCTGTAGTTGTCCTTCGTAAAGGTATCGGTGCCGTACAGGTAGTTCAGGCCGGCTGCCATGCGGTCCGATGCGATGTCGCCGTTGTAGGAGGCATCCAGATCGATGACATTGGCAGCGGCGTCGCCCACAAAGGTACCGGCCTTCTGGGCCACGGAGATCAGGTTGGCAGAGGCCACCACATGGTCGGTGTCATCCAGATCGATCTTGCCCATAGCGGCGATGTTGGGCTGCATGAAGACCACGCTGGAGGAGAGCTTCAGGGCAAGGTAGGTGTGGCCCGTCAGGTTCTCCACGAACCAGGTCTCGTTCTGGTCGGCAATAAACACGCCGGAGCCGCCGGCTGCACCGGCGTTGTCGTAGATGGAGGTCAGCAGGGCAACACCCTCGCGGGCCGTGGAAGCTTCGCTCAGCAGCACCGTGGTGATCTCGGCTTCCTCAATGCCGTTGTCCACATAGGGGTCTACGCTCAGCACGGCGTCGGTGCCGTCGTAGAGAGAGAGACTCGGTGGCAGAGACCATGACGCCCTTTTCGTTGGTGCCAGCCTCCTCATAGGGGGTGTGCTCGTGGGTGCTGTCGCAGTCCGGGCAGACGCCCAAACCGTTGTCGTCCCGGCGGGCGGTGTAGCGGTAGCTGTCATGGGTGAAGGTGTGGGTGAAGCCGTAGCAACCCTCGTACACCTCACCCGCGGTGTGCTTCCCGGCGGGGCTGATGTTGAACAGCTTGTTGTAATCGTTGGTGCCCAGATCTTCGATCCGGCCAAACATGGTGGTGCCATCCTCGGTGAGGTCGCTGCCGACATAGAGTGCCGTGCAGGCGAAGGCGGAAGGAACCACGGCAAGCGTCATCGCACAGGCGATGAAAGCCGCAGCAATTTTTTCTTCTTCAAAGACATAATAGTATCGATCCCTCTCTTGTTGATTGTCGGCATTTCGTCGGCAGGTGTTATAATACACTCATTTTAATGAAAATGCAAGTATTTTTCCGAAATTTTAGCATATATTCATTTTTATATGGTATATATTCATACTGCGTTTTTCATCTACCCCTCCGTGAGCGCAAAAAACCGCCCCGGTTTCCTATCACAGAAACCGGGGCGGTCATATACTCTATTCGTGCTTTCTCAAGCCCTCACGCGATTACTTGCGGGGGTTCTTGATCGCAGCCTGAGCAGCAGCCAAAATTGCAGAGCGTTCGGAGTAACGATGATATGTTATTTGTAGTTTTTCAGTGTATCTTAGCCCATCTCCGCAATGATCTTCTCCAAATTTTCTTCCTGCAAATAGAATTCCGGCAACTTTGCCTTGTCATATCGCATATAGGAAATGTCTTTCGTCCGCTGTTCCAGCAAGTTCGTGAAGAATCGCTCCCAGCTGAAGAATTCGCTGCTCTCGATGAAATCTGCCGGATGTTCCAGAATTTCAAGAATGTCCGGCTGTCCGAGCGAATCTGCTTTCAGAAGCAGCCATTCCAGCGATTCCGGCAGGTACAAGCTGAACTTTGCGTTGTCCTCCTGCATCAGGCGATAAATGTCGTTCATCTGCGGGCCAAACGCAGCACCGTCCGCAATTACCAGAACCTTCTCGGATTTCATTGGGAAGATCTTTTGTTTGATGTTATCTTTGCCCGCCGCAGGGATACAAGCAACGCCGTATTTCTCACCGATTTTTGTAAACAGCTGATACCCGGAATTTGCATCCTCTGTCAGCAGCTTTTCAACACCTTCCAGCTGCACATTGCTGGCTGTCAGCGAATCATAGACCGGGTACGCCTTATTATAGGTTCGTTTGAAGCGGCTGGTGGTCTTTTTCAGTTCCAGAATGGCGTTTACGCTGTACGGCAGGGTACTCAGATCTTCTCTTGTGACCAGCACATAGTAGTTATCCGAATGCTGAATCGCACGGGCAAAATCCAGACTTGAAACAAAGGTACTGCCTTCATCCACAAACACGATGCTGTCATGGGTCGCATTCAGCTGCAACTCCCAGTTAACACCCGACAGTACCCGGCACGGCTTATCGCAGCTCACTGTTACGCCGCTCTGTCGGCCATAGGTCTCGTATGCTTGCAGCATCTCTACCAGCGTTGTTTTTCCGGTGGCGCTGTCCCCTCGCAGAATCGTAATGTTCCGTTCCAGTTCGATTGTGAAAACGACCCGTCCGCTTCGGACTTCGATTTTATGTTTCCCCTTCATCCTATCGCCTCACACAAACTGAAATGCAATCGGCATCAGTTCTTCCATGCTGTGCACCACATCACCGGTGTTCAGGACTTTTACGTCCACCGGGAATTTCTTCTTACCAAAATCCATGAGATGCCGCAGGTTGATGGTCAAGTCTTTCTTTTTCGCCAGCTTCAGAATAAAGGGTGCGCAGTTGTCACCGCAAGTTGAGGCATTGAATACCTTTTCCGGGTCGTTTGCCATCAGCAACAGCGTTTTCGTGCCTCCAGACAGTTTTTCCGGCGAGATGACCCCCAGAACCGGACTTTCCACCGCATGAGGGCCTTTGACATCGGACTTATCAATTTTCTTGATGACCTCTTTGGCAAAGTCAGAAGTCAGCCACTCGTCCTCGTAGGTATAGTTAAAATAGACCGACGTATTGTAGACAGCCTCCGGCATATCTCCAAAGTAGATGTTCAGCATAGTATCACCTCGTAGATGTGAGTCATTTGCTATTATTGTACCTTCTTTCCACTCACAAAACAAGATACAAAAAAAGCTCTTGGCATCTTATCGCAGAAGCCAAGAGCCTTTTCTCTATGCCTATAATACTGGGAAGGCCGATTGCCAAATATATCACCGCACATAATAGTGCCGTTTTATCCACGAAGCCAACCCATCCAAACCGGGATAAATAGTCCTCTCGTTGACATTGCACTGGTCGAGCATATCACGGATCTGCCACCGAATCTCCTTATCCAGAATATACTTGACCGTTCTCGTCGTTTTTTCATCCAGGAATTGCTCAATATCCTCAACTCCAGACGGAATAATAGAGAAAAATAAGAATATTGGTTAATAATCCGTTGGTCGATAGAAGGCGGCTCCAGAAGAACGATGCCATCCTCGCCCATGTCATTGTCGTATGTAGTGAGGTCTTTTGCCACTCTATCAAGCATATCAATGGTAAAAAGATATGCTCGTTCGTCATTGAGCACCTTCTGATACTTTGCCGGAAGAAGTGTGTTCATTTCCGTAATGTCGATTGCCCAAACGACTGCATCATGTTGATTCATCCCTGTAATATCTTCCCCGCTCGTGGCAAAGTGCAGCGCCGCCAACGGAGAATACGTCCAGTCCATCAGGCGCGTTGGCAAGCCATGATGCTGTCCAATAACCATCTGTTCCCAACAAGAGTTCAGCGGCGATGTTGATGCTGCATATTTTGAGAAGTTGCGCAAAATGCTGGGTTCCAGTTCACCAGCCTTCCCTTTACAATTCCATCTGAGGCTGGTCGTCAGTTTATAACTCACGTTAGGCAGGCCTTCGAAACAAAAATGCCGAACGGTTTCGCTTCAGCGCATCATTAAATTCAGCTGTAGTCAGTGTCGTTAAAACCTCTTCTATCGTGCTAAGTTCGACTTCTTTCACCGCCATATTTTTTTTTTATCGCCTCATCGTTCTTCTATCAAGTTCAATGATTTCCAGGTTCTGGAATCCAAGATCTTCTAGAACCTCTTCCATTTCCCGTTGGAATACGTGATAAGACATATCCTCGTTCGAATAGAATTCAATCGAAATCTTATTCGTATCTTCCGCCATATTTATTCTACAAACTTCACCTAATCGCCCTCCAATTCTTCTTACAATCGCATTTTTAAGTGAAATCACCGATTCCGCTACTTCAGGAAGTGTTGCAAACAATTCACAAATATACCGATAATGCACCACATGACGTTCTGCTTCGCTTTGGCACTGTGTACTCCGCTGGATTTTTTTTCTATCCAGTTCATCCAGTTTCTCCAAAATGTGCCGCATAACCTCACGATCCTGTCGTTCCATCATTTCCAGATATGTTCCCACTTTCAACGTCCGCATAAATTTTTGCATCCTTTTTAATGCTATGAATAATATCATGGATCGGGCTGCTTGCCTTTGTAAATTTGATTGATTCAACTGCCCTTTGGAGACGCTCTCTCAAATCCAGGATTCCCTGTGCATCGTTGATATAAAAAATTGTGCGCTCCCGCAAAATGTCAAACGGAAGAACCGAGCCTTCTTCCGCAATAATAATCACCGGTTTTCCAAAGCAATGCCGGGCAGCCAGTTCGTACATTACATTGGGATTATTTTGGGTCAGGTTTGCAATCACCAACTTGTCTTCATATAGCTCTTTGAATATTTGCTTGTCAATTGTCCCGGATTCGCTCATCGTATGTGCAGCGATTACCTGATATCCATCCGCTTCTAATACAGGCTTGATAGCTGCCTTGATAACACCGTCAATGTGACGGCGAATCGGATCGCCTTCGCTGCCGATCGGAGTAACCCACAAAACACCGCTCGCGCGAAGAGCAATCACCGATTTCCTTGCATGCACTCTTTTCATCGTCCTTCATGATATGCTCCTTCTTCAAAAACCTTTTTTCTGAAATCAATTTAATCATTCAATTGAAAATATGCATTCATTCAGCCCACATATACTGCATTTTCATATTATTAATAATATCATGCTTTCTTATTTCCCGCAATAAAAAATCATTTTCAAGTAACAATATTATCCACTCATCGAAAGAGTTTTGGATTACATCGATTCTTATACTAAACTTTTTGAGTTTTTCAAGAATCCATACATATTGGCATAGAACAAACCGCCCCGGTTTCCTATCACAGAAACCGGGGCGGTCATATACTTTATTCGCGCTTTCTCAAGCCCTCACGCGATTACTTGCGGGGATTTTTGATTGCAGCCTGAGCAGCAGCCAAAATTGCAGGGCATTCGGATTTACGGTGGTACGTTGTTTGCATTTTAAGCAGGCTATAAAACACATGATATTGAACCTAGCAGCAGACGTTGTGCGTCAAGCAGCGGCACATAAGCCTAACACTTAGCACGAAATCACTTCTTCATCCAATGCTTGAGCCAGTATTCATAGACCCCAACATATTCCCGATAGGCCCCTGTTTTGTCCGGCGTACAAAACAACTGCCATGCCTGCTGAAGAAATGGCTTTGACCATTCACCTATGGGCTTTTTGGCTTTCAGAAATCTTACCAACTGACTGTAAGCGGTTTCACGATTTTGCGGTAAGTAGGCCGCTTCACTGTTCAGGTTGAGCTTGTCGGAAAGCTCCTTGTTAAGTTCCGTGTCGGTTGATCCTATCTCACCATTTCTTTGGTAGAAGATTGTATCCATCTGAGCTTCATCCAGCGGATTCAAGCGCATTGTCTGCTGATCTTCTTCCAAGATTCCACGGTAGGCATCGCAAGTCTTTTTTTGCATTTTCCGTAGAACTCCGATTTCCGGGACACACGCCCAGAAGATTTGAAAAAATCTGTAGTTGCCTCATCCGGCAACTGATTTTGCGGGTCAAGGTGTTCAATATTCAGATAGTTGAGTTGGTCCGCCGGATCGAGACTAATGCGGCGCATACAATATGCGCAAAGATAACCTTGGTCGCGTGCCAACTGCTGCCGTGTACCGTCCTTTGGCATATCTTTATAAGTAATTTTTAACGGCGGGGATGCTTTGCGGCAGTTCTTTTTATACTCTCGCAAATCTCGCGGTTCAATCTCTGACTTTTTGATATACCTCATTCCGGCCACTCCATTTGCTCAATTTCCAGACTGTTTCTGGCATCATAGACGGACGGATCATTATATCCCAAAATCTGTTCCAGATTTTCCAGAACCTCTTTGGCCTTTGCATAATCCTCCTTATGGAGAAGCTCCGAGAATTTATCAAACAGCTTTTCAATTTCAATCGGACGATCTCCAACCAGCAAGATACTTCGCAGAACAGTGTTTACATCCTTGCCGTAGGCAGAATCGATTTGTGTTGCACTGCCCTCGTGTTTCAGCAGAACAAGATTTGCATCCTTATAGGAAGTAATCACTTCCGGAGAATGCGTGGATACAATAAACTGAATATTGGGAAAAACCGTTGTCAAATCATTCAGGATTCGCTTTTTGCCAGCCGGGATGCAAGTGTAATTCAATCTCATCAATGATGATGATACCAGGTGTTTCCAAAACAGAATCGCCGAGCTGAGGATTCAAAACAGCCATCCGGTGCGCAATATCTGCTACCATATTCAGCACAGACCGGTATCCATCGCTCATCTCAGACATCGGATGAAGCTCATGTTCGCCATTCCGATTAACGTATTCAACAACAATCGCCCGATATCTCTGACGATATTCCACCTTAACATGCTGCGTTTCATCGTGGTCGATCAAATCCGCAAAGCAGCGTTCCAACGCCCGCTGAACCGCACTCACCTGCGGAATAGGTCCTTCCTGACTGACAAGGAGGGTCATATCACTGAACCACTCCATAAGCTGCTTGTCCGTAGCCTGCTCAGCGATGCAGTCCTGATAACCTTCAAAGCGGGACTTCAGCTTCTGTTTTTCCTTCTGTTTCGCCTGCTTTTGTGCCCACAGGCGGCCCGTACCATAGTAAGCAATGAGCGGAAGTACCGTTTGCGAAGAAGGAAGTGCTGCTTTTTTTTTTTGAAGTTCAGATGCAATTTTTTTCAGATCCGATGCAGCACCATAGGTAGTGTTGGATTTTGGTCCACTCAGAGAGCGAGACCATGTACAAGCATTACCGTTTATAACACCCTGACAGGACACCTCAACCGGATAAACTTCGCGCTGCTGATAAATTTTATTGGTTTCATACGCCACATGGCGAACGTCTTCCGTTTTGATACTGCGAGGAGAAGCATAGTCAATTCCAAGGAAGAAAGTGCTGGCAGCGGTCAATGCCCCCATAAGCAGAGAACTTTTTCCACTGCCATTGTTGCCTATCACAATATTCATTTTAGGATTTCAGCGGAATCTCGGCATTTTCAAAGTTCCTGAAATTCTTCAAGGTCAGATTGTCAATACGCATAGCTGCTTCCTTCCAAAATCCAGATTTCATGCAAATTGATAGGCCGAGCACCCGGCGATGGGCATAATCCCCTATCATAAGTTGATTTTATCACATATCTTTTGGTGTTTCAATCGAAATCAGGCTGATCTTCTTTGGCAGGCGGCGAAGTCTGATACGTGTTGGCAAAAACCATATCCTGAATCCACTTACAGAGTGCCGGGTTTTCGTTCACTGCCTTGTACAGTTCAATCGTCGTACTCATGGAATCGAGAATCGCCTGCATCGTTGCACGGTCGCTTTCAACACGAGCATTCTGTGCATCTGAGTTTTTTATAGCATTCTGATAGGCTTCGTCTTTACTGACGATGGCGGGCAGATCAGCAACCTGCTTTTTCACTTTATCTTCGTCTGTCCAGTCAATGCCTCCAAACGCATCATGGAATTCCTTCAGAATCCTGCGTCAGAGGATCAAGCTCTGGCACCGAAATACCAACATCCCTGCTGACGGGGATCGGATTCAATTCACCATTTTCATTGTCCAGCTGAATCCGCATGGTATCCTGTGCCACTGCACGATAGCTTTCCAGATCAATATCTTCCAGTAGACCGCTGATATTGTCATCTTCAGCGGGAGACGGAAGTTTGCCGATCAGCAGCTTCAGGAAAATCGACAGCTTTTCCCACTCTACGCTACCGTAGGGCAAAATCGCCGAGAGAAAATTGTATGTCCGAACAAATCCTTTGGCATTGGATTTGAAGAGAATCTGTTCTTCCGGGATTAGCTCTTTGTAGTTTTCTGTACATCTGTCCAAAATCGGATCAAGTTCCTCACGAGGCGCATTATCCAAATATGCCTCGACAAAGGAATCCACATCCTCGTGGGTGTAAACCTGAAGCGATTCCATTTCCGAAATCTGATCGTTCAGTTTATTGACATCTGTTTCGCCAGACAGAATCGTTGTTTTGTAGTATTTATCAAAAGCTGCTTTAATCACACCCGGATCGTTTACAAAATCCAGAATAAACGTATCATTTTTATCTGGTGCACTGCGGTTCAGACGGGAAAGTGTCTGAACTGCTTTAATATCAGAAAGCCCCTTATCCACATACATCGTATGCAGCAAAGGTTCATCAAAACCGGTCTGAAACTTATTCGCAACAATCAGAATCCGGTAAGGGTCTTTCTTAAAGGCACGCTCGATTTTGGAGCTTGTAAAACCATTCAGATCCGCTTCGGTAACTTCCCTGCCCTCATACTTGGTTGTGCCAGAGAAGGCAATGATCGTCTTATAAGGACTTTTACGCTGTTCCAGAAGAGCATTGATTGCTTTATAGTATTCGATGGCGCGCGGGATTCCACTGGTAATCACCATGGCACGGGCTCGACCGCCAATTTTTCCACGACCAATCACTTCTGTGTGGAAATGCTCTACAATGATGCCCGCCTTCTGCCCTCGATTGCATATTGATTGGATTCCACATAATAGCGGAGCAACCGCTGTGCCTTCTTTTTATCAAAGAGTGGATCATCCTCAACCGTTTTGGAGAGCTTATAAAAAAAGCTCTGGATAGGAGTATAATAGCGTAAGACATCCATGATGAAGTGCTCTTCAATAGCCTGCTTCATCGTGTAGACATAGTGCGGAAAAAAATCTTTTACTTCCGTCCGGCTGAATTTCTTCCCGACCAAACACTTCCAGCGTTTTATTTTTGGGCGTGGCGGTAAAAAGCAAAATAGCTGGCATTTTTTGCAAGCTTTTTGCCATCAATCAGGGTGTTGATCTTATCTTCCAGAAGATCGTCATTGTCGTACTCGCTTCCGGACAGAACGATATTCATTTTTTGTGGAAAGGTCGCCATTCTGGCTTGAATGAGCTTCGTCGATCAAGATTGCAAAGTTCCTGTTGGTGTGGAGCTTGGAGATATCCTCCAGAATGAACTGGAACTTATGTACAATGGTGATGATGATCTTTGTACCTTTTTCCAGCAGTGTTCCAAGTTCAGATGAGTCCTTGGCCCAGCCGACTGTAGAGGAGACCTGCATAAACTGCCGGATCGTATTCCGAATCTGCTTGTCCAGATTAACGCGGTCCGTAACAACGATCACAGTATCAAAAGTATTGTGGTCGGTTGCGTCGTTCAACGTAACCAGCTGGTGCGCCAGCCATGCAATGGAATTAGACTTTCCAGAGCCCGCACTGTGCTGGATCAGGTATCGCTTTCCAACTCCATCTCGCTTGGCGTCCGCCAGCAGAGAAGTGACCAGTTGCAGCTGGTGATAGCGCGGAAATATCTGCTTGTAGCTCTTTTTATGCGTTTCTTCATCCTCATCGCAAATGATCTGCACATAATTTTCAATGATGTTGGAGAAATCATCTTTGCGAAGGATTTCTTTCCAGAGATAATCTGTCTTTATGCCGTCCGGATTCGGTGGATTGCCTGCACCATCGTTTGTAACCTTTTGTTGAACGGCAGGAACCACGACTTTTGCCCCTTGAGCTCGGTGCACATCCGCACTTCATTGTCATCTACAGCAAAGTGAACGATACACCGCTTAAAGCTAAAAAGCACTTCATCCGGAGTGCGTTCATCTTTATACTGCTTTACAGCATCCGCTGCATTCTGCTTCGTAAGCTGATTTTTCAGCTCCATGGTAACGATGGGCAAACCATTCAGAAACAGGCATACATCCAGTGCCAGCAGTGGATTCTGGCGGGAATACTGGAGTTGCCGGGTCACACTGAAAATATTCTGTGCGTAGAGTTTGGCGGCAGTTTCATTGCCGGGAGACGGACGCACATAAAACACATCCAATACCAAGTGCTTATAACGGAACCCCTTGCGCAGCAGGTCGATCACACCATTGGTATGGAGACTTTGATCCAGCCGCTGCAAGAATTTTTCCTTTTCCAGAGGGTCGTTTTCCAGACGCAGCTGCTTCATTTTGTCCGCCCTGCGTGGTATTCAGAAAACGGAACAGCCGTGTTTCATCCATCGCGATTTCTTTATTGTAATCCGCATTGGAGCCCTGCTCATAGCCGTTGTGCTGCACAAGCCAGCTCACAATCGACGATTCAAAGCCGTTTTCTTTTACATTAGTCGGCATCCATCTCCACCTCCTGTTCTTCCGGAGCCTCCTCTGCAATATCTTCTTCCGGCGTATACTCCGGCACTTCAACGTTGCGCACGTCCATCTGCCCGGTGACCACATCGGAAATCAAACGAGTGCGGTATTCTTTGAGGAGTTCAATCTCTTTTTCCAGAACAGGAATCGCTCGGTCGATTTTAGCGGTTTCCTGTTCAATATAATCTGCAATCTCTTCCTGTTCACTGGCGGGAATCAACGGCAAATCAACTTTTACAAAATTTGAATAGCGCAAATCCTGTCCATCGCGAATAAATTCAGAAGTGCCTTGAAGAGCTTTGATATAACTCTTGGATTTCAGTAAACCACTTGAAGTATCTTGGCACCACATATTTCTGCGGCAATAGGACGATATAGTGCCATGTCACACATCCAAAAATTTCACTTCGCTCGATGCCACCTTGAAAGCTACGCAAGCTAATCACAAAATTGTCTGGTTCTACATGCTTCCAGTCATCAAGCCCTTGCGTCGCAATCACAATGCGCTTGTTTTCGCTCTTCATGTAGTCTTCCTGCAAAATAATTCCGTATTTTTGACTTGCAGTTGCGGGTTTATCATCCGGATGCTTGCGCTCCTTACTTTCAAGGAACAGTCGTTTTGACGGAATCATTTTCCAATCGGCAGGAATATCCCCCATCCAGTTTGCCTGAATGCTGTGCATTTGACGACCTTGCCGAACTCCCTTTGTTACCGCTCGGTCAATGACAGTTTGCCGCCGTTCTTCCAACAATTTGATCTGCCGTTGGTAGCCGTGAATCAGCTTGTTGATTTTGGACACCTGCCAGTCCAGATACCGCACAATCCTGGTTCTGCTCCTCGCGGGGAGGGACAGGAATTACCAATCGCTTAAAATCATAGTAATCAGAGTCCCACTGTCCTACACGAATACCGTAAGATATACGGTTGTAATAAGTTTTAAACACAGGTGAACGAAGAATCCGATTCAAATAGTCCAAATTCCCATCAAAGCGATTATGTGCAACAATATAAGCAGGGCTGACAAATCCGTCATATTTTGAGACTCCAAGAGAGCCCTGCCAAAGTTTCATTTTGTTAACAACGATATCTGAATTTTTGACGACCTTATATTTGGAAGTGTCTTCACTTTCATGATTTTTATTGTCCGTTCTTGAATTCTTGGGTATCACTCCATACTCACGATAAACCGACAGTAGCTGTAAATCCTTCCTATCACCTTTTCGCTCATCTGCTAAGGATAAATATGCCCGTAGCTGCTTTGAATCCCAATGTGCAGGTATTTCAGGAAGCCAATCGTACTCGAATGCCTTATATTTCTCGTATCTCATCTCAGCCTCCAATGATCTCGTCTAGAAGGCCATCGGTTTCCTTCTCAATCGCGCGAATATCCGCTGCGATTTCGCCCAGCGTCCGCAGCTGCACCGGCTTATAGAAATACTTGGTAAAGCTCAGCTCGTAGCCCACTTTTTCACTGCCCGGTTTCACAAACGCATCCGGCGCATAGGGGTGTACTTCGTTCTGAATAAAGGCATCGATCCCGCCCTCGTAGGTAAAAGGAATGATCTCGGTGTCACCGCTGCGCTCCTTGTCAATGACAGGATTGCCCTTTTTTGTCCAGCAGGATCTTGCCGTTTTCATCGCGCTTTGGCTGCTGCATTGTCACCTGCCAATAACCGAATTCGTGATTTTCAAAAACCTTACTGTATTCCGGGTCTGCCTTGTCAAATGCAAGATACAGGTCCAGAATCTTTTTGCGCAGTGCAGCATTGACTTCGCCGTTTTTCTCACCAAGGTTCTTGCGCAGTGGAGCTTTCATGGTGGTTGCATCGATCAGTTGCACCTTACCTTTACGCTGAGCACTCTTTTTTGTTGGAAAGCACCCAGAGATAGGTGCCAATGCCGGTATTGTAGAACATCTTCTCCGGCAGCGCCACGATAGCTTCCAACAGATCCTGCTTGATGATATATTGACGCAGATTGGAAGGCCCCTGCCCTGCCTTGCCGGTAAACAGTGAAGAGCCGTTGTGCACCTCTACAATACGGCTGCCCAAAGGGGTATCCTGCTTCATTTTGCTGATATTGTTTGCAAAGAAACAGCATCTGCGGGTCGCCGATGTCCGGCAGGAGTGAAAAAATCCTCCCCACGATAGGTGACCTGAAAACGTGGATCCGTGATATCATCTTTCTTGGTAAGACCCCATGCGGCCAGATCCTTTTTCCATGACGTACCAAACGGCGGGTTTGACAGGCAGAAATCGAAAGTTTCTCCGGGAAAGCCATCATTAGAAATGGTCGAGCCAAAGAAAATATTATTCGCCTGGGAGGCCTTCACCCTTAACAAGCATATCGGCGCGCGCAATCGCGTAGGTTTCGTCTGCATTCTCCTGACCATACAGATGGATGGAAACTTTTTACCGGCCTTTTGGGAAAGCCTTTGAATGCGCTCTTCCGCAACCGTCAGCATACCGCCGGTGCCGCAAGCGCCATCGTAAATGCGGTAAGTCGTGCTCTTGATCTGATCTTCAATCGGCACAAAGGCAAGATCAGCAATCAGTTCCACAATATCACGGGGCGTAAAATGACGTCCGGCATCGGTGATATTCGTTTCCTCATTGAATTTTCGGATAACTTCTTCAAACACGGTCCCCATCGTGTGGTTATCCAATCCCGGCAGTTTTACACTGCCATCCGGGTTGAGCACAGGACGGCTGCTGAGGTTAATGGACGGGTCAACAAACTTGGAAATCAAAAGCCCCAGAATGTCATGCTCGGAAAGCTTATCAATCCGGTTCCGAAACTCAAATTTTGTGATGATATCCTGGTACATTTTTGCTGAATCCATCCAGATATAGAATGAAGTCCTGCTTCAACTGCTGCTGATTTGTACGGGATTTCAAATCGGACAGTGTAAAAGGCGAACTATTGCAGAACGCCTCGTGTGCAACGGAACACAATGCAACATCCTGCTCCATAATGCCTGCGGCATCCAGTTTTTGTTTCATGGCAAGAACGGCCTGTTTTGTCGGTTCCAGAACTGCGTCAAAGCGGCGTAACACGATCATCGGCAGAATAATTTTTTCGGTAGTCGCCTACATCGTAAACATCAACCAGACAGTCATTGGCAATGCCGAATACAAACGACACCAGCTGATTGAAATTTGCGTTTTCCATTGGTATAATCTCCTTCTTATGCTGTCACGGATAGAACAGTAACTCTCATTTTACATAACGATTATACATTATTTTCGTCCAGATAGGAATACATTCCAGATAGAGAACTTTCCAAAATTTTTGTGCGATGCTCTTGACAATGCGCGCAAAATGGGGTATAATGGTGTTAGAAATTAGCGAACACGCTGATTTTGAACAAAAGGAGGAAGCCCTATGCCTACGGAGGAAAAAATCGGGACATTTATCAAGGAGAAACGAATAGCCTGTGGCATTACGCTGCGGGGACTCGCATCTGAAATCGGCATTGCGCCTGCCTATATGAGCGACATTGAGAAGGGACACCGTTACCCACCGGATAAGGACAAACTTTATGCAATTGCTACAACGCTACATTTGTCCGAAGACGATCGGGATAAAATGTTCGATCTTGCTGCGAATGCAAAGGAGAACACGGTTTCTCCGGATCTCCCGGAGTACATCATGGGCAACGAACAGGTCCGTGTTGCACTCAGGATGGCGCGCGATACGGATGCCGGGGATGATCTCTGGCAGAAGATGATCGAGATGATGGAAAAGAAGGAGCGTGGCGAAAGTACCTGATGTTTTACTATCGTTATTCACCGGAACAACTGGAACGCGCAGCAGAACAGCTGCTTCAGAAGTTTGACCCGGAGTTGCTGAAAAAGCCGAAAGAATATGATGTGTACCGTGTGATCGAGGAATGCCTCGGTGTTGATTACGATTGGAAGTACATCCGCCCGGATCAAGCGATCCTTGGATTGACTGCTTTCAACCCTGGCTATATCTGGGTTTCTCCGGCACCGCATCTTTATGAAGGGATTCAGCCCGAAAGGATCTACCTTGAAAAGGGCACGATTTTAATTGATGCCACTTTGACCGAGGGAAACAATATTGGGCGTGAACGTTTTACGGTGATGCACGAAGTTTTTCATCAGGTTTTGCACAAAGACTGTTTCCGGCGGGAACCACCTGACTATGTACACCAGACGACCAAGTGCACATTATTCGGGCAGAAGAAAAAACTAGTCACCGCACTGGATCACATCGAGTATCAAGCAAATACCTGTGCAGCAGATTTTCTTCTGCCAAGGAAAACGGTTCCAACCGTGTGGCGCTCGATTTCCTGGATTTGATCGGCCAGCACATGAAGATTATCGGACGGAAGATTATATTCGGAAAATCGCCCAGGTCTATCAGGTATCCAGACAGGCAATGAGGTATCGGCTGAGGAATCTTCAGCTCATTGTCCCGCCTACAACAGCTTACTTAACCTAATCAAAACTCAGGGAGTTTCGACTCCCTTCATTTTAGAGCAAGGTGTTATGTTTAAGCGAACACGCTTATATAGAAAATCGAGGAGAACATTATGAATTCAAATGGAGTTGTCTACCGTTGTAATAAAAGTTGTCCGATTGGAAAACGCTGTTTTATCCTTAAAACAGCTGCGATGCTAGAGGAACCAATTACTGTTTGGCATAAGTGTGTTGCCAAAAAGGAAGATATTCCGGTCACAATCGGTGGAAAGCCACCACCTTAATGCTTTGAGAAAATGATATTGCTTGCAAATAAGCCGCAGTGACGTGCTATATTGCAGAACTTCTAGACATTTTCAGTGTCTGATTCTGCGTACATGTTGCTGCGGCTCTTTCTTTTTTGGAGTGAAAGCGAAATGTATTTTTATCTTAAATCAAGACATTATAGGAGGTATCTGTTATAATGATGGTAAAGCGTAAAGCAAACCTTGATGATGGTTGCAGCCCGGAGTTGGTTGCAGGTGCGGTGTTTGACGGAGAACTCGAAATTCCTGTTATTCATGCTCCGGCAGAAATCGTAATTCCATCCGGCATCACGCCATTTTCCAAGCGGGAGAAAGCGATTGGAACCGATGAGGCCGTTGGATTTTTTGAAAAAAGACCCTGTATTTTCCAAGGTTCTTATTAATCCCTCGTCTTATGTTGAAGATTTCAGAAGGTTCCGCTTTCTGCTGCCGGTTGATTGTTCTCTCTATCGGGACGCACCACTGGCTGTTCAGGTAGCGAATCTCTACCGTAGCAGAGCACTTGGCAGCTATTACCAGCGCAATGGCTGCAATGTTTATCCGCTGGTTCGCTGGGGCAACGAACTGACCTATACGACCCGGTACTTTCCAGAACGCATTGCTTTTCTTGGTATTCCGAAGCACAGCATTGTGTGCCTTGGAACATATGGCTGTATTAGCAGCCGTGAAGACAAGCACGAATACAAAGCTGGACTCGACGCGATGATGGATGCTTTGAACCCGAAGGTCGTACTTGTGTACGGTGCTATGCCTGATTCTGTATTTGGCGACTACCTTCGCTATGCAAAGTTTGTTTCGTTCCCAGATTGGACGAGCCGTATGCATGGAGGTGATTGCTAATGGGTGGTGGAAAGGGCGGACTGTACATAGGAACATATAATCCCAGTGATACAAAAACGGATTTCTGTACCTTTTCTAAAAATGTAGAGAAAGTTTCCAAAAAATATCCGCTGAATCCAAGTGGATATTTTGGAGAAAAAAAAGGAAAAGAACCATCGTGTGATTGTAAGTGACAATCCCATTGAAACCTCCGTGGACTTTTACAAAACTATTAGCTGTGGCGGAAAAGAGTCTCAGCTGTCTAACGGAAAGGGGGGTCCAAACTGTTTTTGAAGATGGCACTCGGATTGTCTACCGGGTCATAACTTCTACGCCTGATAGTCCGGCTGTAGATATAACGGTTAACATTGAATCCCCAGTCAAAAAGCAAAAAATCCATTTCATCAGAAAGGACTAACACAATGGTACAGGCCAAATTCACATCTGAAATGATTGACTGCTTGAGGAAACTCATTGGTGAATCCTTCGTCAGTTATGACGGAGCTATTATGAATCAAACGGCTTATGGAAATCTACAGCTTAATACAGAGCATTTTTCTGTAGAACTTCGAAACGAGGTTCATCCCTTTTCTCTTTTTTCAGAAGTTGAAGATGTCTCTTGCTTTTCTTGTATCTTCAAAAAGAGCGGGTACTATATTCGAACCGTTTTGTGAGGAACCGTGGAAAACAGTACCAATTAATGAAAAAATAACAGGAGTCTCCATTGTCAGCGATACTTTGTCATTGTAAACGATGATGAATACGCTATCACTTTTGATATGGCAGTTATCATTAAAACAGAAAAGCATCAATACTCCTTTTCCAGAAACTGGTTTTTCTCGGAAACAATAAACCTTTCTGTCGATAAAGGACTTGATGATGTTTATCCAATCAGTCGCGTTATTGCCGACTGGAACGACGATGGCAATCGACGAGTCTCTGTCCAACGCAGTATTGTTTCTCTGTAATGGTCCGTTGGCTAGATACCTTCAGCTTTCTGTTTTTAATCGAACAGACACTTCACATTGCGACGTAATCGAAATCAGGCATGTTGACAGGAGCCTCCTTCTGAGTCTACTGAATAGCAACGAAATTCCTGCTTTCAAGATGGGAAAAAAAATCCGAAAGATTTACAAGCAGAATCTAATTCACTACATGAGCCAATACCAGTAAATTCATCAAAAAAGAACATGACGGTTCCTTTTCAGGATCCGTCATGTTCTTTCCTTGGCAGGCAAACATTACTCCATCGGCCGCATACTTTTTGCCGCTTCCTGTTCCTCCCGAATCTGCCGCTTATACTTATAATAGGTATTGCGAGCCAGCCCTGTAAGCTTCATGCACTCGGCATCGTCCAATGTTCCGCCAAATGCTTTGCAGTGCGTGCTTATCACCCGCTTGGCTTCTCTGGCTTTCTTGGTTTCAAACCCATCACCTTTTCTGTGGCCAACCTGTTTTCCGTTTAGCTTGGCAGTCAACAGTCCTTCACGGGTACGCTGGTGCAGGTCGGCCACCTCCTTTTCGGACTGCTCAAATGCCAGCTTGATCTGCTCCTTTGCCAAAAGCCATCAAATATTCATTGATGCCCTTTAAGATGAAGTCCACGTTTGTCCCTGTCATGGCAATGCTGCCGGACAGGGCCTTTTTTGTAGGTTTCTGTGTCGATGTGATGCTCTTTCAGAAATACAAGACAGATACCCTTATGGTAGAGGTCTTCGTATAGGGCAAATCCTTCCTCTCTTCGCATTTCTGGACATTCGGGACACGGAATCAAAAACTACCATATCCCCCGCCTGCAAAATCCGATACAGCTTGTTCCACTCCGGGCGCATTATCGAAGTCCCGGTATAGGCTTCCTGCACGATATGGGCAGTCGGATATTCCGCTTGGATGTTTCGTATCTGGCGGTCGATGCTTTGTTTTGCAGTCGAAATTCTGCAATAGCCATAAATGCTCATAAAATTCCTCGTCGTCTCAAAGATGACGAACGTCATCTTTAATCGGGCGATTTGACCGTGCAAATCGCCCATGTTGGCCTAAAATTGATACGCAATTATCGCACGGCATTTTTAATACACTCCAAGCAAGCTAAGTGTCGCTCCTCGCCCACCTTTGAATTTGACTTTTCGCGGGACGGTATATGCCGTCCCCCTTTCAGCCAAATTCAAAAGCGTGCTGCGTCGTGACACCGCTTGCTCTTATCTGCGAGTCATGTATGTATTCATAAATTCTGCCACGGTCGTGCAGGGCTTCTGTTTTTTCTCTGCTCCGCCGAATGGATCATAGTTCCAGTCAGTTTCTTCGTCAATATATCGCCGCCCATCGTCCGGCAGTTCCAGCGGTTCAGTCAAGATGATGGTTCCCCAATGGTTGACCATGATAAAAGGTGCGATTTCGCAGGGGATACCACGGCATTCATCATCGTGCCGGACATCATAGGCATACAGCCCTTCGGGTACGGTATCCCTCTTGATGCGGATGCTGGTGAACAGTGCGGGCTTGCCGCAGACAGTGATTTCTTCGTAGTGCTCGGTCATAGCATCGTGGGTCATAGTGTGCGCCCTCCTTAAAGCGCAATTAAAAATGCCCGGTATTTTTCGGTATAGTAAGCAATCTCTTCTGCTGTCAGTGAGGTCATGTTGCCCTCACTGTCTGTTCCGGCGATGAAACCAGAACCAGCCAGATAATCTGCGCCGCCCCAGAGCATCCGGTTCGGCGGCAATTCCAATAGTTTGCCTTCATTCATTGCAGACCAACGTGAATTCTGCGCCGAGGTCACACAGAGGCAGGCATTCGATGTTACCGCCCACAAATTTCTGCATAGCTTCAAGGGTATAATCCAATTCAACCACTTTGGGCGGCTCCATTGGCAGGAGCGCAAGGACTTTGATTTTTGCTTCTTTCATCCTGAAATCTCCTTATGCTACGTTAAACCTTGTGGCCTTATAGCAGTCTGCGCACATTCCCTCATGGGTGGCTGCAAACTCTGCGGCCTGCATGATGGTTCCATCTTTCAACTTGACCCGTTTAATAGGCTGATTGCAGCGGGCGCAGATGCAAGGGACTGGCGGCTGTTCCGGTTTGGGAGTAGTTGCAGCTTTCTGTTTGGTTGGCTTCTGGGAATCATCCACAGGCTGCACAACATCATCCGGCAAATCCTCTCCGGCATAGACATACAAACCCAGACCAAACATAGCAAGATTCTTGACCAAGCAACGCATAATGGCCTTGTTTACATCAAACACATGGATGCAGCATCTACTGTACGTTCCTCCATGCCGATTTTCTCTCTGCGGCGGGTCTGCGGGTTGTAATCCCACTTTGGCGTAGTATAAGTATACGGAACTGCTTTCATCGCTTTGTTGGAACTGTCCAAAACCGGAAGCCACATTTCGTGCGAAATGCCCTCAATGGTAACGGTAGTGTATACCATGAAGCCTGTGATCGGGTCATAGACATAGGGCAGGCCGTTGAACTTTTTGACCTCGTAACTTGCCGCAGGATAGAGCTTTTTCACTTCCGCCCATGCATAGGCCCAGCTCACATATTTCAACTCTGTGTTGCCGGATTTCTTGACTTCCAGATGATCCTTGAAATCCACGGCAGATAATTTTACAAACGGATTATCGGTTACCATAAAGATACCTCCATGAAAAAAAAGACGGCAGGAAAATCACTTTCTGCCGCCATAAACCACAAATTTATGCCGCATGAACAATGGTGAACCTGCGGCTGCTCACACAGCTTTTTTTGCTGTACTGGTTGAAGATGTCCGGCTGTTCTTTCCGAAGCCTCTGGGAATCCACCCGCTTACTTTCGGAGGACACCCAAGACACCTTATAACCGGGAGCCGTTCCATACGCTGCATCCTGCATTTCCAGCTTGACCTGCTGCTCAATGGCGGTTTTCTCCTGCTCCAACTGCTCGATCTGACTGGAAAGCTCCTGCCGCTTGTCCAGCAGACCACGCAAAGAGGTCAGGTCTGCATTTTTGTCACGATTGTCAACCTCATACAGTTGGTTGATCTGCTGGGTGTCACCCTCACTGCCGTTCGGTGCAGGCGGAATCTGGGGCACAACATAGCGTGTCCAGAAAAGTTCCTCCTTGTCGATAAGGTCAGCAAGCACCTGCTTATCAGTAACAATTTTGTGGATGATAAGCTCTTTTCCCAGAATCAGAGCTGCCACATACCAGCAGTCGAAGCCACTGACAACGAGATAATGGTCAACCTGTGCCAGATAATGCGCCGGAATCTTGCCGTTGGCCCACTTGTCCGCAGAGAACGGAGAAACCGTTTTACACTCCAAGCCAGCCTTCTGCCCGACGATCAGGCGGTCGAAATCAGCCAGAAGCAACGGATGCTCTTCACTCTGGTAGATGGCATTTGCCCTGCGGGCTTTCAGCCCGGTTTCCTCCGAGAATCGTTGCGCCACATAGTCCTCCAAGTCACGCCCCTGCCGCATGGCCTCATTGTCGATGTCCTCAATGGTATCGCTGATTTTGTCGTGGTAGACCTGAAATGCGGAGCGATAGGGATTCACGCCCAGAATCGCACCGGCATCCGTTCCGGTGATGCCGCATTTGCGGTAGCGAAGCCAATCTTCTTTGCTCAAATTCAGTGTAGATACAAGACGTTTCATGCAATATTCAACCTCTCTTTCATGTGTTCGTCTGCAATGGAGAAATCGTATTCCACCAAGTCTTTCAGAACCGTGGAAAACTCACCTATCAAGGTGCGATTATCGTCCAGCCACAGAGCATACAGAAAATCCAAGATATTCCGCTGCACCCGCAGATGGTTCCAATAGCGTTCGTCCAGCTTGTTTTCGCTGGCAAGGTCGATCAGCGCACTTGCAATGGTGCTCTTGATTGTAATTTCGTAAGCCAGAGAAACCCGCATCTCAGGTGGAACACTTTCGGTTTCTTTCAGGAACTCAGAAAATTCGTAGAAAATGCGGTTGTTTACATCGTTCATAGCAACCTCCTTTATGCTGCGGCCAGCACCATCTTATAGGCGCGGTCAATCATGGGATTTCCCTCTGCAGTACGCAGGAACAGATTCTCGTTGTAGTTCCGGTTCTTACGGATGGGATCTGCATGGGTGGCAAAGTCCGATACGGCATTGACAAACCGCCAACCATTCTTGCCGACCCAGGACAGGTCAGGAGCATTGTAATAGCGGGCCTTCAAATCTTCCTGCAAACGCAGGTTATTCTTCCGCTGGCCATCGGACAAATCCTCTGTAATCGGGAAAAACTCATTGATGAACTCCTGCACCTTGCGGTCAGACAGTTTGATGTTGGTCAGGTCATAGATTCCCTTTCCAAGTTCTGCCATGTAGCTGTTGGCAAGCTGCAAAGTTTCGCGGGCATCCTGCACCCGGAGCAGGACGTTTTCGGTGTGCTTTGCCGTCCAGATACGCTTTGCAGAACCGAGAGCCAAATTCAGGGTGTTCTGGCAGACCACCCGAACAGGGGTCATGGCGACCTTGACACCAGAACTGCCATCATGGCTGTTGAAGAACACAAGATATGGGGTCACTTCGTCTCCGGCAATGATGTACTTTTCAGGCAGCTTTGCCAGCATCCAAACCTTCTTGCCACCCTGCAAGGAGCCTGCGGTTTCGTAGGTAACACCCTCGCCCAGCAGATCGTCGGTAAACTGGAATGCTTCCTCGTTCTGCACGATGCGATGTCGGAGCACCACCACCGGCGCGGGGATACCGTTCCTGGGGCTCTGGTAG
>VOFJ01001171.1_pt1 | contig 91105 bp, 91 predicted proteins | sample 5384081 | NCBI WGS metagenome assembly VOFJ01 (sample SAMN12384729, study PRJNA508395) | human gut metagenome | isolation source: healthy gut I | host: Homo sapiens | reverse complement strand
ACTGCTGATCCTTCTCTCCGGCCTTTCCCTGTTCTGTGGCTGCACGCAAACCGAACCGGTTTCCGGCACCCGCGCTGCGGCGATCGTCGCCGAGATTCACAATCCGTCTTCGAAAAAAAATGTCGTCGTGGCCTGTCACCGTGGCGACTGGCGCAACTGGCCGGAAAACTCTTTGGCGGCCATCGAATCGGTGATCGGCATGGGCGTCGATATCATGGAGCTGGACCTCAAACTGACGAAGGACAGCGTGCTGGTGCTCTGCCACGACCATACCATCGACCGGACCACTACCGGGCGGGGACGTGTGTGCGACATCACCTACGACTCGATCCGGCGGTGCGTTCTGAAGACGGCCACGGCGTGAAGACGACGCACCGTATGCCCTACGCTCCGCGAGGCGCTGGAGGTGTGCAAGGACCGCATCGTGGTGAACGTCGACCAGCGCTACGAAGTACTACGACCTCGTACTGGCTGTCACCGAGGAGCTGGGCGTCACGGAACAGATTCTCATCAAAGGCAAGCGCAGCCCGGATGTCGTGGCCGCGAAGTTCGCCGAACACCCCCGCAACATGATGTATATGCCGATCATCGACATCCTCAAACCCAAAGGGCAGGCGCTCTTCGCCGAATACCGGGACAAAGGCATCACCCGCTGGCCTACGAGGTCTGCTGGTCGGAGTACACCCCCGAGGTCGAAACCTGCATGCGGGAAGTCGTCGCCGGAGGCTCGAAACTCTGGGTCAACTCGCTCTGGCCCACCCCTGAACGGCGGTCTTTGCGACGATGCGGCCTTCGAAGGCGACCCTGCGGAAGTCTACGGGAAGCTGGTTGACATGGGTGCCACGATGATCCAGACGGACCGACCCGAACTGCTGATCTCCTACCTCCGCTCGCGCGGGCTGCATGATTAAGAGACTGTGATGAATCGTATTTCCCGCTTCTACCGCATCAGCGCCCCCGCTCCCGCCCGGGAGATGGACGAGGCCGCACGTGACAAATACTACCGCCGCCTGCGTCTGCAGGCCTTCATCGCCGCCACGCTCGGATACAGTCTCTACTACGTCTGCCGGACGAGTCTCAACGTGATGAAGAAACCGATTCTCGACAGCGGTTCGCTGGACGCTTCGCAGCTTGGCGTTATCGGCTCGGCGCTGCTGTTCGCCTATGCCATCGGCAAATTCGTCAACGGCTTCATCGCCGACTACTGCAATATCAAACGCTTCATGGCCACCGGGCTGATCGTCTCTGCGGCGGCCAACATGCTGATGGGCGTGCTGGGGCTGATGCACTCGGTCATCCCCACGGCTGTGATCTTCATCGCGTTCGCCGTGATGTGGGGGCTGAACGGCTGGTCGCAGTCGATGGGCGCCGCCCCGGCGATCATCTCGCTCGCGCTGGTATCCCCTCCGCGAGCGCGGAACCTATTACGGTTTCTTCTCGGCGAGCCACAACCTCGGGGAGTTCTTCTCGTTCCTGTTCGTGGGTTCGATCGTGACCTTTGCGGGCTGGCAGGCCGGGTTCTTCGGGTCGGCCGTGGCCGGGGCCATCGGTGTGGTCGTGATCCTGCTGATGCTGCACGACACCCCCGAATCGAAGGGACTGCCTCCGGTGGAGGCGCTGGCGCATGAGAAACCGGCGGCTTCGGCCGACAAGTCGGTGAAGGAGATTCAGAAACAGGTGCTGCGCACCCTGCGGTGTGGATTCTTGCCGCGGCGAGCGCCTTCATGTACATCTCGCGCTATGCGATCAACGGCTGGGGCGTGCTGTTTCTGCAGGAGGCGAAGGGATTCTCGGACGTCGAGGCGATCTCGGTGGTCTCGATCAACGCGCTGCTGGGCATTCTCGGCACGGTGCTTTCGGGATGGTTTTCGGACAAGCGCTGTTCAAGGGCGACCGGAAGATTCCGGCGTTGATTTTCGGCGTGCTGAACGCCGCGGCGCTGGCGCTGTTCTTCTACGGGGGCGACGCCATGTTGGGTCAATGTGCTGTCGATGGTGCTGTTCGGCATCGCCATCGGTGTGCTGATCTGCTTCCTGGGGGGTCTGATGGCCGTGGATATCGTGCCTCGGAAGGCCACGGGCGCGGCGCTGGGCGTCGTGGGGATGACCTCCTACATCGCTGCGGGGATTCAGGACGTGGCGAGCGGCTGGCTGATCGACTCCAACATCACCGTTGCCGCCGACGGGGTGAAACACTATGATTTCGGTCCCGTGGCGATCTTCTGGCTTTCGGCGGCGGTAATCTCGTTCCTGCTGCCGCTGCTGAACCGCGGCAAGGTCAAGGAGTTTTAGAAAACCCGGACCAGAATCGGAAAAAACGTTGCAGACAAAGACCCTGCAACGTTTTTTCGTTTGTCGGAGGCGGGTCCGTTTACCGGTCGGGCGTATTTTCGCCGTGCTTTCGCCGGGAGCCTTACGGACGCTCCGGCAGGGATTCTATTCCCTGCTCCGCGGGACGGACGGTGACGATGCTGTCGACGACGAACTTCGTGAAGCCCCGCCAAGGCAGCGCACCGAAATACTCCTGGTAGTGCAGTTCGAGGGTCTTGCCGCCTTGCAGCATCAGTTCGCGGGCGAGCGCCTCGTCCTCGACCGAAAATTCGAACTCATAGGACTGGATCGACCCGGCGGCCTTCGAACGGATGCCCGTTTGAATCAGTTTGCCTTCGTAAGTCTTGAAAAGCACGCCCTTGTAAACGACGTAGTTCAGTTCGCCGCTCTTGACGCCCTCGCCGAAGACGAAGAAGAACCGGAAATAGACAGCCGCCGCCAGCACGGCGGCAATCGTTATCGTAATCAGTACCCAATGCTTTCTCATGGTTTTCATGCGCCGGATTTGTCCGTGCTCTCGTCGCAAAGATAAGCATTAAATCGTGCCGCCGTGTATTTTCCGCACGCGGGTTTCCGGGCTTTTTCGTATATTTGGGCCTGTGAAGGAGTCGAAATTCGTCAAAACGAAGATCGTGGCGGGCTATCTCCTGCTGATCGCGGTCTGTATCCTCTCGGTGGGCTACGTCTACCGGGTGGCGGTCCGTTTTTCGGCTCCCGACAGCAGCTACGCCCTGCTGCACACCAAGCGCAGCGCCGTCAACCGGACCCTCTACCACCTCTATCAGGCCGAGAGCTACGGGCAGCTGATGATCGCCGGATATGCCTCTTACGAGGCGCGTTACAGGCGCGAACTGCGTACCGTGCGGGCCTCGATCGACTCGCTCCGGGCACTGACCGCCGGCGGGGATTCGTTGCAGACGATGCGTCTGGACAGCATCACGCGGCTGATCGCCGACAAGGAGCGCCGCACGGTGAGCCTGCGCCGTTCGATCCGCGCCGGGGCCACGGCGGGCCTGCTGGACAAGAACATCCGCAGTCTGATCGGTCCCCGGGAGGCCGTCATGGCCGATACGATTCCGTTCCGCAGCATCGTACGGCAGGACACGACGGCCGTGCCGCGTGCCAAACGCCGCTTTTTCCAGCGGCTGGGCGATCTGTTCAGTCCGCCGGAGGCCGATTCGAGCCTCGTGATCTCGCGCCGCGAGACCATCGCCCCGGTCATTCCCGTCGATGCGGTGAAGGACACCATCGTACTGGTGTTGCAGGCCTTGCAGGACAGCGTCACGAGCAACCGGCAGGGCATCTACGACCATGCATGGCAGGAGGGACTGCGGTTGAGTTACAGCAACGAACTGGTCAATACGAAGATATACCGCCTGATCATGGACTTCGAGGCCGAGGATACGGCCTACCTGATGCAGCGCATCGAACGCAACGAGGCTTTCCGAAGGCGGTCGTCGCGTATCCTGGGCGGCGTGGCCATCGGAGCCGTGGTGCTGATGCTCCTGTTCGTCGGGATGCTTTGGCGCGACATCAACCGCAGCAACCGCTACCGCCGCGAGCTGGAGCGTGCCAACCGCGACAAGGAGTCCCTGCTGGAAGCGCGCGAGAAGCTGATGCTGGCCATCACGCACGACATCAAGGCCCCGCTGGGATCGGTGATGGGCTATATCGACCTGCTCGCGCGGCTGACGGGCGACAAGCGGCAGGAACTCTACCTGCGCAACATGAAAGAGTCGTCGGAACACCTGCTGGCGTTGGTCAACAGCCTGCTGGATTTCTACCGGCTGGACATCAACAAGATCGAGGTCACCTGCGTGGCGTTCAGCCCCGCACAACTGTTCGAAACCATCCGTGCGGGGTTTGCCGCCGCGGCCGCCGCAAAGGGCTTGGAACTGTGTCTGGAGGCTGAACCGGCCGCCGCGGGAGAGGTGTCGGGCGATGCGTTTCACATCCGTCAGATCGCCGACAATCTGATTTCCAACGCCTTGAAATTCACCGACGAGGGATCGGTGACGCTCCGCGTGGACGTAGTGCGGGGGCGGCTGGTCTTCTCGGTGCGCGACACGGGCCGCGGCATCGGCCGCGAGGAGAAGGAACGGATTTTCGCCGAGTTCGTGCGTTTAAGCTCGGCGCAGGGCGTCGGCGGTTTCGGGTTGGGGCTGTCGATCGTCGACCGTCTCGTGAAGTTGTTGGACGGCACGATTTCGCTCGAGAGCCGCCTCGGCGAAGGGAGCAGATTCATCGTATCGGTCCCCGTCGGCGAGGCGGCGGGGAGTGCGCCCGCCGAAGCCGGGGAGCCTGTGCCGCAGGCGGGACTGCGTGTTCTGCTGGTCGACGACGATCCCCTGCAACTCGAAATGACTGCCGCGATGTGCCGCCGCGCGGGGGTCGGATGCGAGAGCTGTCAGTATCCCGAGTACGTCGCCAAACTCGTCGGCGAGAGCCGTTTCGACTTGGTGCTGACCGATATACAGATGCCGTCGGCCGACGGGTTCGGTGTGCTGGAGGCGGTGCGCGGGGTCGACCCCGGGCTGAAGGTGGTCGCCGTGTCGGCGCGCGGGGATCTGGACGCTGCGGATTTCACTTCCCGCGGTTTCGCGGGATGCCTCCGCAAGCCGTTCACCTACAGCGAGCTGGTGGCGGCGATACGGGCGGCCTGCGGCAGCGGGGAGACCGTTCCGCAGGGCGGGGACCCGGAAATCCCGTTGGCGGACGGGATTGACTTTACGGCCCTGACGGCCTATGCCGGGGACGATCCCGAGGCGGCGCGAAACATCCTGCACTCGTTTGCCGAACAGACGGCGGGGAACTGTACGGGGCTTGAAAGGGCGCTCGGCGAGGGGGATGCTGCGGCGGTGAAGGCGCTGGCGCACAAGATGCTGCCGATCTTCACGATGCTCGGGGCGGCGGAGGTCGCCGAAGCGCTGCGCCGGGCCGAGACGTGCGAAGGGCCGTTGCCGGAAACCCTTTGCGGAGAACTGCGGGCGGCGGTGGAAAAAATCCGCGCGATTGTCGCGGAAGCTGAAAAAACGGTATCTTTGTGAAGCCTATGGAAGAACGGATTCTGATTGTCGACGACGATATTACCTTTGCCCTGATGCTGCGCACGTGGCTCTCGAAACGCGGTTTCGGAGTCGGGACCGCCTCGTCGGTGGCGGCGGCGCGCACGGCCCTCGGCGCCGGCGGCTTCTCGCTCGTGCTGAGCGACATGCGTCTGCCCGACGAGGACGGCATCGCCCTGCTGCAATGGATGGCCGGGGCGGGCGTGACGGCGCCGGTGATCGTGATGACGAGTTACGCCGAGATTCAGAACGCCGTGCGGTGCATGAAGCTCGGCGCCCGCGACTATGTGGCCAAGCCGGTGAATCCCGACGAACTGCTGAAAAAAATCCGCGAGGCGCTGGACGCTCCGGCGGAGGCGGCCCCGGCCGCGAAATCCGCTTCGAAATCTGCGGCGCGTGCCGCCGGGAACCTTTCGGAGCAGCCGCTCAACTACATCGAGGGCCGCAGCGACGCCGCGCGGCAGTTATACGAACACGTCCGGCTGGTGGCCCCGACCAACATGTCGGTGCTGGTGAACGGCGAGAGCGGCACGGGCAAGGAGCATGTGGCGCAGCTGATCCACCGGGAGAGCAAGCGGGCCGGAAAACCCTTCGTGGCGGTCGACTGCGGGGCCATTCCCCGCGATCTGGCGGCCTCGGAGTTTTTCGGGCACGTCAAGGGGGCCTTCACGGGGGCTTTGGCCGACAAGACGGGCGCTTTCGAAGCGGCCGACGGAGGCACGCTGTTTCTCGACGAGGTCGGGAATCTGGGTTACGAGACGCAGGTACAGCTGCTGCGCGCCCTGCAGGAGCGGCGTATCCGTCCCGTGGGCAGCAACCGTGAGATTCCCGTCGACATCCGTCTCGTGGCCGCGACCAACGAGGACCTCGAAGCGGCCATCGCGCGCGGGACGTTCCGCGCCGACCTCTACCACCGCATCAACTCCTTCACGCTGCGGATGCCCTGTCTGCGTCAGATGCGCGGGGATATTCCGCTCTTCGCCGATTTCTTTCTCGATCAGGCCAACCGCGAGCTGGACAAACGGATCGTCGGGTTCGACGCCGCGGCTGCCGCGGCCCTTGCCGCCTATGGCTGGCCGGGTAACCTGCGGCAGCTGAAAAACGCGGTGATGTCGGCGACGTTGCTCGCTGCGGGCGAGTACATCACCTGCCGCGACCTGCCGGGCGAAATTACGGAAGGTCCGGCGGCGGAACCCGCGGCGGTGCCTCTTTCGCTGCGCGATCCCGCTTCCGAGGAGGAGCAGATCCGCCGCGCCCTCGCAATGGCGGGCGGCAACAAGTCGCAGGCCGCCAAACTGCTCGGCATCGACCGCAAGACCCTCTACAACAAACTTCGCCTTTACGGTATCGAATAAGGGGCTTCCCGTCTGTTCCTTTCCCCGTTCCCGGGCTGCTGTTCCACACTCCGGCTGTGGAATTTTTCCACACTTTCCGTCTCGTTTCCACACTTTTCCACACCCTTTCCGATTTTTGGTATAATGTTATTTATGTTGAAAATCAGATTGTTGTGTGTTCTGCGTCGCCGTGGCACTCCGCTTGAACTTTCAGAAGTCGGAACGCGAGTAAGACGACCCGCTAACGAGAATGAAGTTCAACCATTTTAAATTTTAAAGCTATGAAAAAGACGATTGTAATGATGGCGGCACTGATGCTGACGGCCGGAGGAATGGTTTATGCCCAGCAGCCTGAAAAGCAGGACACTCCCCAGCAGGAGAATCCCACCACCCCCGAACAGAAGCAGGAGCCTACCGCTCCCGAAGAGAAATCCGACCCCGTGAAGCCGGAACAGGCCCCCGCGGAACCGGAATCGGAACCTGCCGAGCAGAAATCGGAGCCGGTGAAGGCGGAGAAGAACGCAAGCCTCGAAAATCAGTCGGGAGAGGTTGTCCGGTAACCTCCCGTCCGAAATCATTTAGTTAAACGATTGTTTGCCTGGTCCCCTGCTTCGGCGGGGGATTTTTTTGCGCGAAAAAAACGCCACCCGGTTCGAGTGGCGTTTTTTCGGTGCCGGGGCATTTATTGAATCCATTCCACGTTCGCGGCGTCGCGGAAAAGGATGTTCAGCGGCCGGACGAGTCCGTCGGCACCGGCGGCGAAGAGGAAACCCACCTTGTCGAGCGGTACGGAGATGAAGGTCGTCGAGGGGTAGCCGCCGATCATGTCGATTTTGTCGAGCAGCGCCCACACGAAGATTTCGAACGGCATCTGTCCCGGCAGCAGCGTCAGCCCCTCGAACCGGTCGGGGTAACCGGCCGATGAACTGTCGGCGGGGATGAGGCTTGAAGAAGATGTCGTAATCGCTGCCGTACTGCTGCATGATCCGTTCCACATAGGCGGCCTGCTGCTGTTCGCTCGCGGCGGAACTGTGGCTCGTGCCGATAATGATGAGGTTTTTCTTCGGCGACAGGTCGAACAGCTCCGCGAAGCGGGCGTAGTCGAATTTGGCCATGCGGTAGAACTGCTGTTTCGATGCCTCGGGAAGGGCTGTCAGCAACTCGTAGGCTGGACGCTCTCCATCTTCATCTCGGCCAGCCGGTCGGTGATGAACGGGCAGGAGGACTCCATCAGGCTGCGGTTTTGCAGCATCAGGCGGTAGTCGGGGCGCGTCGAGAGGTAGTAGGGCCAGGTGTAGGAGGCGAACTCCTCCGGGGCGCGGGTCTCGGGATAGCGGCCGCCGTGGTCCCAGTCGAGGGCTTCGACTTCGGCGGCGTAGTCGTTCCAGTTCTGCTCGGCCGTGGCCGCATCGCCGAAGAAGTTGTGGAAGTTGTTGTAGGTGCCCGTGCCGTCGGAGAGCATCGTCACCTTCACGCGCGCCGAGTCGATACCCTGCGCCACGAACCAGTCGTAGCCCAGGCGGCACCGCAGGTCGTCGACCCAGAGTCCGAAGACCGCCGTGGGGTTCTCGGCGTTGATCTCCAGGATGCGGCGTTTCATCGCCTCGCTCATGGTCCGTAATTCCTCGTTGGTGGCATGGCCCGTGGGGTCGGCGACGGGGTATACGACGGCCCGGGAGGGAAATTCGGCGGCGTCGAAAGTGCTCGCGCGTTCGTAGGAGACGTAGCTCGGTTTGTCGTGCGAAAGCAGGTGCAGGCCCGAATAGAGGGTCGGCATGGTTCCGACCGAAATGTAGAAATAGTAGTCCGGGGCGTCGAATCCCGTGCCGCCCGCGCTTTGCGAGACGGTGAAGGCCGAGGTCTTTCCGTTGCAGGTGAAAAGGAGCAATGCACTGCGGGCAGGACCCGGGTTTTCGGCAAAGGTCACGTCGATCTCGGAATATCCCTCCGGCCCGTCTTCTGCGGAGAGGGTCAGCCAGTCGGGTTTTTGGTCCTGACCGTAGTTTTCCGATGCCAGCGCCACGCTCCAGGGGGCCGGAGCATTGACGGTGATCTTGCCGCTGCGGGCGAGGTGGTCGAGTGACAGAAAATCGGTCCCGCCGTTGATGCTGACCGTCGGAGTTCCGTCGTCCGCACAGGACCAGGCTCCGGCCCCGAGGCCCAGCATCAGAAGGAGGCGAAAGAATCGTTTCATACGAGGCGTTTTTTAGTTGTCCGTATTGATAAATGCGGAAATATGCGGTTTACTGCGCGGCATGCAAAATTCAGGCCGCCCGATCGTCCGGGCGGCCGTAAGGGGAACGGGGCGTTTTCAGGCGTTCCGCTTTTTCTTGATGCGTTCGAAATGTTCGCGCAGGCGTTCGCTGAACTCCTCGCGGCGGTGTTTCAGATTGGCCCTCCACCCCAGCCAGCGGGTGTAGCGCAGGCGTTTTTCGGGATAGATGTCCCGTATCGTGACCAGAATGCCCGTCTCCTCGACACCGCCGAAGTCGGGATTCGACACCGTATCGAAAACCCGCATCGTGGGCGAAAGGTTCATGTAGGCGTTGATCAGCGGCGGGATATTCTCGTTGAATTCGCGGATCTTCTGGATCAGGATGCGGTAGTTCTCCATGTAGGTCGCGCCGCAGAACAGTTCCTCGTAATAGGGGTCGTCCAGATCGAGCCGGAGCGGATGGATGCCTTCCACGAGGTTGTCGCGGTCGGGGAAGTAACGGCGCAGGAACCAGATCAGCGCGTTGCGCGCCACCGACTTGTAGGTCGTATACATCGTCACCTTGCCGAAAAGGTATTTGGCTTTGGGGTTCAGCACGATCAGCGCACCGAGCCCGTCCCAGAGGTTGTCCAGCGCATAGATGCTCTTGGCGTTGCCGCGCGCCTGGTAGGAGGGCTGCACGAACGAACGGCCCAGTTCGATGGTGCGGGGCAGGTATTTGCGGCGGAACCGCTCGCTGAAGCGGAAATAGTGTTCGGTCGAGAGATGGCGGGGATATTCGTGCGTGCAGATGATGAAACGGTAGCCGCCGACGATCTCCTGTGCCGCGGGGTCCCACACGATCAGCTGGTAGTAGCCGTCGCCGGCGAGGTCCTCCTCGTCGATGTCCACCTCCTGTCCCGTGCCGCCGCCGGCGCCGCGGAAGGCGACTTCGCGCAGGCGGCCCACCTCGCGCATCAGCGCGGGACATTCGGCGGCCGAGAAGAGGTAGATCTCATTGCCTGCCTTGTGGGTGTCGCGCACCTTGCGGGCGGGCGTCAGTTCTGCGAGCAGCAGTTCCCGGGCAACCGGTTCGATGATGGGTACTGTATTCTCTTTCTGTTGCATGGCAGGGCAAAAATACCAAAATTAGCGGTTTTGATTCGGGTCGGCGAGCCTTTTTTCCAAAAAATACGCTTTTTTACGTACTTCCAGCGCCTGTTCGCGCAGCGATCCGTAACGCTGGAGTTCGGCCACGGGAATCGGGTCGCCGACGACGATGCGGAAATGCCGGCCCTTCTGCGAAAACATTTCGTCGGGCAGCCACAGCATCTCGATGTTGAACTTGATACCCAGCGCCTTGCGGATCCGGTAGACGCGGTAGAAGAACTTCGACAGATGCCCTTCGACGAAGACCGGAACGATCTCGCTGCGAGGAGTAGGCTTTTTTCAGGAAGCTGATTTTCCACTCGGGGTCGGTCACCTCGCCGCCGATCGAGCGTGAACAAAGACCTGCGGGAAAGGTCAGGATCGGGAGTTCGCCGAAGAACTCCTCGTCGAATTCCGGGCGTAGGCGGTGTTCTGCGAACCGTGCTTGTTCACCGGAATCCATAGCGGACGCAGCGGTTCGAGGTGCATCAGCAGGTCGTTGACCACCACGCGGGCGTCGCCGAAGCGGTCTATCAGCTTGTCGGCGAGCATCATGCCGTCCATTCCCCCGAAGGGATGGTTCGCGGCGAACAGATAGCGGCCCTTGGGATCGAGCTTTTCGAGCCCCTCGACCGTATAGGTCACCTGCCATTCGCGGAAGCAGGCGCGGATAAACTCCTGCGGGGGCAGGTTCCAGTAGTGTTCGAGGATGTGGTTGATTTCCGACTCGTGGATCGTGCGGCGCAGCCAGTTCACGACCGGACGGGGAATCCAGCGTGCCAACCGCGGGGCTTTCTGCTTGAGTACGGCGCCGATGTCGATTTTGGGCATGGAGTGTTCAGAAAATTATATCCACAAATATAGGTATTCTTTTTCGAAAAATCCCTAACTTTACACCCAAATAGACCTTTGGAAACAACCGTTATGTCGCAATATCATACTCCCGTGCTGCTGGAAGAGTCTGTGGGACTGCTCGCTATCGAACCCGCGGGCACTTACGCCGACCTCACTTTCGGCGGAGGCGGCCATTCGCGCCGCATCCTCTCCTGCCTGGGGCCGGAAGGCCGTCTGTACGGTTTCGATCAAGACCGTGACACGTTGGAGAATTGTCCCGACGATGCGCGGTTCCACTACGTGGAGAGCAATTTCCGCTTCCTGCGCGGGGCACTGCGGCTGCGCGGCGTGGAGGAGGTGGACGGCATTCTGGCCGATCTGGGCGTCTCGTCGCACCATTTCGACGCCGTGGAGCGGGGTTTCTCGTTCCGGGGCGAAGCGCCGCTGGACATGCGCATGAACCAGCGGGGACGACTGACGGCGGCGGACGTCGTGAACAACTACACCGCGGAGGAGCTGACCCGCATTCTGGGCGACTGGGGCGAGATCGAAACCCCGTGGAAAGTAGCCAACTGTCTGGTGAAGGCCCGCGCGGCGGCGTCCGTGACGACTACGGCGCAGCTGGTCGGAGCCGTGAAACCCTGCACGCCCAAAAAGGACGAGGCGAAATTCCTGACCAAGCTCTTTCAGGCGCTCCGCATCGAGGTCAACGGCGAGATGGAGGCGCTGAAAATGGCGCTGGAGCAGAGCCTTCGGGTGCTGAAGCCCGGCGGACGGCTGGTCGTCATCTCCTACCATTCGCTCGAAGACAGGCTGGTGAAGAATTTCATGCGCAGCGGCAACTTCTCGGGGCAGGTAGAAAAGGACTTTTTCGGCCGTTCGGAGGCCCCGTTCGACCTCGTGACGCGCAAAGCCGTGACCCCTTCGGCCGAAGAACTCGACCGCAATCCCCGTTCCCGCTCGGCGAAGCTCCGGGCGGCCGTAAAACGCTGATACGATGTACCGCGACCACGAATTCGACCCGGTAACCCCCGAGGAGCAGGCCCGCCGCGAGCAGGAGGAGGAGTTCGCGCGCCGCGTGCGCCGCGAGGTGCTGCGCATGGAGCGCGGCGAAGCCGACGAGGACATCCGCGCCGACGAGGAGCGCGAGGCCGAGGAGCGGGCCGAAGCCGAGGAGCGCGAGCGCCGGGAGCGCCGCCGCAAGGCCAGCACCTTCTGGCAGCTCTTCTCAGGTACGATCCTCGTCCACGAGGGAGTCTCGAAATACTATCCCTACATGCTCTCGATCGCGGGCATGTTCTTCTTGAGCATCATGGTGATGTTCTGGTCGCTGCACCTCGACATGCGCTACACGCGCCTCGAACGCGACGTGCAGAACCTCCGCGAACGCTCGATCCGCCTGCAGGAGCAGCGTTACCGCCGCACGACCCATTCGGCCATCGTCGAACAGCTGCGGGCGCGGGGCATCGAACTTTACGACCCGCCGGCGCCGGGCGAAATCATCGAAAACTGACGGACGATGAAAGAGGAACGTTCGAAGATCAAAAGCGACATTCTGCTGCGGGTACGGCTGCTTTACGTGCTGTTCATACTCGCCGGGGGCGTTGTGCTCGGACGATTGGTCTGGGTGCAGCTCTTCAGCTCCGAAGTGGCCTACAACGCCGAACGGCTGGCCAGCCGCATCTTCACCGAGGAGACCATTCCGGCGCAGCGCGGCAGCATCCTCTCGCGCGGCGGCGCGCCGCTGGCGACTTCGATCTTCCGCTATCAGGCCGCCTTCGACTTCGCTTCGCCGGGTCTCGATTCGCTGAAAACCTTCCGCGAACAGAGCGACTCGCTGGCCAAACTGCTGGCCGCCTTCTTCAGGGACAAACCCGCCTCGGCCTACGCCAAGCGTTTCCGCGAGGAGCACGCCCGCCGCTACCGGCTGGTCAATCCGCGCGACACCTCCTACCTGCGCTCCGAGGGGTGGTTTTCGCGCATGATGGACCGCATGCGGGGCGAGGAGTATGTCACGCGCCGCATCTACGACACGATCCGCGACCACACGCCCGTCAATATCTTCCCCCGTGAAGTGGACTACGCCGAATGGCAGACCCTGCGGCGTTATCCGCTGCTGAACTGGAACATGGGCATGGTCTACCGGCTCGTCGAACGCGACCAGCGGGTCTACCCGCAGGGCGAACTGGCGCGCCGCACGATCGGACTGACGGGCGACAAGGGCAATTACGGCATCGAGGAAGCCTACCGCGAAGAGCTTGCGGGCCGCGACGGCAAAGCCCTGCGGCAGCGCATCGCGCGCGGCTTTTACGGCCGGGTGGCGGGCGGGGGCCACGAGGAGCCGGTGGACGGTTACGACATCGTCACGACGCTCGACCTCGACCTGCAGGATGTGGCCGACAAGGCGCTGCGGCGGCAGTTGGAAGCCCAGAACGCTTTGTGGGGCACGACGATCGTGATGGAGGTCCATACGGGCGAAATCCTGGCGATGGTCAACCTCGGCCGCAATGCCGACGGGACCTTCGCCGAACGCGAGAATTACGCGCTGGGACGCAGCATGGAGCCGGGTTCGACCTTCAAGCTGGCGACGATGCTCACGCTGCTAGACGACGCCGACATGTCTCGACGGTCTACGACACCCACAACGGCGACCCGGTGACCGTAGGCCCGGCCAAGAATATCCGCGACTCGCACCGCGGCGACCACGTCATCGACTTCCGCCGCGCCGTGGCTTCGTCGTCGAACGTCTACTTTGCCAAGGCGATCTGGGAGCGCTACGGCATCACGGGCAAGAAGCAGGAGTACAGCGATTTCCTCCATAAGGAACTGCACCTGGGCGAAACCGTCGGGCTGGAACGCCTCGGCGAACGGAAACCCTCGATCACCACCGACTGGAAAGTTCCCGATCCGGGCGTCATGCTGGTCAAGATGAGCTACGGCTACCGCGTGCGGCTGGCTCCAATCCAGATGATCACCTTCTACAACGCCATTGCCAACGGCGGGAAGATGATCTCTCCCGTGCTTGTGCGTTGCCTGCGGCGCGGCGACCGCGTCGAGGAGCGGTTCGAAAGCCGCACCCTCGCCTCGTCGATCGCCTCGCGGTCGGCGCTGCGCGAGGTGCACGAATGTCTGCGGGCGGTCTGCACCGAGGGTACGGCCAGCGCATTTTTCCGCGACACGACGCGCCTGCGGGTGGCGGCGAAGACCGGCACGGCGCAGATCACCGACGCCCGCAGCCGCGAAGGCCGCTACTACCTCGGCTCGATGATCGCCTACTTCCCGGCCGACAACCCCCGCTACACGGTGCTGACGACCATCGAAACCCGTGCGCAGGCCGGCAAGGCCTATTACGGAGGTCCGCTGGCGGGTCCGGTCGTCAAACGCATGGTCGATTACATCTACAACCGCGGCCGCGACTGGTACGGCCGCGTCGACGACGGCGGCCCGCGCCGCTATCCCGACCGGATGAAGGGCGGCGACATCGCCCAGATCCGCCGAGTGGCCGACAAGTTGTCGCCCCGTGTCTCGTTCGAAAGCCGCACGGGCTGGGGGCGCGTGGCGGTGGACAGCCTCTCGAACGTCGTCATCGCGAGTCTGCCCGGCGACCGGGGCGTGATGCCCGACGTGCGCGGCATGGGGCTTAAAGACGCCCTCTTCGTCCTCGAAAGCCGCGGCCTGAAGGTCCGCTTCTCGGGGCGGGGGGCCGTAACGCAGCAAAGTATTGCCGCCGGAGCGCGCATAGCACCGGGCACGGCGGTCGTCATAACGTTGAAATAGGATGAAAAAATTAACCGATATTCTGAAAAACACCCCCGTCCGGGAGGTGCGCGGCGATACCGCCGCCGCCATTGGCGGGCTGGTCTACGATTCGCGCGCCGTGAAACCGGGCGACTGTTTCTTCGCCGTGCCGGGGACGCAGAGCGACGGCCACGACTATATCCCCATGGCGGTTGAAAAAGGCGCGGCGGCAGTCGTCTGTGAGCGGATGCCGGCGGATGCGGCGGAGGGCGTCGCGTATGTTCTCGTCGGGGACTCGGCGGGGGCGATGGCCGACATGGCGGCGGCGTTCTACGGCTATCCGAGCCGCGAACTGAAACTCGTGGGCATCACCGGCACCAACGGCAAGACCACGACCGTAACGCTGCTGTACGACCTCGTACGGGCTTTGGGATACAAGGCCGGGCTGATCTCGACGGTGGTCTACAAGATCGACGGCCGCGAGGTCGAAGCGACCCACACCACGCCCGATCCTGTCCGCCTGAACGTCCTAATGCGTGAGATGGCCGACGCCGGGTGCGAATTCTGCTTCATGGAGTGTTCGTCGCACGCCATCGTGCAGGAGCGCACGCGGGGGCTCGACTTCGCGGGCGGCATCTTCTCGAACATCACCCACGACCACCTCGACTACCACAAGACCTTCGCCGAATACATCCGGGCCAAGAAACTCTTCTTTTCGACGGACTGCCCAAAGGGGCGCTTTCGCGCTGACCAACGCCGACGACAAAAACGGCCGCGTGATGGTGCAGAACACCGCCGCGGCCATACACACCTACTCGCTACGCTCGATGGCCGACTTCCGCTGCAAGATCGTCGAGATGCACCCGGACGGCATGCTGCTGCGCATCGACGGACAGGAGGTATGGGTCGGGCGTTGGTGGGCCGCTTCAACGCCTACAACCTGCTGGCGGTCTACGGTACCGCGGTGCTGTTGGGATTGGACCGGGGCGAGGTGCTGCGCGTGCTGAGCATGCTGCACGCCGTGAGCGGCCGTTTCGAGAAGGTCCGCGCGGCGAACGGCACGACGGCCATCGTCGATTACGCCCACACGCCCGACGCACTCGAAAACGTGATCCGCACCATCGAGGAGATCCGCACCCCGGCCAGAAACTGATCGTCGTCTGCGGCTGCGGCGGCGACCGCGACCGCACCAAGCGGCCCGAGATGGCCGCAATAGCCGTGAAATATGCCACGACCGCGGTTTTCACCTCGGACAATCCGCGCCACGAGTCGCCCGAAGCGATTCTCGACCAGATGGCGGCGGGACTCGAACCCGGCGCGCGCTTCCTGCGCATCGCCGACCGCGCCGAAGCCATCCGCACGGCGGTGATGCTCTCGCAGCCGGGCGACATCCTGCTCGTGGCGGGCAAGGGCCACGAAACCTATCAGATCGTCGGCGACGTGAAACACCCCTTCGACGACCGGGAGGAGGTCCGCAAAGCCTTCGATGCATTGATCAAATGAAAAAAGCTATTATAAGACATGCTCTACCATCTTTTCAGGTATCTGGACGAGGTCTATGACCTTCCCGGCTCGGGAATGTTCCAGTACATCTCCTTCCGGGCCGCGGCGGCCATCATTCTGTCGCTGCTGATCGTCATCATCTTCGGACGTGCGATCATCGACTTCCTGCGCCGCAAGCAGATCGGCGAGGAGATCCGCGACCTCGGGCTGCAGGGCCAGCTGCAGAAGAAGGGCACCCCCACGATGGGCGGCGTGATCATTCTCGTCGCCATCCTGGTCCCGATGCTGCTCGTCGGCAAGCTGGACAACGTCTACATCCAGCTGATGCTCGTCTCGACCGTCTGGCTGGGGCTGATCGGCGGACTGGACGACTACATCAAGGTTTTCCGCCACAGGAAGGAGGGGCTCAAGGGCCGCTTCAAGATCGTGGGACAGGTCGGGCTGGGCATCATCGTCGGCACGACGATGTGCCTGTCGCCCGACATCGTCGTCCGCGAGAAGGTCACCCAGCCCGTGCAGACGGTCTACATGAACGAGGACGGCTCCGTGCTCGAAACCGTTCAGCGCAACGTGGTTATCAGTTCCGAGAGCCTCAAGACCACGCAGACGACCATTCCCTTCGTCAAGAACAACGAGTTCGACTACGGCTGGCTGACGGGCGGGAACACCGTTGCCACATGGATTCTCTACGTGCTGGTGGCGATCTTCGTGGTGACGGCCGTGTCGAACGGCGCCAACCTCACCGACGGACTCGACGGACTGGCGACGGGCGTTTCGGTTCCGATCGTCGCGGTGCTGGGCGTGCTGGCCTACCTTTCGGGACACATCGTCTACGCCGACTACCTCAACATCATGTACATCCCCGACAGCGGCGAGCTGGTGGTCTTCGCCGCGGCGCTGGTGGGTGCGCTGGTGGGATTCCTGTGGTACAACTCCTTCCCGGCGCAGATATTCATGGGCGACACCGGGTCGCTGGCTATCGGCGGCGTGATCGCCGTTTTCGCGCTCTGCATCCGCAAGGAGTTGCTGCTGCCGCTGCTGTGCGGCGTCTTCCTGGTGGAGAGCTTTTCGGTGATGATGCAGGTCGGCTGGTTCAAGTACACCAAACGCCGCTACGGCGAGGGGCGGCGCATCCTGCTGATGTCGCCGGTCCACCACCACTATCAGAAAAAGGGGATTTTCGAAACCAAGATCGTCCTCCGCTTCTGGATCATCTCGCTGCTGCTGGCGGCCATTACGCTGGTAACGCTGAAAATAAGATAATATGAAACAGATCGTCGTTCTGGGCGGTGGGATCAGCGGCTACGGTTCCGCGATCCTCGCCAAAAAGAAGGGGTTCGGGGTCTTCCTCTCCGATGCGGGGCGCATTGCCGACCGTTACAAGGCCAAATTGGACGAGTGGGAAGTCCCCTACGAGGAGGGAGGCCACACCGAGGAGCGCATTCTCGCGGCCTCGGAGGTCGTCAAGTCCCCCGGCATTCCCGACACGGCGCCGATCGTGTGCAAAATCCGCGCGGCGGGCATTCCGGTGATCTCCGAAATGGAGTTCGCGGGCCGCTACACGGGCAAGGCCAAGTGCATCTGCATCACCGGCTCGAACGGCAAAACCACCACCACGTCGCTCATATACAAGATCATGCGCGACGCGGGCATGAACGTCGCTCGGTGGCAATATCGGCGAGAGTTCGCCTGGTCGGTCGCTACGGGCGACTACGATTGGTATGTGCTGGAGTTGAGTTCGTTCCAGCTGGACGGCATGTACCGCTTCCGGGCGCATGTCGGGGTGCTGATGAACATTACGCCCGATCATCTCGACCGCTACGACCACTGTTTTCAGAATTACGCCGATTCGAAAATGCGGATTACGCAGAACATGACTTCGCGCGACTGGTTCGTCTATTCGGGCGATGACGAGGTGATCTGGAACGAGCTTCCGAAGTATGATTTGAGGATGCGCCAGCTGCCCTTCGCGGCCAAGAATGCCGTGGCGAGCGGTGCGGGCGACGCGTTCCTGTGCGACGGGAAATTCACGGCGACGGCCGGCAAGGCGTCGGTGGAGATCGACACCGCGAAGTTGCAGATCAAGGGGCTGCACAACGCCTACAACGCTATGGCTGCGGCTTTGGCGACCCTCGCGGCGGGCGTCGCCCCGGCGAAGATCCGCAAGTCGCTCTACGCCTTCGCGCCCGTCGAGCACCGGCTCGAACCTGTGGCGGAAAAGGACGGCGTGCTGTGGATCAACGACTCGAAGGCCACGAATGTCGATTCGGTCTATTATGCGCTGGAGAGCATGACGCGTCCTGTGGTGTGGATCGCCGGCGGGACGGACAAAGGCAACGATTACGAACCGCTGAAGGCCTTTGCCCGGGCGAAGGTGCACACGCTGGTGTGCATGGGTCTCGACAATGCCAAACTGGTCCGGGAGTTCACGGGCGTGATTCCGGAGGTGGTCTCGACCGATTCGCTCGAAGCGGCCATGACGGCGGCGAAGACCGCGGCGCGTCCCGGCGACGCGGTGCTGCTGTCGCCTGCCTGTGCGAGTTTCGACCTTTTCCGGAATTACGAGAACCGAGGCGAACTGTTCAAGAACTGGGTCGGAGAAAAAGCATAGACGATGGTGCGCGACGAGAGCAGATACGACGACCGGGCGACGGCGGAGGCGGCGCGCGACGCTGCGCCGCGTGGCAGCAGGCGGACTTCGGGGAGCGGTGACGCGGCCTCCGGCGAGGGGTGTGCCTGCGGGACGGGGGCGGCCGGGAAATCAGGGTTCCGTCTCTTTACGGGCGACCGCGTGCTGTGGATCATCGTCGCCGCGCTGGCGGTGATCTCGGTGCTTGTGGTCTACTCCTCGACGGCCAAGATGGCCTACGACGCCCATACGGCCCGCACGACGGCGCATTTCCTGCGCCAGCAGCTGTTGCTGCTGGTCGTCAGCCTGCTGATCATGGTCGCCGTGCAGAAGATCAACTGCCGCATTTACAATCTTCTGGCCCGGCCGGCCTATTTTCTTTCGGTGGCGCTGACCGTCGCCGTCTATTTCATCGGAGCGACGACCAACGGCGCGGCCCGCTGGATTCCGCTCGGCCCCTTCCAGTTCCAGCCTTCCGAGGCGCTGAAGGTCGCCACGGTGCTGTTTCTCGCCCAGCAGCTCGCCGGGCGGCAGTCGAAGATCGACAAGATACGCATCGTGCCGACGTGGAAGTTCTGGACCTGGCGTTCGTCGCCCGAGCAGCGGAAAATCTGGCGCGAGGGTACGCGCCCCATTCTGCTGCCGGTCGTCGTCTCGGCAATGGTGATCTTCCCGGCGCACACTTCGTCGGCCGTGCTGGTGTGTCTGGCTTCGTGGGTGATGATGCTGATCGGCCGCGTGCGCTTCGGCGGAGCTGATGAAGCTCGTGGGATGGGGCGCCGCCGCCATCGTCGTCGTCATGACGCTCAACCTCGGGCGCAGCGAGACCGCCGAAGGGCGCGTCTCGACGTGGATTCACCTCTGGACCGAGTCGCAGACCGAGAAGCCCATCGAACACCTCTCCGACACCGAACGTTCGATGATCGCCATTTACAACGGCGGCATTCTGGGCGAAGGCGCCGGGCAGAGCGCGATGCGCGTGGAGATGATCCACCCCGAGAGCGACTATGCCTACGCCTTCTTTCGTCGAGGAGTACGGATTTATCCTGGCCGTGCTGCTGCTGATGCTTTATCTGTGGGTCTTTTTCCGGGGGATCGAGATATTCCGGCGGTGCGGAACCGCCTTTCCGGGACTGCTGGTGCTGGGGCTTGCGCTGTTGATAACCTGCCAGGCGCTGCTGCATATCATGGTGACGGTGAATCTGATTCCCGAGACGGGGCAGACCCTGCCGCTGATCTCCCGCGGCGGTTCGTCGATGCTCTTCACGATGATCGCCTTCGGGATGATCCTGAGCGTCAGCCGCCAGAACGACGAACAGTCGCACGACCGGCCGAAAAGCGAAACGTTGTACGAAAAGTAAGAGGACCCGATGAAACAGCTGCTCTGCCTGCTTTTTGCCGCGGTGGCCGTAACGGCCTGCGCTCCCGCCGTTCCCGCCGGCGAATTCCGGATTGTCGGAAAAATCGAAAACGTGCCCGACAGCGCGGTAGTACGTCTTTATGAGCCGCAGGGGCAAATGTTACGGGGAATGGCCGTGGATACGCTCGTTGACGGCCGTTTTTCCTTCCGGGATACGATTTCTTCCCCGAAGGCCCTTCAGGTCTGCCTGCATATAGGGGATTACCAGGGAGGGGTGCTCGATATTTGGGCCGTTCCCGGAAAATGTACGGAAATTCGCGGTGAGGGTGAGCAGGCGTGGCTTTGGGAAGTCGTGTCGGACATTCCGGAGCAGAGGGACGAGGATATTTACCGCGCCCTGGTCGAACCCGAGATTCGTGAATTGAACAGGTTTCAGGGGATACTCCAGCCGCAGGAACTTACCCGCTATATGGAATTGTGCGGACAAATATCGGAGAAGACCGTGCGTCATATGCAGACGGCCCCCGTTACGGAAGTCTGGATGAATAGGTTTGCCGAGTGTGCCCGGTTCTTGCTGTACGGAATCGGTACGGCTCACAAAGCGGAAATGCTCGCGCTTTACGACCGGATGACGGAAGAACAGCGTCAGTCTCCGACGGGCCGGCGGATCGACGCCTGCCTCAATCCGGTGGCGACGGTCGGCGTCGGGGACCGGATGGCGGACGGCGATCTTTATGACATCGACGGTGACGTGCATCATTTGGCGGAATTTTTGGGGAAATACATCCTGCTTGAGTTCGGGAGCAAAGGCTGTGGGGCGTGTCTGGAGGCGATTCCCGAATTGAAAGAGATTGCGGAACGCTGCAAAGATCGGGTTGCAGTTGTGAATATCAGCCTCGATCCCGAGCCGGAGTGGAAGGAGTTTATTGCCGAAAAGCAGTTGGCCGGAAACCAATGGAACGAACTTGTAGACGGAGATACCGGACTTGGGAGTCGTTATGGGGTAAAGGGGATTCCGCATTTCGTGCTGATCGCGCCCGACGGTCGGATTCAGGATGTATGGCAGGGTTACGGCAAGGGAAGCCTGCAGGAAAAAATAGCGGAAAACATCAAGTGATATGGAAGACATTCGATTGGATAAATACCTTTGGGCGGTGCGGGTGTTCAAGACCCGCAGCGATGCCGCTGATGCCGTGCGTACGAACAAGGTGACGGTGAACGGCGCTTATGCCAAGCCTTCGCGCGAGGTGAAAATCGGCGATGTGATCGCCGTGCGCAAAATGCAGGTGACCTATTCCTACAAGGTGCTCGACCTGGTGTCGAGCCGTCAGCCGGCGAAAAACGTGCCTCTTTACTGTCTCAACGTTACTCCGCAGGAGGAGCTGGACAAACTCAACGTCCCGCGCGAGACGATCTTCGTCGTCCGCGACCGCGGCACGGGCCGTCCCACCAAGAAGGAGCGCCGCGAGCTGGACGGGCTGATGGAGGAGATTTACTACGAGGAGGAGGAATAAAAACAGAGACCCGGCAGGAGCGCAACCCTGTCTTTTTCCTGAAGAATTCGGAAGGGAAAAAGAAGGCATCCTGCCGGGTTCTTTTTTCAGCGGAATCCGGCAGGTCCGCGCAAAACGAAAGGGCGGTGCCGAATCCTGAAATCTGAGGCTTTTGGCGGGCCCTGTAATCACCAAGAAACAGCACACACCCTTCCGGGGGTGCTGTACCTGTGATTACATAAAATTCGCCAAAATTTCAGATTTCGATACAACGTACTATGTCAAGAACGCAATAAAGTCATAACTTTACCCAAAGGTAAAGAAAAAAAACGGAAATGCAAAAAAAGCGGCCCGAAAGCCGCGTTTCCTATTTCTTGTTGAAATTGGTCATGGTCAACTGTGTTCCCACGGTCGCGAACGACCGGATGGCATCGACGAAGACTTTGAGCCGCTCGGGCAGGGCCGTCCGCTCCTCGTCGGACCACTCCCCCAGCACGTATTCGACCTGATGGCCCCGGGGGAAATCGCCGCCCACGCCGAAGCGCATCCGGGTATACTCCTCCGTGCCGAGCAGTTCGGAGATGTTCTTCAGTCCGTTGTGGCCGCCGGCGCTCCCTTTCGGGCGCAGGCGCAACGTGCCGAACGGCAGCGCGATGTCGTCCGAAATGACCAGCAGGTTCTCCGGCGGAATCTTCCCGGCATCCATCCAGTAGCGGACGGCCTTGCCCGAGAGATTCATGTAGGTCGAGGGTTTCAGCAACACCAGCGTCCGGCCCTTGTGCCGGACTTCGGCGATGTCGCCGTAGCGGGCTGTCGTAAAAACAGCGTTGGACGCCTCTGCGAGGGCGTCCAACACTTTGAAACCGATGTTGTGGCGGGTTCCGGCGTACTCGGCGCCGATGTTCCCGAGCCCAACAATGAGGTATTTCATATTCCCGGCTTATTTCGCAGCCTCGGCAGCTCCGCGCGACGCACGGGTTACGCGAACGGCGCAGACGGCGGTCGTAGCGGGGGTGATGAACTTCAGGTTCTCGATATCGAGGTCGCCGACGAAGATGGTCTTGCCTACGCCCAGTTCCGTAACGTCCACGACGATTTCGTCGGGAAGGTTCTCGACCAGTGCGCTGACGACCAGCTTGCGGGCCGACAGGGTCAGTTTACCGCCGACCTTCACGCCCTCGGCGTTGCCGGTCAGGCGTACCGGAATGGCGATCGAAACGGGTTTGCCTTCGGCGATGCGGTAGAAATCCAGGTGGAGGATCTCCTCGCGTACGGGGTGGAACTGTGCCTCGCGCAGCACGGCCAGCTCTTTCTTGCCCTCGATGTCGAACTCCACGATATAGGAGTTGGGGGTGTAGATCAGGGGTTTGATCTCGCGGGGATCGACCGAGAAGGTCTCCGTCTCGCCGTTGCCGCACAGTACGCAGGGGACCATGCCCTCGCGGCGGACCGCCTTGGCGGCCTTCTTGCCGAAATCGGCGCGTTTTACGGCCTTGACTGAAATGGTTTTCATAATGAAAAGTTTGTTTTTTAATGTGTTACCTTCGGCGGTTCTCAATGCGGCCTCTGCGGACCGCATCCCATTTCCGCCTGCTTTGGGAGCGCAAAGTTAGTGTAAATAATCGGAAATGAAAAATCAGCGGCCGAAAAATCGTCCTTTGCCGGAAAAACGAGGGGCGGAACCGTTGTTCCGCCCCTTGGGGATATGCTTTTGCGGCAGGTTATTCGATCCCGCGGATGTGTTTCTCCCATTTCCAGGCGGCGCGGAGCGTCTCGTCGAGCGTGCGCTCGGCCGTCCAGCCCAGTTCGGTGTTCGCCAGGGTCGGGTCGGCCCAGATGGCGATGATGTCGCCCGCACGGCGCGGCGCGATCTTGTGGCAGAGCTTCACGCCGTTGACCTCCTCGAATTTGTGCACCAGTTCCAGTACCGAGACGCCGCGGCCCGTGCCGACATTGAAAATCTCGTAGGCCTGCTTGTTCTTGTCGCCGGCCATGCGGTTGATTGCGGCCACGTGGGCTTTCGCGAGGTCCACGACGTCGATGTAGTCGCGGATGCACGACCCGTCGGGCGTCGGGTAGTCGTCGCCGAAGACCGAGAGGCACTCGCGCAGTCCGGCGGCGGTCTGTGTGATGAAGGGCACGAGGTTCTGCGGCACGCCGCGCGGCAGTTCGCCGATCAGCGCCGAGGGGTGAGCCCCGATGGGGTTGAAGTAGCGCAGCGCGATGCCTTTCATGCCGGGGTAGGCGGCGAGCGAGTCGCGCAGGATGTCCTCGCACATCTGCTTGGTGTTGCCGTAGGGCGAGGTGGCCGGCTTGCGGGGCGTCTGTTCCGTCACGGGCTGCTTCTCCGGTTCGCCGTAAACGGTGCACGACGACGAGAAGACGATGTTCCGGCGGCCGAATTCACGCATCAGGCCGATGACGTTCATGAACGAGGTGAGGTTGTTGCCGTAGTATTCGAGCGGCTTCTGAACCGACTCGCCCACGGCCTTCGACGCCGCGAAGTGGATCACCGAGTCGAACTCGTACTGTTCGAAGACCTTGCGGAAAGCAGCCCGGTCGCAGCAGTCGACCTCGACGAAGGGAATGTCCACGCCCGTGATCTTGCGCACGCCTTCGACGGCGTTGAGGTCGCTGTTCGAAAGGTTGTCGACGATCACCACGTCGTAGCCGGCGTTGATGAGTTCCACGGAGGTGTGCGAGCCGATGTAGCCTGCACCGCCGCTGACCAATACACACGATTTTTTCATAGGTAGCTGGTTGTTATTTGAGCAACAAAGGTATTAAAAAATTATGCGGCGGCAAAAAAACGCCGCTGAAAAAACCATGCGGAAGCGTTGGAAACAGGTCGAATAACAAATTGTAACCCGGCGCGAGAAAAAAGCGTTCGGAAAGTGTCGGTTTTCGGAAATTTATCGTACATTTGTAACAGATCGACACTTTGCGCTCGGAATTTCATCAAAAAATTAACGGATATGTACGGGAAAATCAAGGAGTACCTGCAGCATGAACTCGCCGAAATCGAGGCCGCAGGGCTTTACAAACGGGAAAGGATCATCGCTTCGCCCCAACGGGCCGAAATCGAGGTTGCAGGTCGGAAGGTACTTAACTTCTGTGCCAACAATTACCTCGGACTATCGGACAACCCGCGGCTGATCGAAGCCGCCAAACGCGCCATGGACAACCGCGGTTACGGTATGTCGTCCGTGCGTTTCATCTGCGGCTGCCAGGACATCCACAAGGAGTTGGAAAAGGTAATAGCCGACTATTTCGGCACGGAGGACACGATTCTCTACGCCGCCTGCTTCGACGCCAACGGCGGCGTGTTCGAACCGCTCTTTACGGAGGAGGACGCCATCATCTCCGACTCGCTGAACCACGCTTCGATCATCGACGGCGTGCGTCTGTGCAAGGCCGTGCGTTACCGTTACGCCAATGCCGACATGGGCGAACTGGAAGAGTGCCTGAAGAAGGCGCAGGCCCAGCGGTTCCGCATCGTCGTTACCGACGGCGTATTCTCGATGGACGGCAACGCCGCACCGCTCGACAAGATCTGCGCCCTGGCGGAAAAGTACGATGCGCTGGTGATGGTCGACGAGTGCCATTCGGCGGGTGTGCTGGGCAAAACGGGCCGCGGCATCACCGAACTCTACGATCTGCGCGGGCAGGTGGATATCCTCACGGGTACGCTCGGCAAGGCCTTCGGAGGCGCCGTGGGCGGATTCACCACCGGCCGCAGGGAGATCATCGACATGCTGCGCCAGCGTTCGCGTCCTTACCTCTTCTCCAACTCGCTGCCCCCTGCCGTGGTCGGTGCCGGGATCGAGACCTTTAAGATGCTCACGGAGAGCCACGAACTGCACGACCGGCTGGTGGCCAACGTCGAACATTTCCGTGCCGGAATGATGGCGGCGGGTTTCGACATCAAACCCACCCAGTCGGCCATCTGCGCCGTGATGCTCTACGACGCCAAGCTGTCGCAGGAATTTGCCGCGAAATTGCAGGACGAGGGCGTTTTCGTCACGGGATTCTACTACCCCGTGGTCCCCAAGGGCCAGGCGCGTATCCGTGTGCAGGTCTCCGCGGGCCACACCACCGGGCAGCTCGACCGCTGTGTCGCCGCCTTCACGAAGGTCGGCAAAGAACTGAATGTCATCAAATAACTTACTGCCATGGCTAAAAACGCATTGGACGCGATCGACCGCAAGATTCTCAAATACCTCATCAAGAACGCACGTATGCCTTTTCTGGAGATCGCCCGCGAATGCGGCATCTCCGGCGCCGCCATCCACCAGCGCATCCGTAAACTCGACGAGTCGGGCGTGATTCTCGGGAGCCGTCTGATCGTCGACCCCAAGATGATGGGCTTCGACGTCTGCGCCCACATCAGCATCACACTCAAGGACCCGCAGCTGCTGACCAAGACGGTCGAGGAACTGAAGAAGGTCCCCGAAATCGTGGAGTGCCACTTCATCACGGGTAAAGGCAACATCCTCGTGAAACTCTACTGCGTGGACAACGAACATCTCATGCGCACGATCTTCAACAGCATCCTGCGCATCCAGGGACTCGCCACGACCGAGACCTACATTTCATTGCAGGAGGTGTTCCAGCGCGAGGTGAATATCGACTTTATAGACGAATGATCCTTCCGGATCTTCGAATGGAAAAAGGAGCGGATTTACCCGCTCCTTTTTTATATACCGTCGGGCCTTTTGTCGCGGTCGTGCAAACGGAGGACTCTCTGACGTGCATCTGCAACGTATCGATGAGCCGTATTCCGGTATCTGTAATGCTTTATTTGTAATAGGGTAGATTTTCCTGCATTACTATGTCGATGGGCATCGTATAATGATTGCCCTTGCCTTCCTGTTTGTAAATCAGATGCTGCATCATCTCTTTGATGGCGTTGAACCCTTGTAATTCAGGCCTCTGGCAGAGAAGTGCCGTTATCGATCCGTTTTTGATACATCTTATGTTGTTGGACGTCAGGTCGAAGGAGATGATGATAATATCGTCGATTCCCTTTTTTCGGAGAATGTCTGCGATGATGTATCCCCGGGAGTTCATCACGGCGATGCCCCGGATGTCCCTGTTAGCCCGGATGAATTCCACGATGCTCTTTTCGTTCTCTTCCGGATTGAGCACCGAAAACGATGCTTCCCGGATCCGATCGGTAAGACCCGACCGGGCCATGTAGTCCTTGAATCCGCGGCGTCTTTCGAGCGATGTGCTCGCCCGTTCGTTGCCGGTGCGCTGTGCCCCGAGAATGGCGACGGAACCCTCTTTGGCCGACATCGAGTGCAGGAGTTTTCCCAGGAGGAAGCCGCAGGTGTAGTGGTCGGTCGTGAAAGTTGCGATAGGACGGGTGTCCGGAATTACGGAATCGACGAAGATATAGGGAATGTTCGCTGCATCAAGCCTGTTGCACAGTTCCTGGGTTTCCTGGACGAAGGTCGGGCCGATGATAACGGCGTCGGGTTCTTGGTCGGAGATGCTGTTGAATGCGGATTTGCAGGAATATATGTCGTACTGGTTGTAGTAGGCGTAGTTGCAGGAGATATTGATGTCCGAATACTCTTCGATGGCGTGCTCGATACCCGACTGGATGGAACTCCAGTACTCTCCGGGACTGGCGACGGGGGTGGTGACAGTGATCCTGAAAGTCTTTCGGCAGGAGATGGCCGAGATGTGGAGGTTGAACTTGTAGTTTACTTCGGCCAGTACCCGCTCCACGGATTCCCGGCTCGTCCGGGAGACGTTGCCCCGGTTGTGCAGGATTCGGTCGACGGTCCCGGCGGAGACGCCGGCCATCTTTGCAATATCTTTGATTTTTATCTTCTGCCGTACCATCTGTATCTGTCTTTCAGGATTCATCCGCTGCAAATTTATCACAAATTATTTTGCTTTTCAAAAAAAATGGTTACATTTGCAATGTGTGTACGAACACAGTCGGCTGAAAAGCTGTGAAGAAGCAGGGGATTGGAGGGTTTATGATTTTGAATATCTGTAATATAATTGTTTTTTCTTCTGTTGATTTCGACAGGAGTTTGATATGGCACCTGTGTTCGATTTTCTTTATCGCTTCGCCAGGGTGTTTCATTCGGATTTCCGGAACCGCAATTTCCCCCCCCCTCCGTTAACGCGGCTTTCCGATACGCCTTACATTCGATCTGAATATTCATTCCGACCAGTATTTTGTGAAGACATCTTCCTGTTCTCTGGGGAGGATGGAAAAAATCGGTTATACACGCATGGTAATTTCTGTGTAACCGAATCTTCCGAATCGCTCCGGGAAAAGGATCGCTTGTCTCAGGGTTGCGTTTCTTTTGTTTTCCGAAGTATGATTTTGCCCGTAGCCGGATCCGGCGTACGGAGATCCTTTGTTGCCGCAGTGCGCTCATTTTGGCGTTTATTTCGTGTACGAACACATTTTGTTCTGATTTCAGGCCCTCCGATAAGGCGGTTTTCCGGCCAGTTTTCCATCTTCTGAAAAACCAAAACCCAACCTATGATAAAACTTTACCTACTACTGACCGTCAACCTATTTACGATTTGTTTCTGTGCGACTGCTTCCGCGCAGAAGGTTCCTGCCGAAACCTACATAGACTTTAACAAGAACGGCAGGATGGATGTCTACGAAGATCCCTCGGCAGACGTGGAAGATCGCATCGAGAATCTGCTTGCACAGATGACGCTCGATGAAAAGACCTGCCAGATGGTAACCCTCTATGGTTATTTGCGCGTGCTTCAGGATGATCTGCCTACGCCCGAATGGAAAACCAAGCTCTGGAAAGACGGAATAGGTGCGATCGACGAACACCTCAACGGATTTCGCGGATGGGGCGTTCCCGTCTACGAAAGCCCCTATTTATGGCCGGCATCCAAGCATGCCTGGGCACTCAACGAGGTGCAGCGCTTTTTTGTCGAAGAGACCCGGCTGGGCATTCCGGCGGATCTTACCAACGAAGGCATTCGCGGTGTCGAGGCTTATCGGGCGACCAATTTCCCGACCCAGCTCGGGCTGGGGCATACCTGGAACCGTGAGCTGATCCGCCGCGTGGGGTATATTACGGGACGCGAGGGACGCCTGCTCGGTTACACCAATATCTATGCGCCCATTCTCGATGTGGGGCGGGACCAGCGCTGGGGCCGTTATGAGGAGGTCTACGGCGAGGATCCGTATCTGGTGGCCGAACTCGGCGTGCAAATGGTGCTCGGGCTTCAGCAGGATTACCAGGTTGCCGCTACTTCGAAGCATTACATCGCCTATTCCAACAACAAGGGCGCCCGGGAGGGCATGTCGCGCGTCGATCCCCAGATGCCGCCGCACGAGGTGGAGAATATCCACGTCTATCCGTGGCGCGAGGTTATTGCCCGGGGCGGTCTGCTCGGAGTGATGAGTGCCTACAACGATTACGACGGCTATCCGATCCAGAGCAGCGGCTACTGGCTCGGCGAACGGCTCCGCAAGGATTTCGGATTCAGGGGTTATGTGGTTTCCGACAGCGATGCGGTCGAATATCTCCATACCAAACACCGTGTTTCGCCGGATATGAAAGAGTCCGTTTATCAAAGCGTTATGGCAGGCCTGAATGTGCGCTGCACGTTCCGCTCCCCGGACAGTTATGTGCTGCCGCTGCGGGAACTGGTTCGTGAGGGACGCATTCCGATGCGTGTCATCGACGAACGGGTGCGGGACATTCTCCGGGTCAAATTCCTCGTGGGGCTTTTTGATAACCCTTATCAGACGGATTACGAGGCTGCGGACCGGGAAGTGGACGGGCCGGAGAACAACGCTGTTGCGCTTCGTGCTTCCCGTGAGTCCCTCGTGCTGCTCAAAAATGCGGGCAACACCCTTCCGCTCGACGCTTCGCGGTTGAGACAGGTGGCCGTAATCGGTCCGAACGCCGACGAAACTGCATTCGTGCATACCCATTACGGACCGCTCGCTACGGAGGCCGTATCGGTTTACGAGGGGTTGTCGAAGGCCCTCGGAAACAAGGTTCGCGTCGTTTATGAGAAAGGCTGCGAACTGGTCGATGCCGATTGGCCGCTTTCGGAGATTCTGCCCACGGAACCGGCGGAAGAGGAACTTGCGATGATCCGCAGGGCGGTCGAAGCGGCACGGGCGAGTGATGTGGCGGTTGTGGTGGTGGGCGGCGGCCCGCGGACCTGCGGGGAGAACAAAAGCCGCACGAGCCTCGACCTGCCGGGGCGCCAGGAACTTTTGCTGCGGGAGGTGCATAAGGTCGGCAAGCCGATGATCGTCGTGCTGATCAACGGACGTCCGCTCTCGATCAACTGGGCGGCGGCTCATGCCGACGCGATTCTCGAAGCGTGGTATCCCGGGTCGCACGGTGGTACTGCGATCGCCGAGGCGCTGCTCGGGGAGTATAATCCGGGCGGCAAGCTTACGGTGACCTTTCCCAAGACCGTGGGGCAGATACCTTTCAATTTCCCTGCGAAGCCCAATTCCCAGGTCGACGGGCCTCGGAAACCAGGCTTGGACGGCAATCAGTCGCGCATCAACGGGGCGCTCTACGATTTCGGTTTCGGGTTGAGTTATACGACTTTCGCCTATTCGAATCTCGAACTTTCGGACCGGGAAATCCGGCCCGACGAGTCGTTCGAGGTGGCGTTCGACATTACCAATACAGGCTCCCGGCGGGGCGACGAGGTGGTGCAGCTCTACGTGCGCGACTGTATCAGTTCGATCACGACCTATGAAAAAACGCTCAAGGGCTTCGAGCGCATCGGCTTGGAGCCGGGCGAGAAGAAACGGGTGAGGATGACCCTCACGCCGAAGGACCTTTCGCTGCTCGATGCCGCGATGCAAAGGGTCGTGGAGCCGGGTGAATTCGACATTCTGGTCGGCGCCTCTTCGACGGACATCCGCCTTGCCGGCCGTATCCGGGTCGTGGACGGCGCAGGCGCAGCGGCGGAGCCACCCGCAGCGGCGGAAATCCGTTTCCCGGCGACTGTCGCCCGGGGCGGGGAGGTAACCCTTCCGGTGCGGGACGACCTGGACATCGGCGGACTGACCATCCGCTGGAGCCGGGGAACCGACTGCGCGTTCGAAATACTTATTTCCGACGGCGGAGGGCAGTTCCTGCCCGTTTTCTCGGGGAAAGCCGCGGGACGGGGCGTGCAAGAGTGTGTGTTCGAACCGACCAAGGCGAGCGAAGTCCGGATCAGCGTTGTCCGGGGTAAGGGTGTCGTTGCCGGTGTCGAAAACGAAGCGATCCGAAAATAACCTTAAAGCTTATCATATGAAAAAAACTGCTACCATTCTATGTGCGCTGGCGTTTCTGGGACTCGGTGTCTCGTCGTGTTCCGATCTGGGAGATCTCGAAAATGATCTTTCGGACCTCGACGGACGAATCGAAGCCCTCGAAGCCCGGATGAAGAGCTTGAACGAGAGCGTCGAGGCTATCGGCGCGCTTACCCGCGCTACTACGGTCAACAGCGTGACGTTCGAGGACAATGTCTATACCGTCGTTCTCTCGGACGGGACCGAACTGACGCTCACGGTCGGGGAGGCCGGTGTGGGGAACGTCCCGCTGATTACCGTCGACGACGACGGGTTCTGGATGGTCGACTACCGTGACGGCAAGGGTGCGGTCTACCTGACCGATAACGGCCGCAAATTCTGTTCGACCGGGAAGGATGCCGTAACCCCCGTGTTCAGCGTGGACCCGGAGGGCTATTGGATGATAGATTACGGCGACGGCCCGGTACATGTCCTGGATTCCAAGGGCGGCAAGGTTCTGGCGACCTCCTCCGAGGAGACCCTCGACCCGCTTTTCGAGGAGGTCGTTTATGATAAGGCGGCTGGGACGCTGACGGTGACTCTCCGGGCCGACGGCCGCAAAATCTCGCTGCCCGTCGTTCCCGATTTCCTGCTGGCGCTCTCGAACGCCGACGGACTTCAGCTTTTCGATTACGGGCAGACGAAAGTCTTTCCGGTGCGGAGCAAAGGCGTGGGCGACGCTATAGTGCAAACGCCTCTCGGATGGTCGGCCGTGCTCGAAGAGGGTTCCTTCTCCGTCACGGCTCCGATTCAGACCCGCTCGACCCCGGTTGCCGATTCTGATACCGATGTGGTGATCGTGGCGCAGTCGGCCTCGGGCAGATACATCAGCGTTTCGAAGGTTCGCGTGTCGCTTTCCGATGCCGAAATCGATCTCGATCCCCGGGCTACGGTGACGCCCGACGGGGTTCCGACCGCCACAACCCTCGGGTTTCTCGTGACGCTCGAAGAGGCGACTTCGTATAAGTACATTCTCCGGAAGAACCGCGAAGCCGTTCCCGCTTACGATGAAGTGAAGGAGAGCGGTATCGAGTCTTCCGAATCCCGCTTGCTTTTGGAGGAACTCGATCCGAGGACCGGCTATACGCTCTATCTCATCGCCTGCAACGGGGATATTCATGCTCCGGAACTGGTGACTGCCTCCGCAACCACGGCGAATCCGGATTATGCCAGCTATTACGCGGCTTACGAGAGCGGTGCGGAACTGGAGATCGGCGGACTGGTCGTCAGCAAGGCCGTTTTCGGGAAAGCCACGCTGCTGACCGAGGAGACGAAGACCATTACGGCGGACGGCGTTTACTTCGTACCCGACGGCGTGACGGCGACGTATGCTTCGGGGACGCGGAATACGCTGATCGTCATCGGAGACAATCCATCGGGACGGGGCGAATTCACGATCACGACTACCCGGATAACCTTCAATCCCACCAACCGGGGGCATTTCGTCCTGTTCAACTTGCATTTTGGGCTCTCCACCGCGAACGGCGAAGGACAGATCCTGTTTTATCCGAACAGTACGGCCGGCGGCATGATGCAGACCGTGGCGATGGAGGACTGCGACCTGGATCTGACGGGTTTCCAGGGGTTCTCGTTTACAGCGTCCAGGACGGCCGATACGCCGATCGGCATTGAAAACGTATCGTTCGTCGATTGCGACATAAACGTCGGCCCTTCGATCCGGTTCGGTTACTTCTTCCAGTACCGCGAGCATGGCTCGATCGGCAACGCCGTCTTCCGGAACAACGTCATCTGGAGCGGCAATGCCGCCAATGCAACGCGTATTTTCAACCTTTCGATGGGGCAGAGCGAGGCTCAATATGCCGTCGCCGCGCCGGTTGGAAGCCTCGAATTCGAACGCAATACGTGGATCAACTGCAAGCCGTCGGTCATCAACATCGTGAAGAACGTCGGCCGTCTGGTCATCCGGAACAATCTTTTCTACGGTACGATCACGCAGCACACGCCTTTCATCACCTACGAGGCGGGATGCGTGCCGTCATCCGGTGAAATCGCCGACAATCTGGGTTACAATACGAACGGGACGGGTACTCCCTATTGGAAGGCCGTCAACAACAGTTTTCTGTTTCCGGGTTCCAGAGAATTCTCCATGACCAAGGAGAATCCTTTCGGCGGAGGTCGGTTCGATACGGCGACGGGTGTTTTCGTTCCGGGTGCGGCCTACGCCTCTTACGGCGCCCGGCGGTAAAATGTATGAATCAGAAATTATGCAAAGATGAAACGAATCTTTTCAACGATCCTGTTCGCCGCGGCTCTGGCGGGGCTGGTGGCGTGTGCGGACATCGACGGACTCCGGTCCGATGTCGACGACCTCAAATCGAGGGTGACGGCACTCGAAAAGCAGGTGGATATTTTTAACGGGAATATCGAGACACTGCAACTTCTTGCAAGTTCTTCGACCATCAATACCGTGACCGAGACGGCCGACGGTTACGAACTGCTGATGAGCAACGGCCGGATCATTACGCTGAAAAACGGGGCCGACGGCGAGGGGGTCACACCGATCCTCTCCATCGATGCCGAGGGGTATTGGATGGTCGATTACCGGGACGGAGAGGGTTTCAGACCCATTTTCCGCGACGGTGAAAAGGTGAAGGCCGTCGGACTCGACGGCGTGACCCCCGTCTACGGCGTCGACGCCGAGGGGTATTGGACGATCGATTGCGGCGGCGGCCCGGTGAACGTGCTCGATGCGCAGAACAACAAGGTGAAGGCGACGGCGGAGTTCAGCGTGGGCAATCCGTTTTTCTCCTCTGCCTATTATGACGAAGCCGGGGAAACGTTCGTAGTGGAGCTTCGGGACGACGACAAAACCGTTCTGAACATTCCTGTCGTCGATAATTTTCTCTTTTCGATCTCCGACGCCTCCGGGGAACAGCTATTCAAAGCCGGCGAGACAAAGATCTATCCGATTGTGAAAAAAGGCGTCGGCGCGACGGTGGTCACCAGACCCGAAGGATGGACCGTGCGTCTCTCCTCCTCTGAAATCGCCATAACCGCACCTGCGCAGGACGGCAGGACGCGGGGCGCGGTCGCCGACACGCGCACGGACGTGGCCGTATTGGCGTATTGCACGTTCGACGACTATGCGACGATCACCAAAGTGAAGGTTTCGCTCGAAGGGGCTTCCGGCACTCACGATCCCCGGGCTTCGATCTACGAGGAAGGCGAGGTCACGACTTCCGAGATCGGCTACACCGTGACGCTGTCGGATGCGACCTCCTATAAATACGTGTTCCGCAAGACCTCGGAGGGCGCTCTCACGCTGGAGGAGGTCGCCGAACAGGGAACTCCTTCCGAGGAAACCGCCTTGCGCTTTCAGGGATTGGAGGCACGGACCGAATATACCCTCTATGTGTTGCCTTACCATGAGGAGACCGCCGGGACCGAATTGGCGACCTGTACTATCCGCACGGCAGAACCCGTCTATACGAGTTATTACGAGGCGTATAATGCCGGCGAAGTGCTGACGGTCGGCGGGCTGGCGATCAGCAAATCCCTTTTCGGGGAAGCCGTGCTGCTGACCGAGGAGACGAAAACCATCAAGACGGATGGCGTTTACTTCGTGCCCGACGGCGTGACGGCCGCGTATGGCAGCGGCGCCGGCAAGCGGGGGAACCTGATCGTTGTCGGGGATAACCCGTCGAAGCGGGGAGAGTTCGCTTTTGTCGGAACGGTGACCCGGATTGATTTCGATCCGGCCCGGGGCGGGAATTTCGTGCTCTGCAACCTGCATTTCAAACTGGCTACGGACAGCGGCCAGGGGCAGATTCTCTTCTTCCCGAACAACGAGAGCGGCGGCACGATGAATACGGTGGCGTTCGAGAATTGCCGGTTGGACCTGACCGGATTGCAGGGGCTTTCGTTTACCACCGATACCCGGTCGGAAAGTACGGGAATCCGTCTCGAGAACGTTTCGTTCGTCGACTGCGATATTTGTGTCGGCACCGACACGAGGTTCGGTTACTTCTTCCAGTACCGGAAACACAATTCGTTCGGGAGTTTCATTTTCCGGAACAATGTGGTCTGGAGCGGTTCCACGACGAATGCGGCGCGCCTGATCAACGGCGTGAACAGTGCATCCGCCGCTGACTTTGCCATCGGAAGTCCGGTTACGAACCTGGAGATCGAAAACAATACCTGGATCAACTGCAAGGGAACGCCGGTTTGCTATGTGAAGAGCGTGGGAAATTATGTGCTCCGGAACAACATTTTCCATGCGGCGATCACGAGCTATACGCCGGTTCTCCGTTATTCGGAGACGACCGAACTCAACGGTGCGCCCGTGACGGGGGCAGTCTGCGACAATCTCGGTTATGTCAACGGCTCGGCCGCCGTCTGCTGGAAGGCCGCCAATCCCAATACGCTCGATCTCGACGGTTACGTGCAGATTGTGAATTGTCCGGCCGATCCCTTCGACGGGGGCAGATTCGACACGGCAGAGGGCATTTTCGTTCCGAATGCGGACTATGCCTCTTATGGCGCTCAAAGGTAGTAAATGCAAAAAATCGAAATTATGAAAAGACTGATAAGCGTTTTTTCGCTATTGATGATATGCTGTCCGCTGCTTCTCCGGGCCCAGCATGTCGCCGTGACCGGAAAGGTCACGGATACTTCCGGGGCGCCCGTCGTCGGGGCGACGGTCTATCAGGACGGAAAGACCTCCAACGGTACTGCGACGGACGCCAAAGGCGTTTACCACATATCCGTTCCCGGGAACGCCACGCTGGTCTTCTCCTACCTCGGCTATCGGACCGAGTCGGTGAAGGTGGCGGGGAAGACGAAGGTGGATGTGGTGCTCGAGGAGGACAAACTGACACTCGATGCCGTTGAGGTCGTGAGCGTGGGCTACGGATCGGTGGCGCGGCGGGACCTTACCGGGTCGGTCAGCAAGGTCGAGATGGACGAGTTGTTGAAAACCACCAACTCGAACTTCGACCGGGCCATTGCGGGCAAAATCGCCGGCGTGGTGGTCACCAGCCCCGACGGACAGATCGGCGCCGAGGCGAACATCACCATTCGCGGTAACAACTCTCTGACGCAGAGCAACGCTCCGCTTTATGTCATCGACGGTTTCCCGACCGAGAGTTCGATGGCCGTGGCGCTGAATCCTGCCGACATCGAGTCCATCGACGTGCTGAAGGATGCTTCGGCGACGGCTATTTACGGCGCCCGCGGCGCCAACGGCGTCATCGTCATCACGACCAAGCAGGGCGTGGAGGGCCGGGCGAAGATCAATTTCTCCGCCAATTGGACCGCCAGCAAGATTCTCAACAAACCCGAGATGATGGATGCTTACGAATTCGCGGGTTACATGTTCGACTACCTCGATGTACTCGGCTCGACCTCGAATCCGTACAGCCGGAATCCCGACGATCCTTCGCATCCCTATACGGTGGAAGATTATGCTCGTGTGAAAGGGGTGGACTGGCAGGACAACGTCTACCGGACAGCGCTTATGCAGCAGTACAACGTTTCGATTTCGGGCGGCAGCAAGACCGCCGGAAACCGCTACAACGTCAGTCTCTCGGCGTTGGATCAGGACGGTATCATCGTCAACTCCAATTTCCAGCGTTACCAGGGCAAGGTCAATTTCTCGCAGAACATAGGCAAGAAGATTCGTCTCGACCTGAATGTCAATTATTCGAGGTCGGTGACCAACGGCATGAACCCGACCAGCCCCTCTTCGCAGCAGACCGCTTCGAGCTGGTTTATCTACTCGCTGTTGGGGTATCGCCCGATCAAGCCGCTCTATCTGATGAAGGACGGCGGTTCGATGCTCGACGAATATATGGATGAAAACCTGGACGACAGTTCGGACTACCGGTTCAATCCGGCGAAGACCGTCCGGAACGAGTATCGGAAGAATATGCTGGATTATCTGGCTGCCAACGGGGCTTTCAACTACGAAATCATCCGCGGACTCAAGCTCAAGATTTCCGGCGGATATACGATCAACAACCGTAAGCGCGAGGAGTTCAACGGTTCGCAGACCGCGACCGGATACTCCGGTTCCCGGGCGGGCAAAGGCATCAACGGAGGTGTCTATTACACCAATACGACTTCGTGGCTCAACGAAAACACGCTGACCTGGGACAAGCACGTCCGCAATGCCCACCACCTCCAGTTGCTCGGCGGTTTTACGCTTCAGGGGCAGAATCAGTCCTATCAGGGTGTCGCGTCGAACAATATGACGACCGAGTCGCTCGGTGTGAACGGGCTTCATACGGGCGATTACCAGACGGTGACACCCTACGAGTACGACTGGATTCTGATGTCCGCCCTGTTCCGCGTCAACTACAATTACAAGTACAAGTATTACCTCACAGCTTCGTTCCGCGCGGACGGCTCCTCCAAATTCCCGGTGAACAACCGCTGGGGGTATTTCCCGTCGGTGGGCCTCTCCTGGAATTTCAACCGTGAGAACTGGTTCAAGGGCGCTTCGTGGCTGAGTACCGGTAAACTCCGCGCTTCGTGGGGCATGACGGGCAACAACCGTACGACCACGCCCTATGATTTTTACAGCCAGATCACGACCCTGCCGGGAAGTACGTCGAGCATGGACTATGTCTTCGGCGGGCAGATCGTTCCGGGCTATTACCCGTCGAACATGAGCAACGACCAACTCAAGTGGGAGACGACCGAGCAATACAATGTCGGACTCGATTTCGGCGTATTCGACAACCGTTTGAAACTGACGGCCGACGTCTACCTGAAGAATACTCGCGACCTGCTTCTTTCGGCGACCATTCCGGCGACATCGGGGTATCAGACCGCGATGCTCAATGTCGGCTCTATGCGGAACAAGGGTCTGGAGCTGACGCTCGACGCCGTTCCTGTCAGGACCCGGAACTTCAGCTGGAGCGTGAACTTCAACATCGCCTTCAACCGCAATACCGTCACCGCGCTGAACGACAACCAGTATTCGCTATTTTCGAAGATCAACTGGAACATGGACTATAACAGCCAATATCCCTACATCACCCAAGTCGGGAAATCCACGGGCCTGATATACGGTTATCTCTACGAAGGAACTTATAAGGCGGAGGAATTCAATAATGGTACGAGCCTTAAGGCCGGGATTCCTTACCTGAAGAGTATCAGCCGGGAGAGCCTTCGTCCGGGTGACCCCAAATATTCCGACATCAACGGCGACGGCGTCATCGATGACAACGACCGCACGGTGATCGGACGGGGACAGCCCATTCATACGGGAGGTTTCTCCAACACGTTCGATTTCTACGGGTTCGATCTCAACATCTTCTTCCAGTGGAGCTACGGCAACGATGTGCTGAATGCCAACCGCTACGTTTTCGAGGCGGGCCGGAAGGGCGATCTCAACCAGTACAGGAGCTATCTGAACCATTACGATGCGGAGCGGAATCCGAACAGCGACATCCCGAGAATTTATGCCAAAGGCGTATACGAATACTCCGGGCGTGTCGTCGAGGACGGTTCCTACCTGCGGCTGAAAAACATTACGCTGGGTTACACGCTCCCGAAGAAGGTGTTGAGGAAGATGCATTTCGACACGATGCGCATTTACCTCTCTCTGGATAACGTCTGCACCTGGACGAACTATTCCGGCGTGGATCCCGAGGTCTCGACCCGGAATTCCGTTCTGACTCCGGGGTTCGACTGGTCGGCCTATCCGCGGGCATTCAGCGTTACGGGCGGAATTTCATTCACTTTTTAATCGGAAAGACCATGAAAAGAATCGGAAAAATAGCGGTACTGGCCGTGACGACGTTGACGGCGGCTTCGTGCAGCCTGCTCGACGTCGAGCCGACCGTCATCATGAAGGATACATATTACAATACGGAGCAGGAGGTCCTGCACGGGCTGGCCGGAGTCTACGGGGCGATGAACAACGAGGACTTCTACGGAAGCAACTATTCGATCATCTGCTCGCTGAACGACGATTTGTCTTATTGCCGGGCGTCGTCGGCGACCTATCAGATCGACTTCCTGGAGCATAGCGCCGGGTCGATCGAGGTTTATAACCTCTGGACCGCCATCTATAAAGGGGTCAAGAACGCCAACGCTTTTATGAACGCGATGCGGGATTCGGACCTGGATCCCGACGGGTTCTACTATCACGAAGGTCGTTTCATGCGCGCCTATTACCACTTTCTGCTTGCACAGTGCTGGGGTGACGTGCCCTTGCTGGACTTTGAGAACACGAGCGCCCAGAAACTGCATATCGCCAAGACGCCGCAGTACGACGTGCTCAAATGGGTGATCGACGAAATGGATGCGTGCCTGGATTATCTGCCCGAGACTCTGGACAATGCACCTTCCCGGGTAACGCGTACGACGGCGGAGGGCATTCTGGCCCGGGTTTGCCTTTTCACGGCCGGGGCTACGGTCGACCGGGGCGCGGACTCTGCGGACGACTACTACAAAAAAGCGATGGATTACAGTTGGGCGGTTATCGACAGCGGGCTTCACGACCTCAATCCGGACTATTCCGACGTCTTCATCAGGATGATTTCGGACAAATACGACACCCAGTACCGGGAGTCGATGTGGGAAGTCGAGTTCAAAGGCAACCGCGAAGATGCGAACAACTGGACGAACGGTCGGATCGGGGAGTTGAACGGTCTGCAAAGTTCTCCGAGCGGAAATTACGACCAGTGCAAGTGCAACTATTCCTATGCGCGCTACAACGGTTCGCTCTATCTGTGGGACCTCTATTGGCAGACGGACCGCACCGACGACGAGCAGGCTCAGAAGACGATTTCGGATGTGCGCCAGAACTGGAACATGCCGCCGTACAATTATGCCGGGTCGACAGTCGTCGGGCCTTACGATGATCCGGATGGCGGGAAAACCACCTGCACGGCCGGTATCGACAAAACGCCTTATGTTTACAGCGGCGTTGCGACTTCGGCCGATCCCACGGTCGGCGGAGGCATGCGCAACTGCGGCAAATTCCGGCGGGAAACCGTTTATGAGGGAGTTCGCTCCTCTCCGAGCCTTTACAATCAGATCAATTTCCCGATCCTGCGTTATTCGGACGTTTTGCTGATGTACGCCGAGGCTTATAACGAGTACAACAAAACCCCTTCCGAGGATGTTTACGGTTATGTGGTGAAGGTCCGCAACCGGGCGAAAATCAAGACGCGCCCCTATTCGGAATACACTTCCTATGCGGCGTTCCGGGAGTTCGTGCGCAACGAAAGAGCCCGAGAACTCTGTTTCGAGGCGATTCGGAAATACGACCTCATCCGTTGGGGCATTTTCGTCGGACAGTTGAAGAAATATGCCGAGTGGAGTCAGGACATTCGCTGGGCGGCGACGGGCAACACCGCAGCCCAGGCGGCCCGTCTGGCTACCGTGCGGGAACGGCACATCGTGCTGCCCGTGCCTTCGATCGAAATCGGCGTGAATCCCAGCCTGAAGCAGCATCCTCTTTGGTAAACAGCAAATGAACAAGATCATGAAAAAATGCATTGCATCGCCGTTCCTCCTGGTCGCGCTTGTTTCCGCGTCCTGCGAGAATCCGGACTATGTGCCGGCGGAATATAACGTCCGGCTGAACGAGGCGAACAGTTACCGGGTCGGGGAACCCGTCCGGTTCGATATCACGGGCAACGTGGACAACCTGCTTTTCTATTCCGGCGAAACGGGCCACGAATACAAATATTACAACCGCTATCTCGTTGCGCCCTCCGATATCCGGGCGGCGAAATTCGCCATGGACATCCAATGTCTGTACGGCTATGAGGGCGCTTTGGATATTTATCTCTCCGGCACGTTCGACGGCCTGGGTGGCGAAAATGCCGAAGCCGACCGTACCCGGATTCGCGAAATGGTGGAAGGCGGTATGGAGGGTTGGACGAAGTGCGATTATCAGGACGGGACCCAGCGGGTGTGGTATTCGCACGAATTCGACCTGAAGGAGTACGTCGACAAGTGTTCGATCGCCATTCACTGGCATCCGACGCGTACCGATCCGGGAACCGGAGCGGCCATTTCGCAGCGGACCTACTGGATTAATGCCAACCTCGTTACCGATTTCGGGCAGGGTATGAACACGATCAACATCCGGAACATCGACTGGATCCCGGTCATGATGAATTCCTATTATGACGCCGATCCCTATCTGATCAACAAGGGCAACGGCTATATCAACTTCAACCGCAGCGGTGCGGATCTCATCATGCAGGGGGTGAGCAACACAGCATTGGATTTCGACATCGACGGCTGGCTGTTCTCCAAACCGATGGCGCTGACGGCGGTTCAGAACGACCAGCCCCTGGTCATCAAGGACATGCAGAACTACATGACTTCCTATGAATATGTCTGGAGCGAGCCGGGGACTTATGTTGTGACTTTCGTGGGGATCAATACCAACTACGCGGGTGCCTCGAAGCTGGTCAAGGAGTTTAAAATCACGGTTTTCGAATGACGCCTATGACTGCGAAACGAATGGTTCTGCTGCTGGTTGCATGCGTTCCGATGCTGGCGGTTCTGCTGTCGGGATGCTCGGCCGCGAAGCCCGGCTGGAAACTGGCCTGGGAGGAGAATTTCAATACGGACCGGCTCGATGCCCGGGTGTGGAGTAAGATTACGCGGGCCAAAACCCCGGCTTTCAAGTATATGAGTGCCGATGAACGGTGTTACGACCTGCGTGACGGGCTTCTTGTTTTGCGGGGAATCGTCAACGACGACCGTGAGGCCGATACGGCAGCGTATCTTACGGGTGGAGTCCGTACGCGGGACAAGCATTGTTTCGAGCCGGGGCGGATCGAGGTGCGTGCCCGGCTGCACGGTGCCCGTGGGGCCTGGCCGGCGATCTGGACCGGGCCTTTCGACCGCACGCCATGGCCCCACGGAGGGGAGATTGACATTATGGAGCATCTCAACTACGACTCGGTCGTTTATCAGACGGCTCATTCCCACTATACGGTGGACCTGGGCTTCCGGAAAACACCGCCCCAGCATGCGACTGCCCGGATCGACCCCGACGGTTTCAACGTCTACGGGGTGGATATTTGGCCCGATTCGCTCGTTTTCCATGTGAACGGCGTTCGGAACTTCGTCTATCCGAAGATCGAGACGGAGCACGAAGGGCAGTTCCCGTTTTACCGGGGGCAGTATCTGATGATCGACATGCAGCTCGGGGGCAACTGGGTGGGACCGGTGAATCCCGACGACCTGCCGGTCGAGATGGAGATCGACTGGGTAAGGCATTATGTATGGAAACAAAAGGGTAAGTAATCATAAAAAAGAGTGTTATGTTTAAGAAGATAGGAATATTGGTCATGTCGCTCTGCCTGCTGGCGGCCTGTTCGGAAGCGGACGACATCAGAGACCGGATCGACCGGCAGAACGAGCGGCTCGCCGCACTGGAAAACCTGGTCGAGCAGGTCAACGGCAATGTGCTTGCGATTTCGGCGCTGTTCGACGAGTCGATCCTGATCGCGGATTTCCGGGAGAAGACGGATTCCGACGGTACGGTCATCGGTTATGTGCTGGAATTGAGCGACGGGCAGCAGATCGAAGTCACCTTCGGGGATGAACTCGATCCCCTCGTGCCGGTTATCGGCGTGGATGAGGAAGGGCGTTTCATCTATTCGATGGACGGGGGCAAGACGTTCCAACCGGTGGAGGGCGCCGGAAAGGCGACCTCCACGGACGGGATCACGCCGAAAATAGAACTCGATGCGGACGGATACTGGACGGTTTCCGTCGACGGAGGACAGACCTGGACGAGAATGCTGGATAACAACGGCCTTCCCGTCAACGCCTTTCAGGCCAACAGCACGTCCGGGAACTCCTTTTTTATGGACGTACGCTACGACAAAGAGACCGGGGTGATGCATTTCCTGCTCAAGACCGGGGAGGAGTTGGAGGTGAGAGTTACGAACACGGTGGTTTTCTCCATCGCGCATTATACCGAGGGCGAAGAGATCTGCCTGGGCGAAGAGATGAAATACCCCGTAGACTTTGCGAATGTGAAAGAGGCTTTCTTTTCAGTGCCGGACGGATGGCGCGCGACGCTCGACGAAGGATACATGCAGGTCTATGCCCCGAAAGCGGGAGAGGCCGGAAGCTACGACATCGTGCTGACGCTGGTTTCTCCGACTGATCTGTTGGCGGCCCGTACCTTTACCTTCACGCTCAACCCTGTTCCCGTGCAGCCGAAATGGAAACTCGACTGGGAGGACGAATTCGACAAGGGCGTTTTGGACGAAACTTCCTGGAGTGTGGTCCAGCGGGCGAATACGACAGCCCTGCGGTACATGTCGTCGGATCCGCGCTGCTATGAGTTCCGCGACGGATGTATCGTAATGAAAGCCATTGTCAACGACGATACCGAGACCGACCCCGTGCCCTATCTGACCGGCGGCATCTATACGAAATTCCTGAAGGAGTTCAAGCCGGGACGGATCGAGGTGCGTGCGAAGATCAAAGGCGTACAAGGCTCCCAGCCTGCGATCTGGACCGGGGCCTGGGCCGGAACGACCTGGCCCTGGGGCGGTGAGATTGATATTATGGAGCACTACAATACCCGGGATCGCATTTACCAGACGGTCCATTCGCACTATACCTACGACCTGGGCTTCGACGAGAATCCTCCGAGCCAGGTGCAGGTTCCGCTGAATCCCTCCGAGTTCCACGTCTATGCCGTAGAACTGTTGCCGGATGAACTGATTTTCTATGTCGACGGTGAAAAGACCCTTTCCTATCCGCGGATTGAGACTACCGAGGAGGGGCAGTTCCCCTTCTACAGTTCAGTGTATCTCTTCCTCGATATACAGATTATCGGCGAGTGGGGAGGCCCGGTGGATGATGCGGCGCTTCCGGCGGAGATCGAAGTCGACTGGGTAAGACATTATCTGTGGAAATAAAACCGGAAACGAAATGAAAAAACTGCATCGTTTTATCATCTGCTGCTCTCTTTGTTTCTGCTGCGGTACAGCCATGGCGGTCGTTGACATCGTTCCCAAACCGTTTTTTGCCGAAGAGACGGGAAATGTTCTGATGCTCGGACCGAAAATCCGGGTGTTTGCCCGAACCGCGGAACTCGAATCCGTGGTCCGGGTCTGGAAGGAGTCGCTTTGCAAACCGTACGCTCCGGGTGTCAGCGAGACCGCCGCCGGTTTCCGGAGAATCGTCTCCGATGCGACGCTGCCCGGGATCGTCCTCTCCGCAAAGGCCCGCAATGCCGATGTCTGTCTCTCGGTCGACGCAAAACTGGCTGCCGAAGAGTACGTGCTGGAAATTTCTTCCGAAGGAATCGCGATCCGTGGCGGCTCACCTTCCGGAGTCCGGTGGGGTCTTCAGACCCTTTCCCAGGTGCTGATCGGGCGTGCCAACGAACAGCCCGGCAATGAAACGCTCCGGTTGTCCGGACTGCGGATCGCCGACAAGCCGCGGTTCGCTTACCGGGGAGCCATGCTCGACTGTTGCAGGCATTTTTTTACCGTGGAGGAGGTAAAGTCCTTCATCGACGTGATGTTCCTGCACAAACTCAACACGTTTCATTGGCATCTTACCGACGATCAGGGTTGGCGGATCGAGATCCGGAAATACCCCCTTTTGACACAGATAGGGTCGATGAGGAAGGAGACGCTGATCGGGCATATTCAGAAAAGCAAAGAGTACGACGGAACGCCTTACGGCGGTTATTATACGCAGGACCAGATCCGGGAGGTAGTCGCTTATGCAGCTGCACGCGGGATTACGATCGTGCCCGAAATCGAGATGCCCGGGCATGCGCAGGCCGCGCTGGCCGCTTATCCGCACCTCGGATGCCGGGGCGAGGGATACGAAGTGCGTACGACCTGGGGCATCAGCAAGGAGGTGGTCTGCCTGGGTAACGATGCCGTCTACGACTTCTTTCGGGATGTCCTGGACGAGGTGGCGGAATTGTTTCCCGGGGAAATTATCCATATTGGCGGCGACGAGGCCAAGGCGGACAACTGGAAGCAGTGTCCGAAATGTCAGGCCCGCCTCCGGGAGTTGGGGCTGGAGTCTGAACGGCAGTTGCAGGGACATCTCGTGGCAAAGATGGAAGAACATCTGCGGTCGCGGGGGAAACGGATTCTCGGCTGGGATGAAATCCTGACGGCCGGCGTCACTTCGGGCGCCATAGTGATGTCGTGGCGGGGACCCGCGGGCGGTATCAAGGCCGCGTCGATGGGTAACGATGTGGTAATGGCTCCGAATACCAGTTTCTACCTCGATTATTACCAGACGACGGACCCGGCGGCCAACGGAGAGCCATTGGCCATCGGAGGCTCGCTTCCGATGGAAAAATGTTATGCCTTTGAGCCCTTCGAACAACTCGACGAGTATACGAAACATCATATCCTGGGCCTTCAGGCCAACCTGTGGACCGAATATATCGACTCTTTCGACAAGGTCCAGTATATGCTCCTCCCCCGCCTTGCGGCTTTGAGTGAAATTGCATGGTCCGAAACGAAGGACACCTACGATTCGTTCATTGCGAGGGTCCGCTGCGGCTTTGTTCCCGTCTACCAGTATTTCGGCTTGATTTACGCACCTTATGCGTTCGCCCGGGCGAACTTCGATGAGGCGGCGATAAGGCCTTACGTGCTTCCCGATGTGCTGAAGCAGGCGGATGGACGGGTGGTCCGCACGGCGAACCAGTGGGAACGGGTCCGTCGGCCCGAGCTGCTCTCCGTGTTCCGGCGGCAGATGTACGGCACGCTGCCCGGAACGGATGTCGAAGTGACTTCGAAATGCCTGGAGGAGAGTGCGGATGCCGTCGGCGGCAAGGCGACCCGCCGGCAGGTCGAGCTGACGTTCGCCCGGAACGGCGTCGAGCGGAAGGCGATTCTGCTGATCTATTTGCCGAATGGTGTCGAGGGGCCGGTTCCCTGTTTTCTCGGATTCAATTTCCAGGGAAACCAGACAACTTCGTTCGACCCGGCGGTGATTCCGTCGCAATACTCCGAATATCCGGTCGGGAACCGGGATTCCCGCTGGGATGTGGAATCCGTCGTCGATGCCGGATATGCCCTCGTGACGGCGCACTATTACGATTTTTTCTACGACCGGGAGGATGACGATTTCGAAGGTAAATATCCCAAAAGCATATTCGCGCTTTTCGGACGGAATTCATCCGCCGGTTTTTCCGGCACCGAAGGACGGGCGATCTCCGCATGGGCCTGGGGTTATAGCCGGGTTTTGGACTATCTGGCCGGTTCGGAGGAGCGGATCGACCCGTCACGGGTTGCCGTAATGGGCCATTCGCGGCTCGGGAAGGCGGCCTTGTGGGCCGGTGCGAACGATCCTCGGTTCGCGCTGGTGATTTCCAACGATTCCGGATGCTGCGGAGCGGCTCTTTCGAAACGCCGGATCGGGGAGGATCTCCACCGCATCCTGCGTTTCCGCCACTGGTTCTGCAAGGATTTCGACAAATATGCGGACAATGAGGAAGCGTTGCCGTTCGATCAGCACGAACTGCTGGCGCTGATTGCGCCCCGTCCGTTATATGTTGCCAGCGCTGCCGGGGATGTCTGGGCCGATCCGAAGGGGGAGTTCCTCGCCGCCGCCGAAGCCTCCCGGGTCTATGCGCTTTACGGATTGGAGGGATTGCCGGTCGACGGGATACCGTCGGTCGGGGTGCCGTTGCACGGCGGGCGTGTCGGTTACCATATCCGGGACGGCAAGCACGATGTTACGCCGCTTGATTGGACGCATTTCATTTCGTTTGCCGATAAGCAGCTGAAATAGAAACAAGGTGTTGTGTATAAGCCTGCTATCCGTACGGATAGCAGGCTTTATCTATACCAGACGTTGAAACGGAAGGAGCGGGGGTATAACCGGAGACTTTCAGAGCCACTTCTTGTACTTGAAGTACCAGATGGTCAGCGCAGAACAGAAGATCATCAGGCCGATGGCGAAGATATAGCCCAGCGGAATGTTCCAGCCGTTGGAGAGCGTCAGGGTCCAGTCCAGTTCGGGCATGAATTTGAAGTTCATGCCGTAGATCGACGCGATGAGCGTCGCGGGCATGAAGATCACCGCCGCCACGGAGAAGATCTTGACGATCTCGTTCTGCTCGATGTTGATCAGACCCAGCGCGGCGTCCTGAATATAGTCCAGACGCTGGAAGCTGAAGTCGGCATGGTTGATCAGCGAGTTGACGTCCTTGATCATCAGCTGCAAGCGCGGATAGATGTCGTTCGGGAAGCGTTCCGAGCGCAGGATGCCCGACAACACGCGCTGGCGGTCGAAGATATTCTCGCGCAGCGACATGGTAGATTCCTGCAGGGCGCTGATGCGGTGCAGCACGGCCTTGTCGATCGAATCTTCGGAGTTGATGTCCTTCGAGAGCGCCGCAACCTGCTTGGCGATCAGCTCCACGAGGTCGGCGTCGAAGTCGATGCGCACCTCCAAGAGCGAAATGAAGAGGTGGTAGCCCGTCGAATAGCTGCGGTAGTTCATCTGCAGGCGCTTCTCCGTCTCGCGGAAGGTTCGGAACTCGGCGTTGCGCACCGAAACCAGCACACCCTCGGAAATGATGAACGACACGGGTTCGACGATGAACGTGTCGCCCGTCGGCACGAAGAAGTTGGAGTTGGAGATGATGGCATTCTCGTCTTCGGAGTATTTCGAAGTCGATTCGATCTCCTCGACCTGCTGTTTGGTCTGAAGGCTGATCTCCATGAAGTTCTCGACGGCCTTCTGCTCCTTGATCGTGGGCAGAAGCATGTCGATCCACAAAATGTCGTCGTAACCCAGCTCGTCGAAGAGCTTCGTGTCGGCATTGCGGATGATCTTGTTGTATTGCTTGAGGTAAATTGTAATCATAAGACGCTCTCTTAAAGTTCGTGAATCCGTTTACGTGCAGAGAGGCGGACTGCTGCCCGCTATGCTCTTCAGCCGGGATTGGCTCTCGGAGCCACCTTGAGGCCCGAGTCCCAGAACTTTTTCAGCGCTTTGTCTTTCTGATTGTCGAAAATGTAGTCGAAATGAGCGAGACCCGCGTAAGCCTGCCCGGGATCGGCCGCGAAGGCCGATTCGAGAACCGCCTCGTAGCCGTGTTCGAGTCCGTAGGTCAGGGCATGCTGCAAGGTCTCGACGGCGTCGGGGGCCGTGTCGGCATGCGCCACCCAGACGGCGAAGGCGCAGGGAAGTTTCCCGAACGGTTTCCATGTTTCGACCAGCGCGTCGTCGCTGGCGAGCAGGGCCTCCTTCGACGCGGGAACGCCTCCGACGCAGTATTCGGTGACGATGCGCGCGCCGGTCAGCGACGGCACTGCGGCGGCCGGAACCAGGGCGATGTCGGCTTTGTGTTCGGAAAAGGCTTGGATTGCTTCGGCGGGGTCGGACAACAGCAGTCCGGCACGGAGATTATCTTCGTGCTGGATACCATAGATGAATGGCGTCGTGCTGAAGCACGACACGACGGCTATACGTGGAACTATGACCATCATCCATAAGGTGTAAAACTGTTGGTTTGCGAAACAAAGGTACGACAAAATCCCGAAGTTTTTCCATAAAATCTGGAAAAAGTGCATCGGGGTCTTGACAAGGGGGGTATCGGCTATCGTATATTTGCCGAACGATTCACAACCGGCCGGCAAGGACGGCAAAGTTATCGACATCGGGAAACGCTTCTGTTTCCGCATTTTGTGAATTGTTATCCCCATTTATCGACAAGCTTTCAACCGTTTTATCAACAGACCGGGTGCCCCCCCCCTCTCTTCAGATCACATTTCTATCCCGCTTTTTGGTCGGCAGTTAGCCGCGGTCTTCGCCGCGGGGTGTAGCTACCTTTTGATGGCAAAAGGTAGTACCAAAACCATCCGCATGTCGCTTTCGCGGGAACAACCTCCGGCCCGCGTTGAGCGGGCGCAGTAAGATCAAGCCTTTACAGCCTCCCGCTCCGGGCGCGCGGACCGGAGAATGCTCTTTTTCCGCTCCGAACGATAGTGCGGAACCTCCCGCTGCCACAGGCGGCGAATGAATCCCGCTTGGCAAAAAAGGCGTCGAGAAAGAGGCGGACTAAAAGCGCGAGCGCAGGCGTAAGACGCCTGTTTTATGAACAACAGTATCTATTCTAAAAACCCGCTTCTTAAGCGGGCGGAGCCAGCGTTAGACCGCGTCTTTCAGGCTTTTTTTGTCGGCGGGTCGGTTTTTGCGCCGCTTTTTGACGACCAAAAAGCGGCAACAGAAAAGCAGTCGCAGACTGCGCTTTCTTGCCAAGCGGGATAAAGTTTCTGACATCTCTCCTAAAAAATACCATTATGCAATTTACACGAATTCCGCAACAGTACTCCCCGCTCGGCGGGGAACTCCGCTATGCCGTCAGTCAGGAGGCGGCCGGAAACATCGACATCCGCATCGTCGATGCGGCAGCCGGGGCCGCAGACGGAATCGGCGCGGCTGTCTCATCCGGCGGCGCAAACAGCGCCGGCAAGGGCGGACCGGCCGGCGACGGCAGTGCGCTGCTGGGGGCAAAACGTTTTGCGGCCGTCGTTGAAGCCGCGTTCGATGCGGCGCCTTACCTCCGGCGACGGCTGCATTTCACGCCCGCAACGGGCCGGACCGGGTTTTACCCCGCCGAAGGGCGGACCGTCACGGTCGTCGTCGAGGCCGTGAAGACGGACGGGGAGACGGCCCCGGCGGTCGCCCCGGCGCGCATGTTCCTGCCGGGCGAGGCCCCCGGAACACCCGGTCTGCGAACCTCGATGCCGCTTGCGCGCCTGATTCCGGAGGGGGCGTGCGACGAACTGACGCTGCTGACTGGCGGGGCCTGCACCGTGACGGTGACGGCCGAGGCCGGGGACACCGCGACGGCCGAGAGTTACCGCGTGAGCGAAGCGGGGGCTGCACCTTTTCCGGTTCGACACGCGCGATTTCCCGGGTGCGGAGCGTGTGACGGTCGATGCCGGGGAGTGCGGCGCGGTGAACTATTCGGTGATTCCGGCCGTGCGCGACGGGGTCCGGCTGGCGTGGCGCAGCAGCGCGGGGTCGGTAGAGCACTACACGTTTCCGGTGGTGAGGACGGTGACCGTCCGCGCTGAACGGCGGGAGGCAGAAGGCCCGGAGGGGCGTGTGGTCGCCGCATCGTCCGCCGGCCGCGAAACGCTGCTCGCATCGGCCTACGAAGGGCAGGCCGTGCTGGAAGCTCTGGCCTGCCTGACGGCCGCTCCCGAGGTGTGGATCGCCGAGGGGGATGTGTACACGCCGGTCTGCGTGGTGACCGACGAGGCGGTGGTCCGCCGCCACGGCACGCTGTGCCGCCTGGAAATCGCCATTCGTCCGAAACGTAAATCCCGCGTGTCATGGAACTGAAAATCGACGGACAGGTTTGCGACCTGGGAACGGCGCCCGTCGCGGTTCCCGGCTACGATGCGGTGAAACTCGCCTCCGCGGAGTCCTGCCGCGAAGGGCGGTCGTTGAAGATCACGATTCCCGCAACGCCGCGCAACGATGCGCTCGTGGGGTTCGCCTGCGACCCGCACACAGCGGTCGGGTTCAACGACGCGCTCCACACGGCGGAGCTGTCGGCCGAAGGCTCGGCACTGATCGGCGGAACGGTGCGCCTGCTGGCCGTGTCGGGGGAGGAGTATACACTCGAAATCCGTGACGGAGGGGCCGGGTGGGCCGAAAATGCCGCCTGCCGCATGTTTTCCCGATTGGAGGTGGCATGGGACAGTGCCTTGACACCGACGGCGATCGTCGAAAGCTGGACGGACGACTCCCCGGTGAAGTTTTTCCCCATTCACCGCGACGAATACCGTCAGCAGAACAGCTCCTCGGACCTGCTTCCGGCTGAGCGCCTGCTCTCGGTGGAGGACTACCACCCGTTTCTGCACATCGCCACGCTCGTCGGGCAGATTTTTCGGGAAGCGGGTTACGCCGTGAAGAGCCGTTTTTTCGAATCGGAGTTTTTCCGCTCGCTCTACATGAGCGGGGCCTACTCCTCGCGCGACACCACGGCGGCGGCCAACCGCATGGGATTCGCGGCCCGGAGGCTGGCCCCGGCGACGGCGGCGGCGAACGAACTGGGGCGGGTTTCGGCCAACCCCAAGGCTATCGCCAGCACCGTGGGCAACATCGTCGACACGGCCACGCCCCAAAGCGTCGACGCCGACGGCGAGGCGGTCGACGGGCTTTTCAACAACGGCAACTGCTTCTCGACGGATAACGGCAAGATCGTCTTCACGCCGCCGGCGGAGATCAGCGTCGGGTTCGAGTACTGCCTGAAATACACCACTGCCCACCGCATCGTCTCGCGGACGCGCCTCAAAGGGTTCGACACGGTCTACCTCGGGCCGGGGTCGGAGTTCCGGTTCGAACTGGCAAACCGGTACAGGGATCTTCGCGACGCCGTTGCGCCGAATTTCACCTATCGCGCGCTGGTTTTCGACCACCTCGCCGGGGCGCAGTACCGCCTGACCTACACCCGCAACGGCGTACCCGGCACGGTGTGGACCGACTTTGCGGCCCGTTCGGCGCAGGTCACCACCCCGGCCTCGGGGACCGTCGCCGATCCCGTGCTGCTGGTCCGCAGCGGTTCGCAGTGGGTCGCCTACCGCGGCGACTGGGCGCTCTACAACGGCTACGTCGGCGAGACGGGGCAGACGATGGTCGAGGTACGGCTCCGCACGGCCGCCGAGAGCGTTTCGCCCGCATCGCCCAAGTATTTCAACCTGATTTACTTCGCGGGGGCGGAGCCTGGGATGGCGTTGACCCTGCACAAGGAGTGTTCGCTGCGGCCGCGTTTCCTTTCGGCTCCGGGATTCGGGTCGCGGATCGCATTCGCCGACGTGGCGCAGCACCGCATCCGGCAGTCGGAACTGCTCGACGCCCTCGCGCATCTGTTCAACCTGCGGTTCTATACCGAGGAGGCGACGCGGAGGGTCTGGATCGAGCCGGAAGGGGAGTTCTTCGGTGCGGGGCCGGAGACGGACTGGAGCGGCAGGACGGATTTTTCGCAGCCTGTCGAGCGGCGGCCTGTCGCCCCGGAGATTCACGAGGTGAGGACGTGGCGGTACCGGGACGGCGACGGCGCGGTGGCGCGCTTCGACGCCGGGGAGGAGGCTCCGCTCGGAGCGTGGAGTTTTGCGGCGGATTCCTGCGCCGCGATGCAGGGCGAAAAGGTGCTGCGCAATCCGCTGTTCAGCCCCTCGCTGAATGCCGCGGGGCATTACCTCAATGCGCCGTCGGCGCTGATTCCCGAGGTCGGCGACCGCGACGACGCGGAGGAGGACGGGACCAACTTCACGCTCCGCATCGTCCGCTACGCCGGGATGCATCCGTTGCCCGGGGACGAGCGGTGGGGCTATCCTTCGGGACGTTCGGAGTATCCGCTCGCGGCGTTCCATTTCGCGGGGGGACGACGCTGCGGAAGGGTTCACGCTCTGTTTCGAGGACCGCGACGGACAGCAGGGGCTGCACCGCTTCTACGACGGGCAGGTGCGCCGGGAGGCCGTCCGTGAGCGGATCGTCCTTTCGCTGCGGCTCGCGCCCCACGAATTCGAAGCGCTCCTGACGCCCGGAACGGGGGCGCCGGACATCCGTTCGGTCTTCCGCATCGACACCGGGGCGGGCGTGGTGCGGGCCGCGCTGCACGCCGTCGGCGACTACGACCTCGCGAAAGCCTCGGTGCGCTGCACGTTCAACCGCCTCATGGAAGACTGATGACGCGACACGACGAAATACTGGCCGAAACGGCGCTTCGCGAAGTCCGCGGGCTGACGGCCCGGCAGGCGGTGCTGCGGCTGTTCGAACTGGGGCTGGTCAGCCGCCGGGGCTGTGAACAGCGGGCCATCTGCGACGAGGTGGAGCGGCTCGAACGGCAGGGCATGGCCCGCTGCGAAGCCTTCGAAGCCGCCGCACAGAAGCTTTGCTGCTCCTATGAAAAGGTGCGCGGCGCATTTTACAACAAAACCAAAAATTGAATCATGAAATCGGAAATCCAAATCAACAACACGGCCGGGGTCTGCCAGATCGACATCGAGGGGACCATCGGCGTGCCCGAGGAGTGGCAGTTCGAAGAGCCTGACGCCCGGGTGGCGACCTACGAGCGTTTTCGCGACGCCCTGCGGCGCATTGCGGAGATCGAGGCCCCGGAGGTGGTGGTCAACATCCGTTCGACGGGCGGCGACGTGAACGACGCGCTGCTGATCCACGACGCGCTCCGGCAGCTTCCGGCGCAAATCACGACCCGCTGTTACGGCTATACGGCCTCGGCGGCGACGATCATCGCCCAGGCGGCGTCGGAGGGGTGCCGCCTCCTGTCGGCCAACGCCCTCTACCTGATCCACACGGCCGTCTGCTCGACCGAGGGCAATGCCGCGGAGATCGCCGGTAAGATCGACCTGCTGCACCAGACCGACGCGCGCATCGCCGCGGTCTACGCGTCCCGTTCGGGGCGTCCGGCCGCGGAGTTCGAAGCCCTGATGGCCGAGAACAACGGCAACGGCCGTTGGCTCGCACCCGAGGAGGCCGTTGCGGCGGGGCTGGCCGACAAGGTGGTCGAAGCCGCGGAGCAGTCGGCGCCCTCGCTGGTGCGGAATATCGCCCGGGGCTGGGAGCGTTTGCTGGCCAACATCGGCCTGCGGCCCGGCCCGGCACTTCCGCCGACCGCAACGTGCTCCACTTCGACGGGGAGGTGCAGGCCCTGCACAGCCGTTCGGCCGTCGCGGCCGACGAAGCCCGCCGGCAGGCCGCACCGACCTCCACGCAGCCGCGCGAGGATCCCTCCTGCGGCGATGCCGTCCGTTCGGCCAACGAGCGCGCCTATGCCGAAGACGCAAGGCGTATGCGCATTTAAAAATGAAAAATTAGGAATTGCCTCTCTCTACGGCAAAACAAAACAACCCAATTCATAACCATTCAAAAACATCATCACCATGACCTATCTCGAAAATTCGAAACAGTACACCGGTTCCGACCTCGAAAACATCTTCTTCCGCCCGATGCTCACCGGGGAATCGGCGCAGGACCTCGGCGTGCGCGTACTCTACAACATGCCCCAGCCCACGCACGTCCAGCTCTGGGACGGCCAGCGCAACATCCTTCAGAAATTCACCTCCGCAGGCTGGGCCGGGGGCAAAACGGCGACCAAGTACGAGAAGACGGTCAACCTTAACCGGGTGAAGGCCGAACTGGGATTCTCGGCCGCCAACTACTTCTCGATGGTCTACGAAAAGGTCTCGTCGCTGGTCAACACCCACATGGACGACCTTTCGGGCACGGAACTCGAACAGGCCGAAACGGCGCTTTTCAAACAGGCCCTCGCCGAGAATATCCGCGTTACGATGTGGATCGGCGACACTGCCGCGTTGTCGGGTTACAACACCTTCGACGGACTCTTGAAGCGTATCAACGGTCTGGTCGACGACGACGGCGTCTACAACTTTTCCTTCCAGGCGGCCGCGCTCGGAGACCCGGCCTATGCGGTCGAGCTGTTCGACAAGCTGTGGGCCGGGGCCGATCCCCGCATCCCGGGCCTCAAGGCCGACGACCGGCTGGCCTACTTCGTTTCGTCGGACATCTACCGTCTCTACGAGAAATACCTCGATTCGAAGGGCGCCGACGCGGCCTATGCCGATGCGATGAACGGCCGCCGGACGCTGGCCTACCACGGCATTCCGGTCGTGGACGTAAGGCTGGGCAGCTACCTCGGCGCAACCTCCTTCCGCCAGTCGTTCGTCATGCTCACCGACCGCCGCAACCTCGTACTGGCCGTCAACACGGCCGACATGCCCGGCAACGAGGTGCGCATGTGGTACAACCCCGACGAGATGGAGAACCGCCAGCGTGCGGTCTTCATGGCCGGAACCCAGGTCCTCGACGAGGCGCTGATCTCCTTTGCGTACAAGCAGTAAAAACCCGGGAACGCGCATCCGCAGGGGGACTTCCCCGCGGATGCCGCGTCCCTGAAATCCGAAAAACGCCATGAGCAAAACGAAAAGAATCAAAACGGCCGTGGGCGTCGCCAACCGCACGGACCCCTATTATGCGCTGGGATCGTCGCGGGTCGAGAGCGACAAATTCTGGCGCTGGGGCGACGACAACCTCTTCCCGGCGGCGCTGGCGCTGATGGCCCGGCGTTCGACGACCCACCGGCGCATCATTAACGACAAGGCCGACTATATCTCTGGCAAGGGATTCACGTGCGACGAGACGCAGCAACCGCAGCTGGCGGCATTCGTCCGGTGCGTCAACGGCCGGGGCGAGAGCCTCCGCCAGGTGCTGGGCAAGCTGGCCTTCGACAAGTCGCTGTTCGGCAACGCGTTCCTCGAAGCGGTCACCGACACCGGGCACACCTTTCTGTCGCTCTACCACCAGGACGCCTCGCGCTGCCGCGTGGCCCGCGACTCGAAGCACATCCTGCTGCACCACGACTGGACGGCGTTCAAACCCGCCGAGGCGCGCGCACGCTGCCGCTCTACCCCGATTTCGAAGTGCAGGAGGACGGCACGCTGCGCTCGATCGTCCATTACAAGGATTACGAACCGATGTTCGAACACTACGGCGTGCCGCCCTACATCGCGGGGTTCAGCGTCTCGGCCATCGCCTGGAAGACCGACCGCTGGAACATTTCGCGGCTCGACAACTCGTTCCAGCTGTCGGGCGTGATGATGCTCGACTCGTCGGTGGACAACGAGGCCGAAGCCGAACGCATCGTACGGCTGGCCGAGCAGAAATTCGCGGGCAACCCCGGACAGGTGATGTTCGTCATCCGCGACGGCGGCGAGCAGAACGACAATTCGCGTTTTATTCCGATCGCGTCGCAGAACGAGGGCGACTGGCAGGCGCTGCACGAACAGGCCGTGTCGGACATCGTCGTGGCCCACTCGTGGTTCCGGACCCTGAGCGGACTGGACTATGCTTCGGGATTCAGCGCCGAACGCATCCTGCACGAGTACGAAGTGGCGCTCAACACGGTCATCCTCGGCGAGCAGGCCGAACTGACCGAGCCGATCCGCACCGTCATCGCCTCGGTGCTGGGGCTTGACACGGCGTCGCTGCAAATCGTCAACCGCCCGCCGACGCGCTCCAAGCCGATCTACATGAAGGTCTGGGAGGCCCGCAAGGCCGACGGACTCGACTACGACCCGGAGGATGAACGCCAGCAGGCGTTTTTGTCCGAAATCACCAAATACAATATCAAAAGCATCGAATGAAAACTCTGATCACGCCCCTGCAAGTCCTGCGGCTTGCCTTCGGCGAGGGGGAATACCTGCCGCCGGAGTCGGTCACGGAGGCCGACATCGCCGCCGCCGAGCGGCGTTACCTCGTTCCGGTCATCGGGCTGACGCTTTACGAAAAACTCCTCGGCGGCGCCTGCGCCGATTTCCGGACCGGATACCTCGAGGCTCCGGCGGCCCTTTTCACGCGCGCCGTCCTCCAGCCGCGGCTCGACGTCCGCACCGGGCAGTGCGGCACGACGGTCCCGAAATCCGCCTATGCCCAGCCGGCCGGGGACACGGCCCGCCGGCATCTGCGGCGCGCCCTGCTGGCACAGGCCCGCACGCTGCTGCGCCGCGCCGCGGAGCATCTCCGCGCGCACCGGGACGAATTTCCGGAATACGATCCCGAAAACGACATCTTCAACCGCTGTACGACCGATGGAGGCTTTGTTCAAATTCGTTAGCGGCGCGGCGGCGGGGATCGCCGCCCTGTTCGCCCCGATCGGGCCGCTGGCGGCCACGACCGTCGTCTTCATCGGCGTCGACTTCCTCTCGGGAGTGGCGGCCGACCGGGCCGCGGCCCGCCGCGAGGGCCGCGCGTGGTATTTCGAGAGCTGCAAGGCGTGGCGCACGGTCCTCAAACTCGCCCTCGCGGTCACGGCGATCGCCATGGCGTGGCTGATCGACAGCTGCGTACTGGATTTCATGCAGCTGAACGTGGCGCGGCTCCTTACGGGGTTCACGTGCGGCGTGGAGCTGTGGTCGTTCCTCGAAAACGCGTCGCAGTTATCCGACGCCCCGCTGTTCCGCTGGCTGCGCCGCTACGTCCGCCGCCGCATCCGGAGGGAGGCGGGCGATGAGTAGGGGGGCTGGCCAATCGCAATCCGGGGAATATCCGGCAGTCGAAGGTGCGTTACAAGGGTGAAGTGCAGCCCTCCCGGGACCCGGCGTTCAAGCAGTTCGAATCGCTGGCCTGGGGTTACCGGGCCGTCTTCGTGCTGTTGCATACTTATCGGGTCCGCCACGGACTGCGGACCATCCGCGGGATGATCTCCCGCTGGGCGCCGCCCTCGGAGAACCGCACCGACGCCTACATCCGCGCCGTGGCCGCCGACACGGGCATCGGGCCGGACGAACCGCTCGACACGCTCGACCCGGCGACGATGATCCCCCTGGCCGCGGCTATTTCGCGCGTGGAAAACGGCACGGCGGCGGACCGCGGCGAAATCGAGCGCGGTTGGGCGTTGTTTTCCGACTGATTTTGCTATCTTTACGGCTCAATAGACCGTCCGGATGAAAATTTCCGCCTGACCGACCGGCTCGACCGCATGCCGATGCTCAAGATTCTCGTGTTTTTCGCCGCGGGAATCGCGCTGGCGGGCCGTTACGAACTGCCCCTGTGTTTTCTCGCGGGGGCTTTCGTCGTGACGGGTGCGCTGGCCCTGTCGCTGCGCTCGTCGGCCGCCACGGCGGCGATGCTCCTCACGGCGGGGTTCGCCGCTGCGCAGCTCCGCGTGCCCCGGCCCACCGTGCCGCGGGGCGTGCACACGGTCTACGAAATCACGGTCGAGGGGTTTCCGGCCGACCGGGGCCGTTATGCCGTCGCCGATGCGTCGGTGGCGGCGTGGCGCAATCCTGCCGACGGACGCTGGCATGCCTCCGACGCCCGTATCCGGCTTTACGCCGATTCGCTTGCGGAGTTGCATGCCGGGGAGCGTATCCGCTGCCGGGGCGCGGTGCGGCCGTTTCGCGGCGGTGCGGAAAGCTACCGCCGGCTGATGGCGCGGCGGGGCTATGCCGGAACCCTGTGGATTACGGAGCGGACGCTCCTCGAACGCCTCCCGCAGCAGCATGCAGGATTGCACCGCAGGGCGGTCGAAAGGCTCTCCCGGCTGCCGATGAGCGCCGGGGCCGCGGCCGTCGTCGAGGCCATGGCGGCGGGCGAACGGCGCGGCGTCACGCCCTGCCTCCGCACGGCGTACTCCCGGAGCGGGTTGTCGCACCTGCTGGCCGTATCGGGTCTTCACACGGGGATCGTTTTCGTACTGGTCAACCTCGCGCTGTGGTGGCTGCCGCTTTTCAGGCGGGGACACCTGCTGAAAAACCTGCTGGCAGCCGCTGCCGTGTGGCTTTTCGTTGCGGCGGCGGGGTTTCCGTCCAGCGCCGTCCGGGCCGCGGTGATGTGCACCGTTCTGCAGGCGGCTCTGGCCTCGGCGTCGGAATACGCCGGGCTGAACGCCCTGGCCGCGGCGGGGTTCGGGATGCTGGTATGGAATCCCAACTGGCTGGGCGACATCAGCTTTCAGTTGTCGTTCGTCGCCGTGGCGGCCATCCTTGCCTGGGGCGTGCCGCTCTGCCGCCGCTGCCGGACCCGGTGGAAGGCCGTGAACGTCGTCGTCGACGCCTACCTGATCGGCTTTGTGGCGACTGCCGCCACCGCGCCGCTCGTTTCGCACACGTTCGGCGTCGTGCCGCTGGCGGGACTGGCGGTCAATCCGCTGGCCATTGCGCTGGCCGGGGTCGTCGTGTTCGGCGGCGCGCTGTGGATGGCGGCTCCGGTCGGTATGCTCGCCCCGGTGTTCGGGTTCGTCACGGGAACCGCCGCCGAAGGGATCAGCGCGCTGGCCCGGCTGACCGCCTCGCTGCCCGGAGGTGCGGCCGACTACGCCCTCGGCGGATGGCAGACAGCGGCGGTCTACGCCGTTTTTGCGCTTGCAACCCTCGCTGCGTGGAGCGGCGAACCGAAAAAAAGCGTACCTTTGCGGACGTGATTACCCCCGAAGAATATTCCCTCCTGCTCACGGACGAAGTGCGGCGCGCCATCGCGGCCGCACGGGGCCGCGACCCGCTGGAGGTGGCTCTGGACCGCTCTGTCCCCCACGCCCGGCTCGTGGCCACGCAGGTCAAATACCTCGCGCGGGCCGCGCAGAAGCTCCCTTCGTATGCCGCGGCGCAGTGTATCCTGCCGCCGCTGGCTTTCGAGCAGGCGTCGAGCGAGGCGTGCGCCGCCCGCAAGCTCCTCGAAGGCGATACGGTGCTGGATCTCACCTGCGGGCTGGGTGTCGACGCCCTCTTTTTGAGCCGCCGCTTCCGCCGCGTGGTGACGCTCGAACGCAATGAGGTGCTGGCCCGCGTCGCCGCGGAGAATTTTTCCAGAATGGGCGTTGCGAATGTCGAAGTCGTCTGCATGTCCGCCGAGGAGTACCTCCGACGCGACGGCCTGCGTTTCGACTGGATTTACGCCGATCCCGACCGCCGTTCGGCCCAAGGCCGCAAACTGGTGCGGCTGGAGGATTGTTCGCCCGACATCGTCGCCCTGAAGCCGCGTCTTGCGCAGGTTTCGGGGCGTCTGTGCGTCAAGAACTCCCCGCTGTTCGACGTCGGCGAGGCCCTCCGGCTCTTTCCCGGCAGCCGCGTGGAGGTGTTGTCGCTCGGGGACGAATGCAAGGAGGTCGTGGTCTATGACGACGGCACGGGGCCGCTCGTCACCGCCACGGCCCTCGGGCGCGGGAGTTTCTCGGCCCGGCCGGGTGAGGCTCCTCCTTCTCCGGGACCGTTCGACCCGGCGCGTTACGGCTATCTGGTGATTCCCGACGTGTCGTTGCAGAAGGCCCGTCTCGCGCGGCTCCACCTTGCGGGAAAGGCCGACATCTGGAGTGACAACGGGTACGGGTTCGCCGCGGAGGAGCCGGAAGGCGTGCTGGGGCGGACCTTCGCCGTCGAAAGCATCGAACCCTACGACCCCAAACGGCTGAAGCGCGAACTGAAGGGCCGCGGCGCGGAGGTGTTCAAGCGCGATTTTCCGTTCGCCGCGGAGGAGCTGATGCGCCGCCTCGGGCTGCATGCCGGGAGCGGCCTGCGGCTGGCCTTCACGAAAATAGGGAACGATTTTTGGGTTATCCGTTTAAAATAGCTACATTTGCCTGATTGCCAGGCCGTGACTCATGAAACTCAACGAATTTCTGACATATTTCACCGACACGATTTTCCGGCGCGACGTCACCGAATGGCGCAACCCCGTCGTGCGGTGGCTCGTGCAGCAATACCGCCTGCTGTTCTACACCGCCCGCGGCCTGCTCGAACACGGAACCATCGTCCGCTCGGCGGCGCTCACCTTCTATACGCTGATGTCGCTGGTTCCGATCGTTGCGGTGGTCTTCGCCATCGTCAAGGGATTCGGGCTTGCGGACGGCCTTACGGAAAACCTCTATGCGCTTTTCCCGCAAAATCCCGAGATCATCGACTACATCGTCGATTTCGCCGAAAACGCCTTGGCGCGCACGCAGGGCGGCGTGGTGGCCGCCGTGGCCCTGGTGATGCTCTTCTGGGCCGTGATCCGGGTCTTCGGCTCGATCGAAAGCGCCTTCAACAACATCTGGGAGGTCAAGGTCGAACGCAGCGTGACGCGCCAGTACACCGACTATATCGCCGTGGTGATGATCGTCCCGGTGCTGTGGGTCGTGGCCAATGCCGTAGGCAACTACACCCAGCAGCTGCTGGGATTCGACGGCAGCTGGTATTTCGACCTGCTGTCGCACCTCGTCTCGATGTTCGTCATCTGGGTGATGTTCACCTTCCTCTACATCGTCATACCCAACGCCAGAGTGCGCTTCGGCAGCGCCCTGATGGCCGGCATCGTCGCCGGGACGATCTTCCTGCTCTTCCAGTGGGGATACGTCTACGTGCAGCGGTGGATGACCTCGTACAACGCCATCTACGGCAGTTTCGCGGCCCTGCCGCTGTTTCTGATCTGGATGCAGACCTCGTGGGAGATACTCCTTTTCGGCGGCGAGCTGTCGTTCGCCTATCAGAATATCGCGCGTTTCGGCGAAGAGCGCGAGTCGCTGCTCATCAGCTACGACCAGCGGCGCAAGGTGCTGCTCGCGGTGATGCTCACCGTTGTGCGGAATTTCCGCGACAAGGGCGGCGCGCTGCCTGCGGACGAGATCCGCGAACGTCTCGGCCTGCCCACGCGCATCGTCAACGACGTGCTGTTCCAGCTCGTGCAGGCCGGGCAGCTGATCGCCGTACGCAGCGGCGACGGCGAGCGGGAGGTGGCCTTCACCCCGGCGCACGACATCGCGTCGATGACCGTCTACGGCGTGCTGGAGGCGGTCGAACGGTCGGGACAGACCACTTTCGACCTCGGACAGACGCCCGAACTGGCGCGTATCGACCGCGAACTGGAGATGCTGAAAGAGTCGGCCCGCAAGTCGCAGGACAACGTGCGGCTTGTGGACCTGCTGTAAAACCCAAACGGAAAGAGCCTATGAAACGCGTCGTCATCATCGGCAGCGGGAACCTTGCGGAAGCGCTGGCCCGCGCCGTCGCCAAGAGCGATCTGGAACTCGTGCAGATTTTCGCCCGCAATCCCGAGCGGGCGCGCGTCGTCGCGGAGCTGGCCGCGACCGACTGGGCGACGCACTCCGAAATGCTCTGTCAGGATGCCGACATCTACCTCATCGCCGTGAGCGACAAGGCCGTGGAGCAGGTTGCCGCGACGCTTCCGATTCCCGAAAGCGCCGCCGTGGCCCACACTGCCGGGAGCGTGCCGGTCACGGCCATCCCCGCGCGGTTCGCCCGGCGTGCCGTTTTCTACCCGATGCAGACCTTCACGAAAGGGCGCGAGGCGGACTTTTCCGTGATCCCCGTATTTCTCGAAGCGCCGTTGCCCGAACTGCGTCCGGAACTGGAGGCGTTCGCCCGGAAACTCTCCGGGACGGTCATCTGGGCCTCCTCCGCACAGCGCTGCAAGGTGCATCTGGCGGCGGTTTTCGCCTGCAACTTCGCCAACCACATGTACGCTGTGGGCGAGCGCATCGTCCGTGGTGCGGGACTGGATTTCGACGTGCTGAAACCGCTGATCGCCGAGACCGCCGCCAAGGCCTGCGACGCCCGCTCGCCGCTCGACGTGCAGACGGGACCCGCCGTGCGCAACGACTTCGCCACGAAGGCCCGCCACGGCGACCTGCTGTCGTTCGACCTCCGACTGAAAAACATCTATTCAACGATAAGTCAAAGCATATGGGAAACTTCAAAGAAGATATAGCGCGCTGCGAAGCCTTCGTGTTCGACGTCGACGGCGTGATGACCGACGGGGGCATCATCCCCACGGCCGACGGCGACTTCATCCGCCGCTACAACGCCAAGGACGGCTACGCGCTGGCCTACGCGATCAAGATCGGCTACAAGGTCTGCATCATCACCGGCGGCCGGGGGCGGACGCTCGAAAACCGCCTCCGGATGCTCGGCATCGACCATTTCTACGTCGACTGCATGGACAAGATCACGGCCATCCGCGAATACATGGCGGGCCAGGGGCTCGATCCGGCCAACGTGATCTACATGGGCGATGACATCCCCGACCTGGATTGCATGCGCGAAGTGGGTCTTCCGGTCTGTCCGGCGGACGCCGCGTCGGAGGTGATCGAGGCGTCGCGTTACGTCTCGGAGTTCCGGGGCGGCGAAGGGGCCGTGCGCGACATCGTCGAGCAGGTGCTCCGCGCCCGCGGCGACTGGGCGCGCGACTCGCAGGGTGTCACGCCTTCGTCGCTCGCCGCGTCGCGGTAAGGCGTTCCGGAAGAGGCGCGGTTTCCTTTCTGCCCGACGAAAAAGGCGCGGCCGCCTTTCTCTTCTTTCTTTGAAAGAAGAAGAAACAATGCGGGGTTTCCGGCTAAAATTTGTATCTTTGCCGGGCTATAAGCCTCCGTCATGCTCGAAAAACTGGCCAAACAAACTGCCGTCTACGGTATCAGCACCATCGTGGTAAGGTTCCTGAGCTATCTGCTCACGCCTTACTATACCCGTATGTTCGGGCAGGAGACCTATGGTATCGTCACGGACATCTATGCCCTCATTCCGCTGGCGCTTACGCTGCTGACGATGGGCATGGAGTCGAGCTACTTCCGTTTTTCGGCCAAGGCCGAGGAGGCGGGCGGGGATGTGAAAAGCGCCAAACGCAGGCTTTTCGCCACGACGTGGGGCGTCACGTCGCTCGCCGCGGCGGTGTTCTTCCTGGCGGCGGCTTTTTTCCGCGACGGTATCGCCCGCACGATGGGCGAGGCGTATGCCGCACATCCCGAATACGTCGTCTGGGTCGGCCTGATCATCCTTTTCGACGTCTGGGCCTGCATCCCCTTCTCGCGGCTGCGCGAGCAGGGCAGGGCCATGACGTTCGTGGGACTGAAAGCCATGAACGTCGTTCTGAACGTGGTGCTGGCCTTCGGGTTCGGCGCCGCGGGGCTGTTCGTCACCGACTTCGGCGTGGGGTGGGTTTTCGTCGCCAACCTCATCGCCAGCGTCGTGACGTGGCTGGCGATCCTCGCGACTGCCGACCGTACCGTTCCGAAGATCGACTGGGCGCTGCTCGCCGCGGTCTTCGCCTATTCGCTGCCGCTGCTGGTGGGCGGACTGGCCGGCACGGCCAACGAGTTTATCGACCGGCAGCTGATCAAATACCTCGTTCCCGAGGGAGCCATGGCGCAGGTAGGCATCTACGGCGCCATTACGAAGATCGCCGTGGTGATGATGCTCTTCTACCAGATGTACCGGCTCGCCGCCGAGCCGTTCTTCCTCTCGAATTTCAAAAAGTCGGATTTCGTGAGATGAACGCCGCGGCGCTGAAATACTACGTCATGGCTTCGATGCTGATTTTCCTCGGCATCGCCTTGTCCGCGACGTTTTCGCGCTGATCGTGGGCCGCGACTTCCGCGAGGGGATTTTCATTCTCCCGGTGGTCCTCGGTGCCAATGTGCTGACGGGCGTCTGGCTGAACCTGTCGTTCTGGTACAAGCGCGAGGAGCGTACTTCGCTGGCCATCGTCGTCACGGGTGCGGGACTCGCGGCCATCGTCGCTTTCGGCTTCTGGCTCATTCCGCTGTGGGGTTACTACGGAGCCGCATGGGCGCGGCTGGCGAGCGAATCGACGATGGTCGCCGTGAGCTGGTGGCTCAACCGCCGTTTCTATCCGACGCCCTATGACTGGCGGCGTATCGGCGAGTACGTCGCCGCGGCGCTCGCGGTTTTCGCCGCCTGCGAGGCCTTGACCGCCTCCACGGACAATATGTTTGTAAGCTATGCGTTTAATATAGTGTTGTTTGCGCTGTATGCCGCCTACCTCGTCCGCCGCGAGCGGATCGACCTGGGGGCGATGTTGCGCGCATTCCTGCACAGGTAAAAATGAATCGGAGCATGCAGAAACGACTTTTCTCCAGAATCGCAGCCGCGGCTTCGGCCGTCCTGCTCCTCGCCGCCTGCGGTCGACCCCGTCCGGAAGGCTCGGCCGAGGTGCTGCTGCATACCACGGCGGGCGACATCCGCATCGAACTCGACGGGCGGACGCCTCTTCACCGGGACAATTTCCTGAAACTGACCCGCGAAGGCTTTTTCGATTCGGTGCTGTTCCACCGCGTGATCGCCGATTTCATGATCCAGGCGGGCGATCCCGCCTCACGGCGCGCCGGCGGGCACGATGCTGGGCGAGGCCGATGCGGGCTACCTGATTCCCGCCGAGATCGTCTATCCGGCGCTGGCGCATACGCGCGGTGCGCTGGCCGCGGCCCGGACTTCCGACGAGGTGAATCCCGAACGGAAATCCTCCGGCAGTCAGTTCTACATCGTCTGGGGCAAGCCCTTCGACGGCGCGACGCTCGACCGGATTCAGCAGAGCGTGACCGCTGCGACGAACGGAGAGATCGTGATCCCCGACTCCTTGCGGACGATCTATGAAACCACCGGCGGCACGCCGTTTCTCGACGGACAGTATACCGTCTTCGGGCGTGTGACCGAGGGCCTGGAGATCGTGGAGTCCATTCAGGGCGTGGCGACCGATTCGGCCGACCGGCCGCTGGAGGACGTGCGGATCATCCGGGCCGAAGCGGTTCAAAAATAGATTGGCGATGAAGAAGACGACCGGAAAGATCGTGGTGATGGGTGCCAGTTTCGCGCTTTTCCTCTGCGGGGTCGGGGCGCTCCAGCTGGAGCGCGGCACGGCGCGGACCGTGATCCTCGCACTGGTTTTCGCGGGTTTGCTGACGATTGCCGGGGTGCAGACCTTCCGGCGGATGAAAAATAAGGAGTAAAATGCGTTTTGCGGACATTACAGGACAGGAGGATTTGAAACGGCATCTGATGCAGTCGGTCGATGCCGGGCGCGTGAGCCATGCCCAGCTCTTCACGGGCAAGGCGGGTTCCGGGGCGCTGGCCGTGGCCGTGGCCTATGTGCAGTACCTCTGCTGCCGTCACCGCCGCGACGGCGACTCGTGCGGCGAGTGTCCCGACTGCAAGCAGATCGCTGCGCTGGCGCATCCCGACCTGCATCTGGTCTTCCCGGTCAACAAACAGGGCAAGAAGTCGGGCGAGGTGATGCGCAGCGACGAGTTCCTGCCGCTGTTCCGCGGGCTTTTCGCCGAGCGCGGCGGCTATTTCTCGGCGCAGGACTGGTACGACCGGCTCGATCTGGGCAAGACCCTCAAGGGCATGATCGCTGCGCGCGAAGCCGACGACATCATCCGCAAGCTGTCGTTCAAGAGCTTCGAAGCCGACTATAAGACCATGCTGATCTGGCTGCCCGAAGCGATGAACGAGGAGGCGGCCAACAAGATTCTCAAGATTCTCGAAGAGCCGTGGGACCGGACGCTTTTCCTGCTGGTCTCCGAACAGCCCGACCGGCTGCTGCCGACCATCATTTCCCGCACGCAGGAGGTCGCCGTACCGCGTATTGCGTCCGACGTGCTGGAGCGGGTGGCGCAGCAGCGGGGTGTGGCCGATCCGCTGCAGGCCCGCAACATGGCGCGTCTGGCGGGCGGCGATTTGCTGGAACTGGGCCACCTGGTGGCGGGCGAGAGCGATGCGTTGCGCAAGGAGCATTTCGACCTTTTCTGCAGTCTGATGCGCCTGAGCTACAACGACAAGCACCTCGAACTGGTCGCCTGGGCCGAAGATGCCGCGCAGCTCACCCGCGAGCAGCAGCGGGCGTTTTTGCGCGATGCGGCGCGGCTTTTGCGCGAGAGCTTCATGCTCCATGCGGGCATCCGCGAAGTCAGCTACCTCTGGGGCGAGGAGCTGGCTTTCTGTTCCAAATTCGCCCCTTTCGTCGGTTCGCAGAACATCGAGCCGCTGATCGCCGAGATCGAGAGCGCCGCCGCGCAGATTTCGCAGAACGGCAATCCGACGATCGTATTCACCCATTTTGCCCTTTCGGTGAGCAAAATGATAAAACATTTGTAACTTTGAGAACCGCATACGTTTTTTGGGACCGGATAAATCCGGACAGACGGCAGATCGGCGCTGACGGAATGCGGTATGAAATTTTAAGAACCTGAAACATTGGATTATGGCACGTGTGGCACTTCTTTTAGGCGGAAACCAGGGCGATGTGAAACGGACCCTGCAAACGGCGCAGCAGCTCGTCAACTCCCGTGTGGGGGCCGTGCTGCGTTGCTCGCACCGTTATGAAAGCGAGCCGTGGGGATTCCCGGCCGCACAGCGTTTTTCGAATCAGGCGCTGGAGGTCTCGACCGACCTTTCGCCGCTCGAAGTGCTCGACGCCTGCCAGGGGATCGAGCGGGAACTGGGCCGCAACCGTGCCGCCGAGGCGGTCGAGAAGGCCTCTTCGGGAGCCGTTTACTGTTCGCGGCCGATCGACATAGACATCATTTTCTACGACGACGAAGTGATCGGCGACGAACGTCTCACGGTTCCTCATCCGCTGCTCGCCGAACGGGAATTCGCGTTGACGCCGCTCTGCGAGATCATGCGCCAGCGGCGGCATCCCTTGACGGGAGCGACCGTCGGGGAGATGCTCGATGCGCTCCGAAACAAATAGAACGGGTATGAAGGCAAAACGAATATTACCGCTTTTGGCGGCAGCCGCGCTGTTCGCGGGGTGCTTCAAGGACGTATCGTACAAGACGAATTACGTTCTCAAACCCCTGCGCAGGCACAGACGGTCGATCCGATCGAGCCGTTCGAAGGGCTGAAAGCCTATGCTTTCGACGCCGATACGGTCTTTTACACCGTGGCTTCCTACGAGGATGCGCTCAACGGGGTCATTGCGCGGAAGGACGACCTTTCGGACCGGATCGCCTCTCCGGCCGCCACGGCTGAACCCTGCGTGCGGGAGGGTACCGTGGGGTGGGTGCAGATGCCGCTTTCGGCCGAAACGCAGATGGTCGTGGCTGTCGACCCGATAAACAAGGTCTATGCCTATACGCAGCAGGAGCTGGGCGAGAACCTCCCGAACCTCTATGTGTCGCTGATTTTCAAACCCTGGAAGGGTTTTTCCTACAAGGAGGGCAACTGGAGTTTCTACAACGAGTTCTATGCGCCTCCCGTCTACCTCGACTGTTTCATCGATCCCTCGGTCCAGCTTGCCGAGGGCGGCGAGACCTCGGAGATCGCCAGCGTGAAGGCCTATGCCTACGCCGCCGACACCACGGCGTTCTACATCGCCTCGTACGACGATGCCGTGTCGGGCAAACTCACGGCGAAAACCGCCGGCGTCACCCCGCCCGCCACGCCGTTCTCGGCCTACGAGGACAAGGCGACCGGGCTTTACAAGATGGAGGTCAGCTCCGCGACCCTGATGGTGGTCGTGGTCGACCGCACCAACCGCCTCTACGCCTACTCGAAACAGGTCGTCGACCTCGAAGGCGAGGCCGTGACCCTGCCGGTGGTCTTCCGTCCGTGGCACGCGACGTGGATTTACGTCGAGGACGGCTGGCGCTTCGTCGATGCGTCGCGCGCTCCTGAAACGAACCCCCAAACACAATCCCGACGACGATGAACACTCCGCGACATATGCTTAACGTGCTGCGCCTTGCGGTGGCGCTGCTTTTCGCTTCGGCCCTCATGAGCCGTTGCGCGAGCATGATGACCCCCACGGGCGGTCCCCGCGACACCCTGCCGCCGGTCATCCTGAACATGACGCCCGACAACTTCTCGCGACCGACCGCCCGACGGTCGGTCACGGGAAAATCTACATCGAATTCGACGAGTTCGTGCAGCTCAAGGATCAGCAGAAGGAGTTCTTCACCTCGCCGGCGATGAAGAAAAAGCCGCTCATCACCCTGCGCGGCCGGGGCATCGTCGTCCAGCTGCGCGATACGCTCGAAGCCAATACGACCTATGCGCTCAATTTCGGCAGCGCCGTGCGCGACAACAACGAGGGCAACCCCCTCTATTCGATGCGCTATGTCTTTTCGACCGGACCCACGATCGACTCGATGATCTTCTCGGGCTATACGGCCGACAGCTACAAGGCCGACTCCGTGTCGAAGTCGTTCATCTGGTTCTTCCCTGCGGATTCGGTCGAGCACGTGGCCGAATACGACTCGACGATCTTCAAGTACAAGCCCGCCGTAATCGCCCGCGCCGAAAACAACGGCATCTTCATCGCCCAGAACCTCAAGCCGATCCCCTACCGGGTTTACGCCGTTCAGGACAAGAACGACAACCAGATGTACGATCCGGGCAGCGACCAGGTGGGCTTCCTCGAAGGGACCTATAACCCGGCCGAGATGCCCGATTTCGCCATGTGGTACGACTCGATCCGCCAGTATGTCACGGCCGAGCCGCAGCTCTATCTGCGCATGTTCACCGACAAGGCGTTCCGCCGCCAGCTGCTTTCGCAGTCCGAACGGCCCCTGCAGCACAAGGCGATGCTCTATTTCGCGTCGGCGCACCCGAAGATCACCCGCCCTGCGTTTCGACAGCATCCCCGCCGACCGGGTCATCTTCGATCCGCAGACCGTGGGCCGCGATACGATCGCCCTGTGGTTCAACGTCCCCTCGTCGGCCCTTCCCGATACGATCAAGGGTGAGATCACCTATTTCAAGCACGATACGGTCAACCGCTTGCAGGAGGTCACCGAGCCGTTGAAACTCGCTTGGCGGCTGATCGAGACCAAGGAGCAGGAGAAGGAGCGCGAGAAGCTCGAACGCGACCGCCGCAAGGCCGAGGCGGCCGGCGAGGAGTGGGTCGAACCCAAGAAGGAGAATCCCTTCGCCTTCAAGATGCCCACTTCGGGCGAGATCAATCCTGAGAACAACCTGACCGTCGATTTCGACTATCCGCTCGTGAAACTCGATTCGGCCGAACTGCTGCTGACGCGCGTGCTCGAGGACAACTCGATCGAGGACATTCCCGTGCGCATGGTGCGCGATACGGGGATGCTGCGCCGCTGGCAGGTCCGCGCTCCGTGGAAGCTGGGCGGACAGTATACGCTGACCATCCCCGAGGGCGCCATCACCGACGTCGCGGGCCTCTCCAACGACTCGATCATCGGCAAGTACACGGTTCTCGATCCCGAGAAGTTCGCCACGGTGCTCATCCACGTCCGCGGGCGTGACGACGGCACGAAATACATCGTCCAGCTGCTTGACGGCAACAACGCGCTCAAGCAGGAGAAGCGCGACGTGGTGACCGGCGATGTTCGGTTCAACTACGTTCCCGCGGGGGAGATCAAATTCCGCATCATCGAGGACATGAACGGCAACGGCAAGTGGGATACGGGCAACGTGGTCGAGCGGCTCCAGCCCGAACGGGCCGAAATCTATGCCAACGACGAGGGTGAAGACACTTTTGCGACCAAGACCAACTGGGAGGTCGAGTTTTCGATCGACATGAACCGGGTCTTCGCTCCGGTGACGATGGAGTCGCTTTCGCGCCTGCTCGACGAGCGTGAGGCGCAGCGTCTGCGCCGCGAGGCGGAGAAGCGGGCCAAGGAGGGTCCGAAACGGGATCAGGACCGCAACCGGCAGCAGAATGACAATAACAGCAACTTCAACGCTGCGGGCGGGATGTTCAATAATTTCAGGTAAGATGACGATGAAACGACATATCCGGACGGTGCTCTTCGCCCTTGCGGCTCTCGCCGCATGGCAGGGGGCTTCGGCGCAGCATACGCTCGGCTTCACGGTGGGCTACGGCATGGGCAACGGCCGCTTTCAGCCCCAGCAGGAGATGCGGGCGATCTGGGGACTTTACAGCGGCGGCCTTTCGTGGCGCTACTACGGCAAGCAACGCTTCGTGGGTGGCTTCGGCATCGACCTGGAGTTCCAGCAGCAGGGCTTCTCTTTTGCGACCAACGCCGCGCAGGTCGAGGAGAAGAAGGATTACCTCTACTATACGCGGCACATCAATTCCGTCGTGCTGCCGATCGTCTGGCAGCCGCACTTCTACATGCTGCGCAACCATGTCCGCATCTACCTCGAAGCGGCCGCGACCTTCTCCTACAACATCTCGTCCACCTACGAGAACGAGCAGGCCCGGGCCAACGGCTCCGCCGACTGGAAGGGCGACTATCCCTTCAAACTCGCGCGCGACAACCGCTGGGGCTACGGACTGGCGGGCGGCGGCGGCATCGCCTTCCTGATCCGCCGTTTCGAACTGAATTTCCGCGTGCGCTACTCGTTCGGTTATTCGGACATCGTCCGCAACCGCAACAAATACTACGACAACAACAGCGACGGTGCGGAAAATCCCTTCTGGGCCACTCCGCTGCGTTCGCCGCTCGACAATCTCATGATCTCCGTGGGGCTGAACTACCGCTTCAACAAACAGGGCTTCGAGACCTGGAAACCAAGACCCAAGAAGGAGAAGAACCGCGAGGTCTTCAAGTTCGGGTTGTAAAAAACTACAAGTTATGGAAACTACCCGTCAGCAGAAAATCGCCAAGCAGATACAGAAGGACGTCGCCGAAATCTTCCAGAAGGAAGGCGCCCCGATCGTGCGCGGTTCGCTCGTAACGGTCACCGCCGTACGCATATCCCCCGATTTCAGCTACGCCAAGATCTACGTCAGCATCTTCCCCTTCGAGCAGAGCGGCGAGGTGATGCAGCGGCTCGAACATCAGAACTGGTTCATCCGCCGCGCCCTGGGCCAGCGGATCCGCAACCAGCTGAAAAACGTCCCCGAAATCCAGTTCCTCCTCGACGATTCGCTCGAATACATCGAGCATATAGAGCAGGCGCTGAAAGAAGATTGACAATTATGCGCTTCTGTCGGTTGTTCCCGCTGCCTGCGGCGTCGTTTGCAAGTCCGATCCGTCCCCGAACCTCTGCCGAGGCGGGGGCTTCGGGATTTACGCTCTAATCCGTCGCCCGCCATGCTGCCGCAGCTCTTCGCCCGTCGCTACCTCTTTTCGTCCCAGTCCCGGTCGGTGGTCAACCTGATCTCGGGATTGAGCGTTGCGGCCGTGGCGATGCCCGTCGCGGCGATGATCATCCTGCTGTCGGTCTTCAACGGTTTCGAGTCGCTCGTCAAGTCGATGTATTCGGCTTTCGACGCCGATCTGACCGTCTCTCCGCGGCAGGGGCAGACCTTTGCGCAGCGGGACCTCGACACCGCGGCCCTGGCACGTATCCCGGGAGTCGGCGCGCTGTCGTTCACCCTGGAGCAGAGCGCCCTGCTCGAACACGGAGGGCGCCAGGCCACCGCCACGATCCGGGGCGTCGACGACGCCTACGGGGCTGTCTTTCAGCTTGGCGATGCCGTTTCCGCCGGGGAGTGGCGCGTGCGGCTGGGCGATCTGGAACGGCTGGTCGTCGGGCAGTCGATGGCGTGGATGCTGGGTATCCGCTCGCTGGCCGATGCCGACGTCACGCTCTACGCCGTGCGGCGGGGATCGTTCTCCTCGCTGCTGCCGCTCGAAAACTACACGCGCCGCACGGAACCCGTAGGCGGCGTCTATACCCTCGACCTCGAAACCGAACGCACCTACGTGCTCGCCTCGCTGCGGCTTGCGCAGGAGCTGTTCGGCTATGCGGGCCGCGCCTCGGCGCTCGTCGTGCGCCTCGCTCCCGGAGCCGATGCCGCGGCGGTCCGCAAGGCCGTTGCGGAGGCTGCGGGCGACGGATTCCGCGTCCGCACGCGCGACGAACTGCGCGCTTCGTTCTACCGCATCATGACCTACGAGAAGTGGGGCATCTTTTTCATCGCCCTGCTGGTGCTCGTCATCGCTTCGTTCTCGGTGGTGGGGGCGCTGGCCATGCTGATCGTCGAAAAACGGGACGACATCTCCACGCTCCGCGCCCTGGGGGCCGACACGGGCCTCGTCCGCGCCGTGTTCCGCACCGAAGGGTTTCTGATATGCGGTCTGGGCGCTGTCGCCGGCATGGTGCTGGGCGTTGCCGCGACCCTCGCGCAGCAGTATTTCGGGCTGATCGAGATTCCGGCCGAGACCTTCCTCACGAAGAGCTATCCCGTCGAATTCCGACCGACCGATCTGGCGGTCGTCGCCGCGTCGTTCGCCGCCGTGGCCGCCGTCCTTTCGAACATCACCGTCCGCAGTATGATTAAAACCGACACCCGATTATGAAACGATTCCTCCGCATAACGGCTTCCGCAGCCCTCGTGCTGCTGCTGGCCGCCTGCGCCCGCCACAAGATCATCCCCGACGACAAGCTGGCGCAGATTTTCCACGATGCGTTCCTCACCAACGCCTACATCGGCAGCGAGGGTGTGAAGACCGATTCGCTGCGCATCTACGAGCCGATCTTCGCCCGCTACGGCTACACGACCGACGATGTGCACTACACCATCGGCAACTTCTCGAAGCGCAAGAGCGCCCGTTTGGGCGACGTGGTCGAGCGGGCCATCGAGATGCTCGAACGGGAGGGGAAATTCTACAACCGCGAGGTCGCCGTCCTCGACACGATCGACAACGTCGCCCGCCGGAGCTTCACCCGCACGGTCCTCGCCGACTCGCTGATCCGCGTCGGGTCGCTGCGCGACACGGCCCGTTTGAGCTTTACGCTCGACGTCGAGCCGGGCGAATACAGCCTTTCGCTCAAATACCTCGTCGATTCGCTCGACCGCAACGACAAGGGGCTCAAGGGCTCCGTCTGGCTCGAACGGCGCGACAGCTCGCGCACCAACGTCTACACCACGACCTTGCGGCGCAACCGCGAGGAGACCTTTTCGCGCCGGTTTACGACCGACACGACGCACCGTTGCCTGCGCATCGACTTCCTGACCTTCAACGCCAGGCCCGAGCGGCCGTCGGTGACGGTCACCGACCTCAAGGTGGAGTACATTCCTCCGACCCGCACGGCCGTCGAAAAACTCTACGAACAGCAACTCGACATCCGGATTTTCGCCGATGACTTCCTCCGCGCAGCCATCCCGAAGGATAGCCTCTAACCTGCTGTGGACCCCGCAGGGCCTCGTCCGGCATCCGCTCCTGACCCTCGGGGCGGACGGGCGCGTGCTCACCGCGGGGAGTTGTCCCGATCCGGACCGTCTCGCCGCCACGGAGTTCTATGCGGGGCTGCTGGTCCCGGATTTCCCGGCCGACTACCGCGCCGCGTTCGACGGCATGCGCGCCGCCGCGCTGCCGCTTTCCGAACTGCTGCCGCAGGCCGTGACGCCCGGCGGAGTGCTGGTCGTCATTTCGGGACTCGACTACGAATCGCTGCGGCTTACGCCGCAGTCGCAGATCCGGAAGTTGTAGTTATTCCGGGTGTGGGTGTGGTTTCCGACCGCTTCCCCTGATTTGCCGGTACCGTTCGCGGCCAATATCTGACTCCATCCCGGCTCTCCTTCAGCGAGGGAGATGACGTACTGCCCGGATGGTTGGTATCGTGAAAAGTCACCTCTTGTCAGATGGGCAAATGCTCCTCGACCGTGCGCCGCAGGTGTTCGCTGTCGAGATGGGTGTAGATTTCGGTCGTCAGGATGCTTTCGTGCCCCAGCATCTCCTGCACCTGGCGGATCGAGGCGCCGCCTTCGAGCAGGTGGGTGGCGAACGAGTGGCGGAAGGTGTGGGGACTGATGCGCTTCTCGATTCCGGCCCGTCCGGCCGCCTGTTTGAGGATCGTGAAGACCATCACGCGCGTGAGCTGTCCGCCGCGGTTGTTGAGGAACACCGTCTCCTCGCCCGTCCGGGCGCTCCGCCGCTCTTCGAGGTAGCGCAGAATGCGTTCGCGCGCCGTCGAACTGACCGGTACGATCCGCTGTTTGTCGCCCTTGCCGATCACGCGGATATACCCCGTCCCCGAAAAAGAGGTCCTGCATGCGCAGCGACGTGAGTTCCGAGACGCGCAGGCCGCACGAGTAGAGCACTTCGAGCATGGCGCTGTCGCGCAGCCCCTTGACCGTCGAGGTGTCCACGGCGGCGATGATGCGGTCGATCTCCGCGGTGGTGAGCACGTCGGGCAGCTGGCGTCCGAATTTGGGTGTCAGGACGAACTCCGCGGGCGACGATTCGATCTTGTCCGAGATCATCAGGTAGTTGAAGAAACTCTTTATGCCCGCTCAGCGCCCGGGCCTGCGAGGTCTTCTCGCGCCCCCTGGCTCGTAGAGCCACGCCATGTAGCGTTCGACCATCTGCGGTTCGACCTTGTGGGGCGCGACGTCCCATTGGCGCAGGATGAAGTGCGCGAACTGCCGCAGGTCGCGCATGTACGATTCCACGGTATTTTGCGAGAGCCGCTTTTCGAGTTTGATATAGGTGCGGTAACGGCGTCCGGTCTCTTCCCACTTTTTCGTATTTTCTGCCATCTTTTGGTCCGCTGAATCCGGGATTATTGTAACTTTGTCCGAACGAAGGTACGAAAAATTTTTTACATAATATGGATTACACAGTCCTCAATATCGCAGTCGCCGACGACGAGCAGGCTGAAATCCTGACCGCCGAACTGGCCGATTTCCCGTTCGAGAGTTTCGAGACCGGAGACGGCGTGCTGAAAGCCTATATTCCGGCCGTGCGGCTCTCCGGCTGCAAGGACGATGTCGACGCCCTGCTGGCGCGCTGCGGGATCGAGGGGCGTTACGCCGTCATCCGGACCCAAAACTGGAATGCCGCCTGGGAGAGCGATTTCCCGCCGGTCGACGTCGAAGGCCGCCTGCGCATCCGCGCCCCGTTCCACGATCCGGCTCCTGCGGGGGAGATGGAGGTGGTCGTGCTGCCCCGGATGTCGTTCGGCACGGGCCACCACGCCACCACGTGGCTCATGTCGCGCGCGGTGCTCGATCTCGGGGTCGCGGGCCGCACGGGGCTCGACATGGGCAGCGGCACGGGCGTGCTGGCGATCGTCGCCGCCAAATGCGGCGCGGCGCACGTCGATGCCGTGGACATCGACGACTGGGCGGACGGGAACTGCCGTGAAAATGTCGCCATGAACGGTGTCGCGGACCGGGTCGAACCGATGCTGGGCGACGTGCGCCGCATCGCCGGACGGCATTACGGTTTCATTCTGGCCAATATCAACCGCAACATCCTCGTGGCCGACATGCCGGCCTACGCCGTGGCGCTGGCTCCGGGCGGCGATCTGGTGATGAGCGGTTTCCTCGAAGCAGACACTGCGGCCGTCACCCAAGCCGCTGCGAAACTGGGCATGGAGACCGTTGCGGCCGAAACCCGCGAGGGCTGGATGATGATACGTGTTAAAAAAGAAGAAGTAATCCCGGTCGCATGCGATAAGTCCCCCGCCGAGGCGGGGGATTTAGGGTGGGTCAGACTTGTAAACGCGGCGGAACGCCGCGGGAACAGCGGTCCGATCCGGAAAGCGTTCAGGAAAAAGAGATTAATTCTGTGATTTGAAAACCTACAAAGGCCGCGGCATCGTGCTGCATACGCTCAAATACGGCGATTCGTCGATGGTCGTCTACCTCCTGACCGATGCCGGCGGCCGCCGCAGTTACATGGTGCAGGGCGTGCGCAGCCGCAATGGACGCGGTTCGAAGCTGGCGCTGTTCCAACCGATGTTTCCCGTCGAATTCGAGGGGCTGGAATCGCCGCGGCAGCAGATGGACCGCTTCAAGGAGGTGCGTGCGGGGTTCGTGCTGCAAAGTCTGCCGTTCGACGTGCGCAAATCGACCATGGCGCTCTTCATGGCAGAGGTTTTGTACCGCCTCGTCAGGGAGTACGACGACCCCAACGAACCGCTTTTCGACTTCGTGTGGGGTTCGGCCGAGGCGTTGGATGCGATGGACGACGGGGTTTCGAATTTCCACCTTTGGTTCCTGGCCAACCTGAGCCGCCTGCTGGGCTACCGTCCGGGCAACGACTATACGCCGGGGGCGTGGTTCGACATCCGCGAAGGATTGTACACCCCCGTGCGGCCCGCACACCCGGGGGTGATGACGCAGGAGTGCGCCTGCCTGCTCGACCGGATGCTGTGCTGCGACGTGCGGCGGCTGGGCGACGTGGGGCTGAACCGTGACCGGCGGTCGGAGTTCCTCAACGCCATGCTGGCCTATTTCGGCTACCACCTCGACGCCATCAGCGCCGTGCAGTCGGTGCGCATACTAAAAGAGGTGTTTTAACGTTAAGTTTTAAGATAAAAGGGAAGAAAATTATGAGAAAGATGTTGCTTGCGGCCGTTGCGCTCGCCGTTGCGGTGGCCGCCTCCGCCCAGGAACCGAAATTCGATTTCAAACGCGATACGACCCGCACGTCGGGCTTCGCGCTTCCCGATTCGCTGGCGCACATGTCGCCGTGGAAACCCGATTATAAGACGATGGCGCCGGTGAAGACCAAACCCTCGGTGTCGATGACCTCGGTGGTGGTTATCCAGAAGGAGAACCTGCCTTCGCGTGTCACCGTCATCGACAACAATACGCTGCGTCTGGGGCAGCACTTCACCCTTTCGAACGGGCAGGCCTGGAACTGGAGTCCTTTTCCCGACGCCTTCCTCGACGCACGTACGCTTTCCTTCCCCATGCCGCGGTAGCGCCTCGGAAAGATTGTTCTTCAAACACAGGCTCCTGTTTTTCGCAGGAGCCTGTGTTTTTATGCGTCAGAACTTGTGCACGGCGCGCACGCATGTCTGACCGGCCTTCGGGTATCCGGCCTCCGTTTTGTCAGGGCTGTAAAAATCCCGGTTGCCGCAGATCGCCGATGCGGATTCCGAGACTTCGGTCGAGGACCATATCAGCAGCGAATACATCCCTCCCGGGTCCCCTCCGTAGGATTCCATCAAATCCTTATTCCGCTTCCGGGCGCGGTTCCAGTCGCCGAAACTTATTTTTCCCGACATGTCGACGTCCAGCAGCCGCCAGAAATCGTGCAGTTCGTCTGCCGCAGGCATATACCACCCTTCGCCCTGCGATTCACACCATTCGAAAGCCGGGAAATCGGCCCATGTCAGTTCGGTTCCGGCGATCCACTCCGTCACCCTGCGGCGGTTGTTCCAGCCGTCGGTACGGTCGGAAAGTCCGAGCCGCAGGTTGTCCAGCCTCGTTGTTTCGGCCCACGCCAGCCTGGCCTGCCCGAGCGACAGGATCAGCCCGTGGCGACCTTCGTCCGTCGTCGAGATCACCACTCCCCGCACGCCGTCCTCGTCGAACAGGTCGCCGGGACGGTAGGAGCGTGTCACCGCAGGCCACGGGTAGTCCGCCGCCGCGGACTTCTCCTCCGCGAACAGCTCCCGCTCGCCGTTGGCATAGGTGATCGAAAATACCTCGGCCCGCGCAATGCGCAGCATTTTCGCGGGATCGTCCCACATCTTGCAGAGAACATCCGTTTCGGTGATTTCCGTCACACGGGTCTTTATCTCATCCGCATTGCGCAACAGGATCACATCCTGCGCGGCGACTCCGTGCCATGCCGCAAGGGCTGTCAGGAACAGTAGCATTTTTTTCATGGCTTAAAAACGGTAAGCGTAGGTCAGCCCCAGCGACCAGGGATTGCTGCCGATCGCCTCGTGCGGGGAGACGAAGTTTTGCAGCCATTGCAATCCGATTTCGGAATGGCCGAATTTGTAGCCGTATTCGAGAACGGCCGCCACGACGGCCGATTTGACCATGTCGCCCGGAACCTTATGCCACGTATCGAGCGGGTACGCCTGTAAATCTTCGTCCTGCTGCCATCGTTCCGCAACCTCGGGCGAAGCCTCGAAGCGGACTTTCATGGCCGTCGGCACGGAAACCCGGAATCCGATCCGCATGGAAAATCCGTTTTTTACGGGCGTCAGTCCATAGTAAACATGGGCGAAGACGGCGTCGAATTTGTTTTTGAACGTGACCGAGAGGTTTTCCGCCTTGAGCTGGGTCGCACCGCCCGTCTGCATGTATCCCAGTCCGAATCCGATATGCCCTTCGCCGGTCTTCCGGAAATAGCGTTCGCCGAAAACCGACAGCCCGGCTCCGATGCGCGGGCTTTGGCTCGTGGAAAAAGCATCCGAACGGGCCGAGGACAGCGATCCGATCATGCCGTTGATGTCATCCTTCATCGACCAGAAGCTCAATCCTATATCGGCGCGCACACCCCATTCCCACAACTTTGCGCGTTCCTTCTTTTTCGTTTGGGCGGCGGCGCGCGAGACTGCCGCCTGCGACGGGACGGCGGCTCCCGGGTCCGGTCTCTTTCCGGCTGCGGCAGGCCGGTCGAGCGGCGTGATTATGTCCTTGGCCCCCGATTCGTAGCGGATGACGAAGACTTCGCTGCGGGAGATCGAATAGACGGGTCCCGTTAGGTTCGTGAATTTGCGGTAGCGGATCGACCGTTCGCCGACCTCTTCCACCTTCGCACGGATCTCCTCGCCGTTTTTCTTCACAATGATGTCCTGCGCCGAGGCAGCCATCGACAGCAGCATGAACGCCGCCAGAAACAAGATACGCTTCATAAAATTTAAGTTTTAAGGGTTGATAAATTTTACAAAGGCACGTAAAAAACGTGGACAATTTTCAATATCCACAAGAGAGGCCCTGGATAGCCCATGCAGTAGAATACAGATAAAATGCCCACGCCGTAAAACAGCGAGAGCACCAACTCTTATTCCTTACTGCATTAGAAATTTTCCAGGTTTCTCTTGTAAGAAAAAAGCCGATGCGCTTTTATGTCCCATGTATGCAGTCCTCACAGGCTGCACCGACAAATATAGCGATTAATCCGGGAAATGCAAAACATTTCCGGACGGGTTTTTACGTATTTTCGCGTATTGATCCGCAGCGGCGAAATTCCGAATTTTGTACCCTGAAAAGAAACGCCGCTTATGAAACCGATTCTTCTGCTGTTGTTATCGCTGCTCCCGTTCGGGGCATTCGCCGGGGAGCCGGTTCCTGCGCCCGCAGCGGGCGAACCCACCGCCGCCGAACTTTCTGCCGGGATCGAAGCCCTGAAAGCCAGGGCCTCGGCATGGGACAAAATCCTGGCACGTCTGCCCAAAATCTCGGGCTACGTGCAGACCGGCTACGAGTGGTCGGAGACCTCCTCGACCTTCTTCATCAAGCGCGTGCGCCTGAACCTGGCGGGGGACATCGCCGAAAAACTCGACTACCGCGTGCAGATCGAGTTCTGCGGCCCGAAAATCGTCGACGCCTACATCCGTTACCGGCCTTTCGAGCAGCTGAATTTCCAGCTGGGAGAGTACAAACTGCCCTTTTCGATCGAGAATACCGATTACGTGCCCCTCAAATACGAGTTCATCGAATACCCGCTGCCGCTGCGCCGGCTGATGGGTTTCAACGACGTGTGCGGACTCTCGGCCACGGGCCGCGACATGGGCGCCATGCTCTACGGCGGGTTCTTCAACCGCAAAGGGTACAGCGTCCTGGGTTACAACTTCGGCGTGTTCAACGGCGAGGGCCTGAACGTCAAGGACAGGAACAAATCGAAGGACCTTGTGGCGCGGCTGACGCTGCGTCCCGTCCGGGGATTGCAGATCGCCGGTTCCTACTATTGGGGCGAATACGGCGCCGACTACCTCAAGCGCGTCCGCTACGGTGCGGGCGCCTGCTACGACGAGGGGCCGTTGGTCGTGCGCGCCGAGTGGATCTGCGGCACGACGGGGCTTCCCGCGGGCGGCGAACTCGACAGCGACGGCTGGTACGCCGTCGGCGGGTGGCGCGTGGCACCGGCGCTGATGTCCGTGGTGCGCTACGATACGTTCCTCGAAAACTCCTCGGAGAGCGCCTCGCGCCAGACCAACTACACGGCGGGCGTCGTGTGGCAGCCCGTGAAATACCTGCGCTGCCAGCTCAACTATACCTATGAAGATTACGCGTCCCGCGCCGCCGCCAACCGCAATGTGGTGTCGCTGATGCTCTCCGGAATTTTTTAATTGAATTGCCATGAAAAACTTTTTCGAAAAACTCCGTGTCGAGGACTGGGTGGTGGTCTGGGTCTCGATCCCGCTGCTGCTGCTTGCGGCGCTCATCCCCGCCGACCTGCCGAGTGTGCCCTCGACCCTCGTGGGCGAAGTGGCGTGGTATAACATCGGCCTGCTGTTCGCCATCGTGCTGGGGGTGCTCTACGTCGGCTGCCTGCTGCTGCGGCGTCCCCTCAAGGGGTTGCTGCCGTCGCTGGTCGTCGTCTTCGCCGTCTCGCTGCTGGCGCAGGTCGTGGCCAAGATTCCGGCCGTCTCCTACTACGGCTTCGAATCGGTCTTCTTTTCGGTGCTGTTCGGCCTGCTGATCCGCAACGTGTGGCGCGTTCCCGCGTGGATGAAGCCCGCCATTCAGGGCGAGTTCTTCATCAAGATCGGCGTGGTGTGCCTCGGTGCCACGATCCTTTTCAGCGACGTGATGAAGTCGGGCGTCTTCGGTCTGGTGCAGGCCTGTCTGGTGGTCGCCGTCGTGTGGTTCTTCGCCTATTGGCTGTCGCGCCGCATGAAGGTCGACGAACGTACGGCGATGATCCTTTCGAGCGGCGTCTCGATCTGCGGCGTCTCGGCGTGTATCACGGCAGCCCGCGTGGCGGGCGGCGACGACCGGAAACTCTCCTACATCGTTTCGCTGGTGCTGATCGTCGTGGTGCCGATGATCTACCTGATGCCGTGGCTGGCGAGCCTGATCCTGCCGCACCTGTTCGCTCCCGAAGTGGCCGAGGAGGTCGCCGGGGCGTGGATCGGCGGCACGATCGACACCACGTCGGGCGTCGCCGCGTCGAGCATGATCGTCGGCGAGGTCGCCAACCAGCATGCCGTCATCATCAAGGCGGCGCAGAACGTGCTGATCGGCGTCGTGGCGTTCTTTATTGCGCTTTACCTCTCGACCCGCCGCGGCGAAAAGGGCGCTCAGGCTCCGTCGCTGGGCATCGTGTGGGAGAAGTTCCCGAAATTCATCATCGGCTTCGTCGCGGCGTCGCTCGTCTTCAGCCTCTGCCAGTCGAACGGCCTCTTTACGCTCAACGCCAAGGGCAAGCTGATCGAACCGGGTGTGGCGAAGATGTTTTCGACGGTCTTTTCTCGCTGGCCTTCGTCTGCATCGGTCTCGACACGCGCCTCAAGGACATCGTTTCGAAGGAGAACCGCAACGTCCTCTGGGCGTTCCTCGCGGCGCAGACCTTCAATATCGTGGTGACGTTCCTTATCGCCTGCCTGCTCTTCGGCATCCTCAAACCAGCGCTTTAAGAAAGCGCGTTTAGGGGCGGTGGTTGGTATTCCCGTTTTGGGAGTGAGTCTGCGCTGCGACTGCCATTAATAAGAAAGGCTAACGAATTCGTTAGCCTTTCTTATTGAATTTCCGGGATCCCGGATTGTCTTTCCGGGGTGTTCGCTGCTCCGGGCGTCCTTTTCCGGCGGCGGGTTTTCCGCCGAAGAAATACGCCTTTTGCCGCCGCTTCTCGTCCTGCGACCGGGCGACATGGACTTTCTCGTGCGTGTAGGGGTTCTCTCCCGTGTAGAACATCACCGAGGAGAGGGTCATCGGCGTGGGCGTGAGGTCCTGCACCTGCTCGAGGTTGAAGTGCATTTTCCCCAACACCTTCTCCGACAGCGACTTCATATCCCGCTCGGTGCATCCCGGGTGTGACGAGATGAAGTAAGGGATCAACTGATAGGGCAGATGTTCCTGACTGCAAATGCGATGGAAGTCGGCGGTCAGCCGTTCGAAGAGTGCGAACGGCGGTTTGCGCATCAGTTTCAATACGTTATCCTCGGTGTGTTCGGGCGCCACTTTAAGTCGTCCCGAGGTGTGGTGTTTCAGCACCGTCTCCAGATAGGGCGAGCGGTCGAACAAATCGTAGCGGATGCCGCTGCCGATAAAGGCCTTCTTGATGCCCTTGACGGCGCGGATTTTTGCGTATAATGCCAGCAGCGGGCCGTGGTCGTTGTCGAGGTTGGGGCACATCTTCGGGTGGAGGCACGACGCGCGGCGGCATTTGCGGCACAGCTCCCTGTCGCGGCCGCCCATGCGGTACATGTTGGCCGATGGGGCTCCGACATCCGAGAGATAGCCCTTGAAACCGGGCGATTTCGCAATGCGCTCCACCTCGGCGAGGATCGACCGCTCGCTGCGCGAGTTGATGAACTTGCCCTGGTGGGCCGAAATGGTGCAGAACGAGCAGCCTCCGAAACAGCCGCGGTGGATATTGACCGAGTTGCGGATCATCTCCCAGGCCGGGATGTCCCCCTTGCCTGCGTAACGCGGATGCGGGGCGCGTTCGTAGGGGAGGTCGAACGAGTGGTCCAGCTCCTCGGTGGTGAGCGTCGTGTTGGCGGGCGTCACGACCACGTAGCGGTCGCCGACGGCCTCGACGAGCGTCGCCGTGGGTTCCATCAGGTTGCTCTGGGTCTCGATGACGGTGAAATTCTCCCCGAAGGCGGCCTTGTCGCCGACGCACTCCTCGTAGCTGTTGAGGCGGATCGTCGTGGCGGGGTCGAGCCGTGAGACGTGGCTTTCGTCGGAGAGGAACGCCACCTGGCGGATCTTGCGCAGCAGTTTGGCGTTGTAGCCGTTGCGCATCGCCCGGGCCACCTGCTGCACGACCCGCTCGCCCATGCCGTAGATCAAGAGGTCGGCGCCCGATTCGGCCAGGACGGAGGGCTTCAGCCGGTCGCTCCAGTAGTCGTAGTGGGTCAGGCGGCGCAGCGAGGCTTCGATGCCCCCGATGACCACCGGGGTGTGCGGATAGAGGCGTTTGAGGATTTGCGAGTAGACCGTCACGGCGTGGTCGGGGCGGAATCCCGCCTTGCCGCCGGGCGTGTAGGCGTCGTCGTGGCGCAGCCGGAGATTGGCGGTGTAATGGTTGACCATCGAGTCCATCGACCCGCCGGAGACGCCGAAAAAGAGGCGCGGAGCGCCCAGTTTCGTGAAGTCGCGCAGGTCGTCGCGCCAGTTGGGCTGGGGGACGATCGCCACGCGGTAGCCCTCGGCTTCGAGCAGGCGTCCCACGACGGCCGCCCCGAATGCCGGGTGGTCGATGTAGGCGTCGCCCGAGAAGAGGATCACGTCGAGTTGGTCCCATCCGCGTTCGCGGACTTCCTTGATGGTGGTCGGTAGAAACAAGATCGTTCGTTATTTTTTATTTCGGGGCGTATATTTTGGCCGGCTTACGCTTCCCCGGTCTCTTTGGCAGCCGACGTATAAACGTCCCACTTGGCCAGCAGGGCCGTGAAGTCGGCCGGGAGGGGGCTTTCGAACAGCACGTTTTCGTGCGTCGCGGGGTGTTCGAAGCCCAGCAGACGGGCGTGCAGCGCATGGCGCGGCATCACGGTGAAGCAGTTGTCGATGAACTGGCGGTATTTGGCGAAGGTCGTGCCCTTGAGGATGCGGTCGCCGCCGTAGCGTTCGTCGTTGAACAGCGGATGGCCGATCCACGCCATGTGGACGCGGATCTGGTGCGTGCGTCCCGTCTCGAGGCGGCACTCCACCAAGGTCACGTATCCGTAGCGTTTCAGCACCTTCCAGTGCGTCACGGCGTGCTTCCCGTCCGAGCCGTCGGCAAAGACATACATCTTCTGCCGCTCCCTGGGGCTGCGGCCGATATTGCCCGTGATGGTCCCCTCGTCCTCCTCGAAATTGCCCCACACGAGGGCCACGTAGCGGCGTTGGATCGTGTGGTCGAAGAACTGCTTGGCCAGCCGCGCATGGGTCTGCTCGTCCTTGGCGATCACCAGCAGTCCCGAGGTGTTCTTGTCGATGCGGTGCACCAGTCCCGCACGGTTCTGCTCCTCGGCCGGGATTCCCTGCTTGTTGAGGTGGTGCATCAGCGCGTTGACCAGCGTGCCGCTGTAATTGCCCACCCCCGGATGCACGACCAGACCGGCCGGTTTGTCGACCAGCAGCAGCCATTGGTCCTCATAGGGGATGTCGAGCGGAATGTCTTCGGCGACGAGTTCCACCTCGCGCCGCGGGTAGGGCATCACGATCTGGATGCGGTCCAGCGGCTTGACCTTGTAGCTCGACTTGGCCGCCTTGCCGTTGACGAGGATGTTCCCGCTGTCGGCCGCCGCCTGGATGCGGTTGCGCGAACAGTGCTCCATCCTCACGGTCAGGAACTTGTCCAGCCGCATGGGGGTCTGCCCCTTGTCGGCTGTCACCGCAAAGTGTTCGTAGAGGCCCGCTTCTTCTTCGTCCTCCGCATCAGCCGGAACGGCGTCCAGCTCCGGGTCGTCGATGGGGTATCTGTCGGTCATCAGTCGAAAAATCCGTCGTTGTCCTTTTGGGCGGGCCGCTCTGCGGCGGGTTCCGCCGGGGCCTCCTCGAGGGCCGCCCGTGCGAGCGAGTCGGCCAGCTGCTGCTCTTCGGCCCGGCGTTCCTCGGCGGCGACGGCCGCCTGCTTCTCGGCCTCGGCCCGATACCGGGCGAGTTTCTTCTCGTCGAGCGTCAGCCGCAGGTCGACCTTCGATCCCAGCGCTGCGCTGCGTTCGGCGCCCGGCGTCTGGATGTAGACGCGCGTGTCCTTCTGGTTGAGCAGGTTGACCCCTTCGTCGAAGTCCACGCGCCCGACGTTGAGTCCCAGCTCCCAGAGGCGGCCCTTGGCCTGTGCCAGCGGCAGCCCCACCAGCCGCGGCACGATCGTCGTGCCGTAGCCGTCCTCGACACCCACGTAGAGCGTCACGCCGGAACCCATCTCGGCCTCCATACGAGTTGTGGGGGTCACGGGTTTGCCTTCGCAGTACTCCTCCAGCACGTAGTTCGTGGCCATGTCGGGGCGGTAGATCAGCTCGGCGATCTCCAGTCCGGCGATTTCGAGCATGTTCTTGGCCTGCCGCAGCGAACGCCCGGCCACGTAGGGCACGGGGACCATCTTCTGGCGGAAGGAGTTGATCGTGATGTAGACCGTGCGCCCGGGTTTCACCTCCACGCCTCCTTCGGGGAGTTGGTCGAGGATGATGCCGCCTCGTAGGCGGGGACGAACAGCGAGTCGTTGATATGCAGTTGCAGATCGTGCTTGCGGGCGATGCGTTGAGCCTGGTCGAGCGGCACGCCCGAGAAGTCGGGGACGGTGCGCCGCGCGCCGTGGCGTGTGCCCAGTTGCATGAGGATATGCGCGGCGACGGCCATCGCGAGGATGATCGCCGCGATCAGCGCGAGGTTCCAGAGCAGCGGATGCCGCCGGAGCCGGGACAGGTAATTCTGGGGTTTCTCCATAGATCGCAGGTTATTTCGGGGCCTTCCGGTAAAGGTAGACGGCGATGCCGAGGTAAATGATATTGGGCAGCCACACGGCCAGCCCGGGCGGGAGGGTTCCGCTCTTGGCGAACTCCTCGAAGAAGCGGTTGAAGAGGATGTACGAGAAGCAGAGTCCCGTGCCGATGCCGATGTGCAGTCCGGTGCCGCCGCGCACCTTGCGCGAGGAGAGCGACACGCCGATCAGCGTCAGGATGAACGTCGAAAGCGGATAGGCGTAGCGCGCGTGCTTCTCGACCTCGATCAGGTTGATCGAATCGGAGCCTTTGGCCCGCTGCTGGTCCAGGAAGGCGTTCAGCTCCGAGATGTTCATGGTCTGGATCAGGTCGTTGATCTCGCCCAGCTCGGTGGCTTCGAGGTTGATCAGCGTGTCGAGGTTGCGGAACTGCTCGAAGGTCTCCGTGCCCGCGGAGTCGAACTCCCGTTTGGTGTAGCGCGGGGCGGTCCAGCGTTTGGTCTCGGGGTTGAATTTGGCGTCCGAGGCTTCGAGCGAGTGGGTCATCGTGCCGCTTTCGTAGCGCTCCAGCACGAAGAACGAGGCCTGGCGGGCGCCGTCGTTGTAGCCGCGGATGTAGGCGAAGATGCCCGGCTCGATCTGGCGGTAGATGTGGCGGTCGTATTTGGTGTTCTGCTTGCGTTTGATGTATTGCTGCTCGAAGGAGACGATGTGCCGCTGCGAAATGGGGATCAGCCAGAGGTTGAGCGTCAGCGACAGCGAGGCGATGATGAACGCCCCGAGGAAATAGGGCCACATCAGCCTGCGGAACGACATGCCGCCCGAGAGCATGGCCACGATCTCGGTCTGGTAGGCCATCTTCGAGGTGAAGAAGATGCAGGCGATGAAGGTGAACAGGCCGCTGAACTGGTTGATGAAGTAGGGGATGAAGTTGAGGTAGTAGTCCAGGATGACCGATTTCAGGGGCGCGTGCAGCTCCGTGAAGTCGTCGATCTTCTCCACATAGTCGAAGACCACCACGATCACGATGATCATGGCGATGGAGAAGAAGTAGGTCGTGAGGAACTTGCCCAGTATGTAACGGTCCAGAATCTTGAACCCCGGAAAACGCATTTTCATTGTTTAGAGTCTTCGTTGCAGTTTTGCGACCATTCCCTCCTTCCACGCCCTGAAATCCCCGGCGAGGATGTGTTCGCGCGCCGCCCCGACCAGCCGCAGGTAGAAGGCGATGTTGTGCAGCGAGGCGATCTGCGCCGCGAGCATCTCGCCGCAGACCGTCAGGTGGTGCAGGTAGGCTTTCGAGTAGAGCGTGTCGACGAAGGCCGTGCCCGCGGGGTCGATGGGCGAGAAGTCGTCCTCCCACTTCTTGTTGCGGATGTTGATGACGCCCTCGGCCGTGAACAGCTGTCCGTTGCGGCCGTTGCGCGTCGGCATCACGCAGTCGAACATGTCCACCCCGCGCTCGATGCCTTCGAGGATGTTCACCGGCGTACCGACTCCCATCAGATAACGCGGGCGGTCCTCCGGCAGTATGGCGTTGACCACTTCGATCATTTCGTACATGACCTCCGTAGGCTCGCCCACGGCCAGTCCGCCGATGGCGTAACCGTCGGCATTGTACTGCTTCACGTTCTCCGCGGCCCGGGCGCGCAGGTCCGGGTAGGTGCATCCCTGCACGATGGGGAACAGCGCCTGGTAATGGCCGTACTTGGGACTGGTCCGGTGATACTGGTTGAAACACCGGTCGAGCCACCGCTCCGTGAGGCCGAGCGATTTGGCGGCGTATTCGCGCGGGGCGTCGCCCGGGGGGGCATTCGTCGAAGGCCATCATGATGTCGGCGCCGATCGTGCGCTCGGTGTCCACGACGCTTTCGGGCGTGAAGAGGTGCTTCGAGCCGTCGATGTGCGACCGGAAATGGCACCCTTCCTCTTTCAGCTTACGACACGCCGCAAGTGAAAAAACCTGAAAACCGCCGCTGTCGGTGAGCATCGGGCCTTCCCAGGTCGAGAAGCGGTGCACGCCGCCGGCGCGTTCGATGATCTCCATGCCGGGGCGCAGGTAGAGGTGGTAGGTGTTGGCCAGGATGATCTGCGCGCGGGCCTCGTCGCGCACGTCGCGGTGGAAAATGCCTTTCACCGTCGCGGCCGTGCCCACGGGCATGAAGATCGGGGTGCGGATGACGCCGTGGTCGGTCTGCAGCTCTCCCGCGCGGGCGTGCGACGAAGGGTCTTTATGTTGCAGGGTAAATTTCATACTCATATATTCGGCAAAAATACACAAAATATTTCTATCTTTGCGCATATTTCGTCAATATGCTTTTCTTCGAACGATTTCTGACATGTTACGGCTGGGAGGGCGCAGCACTCGCGGGGGCCGCGCTCCTGATGCTCGGCGTGCAGTTGTACTATTATATTTTCGTCTACGGCCGTATCCCCGGCTACAAGAACAACCGCCGTCCGCAGACGATGGACCGCGAACCGCCCGTGTCGGTGGTGGTCCCCCTCTTTTCGGAGGACTATTCGTTCGTCGAGGAGCGCCTGCCGCTGATCCTGGCCCAGAACTACCCCGATTTCGAGGTGGTGATCGTCTACGTGGGCCACGACTCCGATTTTTACGAGGACCTCGTGCGGCTGAAACAGTCGTTCCCGCAGATCACGACCACCAAGATCCACCTCGACCCCCGTTTCCCGATCTCGCGCAAGATGGCGCTCAACGTGGGCATCAAGTCGGCGCACTACGAGTGCATGGTCTTCACCTCGACCGACGCCGTGCCGCAGACCGACCGCTGGCTCTCGCTGATGGCCAAGGGGTTCATGCGCGGCGAGATCGTCGTGGGCTACTGCGGCGTGGAGCGCGGGAAGGGCTTTGCGAACTACATGATGCGCGCCTGGCGGATGATGCACTCGGCCGACTGGATCGCCCGGGCCGTGCGGCGCCGCGCCTACCGCGGGACGCTCCACAACTACGGCTTCACCAAGAGCCTCTATTTCGGGGCCAACGGCTTCAGCCACCTCAATATGAACATCGGTGAGGACGACCTGTTCATGCAGCGGGTCATGACGCGCGACAACGTGAGCGTGATCCTCTCGCCCCGCGCCTCGCTGCGCGAAAAAATGTGGGGAGGCATGGGCTGGTGGATGAGTCAGCTGCGCTATTTCGGTTCGGCGTTCCGCTTCTATCCCCGTGCGGTGAAGACCTTCGTCCGCTGGGAGATGGGTTCGCGGGTGCTGTTTTTCGCCACGGTGATCTGCGCCCTTGCTGTCATGCCCCCGGAGTACAAGCTCGCCGCACTGCTGCTCGCCGTCATCCGCTATGTCGTAGTGGCCCTCGAAGTGCGCCGCATAGCGCGGCGGCTGGGCGAGGGAGGCATTGCAGGGCGCTACTTCATCTACGACCTGCTCGGCCCGCTGTGGGCCGCGGCGCTGGGGGCGATGCTGCTCCGCCGTGACAACCGCGTATGGAGATAGCCGACTATATCGTAGCCGAGGACCGGGAGTTGGTCGACCGGGTGCTCAAGGGGGACAACACCGCTTTCGAGTACCTCTTCAACCGTTACCGCGACGCGATCCACCGGCTGTTCGTGCAGCGTTTGAGCGGCGCGAACGATGCCGACGACCTGTTGCAGGAGACCTTCATCAAAGTCTACATCAACCTCCACCGTTACAGCGCGGACTACACCTTCGGGCAGTGGGTCTACACCATTGCGCGCAACACGTTCATCGACTTCGTGCGCCGCCGTCAGGACGACCTGCCGATCGACGAGCGTTTCGCCGCCCCGGCCTCAAGCGCCCCGACTCCCGAGGAGAGCGTCATCAACCTCCAGCAGCGCACGCAGATCGAGCACTACCTCGAACGCCTCGCGCCCCGTTACCGGCAGCTGATCCTGATGCGTTTTTTCGAGGAGTACTCCTACGAGGAGATCGCGGCGAAGCTGGCGCTGCCGCTCGGGACCGTGAAAACCCAGATACACCGCGCCCGCGAACAGATGTGCAGGTTCATCGCTCAAGGCGATGAACAATGAATAATGAACGATGAACGATTCGAAATTGGAGCCGATTCTCAAATATTTTCCCGATTTGACCGACCTTCAGCGCGAGCGGTTTGCGGCGCTGTACGGTCTCTATGCCGACTGGAACGCGAAGATCAACGTCGTTTCGCGCAAGGACTTCGACCAGCTCTACCTGCGCCACGTGCTGCATTCGCTGGCCATCGCCAAGGTCTGCACGTTCGGCGACGGCGCACGCATCCTCGACGTGGGGTGCGGCGGCGGATTCCCCTCCGTGCCGCTGGCGATCCTCTTTCCCGGGGCGCATTTCACGGCCGCAGACTCCATCCGCAAGAAGATAACGGTGGTTGAAGGGGTCGCGGCGGGCCTCGGGCTGGAACCTCACGCCCCGCTGCGTGCGGGTCGAAACCCTGACGGAGCGATTCGACTACGTCGTTTCGCGCGCCGTGACGGCCATGCCGGAGTTTGTGAAATGGGTCTGGCCCCTGATCGAACGGGGAGAGAAAGGATCGCTGCCGAACGGCATCCTCTACCTCAAGGGCGGCGACCTGGCCGAGGAACTGGCCCTGACGGGCAAACGGTGGTATATTTACGACATTCCGCGCTTCTTCGGCGAGGAGTTCTTCGAGACCAAGAAGGTGGTTTACACACCGAAAAAATAATTTTAGGGGACGCAGGGCATCGGCAGGATTTGAACAAAGGATGGCGGCATTTGAAATGGAATGATACAATATCGGAGTTTGTTTAACCCTGAATATGATGAATATGAAAAGAATCCTGTTTTTACTTGCGTTTGCAATCGTGGAATTTGCGGCAAACGCGCAATCGACCGTTTATGTGGTTTTTGCATCGACGGAGAATCGGTCTGCGGTGAATGGAGCATGGCACTCGAAAATTGCTCCGGACTCACAACTCGGTCGGGAAATCACGGCCCATGTGATAAGCCTGATTTGCGAAAGCAGCAATAGTTGTTTCACGTTTGTGTCAGAGGATAATGCCGCTCCGATCAAAAAACCGAAAGATTTTTTGAAGACCGTGGCTTGCATCGATTGGGATGTGCTTGCACCTACGCTCTCGAAATCGCAGGCCGAGGTGAAATACAAGGAGATTTTGGCGCATGATACGATCTATTTTATCGACCGCAACGATATTGAAGGGGATGAAATGAACCTGATTCGTGTGCATGAACCGCGAAGCAGGTTTTGAGAACCCGGACATAAATCGAAATCGGGAAGGTTCAAAGCCTTCCCGTTTCTTTTTATCTGGATTTTGCCGCAGGCTTCTGCCGGGCGATGATCGTGCGGAGATTATCCATAAAAGTCTCGGCATCGGCGGCGCCCGTGATGCGGCCCAGCAGTTCGCCCCGGGTGTCGAACACGAGGTAGAGCGGAATCGAACCGCTGCCGTATTTCTTCAGCAGTTCGCGGCCCGTGGTTTTGTCCGTGTCGTATTTGGCCGCCACGAACCGCTGGTCCATGAATTCCCCGACGTCCTTGCGCGAGAAGACCTGCTTCTCCATCATCCGGCACGGAGGACACCAGCTGGCATAGAGGTCGATGAAGACCAGTTTACCCTGTTTTATCGCCATTTCGCGCACGGCATCCGTCGATTTGGTCTCGAATTTCACCTGTGCCCGCGCCGCGCCTGTCCCGAGGGCCAGCAGCAGCAGAAAGATCAGTTTTTTCATATAATCTGTTTTTTTGATGACGGGGTGCAAAAACCGGACCGGGCCGGCCGCTTAAAAAGA
>VOFJ01002823.1_pt1 | contig 91452 bp, 119 predicted proteins | sample 5384081 | NCBI WGS metagenome assembly VOFJ01 (sample SAMN12384729, study PRJNA508395) | human gut metagenome | isolation source: healthy gut I | host: Homo sapiens | reverse complement strand
TCAATAAGAGCACCTGTGCCAATCGTATAGCTGAAACTTTTTTATAATCAGTTGTCTGCAGAATTATTTTATTATTCTCCGTCAAAATCCGGTTCTTCACGGTATAATAACCTCCGGACTAAAAAAAATCCGCCTCATGCGGATTTTGCCACTAATTTGTTTTACTGACACAAAACTGCGGCGTTACCGCCGCAATGCCTTACGGCATTAAAAATCACGGTATAACATCACACAGCAGACAAACATATTGTCTTTTTTCGTAAAAATCCGCGCTGCCGTTATATTTCTCCGCTATTTGCTTTATTGTTTTTATACCGTATCCGTGACCTTGTAATCGTGATTTTGAGGTTTTTAACGAATGATTTTCCGAAATCACGGATTTTTCAATAGTGTTGCTTACATAAATCATAATCTTATACTCATCACCGGAAAAATTGCAGATTATACTTTTATGAGCATCGGGCGAGGCAGAGCAGTTTTTCGATAGCGTTGTCCAGGATATTTCCAAGTAAATTGCACATATCTATATCCGCTACGCCGTCAAGCTGTTTTGAACCTGTGAAGACAAAATTAATGTCATGGTTTCGAGCGAATGATATTTTAGTGTTAAGTATAGCGTTGATAAAGACGTTTCCCACATCGATGCACACATCAATATTGCTTATCTCGTTTTTTTGCATTGCTTTAAAAACGCACCGATTTCATCGTACTTCTTTTCGTCGGACAGCATCGTCAGTACTTCAAAAATTTCTGCTTCATATCGTGTCTGAGTCGAGCTGTTTCCTCGTACTGGTTCTTTATCGTTTCGGCGTATTTAATTCTATATTCCTGCTGCTGCTTTTCAAGCTTCAGTAGGGTGGCCTGACGGTTGCTCTTGCTCATGGCTACGGTCATATAAAAGCATATCAGATTTATGATTACCAATCCCAGTTCAGCTATCAATAAAATCCGCGTTTGATTTTCGTTATAATCGGAATATAGCTGTGACATATGAATGAATGTTATTGAAACAAAACGAAACCACAAACACCGACAAAATAAGCAGCCATTCGCTCGATCTAAGCGCAACATCTTTATCAGCCGTTATTTTCAGAATGATGCCGAAAATATATATAAGCAAAATTTGAACCGAGAGTACGGCAATAACTCTTTCCAAAGTATGAGTGCCCAATATCTCCGCAACCGCGTTACCTGAGGCGGCTGAAATTGTGCTTGTAACAAGGGCGTTTGTGCAGACTATTACGATATTGGCAAGTATAGCGGCAAATGCCTTTTTTATTACCGACCCCGGCAAAAACAGGCTGTAAAGCAAAGAACATAACAGTATAAATCAGACCGTATACTCCTTCATACAAAGTAAAGTTGTTTATAACAGTGACAATCACCGAAAATGATACACAGCCGATAAGGTACAGAATTATTCCTTTTCTGCTTTTTAAGTCAAGCTTTAAAAACCTGCATATAAAATGGCATACGGTCAGGTTTTCAAAAAAAGTAATGAAAAGCTCAAATGCCCGCCCATAAAAAATCAGTCATATTTACTCCTGTTAGGTTGTTTCCCTGATATACTTTTTGTACTTTTCTGCAAGTGAATTTTTATATCGTCGGCTTATTTTCGCCTGGTTGCTGTCAGTTAAGTATACTATATGATTCGGATAATCAATACGCTGAATGTGATTAAGGTTAACAATTATCCTGTTATGCGTCCTTGCAAAATGTTGTTCGGGTAGCATACCGCTGATATTATCTATCGTGCTTCTGATTTTTAGCATCACGTTCGATTTGCAGATAATGTCTATGTAATTCGATCTGCTACAGATATATATTATATCACCGACAGTCACTTTCCCGATTTCTCCGTATGGCAGGTCAAAGCACAAGGTCTTTGAAGTCTGAAGAAAAAAACATCAGCTTTCCGATAACCGACCGTAGCTTTTGGTCAAAAACATCAAGGTCCTTCGGAATAAAGTTGAACGGTCTGTAGTCAAAGCTTTCGTATACAAGATGATTTTCTGGTGGTGATAAAGATGATTATTGTTTTTTCGGATAAATTTCTTATCCTGTTTGCAACATCAAGACCGTTCATTTCCGGCATAAGTATATCAAGAAAAACTACATCGTACGGATTTTGATTATGCTGCTCGAGAAAAGACACGGCATTTAAGTATTTATCCAAGGAAATCTCAATTTCAAATTCTTTAAAGACAAACTTCTATCTTCTTGCTCAAGCAATCAAGATATACCTTTTCATCATCACATACTGCTATTTGCATATGTTCAGCAACTCCTAATTAAAATTCATAAATTCTGAATTATATTTGATAAAAATATAAAAAACACATAAATTCTGTATAAATCAACAAATGTCATTTGACTCGGTGTAAAATAAAAATAAGGAGTGATAATCATGGAATTTTCCGAAAGGCTAAGACAATTACGAGAAAAACACGGTTATACACAAAAACAACTTGCTGATGCGGTTCATCTATCCAAATACTCAATATGCAACTATGTAAAAAGAATGTTAATTTACCTAATATTGAAACTCTTATGTCACTTGCAGATATTTTTAATGTTCCTGTTGATTATTTGTTGGGAAGGTCAGCTATAAGTTTTAAATTTAATAAGTTGAATAAAAGCTTCTTTGGAAAATTTACAATAGCAGAAGCAATTGATATTCTCCTTCTCCTGATAAAAAAAAGCCGTGAAGTGATAATAAATGTACTATTATATGCTAAAAATTATAACGACAATTGTGTAAATAGCAAAAAAAACTAAGTAAATAAGATTTTTAGTTTGATTACGAAATAAATACGGATAAAATAAAACAAGAAAATCTGGCAAAGGATTTCCTTTGTCCTTTTTTGTAGTATACATCAAATTAATTCGCTTTGTCAAGAAGTTTTAGCTATTAGTATACTTTTTGATTTAAACTATATCGACTAAACTTCACTGAATTACGCCAAACTTCACAGTTTTATTGACATCGCAATTTTTTTGTTATATAATTCAAAAAAAAATGCAGACTAAATTGGCCATTCCCATTCAAAGAATAACTATTGATAATACAATAAAAATCAGAGCTAAGTCATGTATAGGAGAAAAAATGAAACTCGAAATCAACCGGCTCACAAAATCCTACTCAAAAGGCAAAAAAGCCCTCGACAGCTTTACCCTCACCCTTGAAAAAGGCGTGTACGGCATCTTAGGTCCCAACGGCGCGGGTAAATCCACGTTGATAAACTGCGTAACCGGTATAATAAAGCCCGACAGCGGCAGTATTGCTTTTACCGACGGTGACAGTCACGATTATATGTCGCACCTCGGCTTTTTACCGCAGAATCAGGACTTTTATCCGAATTTTACGGCAAGAGAGCTTATACTTTACTCTATGGCGCTGAAAAATGTAAAGGTCGATAATCCCAAAGCCTATGCCGATGGGATTTTAAAGCGTGTAAATCTGTATGACGACCGCAACAAAAAAGGTCGGCGCACATTCGGGCGGTATGAAGCAAAGGCTCGGCATAGCGCAGGCACTTGTAGGCGAGCCAAAGGTGGTTATATTTGACGAGCCGACAGCAGGACTTGACCCCAAGGAGCGTATACGCTTCAGAAATGTAATCTCATCGCTTGCGAATGATAAGATAGTAATTTTAGCAACTCATATCGTTACCGATATTGCTTTTATTACCAAGAATGTTGTACTTATCGATGGCGGAAAGATGATAAGCTGTGCCTCACAAAGTGAGCTTTGCAATGATATTTACGGCAAGGTCTGGGAGGTGCTCACCGACTACGAAACAGGTATGGAGCTTATGCGGACAAAGCGCGTCAGCAATGTTATAAGCGAGGACGACAGGTTCAATGTCCGTGTTGTAAGTGACGAGAAGCCACACCACGACGCCGTTAATGTTCAGCCTGCCCTTGAAGATGTGTGCATTTATCACTTCGGAGAGATAGGTGAATGATATGCTGAAATACGAGCTTAAAAAGTACATACTGAAGCCGTCACTCCTTATATGCATTATCGTGCTTATTCTTTTTAAACTTTGTTAAGGTATTTGAGCTGTATTACTACACGGGTGGGGGCAGAGCCGTTCTTTCGGGAAATGCCGTACAGGGCACGGATATACTGTACGATAAATACAGCGGAAAGATAACCGATGAAAAGATAAACGGACTAAAAACCGAGCTTGCTAATGCGGAGCAGATGCTAAAAGAGTACGGTATAATTGAAGAGCCGATTGAGGGTACATATTGCGGTTACCCCTACGGTGATGTAAATTTATTCAAAGACCTTATTTCGTCCTACGAATACGCTATTCTATACTCAAATAAAAGTGCGGAGATAACCGAAAATGCAAGGGCAAACGCCGAGTTCTACAGCGATAAGAGCCGGTACGAATACCGTCTTTCAAAGCTGTATGAGGACTGCTATAAAGGCAGGTCGCTCGACGGCTTTTATCAGTCCGAGGGACACAAGGCTATCTTCGACTATAAGTTTTCCGCCTTGCTGTCAATGTTTATCATAGTGCTTGCAATATCTCCGATAGTTTCAAAGGAGTATGTTATAGGCTACAATAAGCTTATATCTTCATCAGGAAAAAGAGGGTCGGTTATGCTTGCAAAGCTGACAGCGGCGGCGATATTTACATTTGCGGTTACACTTATACTGTTTGCTTCGGATATGGTTTATTTTCAGCTTATCTACGGCTTTGACGGCTTTTCCGCACCGATATACGCCTTGCAGGAATTTGAAATGTGCCCGTTCAATATCACGCTTTTCGGCGCTCTTGTGATAACGTTCGTATTAAGACTTGTGTTTCTGCTTATGTTCACATTCCTTGTGACGGCAGTATCGTCCTTTGCAAAAACGATATAATTTCAATGGTTGTAAGCGTAGCGGCGGGATTTCTGCTTGTAATCGGCTCGGAGTTGCTCCCGGCATGCTTAACCCTACGACGCTTATCGGTCCGACAGAGCTTTTCACAAATATGAATGTCTGCAATATCCTTGATTTCCCCGTATTCAATGTTGTTGTAACTTTATCCGAAGTAATACTTCTCGCTGTCGTCCTTGCTGTCATGTCTGTACGGAGGGGTATGAAATGCTGTTAAAAAATGAACTGAAAAAACTGTACATAAAGCAGTACGGACTTATTGTACTGCTGATAGTCTTTATAGTAAAACTGCTCACAAGTGCGGATTTATACAAGGCAAGCTACAGCGATATGTTGTACGAACAGCAGAAATATTATCTTGAATATATGCAGGAGTACGGCGGACAGCTTACCGATGAAAAGGAAAACCGCTATACTCTCGCTATACAGCGAGGCAGAAGCCGCAAAGCAGCTGCAAAGCGATATACTTGATAAAAACAGAAACGGAGACTATGCCACTCCCGAAGAATTTACAAATGCGATGCGGGAGATACCCGACATAATCGAAAAGTATGACGCTATAAAGCTGCTTTATTCAAACTACGAAAGAGTAAGCGCAGACCGTGAAAAATCTGCTTATGCTCCCGTCCGGCTCAAACGCCATGACAAGCGGAATAGAGTATCTGTTTATTATGGCTATATGCTATATCTCTGCGGCTATGTGCTATTACGAAAGAAAGATGAAGCCGCTTATTGTTACCGCCGCAAACGGCAGACGCTCGGGCGGGTACAGGCTTATATCCTTGTTTTCGCTCATTTTTACCGGCTGGCTCGGACTGTTTATTATAGAGCTTACTTCATTATTTGCCGTTATCGGAGCGGAAAACCTCGGCTGTGGCGTACAGTCGCTCGAATCCTTTGAGAACACCCCGTTTGGCAGTCTGTCTATAATCGCAATGTTTATTGTTATCCACCTGACAAAGCTGCTCGGCTACCTGCTTATTTCGGCTGTATGCGTACTCCTTTGTACGCTGACAAAAAATCTGCCGCTGTCGCTGTTTGTGCCTATGGCGGTCACTTGCGTGTGGGTTTATCTTTTCGGCCGGAATAATGCCGTGTATTATTCGCCGTTTTCACTTGTGCTCGGCTCGCCGTATTACACGGGAGATTGTTATGTTACCGAGGGCAGACTTGAAATTCTGCTGTATTCATGCGTTCCTACCGGACTTCTGATTCTGCTGATAACAATAGCTGTTATTGTAATAGCGGTTACTGCGGCAGTATATATCGGCAGTATAAAGCGTTTTCGTCCGGGAAAAAAGGCTGTAATTTCAGCAGTTACCGCTTCGATTATTATGCTTTTTATCCGGCTGCTCTCAGAGCACCGCCGATACCACGGCGGCAGACGGAAAATACGGTTTTGCTTATGACGGCGAAGGATACTACTTACTCAGCACCGAGACCGATGATGAATACAATATAATTTCTCAAAGGATAATCAGATATGACGATAAGCTGAATCTTTCAGAGGACGATATACTGCGAAATATAACCTGTGACGGCAGGGTTGCTTATATGCTTGCAAGCGACGGGTATCTTTATTATACCGAAAGCTTTCAGAATGGCGGCACATATACCGATAATGTGTGCAGAATACGGCTTAGCGATTATTATAAAGAAACCGTTCTTGCCGCGCCTGATGCCCAGCGGCTCAGCCGCTATCTTGATCTGCTGACAATATGGTCGGGTGACAGCGATGATTACAGCTACAACGGTATGTGTAAGTATCAGAATAATCTGTATCTGCAGACTAATAACTACAAGGTGTTTGTACTCGACTTGAATACGGGCGCGCGCCGTCTGCTGTTCAGCGAGAATTATATAAACGGGGATATTTACGTTATTGACGGCAAGGTGTTCTATCTTAATTCCGACGGCAAATCCGGTCTGCTATGACAATGAAAAGAAGATTATCAGTGAAAGAATGTTCTATGCGATTGCGTCAGACGGAGAATATATTTACTGCTCAAACAAATCTGCCACTTATCGGTATAAAGCAAGTGATTTTACGGAAGAAAAGCTTGCCGACAAGGGTGATGCGTATATGGTAGACAGGGGCGGCGTGTATTTCGATGACGGAACATATATGGACGCTGGCGGAAATCTTATAGAAATACCTCAGGCGAAAGACGGACGTATTTTTCTTTGCAAACGGTAAGGTAATAGTCAGAAACAGTGACGGAGAATTGCAATTTTCAGACAAATAACGGAGGAAACGTAAATGAAAAAACGTATTATAGCATCATTACTCGCTTTATCAATCACTCTCTCGCTCTGCTCCTGTGCGGGAACAAGTGAAAGCGGAACACAGAGCCTTGTTTCAAACCCATTTGAAACATCTGAAAACGAAAACAGTGAAACGCCTGAATATGACGAACGATATGAGCTTTACGACAAGTATCAGAGCGGAAGTCTTGCATTTGACTTTTCAGAAATGAACGACACTCAGAATATTGAATATAACGGTGAGGAAATAAACATAGTCTTTTCTGCAAATTCTGCGGGTAATAAAGAAAAGATAACCGACGGCTATATGGCATTTATCGGCGGTGTACCGCAGCTTATATCGGTAAACGGGAGTGAAGAAGCCGAAACTGTAAATGTAGATTTCCCTAAAGACGAAATAACCAAGGTTTCAATTTCTATAAAACCTCGCATTACAAAGGAGCTTGAAGATAAGAAAGAACTGAATTTGCAGATTGTTTCGATTTTCAATATCGGTTATGTGCCGCAGGGTAAATATGCGGGCTTTGGCTTTGGCAATATAAACGCAGGCTCTACCGTATACACAGCTTGTCTTACAATGAACGAAAAAAGCAGAAACTGTTGAGCTTAGCGGAAATGCAGAGTTTGAAAATATACCCGCGTCTGACAGCTCATTAAAGTCATATAGGCTTAAAAAGCGGGTGAAATGGACAGCGGCGCAACATTAAAAATGTTCAGTGCGAATAATGAAACTGAGCACCTTGTTCTTGATAATAACACCCTGACTTGTGATGTGATTTTTGACGGTGCGGACTTTGAGACATACAATGTTTTCTTTTATGTAAATCACAAGAGAGTACAAATAAACGGTAAGGACTATGCTACGGTATCGGCAAAGGCGGGATATGTACCAAAGCTCACAGCTACTCTTGAAAATGTCAATAACCACGATATTGTCTATGCTATAGCCGTACCTTTAACTGATGATTATACAAAGGCAAGACTACTTAAAACAACAAGCCAGCTCAGCTTTTCGCCCGATGATGAGATAATAGCAAATCCCGCAACACAGCTGCCTGCCGACACAAGTGCAGATGTACCCGAAAGTGAGCCCGGCATAACGGATATCGACCGGCTTTCCGACCCGCTTTTTTGCATACACTCCGATGGGATATATAGATAACGATATGCGTTATTTACTGCTTTACAGGGAGAAAAATCTTGATGCCGCTGACGGATATTGCTACATTGTTTACAACAGCACAGACAAGACAATCTCCGATGAGCTTTATACCATTGACAATCGATGCCTGCGGACAAGCTATGGTGACGGTTATTTTGTAATTCTTGATAAAAGTCCTTGATGATAACGGCAAAATAAAAGAACAATATGTATTAACCTACAACGAAAATCTTGAAGAAATAAACCGTATTGCTTTCTCCGATACAAAGCTTTTCAGCGCCGCTTATATTGCGGCGACCGATCAGTATTGTATATGTACCGAAAAGGACGGCGTATATACAATGGCATTGTACACCAAAGACGGTGAACAGGAAAAAGTACTGACAAGCGGCGAATGGTGCGCACAGAATATTTTATCTACCGGAGACAGACTCGCTGTTCTTGAACGTGATATGAATAGTCACGAAAAGCTTGAAATAATTGATTTAAGTGGTAATGTCATCTGCTCGGCGGCACCCGTAAAGGATTATAACGCAATACGCATTGAAAGAGCCGGAAAGCTGATTTATATGCCGCCAAACCTCGGGTATTCGCCTCTGCCTGACGAAGCCCCAAACGACTGTGTAATAGTATATGATACCGAAAGCAGAGAGTTATCGGAGTTCAGACCTGAAACGGCGCAGGAGGCAGGAACGCTCAGATTTACACCCGACGGCAAAACCGCAGTGTGCATAACTGAGACAGATATTACAAACGAGGATAAAACAGATCTTATCGGGGTAATAGACAAGCTTTATATGTACGATACGGAAAGCGGCACCAAAATAAAGGAAATCGAGATTGATACAAAATCTCCGCTTTATATGCACAGAGTCTATGAGGATAAAGTGATGTTCTGTGAGCTGTTAATAGATGAAGCAACCGATGAAACAAGGCAGAATGTGCAATGTTTTTTATATGATAGATTTATAATTAATGCTGTAGCGGCGAATGCGGCATTATTATAATAAAAAATTAAATTAGGATGTGTAATTATGAAAAGAATAATTAAAATGATTACTGCATTTACAGCAGCAATATGCCTTACTGTTAATGCTATTGCTGCCAATCCTGTGACTGGCGGCGATTATGTTGGTACTTTAAAATCAACTGCCTATTCGCAATATTCAAAGAGATTCTCTGCTAGAACTCAAAATACAAATGAAAGCGTTGACGAGATTTTTGCTGGATTGAGTGTTAATGACTACTATACAGGTGGCCAGTATGATTATAACGATGATAAGAACTATAATTCAGATGATGTTCGTACATACTGCTATGTATCTTATGGTAGTGGTGCAAAAAAAGTAACTTCTTTTTGGCGCTCATTCAGAATATAACAACGGAAAACAAACTTGCATGTTGTATTCATCACATAATTTTACAATATAATTTAAGCCGGATATTTAATCGCCGTTGAATATCAATTATTATCCCAAAGGAACTGCAATATTATGGCAGTCGATGAGGGCAACTGAGTGACTTAAAAATAGATGCTCAGTTGTTTCCTTATATACATTATTGCACAAAGTGGTATACAGAAAACAGTAACAAAGGTATTTTGCAAAGTAACGGAGGAACGCAAATGAAAAAACTTATCATTGCATCATTGCTTGCAATAGCTCTTGTTTTTTGCTCTGCTCCTGTGTGGGAACAAGTGAAAGTGACACACAGAGCCTTGTGTCAAATCCATTTGAAACATCGGAGAACCTTAACAGCGAAACACAAGTGAGCAACCCGTTTGACACAACAGCTTCCGTAACAAATTTCTCAGTAGATTCAGCGGTTATAGAAACATTGCCTCCGTTTAGTAAACCTCAGGAATCCGAACCGGAAAATGATGATTTCAGCAAATATCAGGAAGCCGAAATTGCATTCAGCGACTACAGCATTGAAGGCAAGTCAACTGTAAAGTACAGCGGCGGTGAGGTAAATTTCAGCTTTGTGTCCGATTCTGCAAAGAATAAATATGATGTAGAGATTGGCTATATGGCATTTATAAACGGTGTGCCTCAAAAGCTGTCGCTGAACGGCTCTGAAAAATCCGAGCTTGTAAGCATTTCACAAAAAGCCCGACACAAAGCAGACGGTTACTCTTACCTTTATTCCGGAGATAACAAAAAGAATACGAAACATGAAAAAATATTGAAAGTAAAGCTGATGACCGTTTTGCACCCGTCTTACAGACCTAAAGACGGCTTTTTAGGCTTCGGTAACGCACATTCCGACAGTCGTTCTTTGAGTTTGAGATTGAAGCAGACACAGAACCACAGATTATCGACGACTTTACATATTCGTCAGATTGTGAAAGCATTTTTTAGCAACCGCAAAAGTAAAAGAGGAGTATAATCTGACTGACGCAAAAATATCCGGCGCAAATATGATAAGTTTGTTTGATGCAAAGCGTCAGGAACACAGCTTATCTATTGATAAAAAGCTCGGATAAATTGGGCGTCACTCTGCTTTTTATATGGCGGCGAGCCTGATGAATATGCTGTATATTTTTATAAGAACCATGAGCGAATAAAGCTTGGAGATAACGGTGGTATGAGATTTTGCTTCAAAAACCGGTTATATAAATGAGTACAAGGTGACGCTTGACGATGTAAAAGCGGGAGATATAATTTATGCTGCTGTTGAAGTACCGCTGAACGCCGAGGTTGGCTCAATGAATATCCGTAAAAGTATTAGTATTGTGGTTATGGAAAACGAATAAGATGACAAAATATATTTCATAAATATCGGAGGAGCACAAATGAAAAAACGCATTATCACATCTGCACTTGCTTTGGCACTTGCTTTCTCACTTTGTGCTTGTACAGACAATACATCGACAACGGAAAGCTATTCCGATAGTACAAGCGGAACAGTCGTATCATCAGAGACAGCCTCTTTTGCACAAAGCGATGAAAGCGTTCATTTACCGGAGAGTTTGCCCGAAACGAGTAAATCAAATCAGGCTGACGAAGACGTAGAAATAATAAACATTTATGACTATATCCCTGTCGGATATGTTGATGAAGCGCAGAGGTATTTTCTGATACAGAAAAACTCAGATAACGCCTTAAACGATTATACTTGTGATTATGTAGTTTATGACGACAGAGAAAAGAAGGCTGTATATCACTTTACAGTAGGAGGTTACTATGATCCGGTATCTGAATCACAGCCTTTTGATTCGGATGTAAAATATAGTGAAGGAATGTTCTCTTTTTCTGCGTGGAACTATTATGTCGATACCGATGAATGTGAAAGATGGTACGAGGTTACCGATGTGTACGGAAATATGATATATAAAAGTACAACAAGCAAAACGCAGATAAGTCATTGTACTCATGTTCCTTCCGACGACAAGGTATATTACAATGTTTCTGTAAACGATGAATGCTGCTTTTATAAAATGAATTCAGACGGAAGCAATAAAGATAAATTATTCGATGAAAATTTTGCGGATTTCTATGTGCTTGATAATGAAATAGTGGGTTATTACTGCGAGGGTGAGGCGTTTACCGATGAATTTGACGCTTGCTATTTTTGCGTTATGGATAAAAAACGGAAAGATGATACAGCAGATAAACATAGGTCCTTTCAGCAACTGTAACCGCAGGCTTGTAAAGGCGGGAGATTTTATATCTGTTTTATGTCGCCGTTTGACCCGAGATAAATCCGGAGTTTTCCGAACGCTCAAACGGAGTTATTTTCTACAATTACAAAACTAACGAGCTGAGAGTACAATATTTTGATAACGAGATAGAAAACAGTTATTGTGGGATTACTCCAAACGGTAAATATCTGATAACCTGTGTGCCCAATGATGTTGAAATCGAAGATTCTGCATTATACGGCTATGATCGAGGTGATACAACCGTAAATATATATGATACAGCAACCGGTGAGAAGCTGAAATATGAAAAGCTCGGACAAGAAAATCTCCGCCCGTCATATATGAATGTATTCAATGACAGAGTGGTTTTCATGGACGGATGGAACAAGTCTGTTTATATGATAGATAGCATATAAACCGGCAATCGACGGTTGATAAAAAGATGGAGTCCTTTGCAGGGCTTGAGGGTAAAATCAAGATACGATGAAAAATGGGGCTTGCCACAACACGGTGGCAGGCTCCTTGATTTTTTTGAATAAGAATATGTTATGCTGTATAAACAAATAAAAGTTTATGCGGCGAATAGTCGGTGATATCCGAGATGTGCTTCTTCGCCGGGCAATGAAAACACCCTCGTTTTTTACGACAATTTTTACGACAAATCAAATAAAGTTATAACATCTTATGTGAGGTTATGTACTTTAATGAAAACGGTTTGGATTAACAAAGTAAGGAAAAGAGAGGTTAAATCAGGGTATAAGATACTTTCACTTGAAATTCCGACGATGAAGCCGGAAGTGAAGTGAATATTTTAACGGGCAGTTCCTTTGGGATTGCCCGTTTTCTGAAACAGCAAACTATAAATCGGAATTTGGAGTGAGATTATGAAAAAAAAAGAACAGCAATAACTGCGGTTATATTAACGCTTATAATGACATTTATGGAAATGTCCGCTCTGCCGGCAGCACTGTTTTGTAATATAAAAATTGAGGACATCGATCCGATTTATATTACTTTGATGTTGAATTTTTTTATTGGCTTTTGCGATTTGTTGGGTATGCAGAAGGTTTCTTATGAAGGATTGGCAGTTTGGATTACAGCTTAAAGGCGTTTTATCGGGGCTGATAAAATACGGGTTACCCGCAGTAATTGCGACTGTGGCAGTTACATTTGCTTTCTGCATCGGACTTATGCCGTTTGATAATAAACCGACTATATGGAGAGTTGTTATTGAAGGAATTGTATACTACATAGGTGTCGGCATTATGGAAGAATTGTACCTGAGAGGTTTGTTGCAGAATATTATTGCAAAGTGGTTCGGGGAAAGAAAAAAACGCAATCTTGTATGCGATTTTGATTACTTCTGTATTATTTGGCTTAGGTCATATTTTCGGAGCTTTGGGACAGCCGATTGCAACAGTAATAGCTAAAACAGTCTGGGCAACCGCACTCGGCGTTTATTTCGGAGCGGTCTACGCAGTAAGTAAAAATCTGTGGGTTCCGATCATACTGCACTTAATTATAAATCTGTGCGGTATTCCGTTTTGCTTTTCAACGAGTAACCGGTACCCGACAATAGCTTTGATAGCTTGTCTTGTATCTTATGTTCTGCTTGCGGTTTATGGCCTATATATTCTAAGAAAGAATAACAGTAGGGATAATGCTTGATAATTTTGCTTGTGAGCTTGCCCTTTGAGAGAGGATAACTCCCTTTCTCAAAGGGCTTTTCTGTTATATGCCTACCCATATATCAATCCATAATTGACTTAGCCACAGAAAACCGCTATAATAAATCTATACAAGCAGGAGGACTTCCAATGAACGAAAATTTTACTGTCAGAAAAGCGACCGAAAACGACATAAGCCTTATAGAAAACCTGATAAAAGGTCTTGCCGCATACGAAAAAAGACCGCAGGATATGACTGCTACACAGGAGGATCTGCGTTATCTTCTCTTCGAAAAGAACATAGCTGCTGCGCTTATCGCTGAACTCAACGGCGAGCCGGTCGGTTATGCTATTTATTACCCCCCGTATTCGCCTCATTTGCGGCAAAGGCGGGAGTGCATCTTGAAGATCTGTTTTTAAAGCCGAAAAACGCAGGAACGGACTTGGAACAAAGTTCTTTTCTGAAGTAGAGAAATTTGTAAAGCAGGACGGATTTTCATATATAGAGTGGAGCTGCCTTGACTGGAACGAGCCTGCGATCAATTTTTACAATAAGATCGGTGCAGAAGAGGAACACGGAAGAAGATATTTTTCTTACAGCTTATAACAAACTTATAACAAATAGGAGCAGTTGCGAAGCTGCCGGAAATGAAGCTCCGCCTTTATGGCGGGGCTATTATTTTTTTAACTGTGCATTTTGCATTGAAATCATCTTGAAACTTGCCGTAAGATATGATAAAATCAACTTAACAGTACGGCAAACCGAATTTCAAGGAGTAATTTATGGAAAGATATAAGGATAAACAATTATCGGCTTATGAGAGAGCGGCGGCACTTGCCGATACGCTGAGTACGGAGGAACAGGCACAGCAGCTGAAATATGACGCACCTGCCATAGAAAAGGCAGGGCTTCCGTCTTATAACTGGTGGAACGAGGGACTTCACGGTGTGGCAAGAGCAGGTACGGCTACGGTTTTTCCGCAGGCTATCGCACTTGCGGCGGCTTTCGACAAGGATATGATGTATCGTGTCGGTGAGGTGGTTTCCACAGAAGCGAGGGCAATGTACAACAGCGCCGCAAAGCACGGCGATACCGACATATATAAAGGCCTTTACATTATGGGCGCCGAATATAAATATATTCCGTGACCCACGCTGGGGCAGAGGGCATGAAACCTACGGCGAGGATCCGTACCTGACTTCAAGGCTCGGTGTGAGCTTCGTAAAGGGCATACAGGGAGAAGAAGAATACCTCAGAGCCGCCGCCTGTGCAAAGCATTTTGCGGTACACAGCGGTCCCGAGTCGCTCCGCCACGAGTTTGACGCAAGAGTAAGCGAGAAGGATATGGAAGAAACCTATCTGGCCTGCATTCAAAGCGCTTGTAAAAGAGGGCAGGGTCGAAGGTGTTATGGGCGCATATAACAGGGTGAACGGCGAGCCTTCGTGTGCGTCTGAAAAGCTGATGGGAAAACTGCGTGAATGGGGCTTCGACGGCTATTTCGTGTCAGATTGCTGGGCTATAAGGGATTTTCATACTACCCACAAAATCACCGACACAGCACCGCAGTCTGCGGCAATGGCGCTGAAAGCAGGTTGTGACGTTAATTGCGGAAACACATATCTGCATATTCTGGCGGCGCTTGAAGAAGGGCTTATAACAAAGCAGGATATACGCACTGCCTGCATTCACGCATTACGGACAAGAATAAGGCTCGGACAGCTTGACGATAACGAGTTTGACGACCTGCCGTTTGATATTATCGCCTGTGACGGCAATAAAGCGTTATCGCTTGAAGCGGCGGAGAAATCAATGGTGCTTTTTGCATAATGACGGCATACTTCCGCTTGACAAAAGCAGGATAAGCTCGATAGCCGTAATAGGACCTAATGCGGACAGCCGTGCGGCACTGCTCGGAAACTATAACGGTACGCCCGACAGAAGCGTTACGTTCCTTGAGGGAATACAGGACGCATTTGACGGCAGGGTATATTATGCGGAGGGCTGTCAGCTTTTCCGTGACAGAACGCAGGGTCTTGCACTGCCCGGCGACAGATATGCCGAGGCGGTTGCGGCGTGCGAGGCGGCGGATGTCACTGTTGTATGCGTGGGACTTGACGCTACTCTTGAGGGCGAGGAGGGCGACACAGGAAACGAGTTTGCATCGGGGGATAAGCCGGATCTCAGATTGCCTGAGGTTCAGCGAGTGCTTCTGCAGAAGCTGAAAGACACAGGAAAGCCGCTTATAATAGTTCTTGCGGCAGGAAGCAGTGTGAATACCGAATGCGAGGGGAACGCTCTTATAAATGCGTGGTATCCCGGTCAGTACGGCGGAAAGGCGCTTGCAGAGATACTTTTCGGTGAGGTTTCACCGTCCGGCAAGCTTCCGATCACTTTCTACAAATCGGCGGATATGTTACCCGATTTCACCGACTATTCAATGAAGAACAGGACATATCGCTTCTGTGACGATGAAAGCAACGTGCTTTATCCTTTCGGCTACGGACTTACCTATTCGCACTTTGAATGCGGCGATATTTCGTACAAGGATAATACGCTTGCCGTTAGTGTTACCAATACAGGAAGCAGAAGTGCGGAGGACGTTCTGCAGGTCTATATAAAGAGCGAAAACGGGGTGAAAAATCACAGCCTTTGTGCATTTGAGCGTGTTTCTCTGTTTGACGGGGAAAGCAGGACGATAAGCATCAATATTCCCGAAGGTGCGTTTGAAACAGTTGACGATAACGGCGTAAGAGCGGTAATAAGCGGCAGATATACGCTGTACGCAGGCTTCACACAGCCTACTGAACTCAGCGAAAAGCTGTACGGCGGAAGGTGCGTATCGGTCGAAATAAGCATATAAAATAATGACGGCGGAAAAGCTTTTGCTTTTCCGCCGTATTTCAATATCTGAATCCTCCGATGAACGAAAGTGTTTGTGCGGCTGTCTGCGAACCTTTACTCATAGCCGTTTCTATGTTCCCGTCAGCAAGATAGCTTGCTATAAAGCCTGCCTGATAGCTGTCGCCGCAACCGGTGGTATCTGTTACTTCGGATACCTCAGCGGCGGCACAATGATAAGCCGTGCCTTTTGAAAAGGCGGTGCTTCCGTTTTCTCCGAGCGTTACGATAAAGACCGTATTGGGATATTTTGCGGAAAGCTGTTTCGCTTTTTCAAGCGTAGGTTCATCTCCGCTTATAAACAAAAGCGATATGCAGTCAAGGTATTTTTCTATCGTGTCAAAATCCCTGCAAATATCAAAATCAACGCTCAGCTGAAAACGCTTTTCACGGCAGCAGTCTATTACATCGTTGAAATTCGGTCCTGAAAAGGTGGTATGCACCATATCCGACGAATGCATATAATTCCCCTGTCAGACGCAGACAGGGCAAAGCTTGAGAACACTCCGCCGTTCCACGAATCGTCTTTATAATAACGGTCGCCGTCGGGGGTAAGGTAGGTGCGGTTCGAGGCGGTATCTCCGTTTTCCGTTCTGATATGGGTTTTGTCGATGTTGAAATCTTTTATGCTGTCAAGGACGGTTTTACCGTAGCTGTCATTTCCAACAGCGCCGATTATATAGACCTTCGCATCTGTAAGCCGTGATATTGTTGCGGCGAAATTTAGCGATTCGCCTCCGGGCATTATCGTATTGTCGAATATGTCGACGCACATACAGGTAAGAGTTGTTATTATCATAATGATCGCTCCTTGTCGGTTATTAGTATATAATACCGCTAAATCGGTTTGCAGTCAAGTATTTATAAGAAATTTTCAGATTTTACTTGACAAAGCGGCTCTCTTTGTGTATAATATATCAGGTGGCTGTAAACCAAAACAGCATTACACCGCTTGAAACGGGCACAACAAAAAGGTTTGCGGGATTTACGGCTTGTAAGCCGGCAGTGAATCGCTTAAGTCAGTATGACTGTTACCGTGAATACGGACGGACAAAGGAGCATACAAAGGACGCAAGAAAATCGGAGCGTGGGTAAGTCTGTATGACTGTTAAGGAAAATACGGACGGACAAAGGAGCGGCAAAATGTCAAAGAATATCGAAAACGCAATACTGCTCGATACCTACGGCAGTATGCTTACCGAAAAGCAATATGATACGCTCAGCCTTTACTATGACGAGGATCTCTCGCTTTCCGAGATTGCCGAGAATATGGGTATCACAAGACAGGGCGTTCACAAGTGCATACGCACAGCGGAGGAATATCTCGCTCAGCTTGAGGAAACACTTGGATTTGCGCAAAAGTACCGCAATGTCTGCGATTTATGCGACAAGCTGGCAGCTCTTACAGATGAGAATGTCGGCAGTGCCGATGAAAAAAGAAAATGAAATCTATTATAGAAGATATAAAGAATGCGATATAAAGAGGAGGTTGGCTGATGGCATTTGAAGGACTTTCGGACAAGCTCGGAAAAGTATTCAGCAAGCTGAAAAATCACGGTAAGCTGAATGAAAAAGATGTAAAGGAAGCTATGCGTGAGGTCAAGATGGCATTGCTTGAAGCGGATGTCAGCTTCCCTGTAGTAAAGGACTTCGTTGCAAAGGTAGGTGAACGTGCTGTAGGCAGTGAGGTAATGAGCAGCCTTACTCCCGCACAGCAGGTAATAGATATAGTACATGATGAGCTGATACAGCTTATGGGTACGGATACGGCAAGGATTGATTTCCCCTCTAAGCCTCCGTGCGTTATTATGATGTGCGGTCTGCAAGGTGCAGGTAAAACAACGCATACCGCAAAGCTTGCAAAGTATCTTAAAAAGCAGAACAGAAGACCGCTTTTTAGTTGCCTGCGATATTTACCGTCCTGCCGTTATTGATCAGTTGAAGGTAGTCGGCGCTTCGGTTGACGCTCATGTATTTGAGATGGGACAGACAAATCCCGTGAAGATAGCGAAAGAGTCGATAAAATACGCAAAGGACAACGGTTTTGACGTTGTTATCCTTGATACCGCAGGCCGTCTGCATATAGATGAAGACCTGATGAAAGAGCTTAAGGATATAAAGGCTGAGGTTCAGCCGAATGAGATATTGCTCGTTGTTGACTCTATGACCGGTCAGGATGCTGTAAACGTTGCAAAATCGTTCAACGATATGCTTGACATTACAGGCGTTATCCTTACAAAGCTGGACGGTGATACACGAGGCGGTGCGGCTCTGTCGGTTCTCTCGGTTACAGGCAAGCCGATAAAGTTTGCAGGTGTCGGTGAGAAGACAGACGACCTTGAGCAGTTCCACCCCAACCGTATGGCTGACAGAATACTCGGTATGGGCGATGTGCTTTCACTCATCGAAAAGGCAAAGATAAATGTTGATGAGAAGGAGCAGGAAAAGCTGGCAAAGCGTCTGCAGGAAAACAAGTTCGATATGAACGACCTGTACGCACAGTTTGAACAGATCGAGAAGATGGGTAGCATCTCATCTCTTATAAAGATGATTCCCGGTGTTGCGGGAAAGGTCAAGGAAGAAGATATAGACGAGCGCAGAATGTATCGCACTAAGGCTATTATCTCATCAATGACGAAAAAAAGAGCGTGAAAAGCCCTCTATCATTGACGCAAAGCGTAAGCGCAGAATTGCGGCGGGCAGCGGCACAAAGGTCGAAGATGTAAATCAGCTTCTCAAGCAGTTTGACGGTATGCAGAAGATGATGAAGCAGATGGGACTTAAGGGCGGCAAAAAACGCAAGTTCCCGAAGTTCCCCATGGGCGGAATGGGTGGAATGAACGGTATGGGCGGATTCCCGATGTAAGCCGTTCAGGATTACAGGTAATTCATAGTGGTTGACAATTAATGCTTGACAATACACTTTGATTATAAAAACTAAAACTTAAATTTTTTATGAGGTGAACAAAATGGTAAAGATCAGATTAAGACGTATGGGCGCTAAGAAGGCTCCTTTCTACAGAGTTGTAGTTGCAGATTCACGTTACCCCAGAGACGGACGTTTCATTGAGGAAATCGGTTACTACGATCCCACAAAGGAACCCTCTGTTGTATCTATCGACAAGGAAAAAGGCTGACAAGTGGCTCGCAAACGGCGCTCAGCCCACAGATACAGTTAAGAAGCTCCTTAAGATTGCTGCTGAAAAGTAATCGCTGTTTCTGAAAGGAAAATAAAATGGAAAAATTGCTTATCGCTATGGTGGAAGACCTTGTAGATGACAAGTCCGCCATCCGGGTAACAGTTGACGAGCCTAAAGAGGACGGAACTGTTGTTTATCATCTGCACGTTGCTCCCGATGATATGGGACGTGTAATAGGCAAGCAGGGAAGAATAGCTAAGGCTATCCGTACCATTATGCGTGCAGGAGCAGTAAGATACAACCAGAAAGGTTATGGTTGAGATCGACTGACGCACATCTGAATTGAACGTAAAACCCCGACTTTGAAAGGTCGGGGTTTCGTTTATTAACCGAATGTTAACTTTACTGATTTTTTGCTACTGATGATTATCCGTATTCGACAGTTTTCACAAAAAAAATCTATTCACTTCGGCAAACGGCAATTTATTTAATTGACTTTAATTAACAGATATTATATAATAAAAAATCGGAGTATAGGATATTGTGGCGGAAAATGCAATATCCAAAGACAGAATTTTAAACAGAACAGCATCATAATATTGATTATAAATCGGAGAATAATATGGAACATTTCGGAATTGAATATTGGCTATTTACGTTCTGTATGTATTGTATGGCAGGCTGGGTGCAGGAATCGACTATCGAGTCACTGTATCACAGACGGCCGATAAACAGAGGCTTTCTCAGAGGTCCCTATATTCCTATATACGGTGTCGGCGGACTACTCCTTCTGTTTATCTGTCATCCGTTTCAGAGATAACGGATTTCAGGTTTTCTTTGTGGCTCTTATTGCCTGCACGGCGCTTGAATACTTCACGGGCTGGCTTATGGAAACTATGTTCGGTAAGCAGTTCTGGGATTACAGTATGTTCAGGATAACCTATAAAAACAGAATATCGCTGGTGTCCTCGCTCTTCTGGGGAGTAATGGGATTGTTCGTGACGTATGTTGTTTCGGACATTACATTGTATGTGCTCAACAATCTGCCGTATCGGTTTATATGTATTGCAGGTACGGTCATATCGCTGGTTATGGCGATTGATTTTCTCAGCACGGCAAGAAAGCAGATCGATGTCGATAAGCTGAGAAGCACATTCAGCATAAGCAACATAAGCACTCATATTATGCGCTTTGATGTGATTGCGTCACGCATTCCGGGCTTCAAAGCAAGAACCGGTGAAAAAAAAGAAGAGGATTCTGCCGAGTATAACGGCGATGATGAGAATGATGACAGATAAGAATACGTTTGTGCTTACAGACGATGACCGCAGATTTATAAAAACAGCAAGAAAGATACTTGCAAACGAAAAGGTACAGCAGATGAAGCAGTACACACAGCACGGCGACGTTTCCACCTATGAGCATTGCCTTATGGTCTGCCTGTATGCTTATATGTATGCAAAGAGGCTTAAGCTGAAGATAAATATCGAGGCGCTTGTAAAAGGGGCGCTTCTGCACGATTTTTTCCTCTATGACTGGCACAAGGGCGCATTCACAAGGGACGGCCTGCACGGATTTTCACATCCCGTGACCGCCGAACGTAATGCAAGGAACACGTTTTCTCTGACGGTTAAAGAGCGTGGGATAATAATAAATCATATGTGGCCGCTGACATTGACCAGACTTCCGAGAAGCAAGGAAGCGTGGCTGGTATGCTGGGCGGATAAGTATTGTTCGCTTAAAGAAACCTTGCTTAAAAAGCCGTATTGAAATGAATGTTAAAGCCTGCACGAACAAAAAAAATCGTTCCGTGCAGGCTTGTGTTTTATACAATTTATTTCACAGTAAAATATTTCTGCGTGTGGCTCCGTTTGGATTTCGGTTCTGCTAAGGCGAGTATACCGTCATCGACCAGAGGGTCTACATAACGTTTTATACAATATGACACAGATGCCATTCTGAGATATTCGGCAATTTCCTTTTTTTTGATCTTGGGGTAACGCAGAAATCAAAACGCCAAGGATACATCCACCAATAGCATTGTTAAGCGAGGCTCCAAGGAACAATCCTGCAACTCCACACAAAATAGATACAACTGTTCTAAACTTGTTCATATTCGCCCTACATTAAATATCCTGATTCTTCTGCTTGTTACGCTTCTTGTTACACAACGAACCTAAGAGCATACCGATTGCAGAAATTATTGCACCGGCTACAATCATTCCCCAATCCGGTGCATTCAGCTTGTCAAAAAGCAATGTTGTTTGCCATTTTAAATGTTCCGTATTCAGCCAGCATATACATCACTCCGAAGAAAAGGGTGAATGCCCATTTTCCTTTTTTCCAAAAAGTCATTTTTGCCGATAACAATGGACACAACGAATGTAGTTACAGGAAGAATAATCCAAAGGAACATCAAACTATAACCCATAGCATCACTTCCGCTTGTAAAGAACCAGAACACAATCATGCCAATCGCCCATACAAGCATATAAGATAGGATGGTAATAATTTTGTTTCTGTTAGCGTTGCTTTTTACAACATTTGTACTTTCTTCGAGATAATCATAATAGGTATTCATTTTTTGTTCTCCCTTCAATAAATAGTCAAGAGAGACTTCGTAGCAATCGCTCATTTTAATGACACTAATGATATCCGGGTAGGATTTTTCATTTTCCCAATTTGAGATGGTCTGACGACTCACTCCCAATAATTCGGCAACCTGTTCCTGTGTCAGCTTCTTTTCAAGTCTGGCTGCCTTGATTTTACTTCCAATATCATGCTCCATGCCATGACACCTCCCTTTGCACTTTTATTATAGGATAACCACCGCTTGTAGCCTACCAAACGGCTTTGACATCGCAGAAAAAATACGTGTCAAAATGCTTTTACATTTGCTTTTTTATTACTTCTTCGCCTTTTCCTCTAATTCAAGCAGATACCTGTCATAGTCCGCCATGAACAATCTGTCTTGAATAACACGATACTTCTCAAATTCTGTTTCAGCTTTGGACTTGGCAATCTCCGCTGTGATTTTTCCGGCATCCTGCAAAACTTCTCTGTCATCCGCCATCAGGAATAAATCCGGGCGTTTGCTCCAATCTTCCATCGTCACTGGGATATGTCGTTCTGCACGGTCTTCTAAATTGTAACATAAAAAATTAAAAAGTCAACGTTAATTATCAAAATAATATAAAATTATATATTAAAAATTAGTACCAAAAGTTAAAATCAAAGCCTGCACATTTCAATCTGTGCAGGCTTTTTTCACATTTCGTCTATAACTTCCGCAATCTCCGGCTCGGTGATTCTGCTTAGCGTAATCATTATCGCCAAAGCACATAACATCGCCGATTTCCTTTTGGAATACCATTCTGAGCTTGCCGTCACGAACCTTCTTATCCGTATACAGCTTTCTGACCAGTGCGGTTTTGTCGATGTAATCGGGAATCGCAATGGGGAGCTTTGCACGTTCACACAGCTTTATTACACGGCTGACATTTTCGGGAGAAATATAACCGTACTTCTCACCGAGTTTCGCCTGTGCGATAAGCCCTATTGATACAGCCTCGCCGTGCAGCAGCTTGTAGTCGCTGACTGTTTCTATCGCTCTGCCGACAGTGTGACCGAGGTTAAGCACCTCACGCAGTCCTGATTCACGCTCGTCCTTCATTACGACCTTATACTTCACAGCGCAGTTATGCTCCGCTATATATTCGCAGGCGTCCTTATCGTTCACAAGTATCTTTTCGATGTTCTTTTCAAGATAATCGAACATTTCGCCATCTGCAAGGCAGGCGTGTTTTATTGTTTCGGCAAGTCCGCTTGAAAGTTGTCTTTCGGGCAGTGTTTTCCACGTTTCAATATCAAGATATACCTTTTCGGGCTGGTTGAACAGACCTATCAGGTTAGTAGCCAGAGGAGTATCGACCGCTGTCTTTCCTCCGACTGATGCGTCTGCGGCGGCAAGCAGAGTAGTGGCGTAATTGATAAAAGGTACGCCTCTGCCGAATGTACCGGCAACAAAGCCTGCAAGGTCGCTCACAACACCGCCTCCGACCGCAATTACACAGCAGTCACGACGATAGCCCTTTTCAAGCATAGAGTCCTCGACAAACTCCTTCATTGCTCTGGTTTTCGACTTTTCTCCTTCGGGTATCACAAACATATCGGCACTGTAGCCCGCCGAAATGAGTTTTTCGTATATCTCTTTCGCATAAAGCGGCTCAACAATGCTGTCGGTAACAACGGCAAACTTCTTTATCCTGCCGCAAAGCCCGTTTTTAATATCGCTTATCAGCGTGTCTGAAAAGACTTCTGCCGATTTCAATATCGTATGAGTCGTCTACTGTCTTTTTAAGTTCACAGAAAAAATTTCATTGTTATTCCTCTAAGGTACCTTGTGTTCGCCTGATATTCTGTCACTTCTGAGCTGTCCGCAGGCGGCGGATAGCTCTGTGCCGAATTCTTTTCTTCGGGTAACGTTTATCCTGTTTTTTTTAAGCTCGTCATAAAATGCCGTGATGTTTTCCTCACTGCTCCTTTTAAACTCGCTGTCGGGGGGACGGATTGTACGGTATAAGATTTACAAACAGCCGTGCATTTCCGATAAGTGCCGCTAACTGACGTGCGTTCTCTCTGCTGTCGTTTATTCCGTCAAGCAGTATATATTCAAGCAGAACCTTGCGGTTTGTACGTTCAACATAGTATTTAGCCGATTCTATGACTTGTGAGATACTGTACCTGCGGTTTACCGGCATAAGCCTGTTTCTTATCTCGTCATCCGGGGCGTGCAGACTTACCGCAAGATTGCACGGCTCTTTACGCTCTGCAAATAATTTCATCTTGTCGCACAGTCCACAGGTCGATACGGTAATATGCTTTGTTCCTGTTTCGATTCCACCGGAACAGTTACTATATCGAGAAAATCGCAAAGTGCGTCATAGTTGTCAAACGGCTCGCCTATACCCATCACGGTTATATTACTAATCGTTATATTCTGATGTTTTTCGACAGCGAGTATCTGGCTTACCATTTCTCCGGCGGTAAGGTCACGCTGTTTTCTGAGCCTTCCGCTGCAACAGAATTTGCAGCCCATATTACATCCGCTCTGCGTTGAGATACAGATACTGTTGCCGAACTTCTGTCGCATCAGCACCGTTTCGACTTTGCATCCGTCCGATAACTCAAAAAAAAGATACTTAGAAGTATCTACAGATTGTAATATTTCGTCGATTTTCAACTTTCCGAAGAAATATTTGTCGGATAAAAGTGCTTTTATATCGGCTGATGTAAGCGTCATTTCGTCGAAAAACCTGCCGCTCTGCGCTTATATATGTCACGGAAAATGTTGACGCACTGAGTAGCCCTGAAGCCGTTTTTCGGTCAGCAGCTTCTCCGCTTGTTCATAAGTCAGCGAATATATGTCCGTCATTGGCTGTCGCCTGTATCGGCTTCTTCCGCAAGTGATTCCTGCTCGATGTCCTCGATTATTTCACGGATTTCTTCTACGCCCTCGCCGTTCATAGCGGAAAATTCTATCATATGAATGTCCTCGGCACAGGGTATCTCGTTCATAAGCGATTCTCTGCGTGCGGCACGTTCCTTCTTTGACAGCTTGTCGGCTTTCGTCAGCACAACAACAAACGGTATCCCGTTGTCGATAAGGAAGTTTATCATCATTACATCGTCCGCTGTGGGAGGATGTCTGAAATCGACAAGCTGGAACACGAGCGTCAGGTTTCTGTCATCGGCAAGGTAGCCTTCGACAAGCCCTGCCCAGCGCTGTTTCTCGGATTTTGATACCTTTGCGTAGCCATAGCCCGGCAGATCCGCAAAATAGATATTATCAACCGAATAGAAGTTGATAGTCACCGTCTTGCCCGGCATTGAGCTTACACGGGCAAGCGACTTTCTGTTCAGTATCTTGTTTATCAGGGAGGATTTTCCTACGTTGCTTCTGCCCGAAAAGGCGATCTCGGCTTTTTCCGATTTCGGAATCTGGCTGAAAAGCCCGTAGGACGTATAAAAAAAAATTCTGCCTTGTTAAAATTCATATTATATTTCCTTTACGGCGTTCTTTTGCCCGTCTTTCTTGAAGCACGGGGCTTTGCTGACGGGAGCTTTTCATTGCTTTTCTTTTTGCGGCGGTAACATTCGGCTTTACAAGCGCTGTGTTAAGCACCGTGTCAATGTTTTCCGCAAGCACAAAGCTCATATTGCTCAGTATAACGTCATCAAGCTCCTTCATATCGGCCTTGTTCTCATCGGGTATGACCACCGTCTTGATACCTGCTGAATATGCCGCCATAGTCTTTTCACGCAGACCGCCTATCGGAAGCACCTTGCCACGAAGCGTTATTTCGCCTGTCATCGCAACATCTCTGCGTACAGGGATACCCGACAGAGCGGAAACAAGAGCGGTTGTCATAGTAACACCCGCAGAAGGACCGTCCTTTGGAACAGCACCTTCGGGAGCGTGAATATGAATGTCCTTGTTCTTATAGAAATCGGGGTCAATTTCATACTTGCGTGAGAGCGAGCGTGTAAGGCTGACCGCAATTTTAGCGGATTCCTTCATTACATCGCCCAGTGAGCCTGTAAGCTCAATCTTGCCCGTACCCTCCATTACAAGCACCTCAAGCGGTAAAAGAGTACCGCCGACAGAAGTCCATGCAAGACCGTTCACAGCACCGATTTCATCCTGCTTTGAAATAGTTTCGCCCGTGTATTTTCTTGCACCGAGATAGCCTTCAATATCCTTAGCCTTGATATTGATTTTCTCGGCCTCACCCGATGCGAGCTTTTTAAGCGTCATACGGCAGATTTTAGCTATGTTTCTTTCCAGCTTTCTTACGCCTGCCTCTTTGGTATAAAAGTCGATTATCGAGTATATCGCATCATTTGCAAAACGAACCTGCGGCTTTATGCCGTGCTTTTTAAGCTGTTTCGGAACAAGATGCTCCTTTGCGATATGGAACTTTTCTTCTCTTGTATAGCTGCCAAGCTCGATAACATCCATTCTGTCGAGCAGGGGAGCAGGAATAGTATCAAGCGTGTTTGCGGTCGTGATGAAAAGCACATTGCTTAAATCTATCGGTATTTCAAGATAGTGATCCCTGAACGCTACATTCTGCTCGCTGTCAAGAACCTCAAGCATAGCGCTTGCAGGGTCGCCCTTATAGTCAGTACCCATCTTGTCTATCTCATCAAACAGGATAACGGGGTTCATCGACTTTGCCTGCTTCAACGCATTGACAATTCTACCGGGCATCGCACCTATGTAAGTCTTTCTGTGACCTCTTATATCAGCCTCGTCACGCACACCGCCGAGCGAAACTCTTGCATATTTTTCTGCCCAGAGCCGTTGCGATTGATTTAGCGACAGAAGTCTTACCTACTCGGGAGGGCCGACAAGGCAGATTATCTGACCCTTCTTGTCTGCGTCCTTCCACTGATTGAGCGCAACTATTTCAAGTATACGTTCCTTTACCTTTTTCATGCCGTAATGGTCGTGATCAAGCTGTTTTTCGGCTTTCGCAATATCCGTCTTACCGTGTGTGTAAATATTCCACGGCATATCAAGCACTGTGTCAAGATATGTCCTGACAACAGCCGCCTCCTGCGAGCCGGGAGAAAGGTGCATCAGCTTTTCGCACTCTTTTTATCAGCTTTTTCTTCGGTATCCTCGTCAAAACCGCACTCTTCGATCCTGTCCATATATTCAAACGCTTCCAGACTGCGGATCGTCAAATTCACCGAGCTGACGGGAAAATAGCCCTCATCTGCTCACGCAGATAGAATTCACGCTGGTTCTTGTCAAGTGCTTCCTTGACTTCCTCGTTGATATCCTGTTCAAGACGTACAATGTCAACCTCTTTTTGCAAGGAACTTCACAAGCAGCTCCGCACGTTTACGCAGTGAAAGGCAGGATAAAAGCGCCTGCTTATCCTCAACTCTTAAATATACGTTGAAAACTATCAGGTCGATAAGTTTTGAAAGATCCTTTTCAGCGAGTATGCCTCTGTAAAGCTCAATGGGCATTCTGGGCGACATTTCGCTGTACTGCTTGAATTCTGTGTGGATAGTGCGGATAAAAGCCGTTTTTTCGGCGGCACTCAGTGTGTCGCTGAGCGCAGGCATAGGAACGATGTCCGAAACAAGAAACGGATCATCCTGAGATATGCCGCACAGCTTCGCCGTATAAAGACCCTGCACAAGCACACGTCTTGCACCGTCGGGCGTGTTCAGCGTCTGTCTTATTTCGGCAACCACACCTGTTTTGTAAAGATTTTCTGCCGCAACCTCGTCAACGTCCTCGTCTATCTGTGTCACAAGGAATATTCTTCTGTCGTTGTGTTCTATCGCTTCTTCGACCGCATTTATCGACCGATCCCTCGCTATATCAAAGTGCAGTATCATACCCGAAATATTACAAGTCCACGCAGTGCGAGTGCCGGCATAGTTATGTGTTGATTTTTCATATTAGTCTGTCCTTTCTTGTCGTTCTGTATAAATAAGTCGAAACATTTCTGTTGTTTACTACCCATATTATGCTGTTTTTGTATTGCAAATGTCAATACATTATTATACTATATCCGTCTGAAATTTGCAAGTAGTAGCCGGGCTGTAAATAAAAACCGCCGTACATCTCTGCACGGCGGTCAGACTGTTGATAAACCTATATAATTTTTGAAAATGGGGTTTGGGGCGTAGCCCCAAGCGGGTGAGGGCGGCAGCCCCACACTCAGCCCCTTCCCGAGGGGAAGGGGTTTGGGGATAGGGATAGAGAATTTGCTCTATTTTTATAAATACAGACTTTTTCTACAAACCGAAACCGCCGTACATCTCTGCACGGCGGTCATACTTTATATCCTTATGTCAAAAAGCTCCGGATTACTTGCTGAACTTAGCGTCTGCAATTTCATCCATAGACTTGCCTGCATCATCATTCCATGCATACAGCTTACGGATTTCCTTACCAACCTGCTCAAGCTGCTGTTCGCTTTCGATACGTCTTACTGCATTGAAGTGTGAACGACCCATCTTGTTCTCCATGATCCAGTTGCGAGCGAATGTACCGTCCTGGATTTCGCCGAGAACCTTCTTCATTTCCTTCTTTGTTTCGTCTGTGATAAGTCTCTTACCAACCTCGTAGTCACCGAACTCGGCTGTATCGGAGATAGAATATCTCATCATCTTGAAGCCGCCCTTGTAGATGAGGTCAACGATGAGCTTCATTTCGTGGATGCACTCGAAGTAGGCGTTCTCAGGCTCGTAGCCTGCTTCAACAAGAGTTTCAAAGCCTGCCTTCATTAAGGCTGTAACACCGCCGCAGAGAACGCACTGTTCGCCGAAGAGGTCTGTTTCTGTTTCCATCTTGAATGTTGTCATAAGTACGCCGGCTCTTGAACCACCGATACCTGCAGCATAAGCAAGACCTGTGTCAAGCGCTCTGCCTGTAGCGTCCTGGTGAACTGCAACTAAGCAGGGAACGCCTCTGCCGATAGTGTACTCTGAACGTACTGTGTGACCCGGTCCCTTAGGAGCAACCATGATAACGTCAACGTCTTTGGGAGGTACGATCTGACCGAAGTGAATGTTGAAGCCGTGAGCAAATGCAAGTGTTTTGCCTGCTGTAAGGTTAGGCTCGATGCTCTGCTTGTAAAGGTCAGCCTGTCTTTCATCGTTGATAAGGATCATGATGATGTCAGCCTTAGCTGCTGCCTCTGCCGCTGTGTATACTTCAAAACCTGCAGCCTCAGCCTTAGCCCAAGACTTTGAGCCGTTGTAAAGACCGATGATTACCTTAACGCCGCTGTCCTTTAAGTTAAGAGCGTGAGCGTGTCCCTGGCTGCCGTAACCGATTATTGCAACTGTCTTGCCGTCAAGCAGAGACAGGTTGCAGTCTTCCTGATGATAAAGTTTTGCCATTTTAAAGATCTCCTTTAAATTTGTTTTCGGAGTTTTGCCTCCGTGTATTAAAGCGTGGCTTTTACAGCTTCATAGAAGCCCCGCCTTTTTGCATTGCTATAGAGCCTGTACGGACGGTTTCCTTTATTCCGTACGGACGTAAAAGCTCCTCGAACGTTTTTATACGGGGAACGCTGTCGGATAATTCAAGCGTCATCGTATTTACCGTTATATCGGAAATTTTTGCCTTTGCTATCTCGGCGAGCGAGATAAGCTCAGCTCTCTGTGACGGCTGGCAGGCTACCTTTATAAGCACAAGCTCTCTTGATAAAAAGCTCCTCCGCAGGCAGATGACGTACTTTTATAACGTCTATCAGCTTGTTGAGCTGTTTTTCAATCTGCTCCAAGGTATATGCCGTTCCGTCTGCGATAATTGTGATACGGGAGATTTTCTCGTCCTCTGTAACGCCTACCGCAAGGCTGTCTATATTGAAACCCCCGTCTTGCGAAAAGTCCCGCAACTCTTGCGAGAACGCCTGCGTGGTTTTCTACAAGTATTGATATAGTATGCTTCATAGGCTCACCCTTTACAGTATAGTCTTTTCGTTTTTTCGGCTACTCTGACTTCAAGCAGATAACAGCCTTTCGACGAGAAAGCATCTCGTCTATCGCCTTGTCCGCATCGGCTATATCGGTAATTCTTTTTTGCAGGTATGCCGTAGCTGTCAGCCAGCTTTATAAAATCGGGACTGCCGTCAAGGAAAACCGCTGTCAGCCTGTTGTCGTAACCGTTTGTCTGAAGCTCTCTTACCATACCAAGACGATTGTTGGTCATAACGATTACCTTTACCGCAATGTTATGCTGTATCATCGTCGCAAGCTCCATAAACTGCATCTGGAAGCTGCCGTCGCCGCATATTGCGACAACTTCGCTGTCCGGACGTGCCGCCTTTGCACCGAGAGCGGCAGGAACGGAATAGCCCATTGTTCCCATACCGCCGGATGTTATGAATCGTCCGTTTTTAAGACCGATATTGTTGACGGTCCATATCTGATTCTGTCCTACATCGGCGCTTACAATGGAATTGTCGGGGAGCTTCTGTCCGAGAAGCCTTATGAAAGCCTTGGGATTAACGCATCCGTCAGGCTCGTTGTCGATCGGCTTGTCCTGTGTTTTCTTTTTACCTCACTAAGCTCCTGCTTCCAGTCGTAGTGGTCGTAATTCTTCACACATTCAAGCAGCTGTTCGAGTATATTCTTTACATCGCCTACAACGGGTATCGTTGCGGCAAGGTTCTTGCCTATTTCCGCAGGGTCAACGTCTATATGTATTACAGTTGCGCCCTCAAGTCTGCTTTATTGCGGTGACCGCTCTGTCGCCTACTCTCGCACCGAGAAGTATCAGCAGGTCGCAGTTGTTGATAGCGTAGTTTGCACTCTTTACGCCGTGCATACCTATCATTCCGTAGAACAAGGGATCGTCCGCAGGAACACTGCTCATACCCATCATTGTGTTGACAACGGGTATATCCGTCACCTGCATGAACTCTCTCTCAGCATCTTTACCGCACCTGCGGTAAAGATGCCTCCGCCCGCACAGATAAGAGGCTTTTTGCTCTTTTCTATGGCGGCAACGGCACGCTTTATCTGCAGCTTGTTTCCCTGAATGCTGGGCTTATACGAGCGTATATCCACTGTTTTCGGATATTCAAAATCTATTACTGCCTTCTGAACGTCAAAAGGCATATCTATAAGCACAGGTCCAGGTCTGCCTGAGCCTGCGATGTAAAAATGCGTTTTTTGAAGATGACCGGCATTTCCGCAGGGTCTTTAACAAGATAGCTGTGCTTAACGAAAGGCTCAGCCGCACCTGTTATATCTGCCTCCTGGGAAAACGTCACGTCCTATCTGTTCACAGCTTACCTGTCCTGTGATAAGCACCATAGGTATGCTGTCCATATGGGCGGTTGCGATCGCTGTGATAAGATTTGTCGCACCGGTCCCGATGTTGCTATAGCAACGGCAGGCTTTCCGGTCATACGGGCATAACCGCTTGCGGCGTGTCCGCCGTTTACCTCGTGGCGCACAAGCACATGGCGTATATCCGAGCTTATAAGCTCGTCATAAAACGGACATATAGCCGCACCGGATAACCGAATACAGTAGTTATACCCTCCGCTTCGAGAGCCTTTACCATAGCTCTTGCAACCGTCATTCTTTCTGACGCCATCTATCGACCTACCCCTTTATAAGTGTTGATGAATATACTGTATTTTTATACAGCAAAACCGCACGTTAAATTTTGTGCTTACAAATAATTATAACCGCTTTACAAATAAAAGTCAAGATTTCTTTGCATATAAATAGTCGCCTTGAGGGCGGTTTTCAGGTATATTTTTCACATAAATACTGCTGTCGGTGACGTGATGTATATTTTGCATACGCTCACAGCCGCATTTTTTTGCCGATAAACTTAAATTCAACTGTATATCTGCCGATAAATATACAGAGTAATTTTGCCTGCGGCGTTAAAATGCGGTTCAGGCGGAAAAGAGGCTTTTAATGGCGTTTGAACATCTGTGCGGTCAGGTCATGACCGACAGTAACGGAACGATTTATATAATATCCGATAATTTTTCGGTCATATATCCCGGTGACGCCCACCCCGACGTATACGAGTGGGCTGATATTTCTGCGGTTAAAATCGACAAAAGCAGTATCACTGTCACTACAGGAAAGCAGACATATCACATACCCGACAGGGCGTTTACGGGCAGGGCGCAGTTTACAGCGGCAAAGACGCTGATATTGTCACAGGTATCCGATAAGGAAACAGTGTGTGACGTTAGCGTAGAGGTGCTTCCGGACAAGCGTTTCTATTCAAATTACGATATACCCGACTCAGCTGTTTTCGCAAAAAGGCGAATACAATCCAAAAGAGATACGTTCTTCCGTGCTGTCGCTCGTTCTGGGTAAAATGGGCAGACTGCTCTGGTGCATAGGGATACTTGCGTGCGTTGCCACCGCAATTATTTTTCAGATGTATATCGGTTTTGCACAGGATACATGGTGGTATCTGTCCATAGGTACATTCTTCTGCGCCGTAGGTGCGGTAGTGCTGACCTATCTTGTAATGGTACTTATCGCAAAGATAAAATACTCGGGTCTTATCAGAAGTTGTGCGGATAACGATGAAACGATAACGTTTGCCGTATGCCCCGCAGGAGTATCCGCCGCAGAGGAGAGCGTATACAGCCCGCACGAGATAATTCGTTTCGGAATGAATGATAATTATATAGAAACCTCGTCAATGTTCATAGTCACAAGAGGGAACGCACCGCTTGTATGGATACCGAAATCGCTTTTTGACACAGCGGCTCTTGACAGGGATAGAACAGTACCTTGCGCTCGGAACGCAGGATAAATAAGCGGAAAGGAGCAGGGGATAATGAGTGAAAGAATACCCGAGGTAGTTTGTGAACGGATAAATATAAACGAAAGCGAAGTGCTTGTGTTCTCGGTCAAAAACGGACTTTCAAAGATAGGCATCTGCAGGATTAATTCCGAATATGATAAATACTGTCTTTATTCTCACGATGAGCCGGTAATGGTGATAAGCGGAGGAATGAATGATGATGACGCAGACAAGGTTATTAGCGAATACGGCAGTGCGTCGGGCGGCTCGATAATTGCCGACAGCATAGACGGAGCGTATGAAAACTGGCGGCGGGAGGCTCTCCAGAATATGCCCTTGAGCCGCTTATGAGATTGCTTTCTGACGGACTTTATGCGGTAAGCTATGTTGAAACATATCCCACGGCAGGAGAAAATATGTTTTTCTGGTCGGGATACGGCGTGTCAAAACAGCTCAGAAACAGCAGCAGGAATATCAGAGTGATAGGTGATAAGGCCTACAGCGCACCGTTTCTGATTCCTACCGAAAAGCCCTCGACCTATGACCCCTCGCTGATAAAAAAGGCAAGCGTGAAAGGAACGAGAAACGGAGATCTGTTCGGAATATCCCTTCATTTTTCGGGCCTTTACTCATTACTGCTGAAGGGACATTATGCGGCTTGTGCGGCGGCTATAGAAAACCGACCTTTTTATACGGTACAGATACAGCCGCTTAAAAATATATGGAAGATAACGGACGAAAACGAGGGAGATCAAATCCATAGGTTTTCCTCTGCATCATTCAGAGTGCCGTTTGAATCTCTGACAAAGGAGCAACTGAGAATCGGACTTACCGCAAGAAAATACGTTACACGGATACCTACGATACGATAAAGCAGAAGCTGGGGATAGTGCCGAAGTCAAGCCAGAAGAGGATACCGAAGCAGCTTGACATATTCTCCGAGCGTTATCCCGATGCGGATATGGTAGCCTGCGCACAAGGCATAGACGAGCTTACAAAGCCTATGCTTGACGCTCTGCTTGCAGGTCAGACCGAGCTTGACGGTAAGGTAATAATTTCGGAAAATTATTATAACAGCGTAACTGCCGCCTGCAACTACCTGCGTTATCACAGCAAGGACGATTTTATTGATTTTGCGCTGAACGTTATGCGAAATCCGGAGCTTTCCGCCACCTACGCATACGTTGCCTCCAGTCTTGCAAAGGTGCGTGACGAGCGTGTAAAGCAGTTCTTCACAGAGGTGAAGAACTCGGGCGATGCCGGATATTCAAAGATAATCGGCACGGCACGTTCCTATATCGAAAACTATGACAAGTATGAAGAAATTTCATCGGAGGATTTCTTCAACGCACTCCCCGAGCCGAAACAGGAAAGCAAGCGTAAGGAAATAATTCATCTGACCGGCAACACGAAAAGTGAAGACAGGATAAGCTCCAAAACCGCAAAAATGGTGGCTGCCCACATAGCCCACAATGATGGATAATAAAAGCAAATAAAATCATTACCGCCGTGTACAATTCCGTACACGGCGGTTTGTTGTTGTATGTGCTTTTCCGTACCACACGGCAAAGCTGTTTAATGATTTTACTTTTTCTGTGCGGATTCCGTTACCGGCCGCAGGAGCACTTGTACAGATCAGGCACAGCGGCTTTTTCAGCTTTTTTCCGCTCATTTTATAGTCTTTATCCAGTTTTCGAGCATAGCCTTGTCTGTCATCAGCTTTGCACCGTTGAAATGAAGGTCAAGACCATCTTTTTACTGATGCACCCTTACATTCTGCGGCAATATCCTTTAGGGTATGACCGATCCAGCCGCCGTTTGTGGCAAAAGGATATATTGTTTTTCCGGCGAGATTGTTGCTTTCGATAAATGTCTTTACTGCAGGTGCGAATGTGTACCACCATACAGGCGTTCCCAGTATTATAGTGTCGTACTGCGACAGGTCAACGTTTATCGGCTTTATCGGGGGCTTGAAGCCTTTGTTTATTTCGTCCTTGCCTTGTTTTACAACAGCGTCGTAATCTCCTTCATAAGCCTTGACTGTATCAATTACAGCTGTATCCGCATTTAGTGCTTCGGCAATATGTAAGGCTATATTTTTCGTGTTTCCCGAATAGGAATAATATATTACAATCGCTTTCATTTTACTTTACCTCCGTATAGATTTTCTTCGCATAGTTGAAAGCTGCCCACGCCTAGGCCAGCCTGCATAGAATGCAATGTGAGTTATGGCCTCCGCCATTTCTTCCGCAGTAATTCCGTTTTCTTTTTTGCGTGCATAATGTGGTATTCAAGCGAGCTGTCAAGTACGCCGCTTCCGATAAGAGCGGCTACTGTTACAAGACTTCTGTCACGGGCTGAGAGTTTGTCCTCTCTTGACCAAACTTCACCGAATAATACATCATCGTTCAGCTCTGCAAATTTCGGCGCAAATTCGCCGAGTGCGTTTCTTCCTGCTGTCTGCTTTTTTTCATAAATGAGATCCTCCTTTATTTAAATTACAATGCATTGTATTCTTTGTCCGAAACCTGTTCACACCATTCGTTTGAACATTCCTCGCCGGGCATTTCAATCGCTATATGAGAAAACCAGCTGTCCTTTTTCGCGCCATGCCAGTGCTTTACGCCCTCGGGAATAACGATGACCGTACCGGGTACAAGGCTTACTGCGGCCTTGCCGTATTCCTGATACCAGCCCTCGCCCGCGGTGCAGAGAAGGAGCTGTCCGCCGCCTTTTTTTAGCATGGTGGATATGCCAGTTATTACGGCATCCCGGTTCAAATGTTACATTTGCGAGGAATAATCCGTCCTCTGCCTTTGTCAGAGGATTCAAAAACGAATCCCCGATAAAATATTTTGCGTAAGCCGTGTTAGCTGTGCCTGTACCGAATACGTTGAGTTTTTCAAATTCTTCTTTGGATGATATTTTCATCTTTAATTCCTCCCGTTTTGGATAATTTATCATTTTGTGCAGTTTAATTGTACAACTTGGAGTTAACTCCATGTCAATAGGACGCAGAAAACTTTCACCATAATTTCACAATACAAATTCTGAGCAATTGCCGATATTCTCCGCCCGCCACGCATTTTTTCTTGACTATACGCATTAATTAGTGTAAAAATAAAATTGTATAACTATAAAACGGAATGAATCCGGAGGGTATAATTTATGCTTTTTACATCAGGTAAAGCTACCGCACTTCAAACATTCCGCCGAAAGCGAAACTGTAAAGCTACCCATGCCCGACAAGGTAGTGATAAGTAAGGCTCAGCATCTCGGCGCACCGTGTACCCCGACAGTAAAGGTCAGTGACAAGGTGAAGATAGGCGATGTGATAGGCAGCAGTGAGGCGGCTATGTCCGCACCCGTTCACAGCAGTATATCGGGAACGGTAACGGCAATAACCGATGTCCTGCATATATCGGGCAGGAATATGCAGTCGGTCGTTATTGAGAATGACGGCCTCGAACAGATCAGCGACAGCGTCTGTCCGCCTACTGTAGAAAACAGGGAGCAGTTTTTACAGGCGGTAAGAAACAGCGGCTCCATAGGTCTTGGCGGCGCAGGCTTTCCTACCTCGCTGAAGCTCGGCTTTGACCCAAAAGAAAAACAGCCCGATTTCCTTATTATAAACGGTGCGGAGTGCGAGCCTTACATAACCTCCGACTACCGTTGCTTTATGGAGGAGGGGGCGAGGACGTTCTTGAGGGCGTGTTGCTTATGCTGAAATATCTCGGTATACCGAAGTGCATTATCGGCATTGAAAAGAATAAGCCGAAAGCCATCGAGAAAATGACAAGGCTTTGCGAAAAGCACGACAACATCACAGTAAAGGCGCTCAAGTCAAGCTATCCGCAGGGTGCAGAGAAAACGCTTATTTTCAGCACGACAGGCAGAGTGGTAAAGGAAGGCACACTGCCCCTTGCAAGCGGCTGTATAGTGGTCAATTCCTCCACTGCGGCATTTATCGCACAGTATATAAGAACGGGTATGCCGCTCGTAAAAAGAAGAATAACCGTTGACGGAAATATTGTGAAGAAGCCGTCAAACTTCATCGTTCCCGTCGGAATGTCTATAGGCGAGATAGTGTATTACGCCGAGCTTTCCGACAAACCCGACAGAATAATACTCGGCGGACCTATGATGGGTGCGTGTGCATTCGACCCAGATTATCCGCTTTCCAAAACAAACAACGCAGTGCTTATGTTCGCAGACAGCCCCGTGTATGAGCCGTCAGAGTGCATACGTTGCGGCAAGTGCGTAAAAGCCTGCAGTATGAATCTTCTGCCGACAGAGCTTGAACACGCATTTGATATGAGGGACGCAAGGCAACTTGAAAAGCTGAAGGTAAACCTCTGCGTCAATTGCGGCGCTTGCAGCTTTGTCTGTCCGCAAAGCGTAACCTTGCGGAAAAAGAATCAGCTTGCAAAGGCATTTCTGCGTGAGCAGTCAACAAGGAAAGGAAAAAGTAAGGGTATAATATATGTCTAAACTTATAATAGAGCCGTCACCGCACATAAAGTCGGGTGTTACGACTCAGAAGATAATGCTGAGCGTTATTATAGCACTGCTCCCAGCACTTGTTGCGTCTGTGTGGATTTTTGGGCTGAGAGCGCTCATAATGACAGTAATATGCTGCACGTCCTGCGTGATTTTCGAGTGGGCTTGCAGAAAGATAATGAAAAAGAAACAACACGATAAGCGATTTGTCCGCTGTGGTAACAGGTATGCTCCTTTGCGTTCAACCTGCCCGTCACATTGCCTTTTTATATGGCAATAATCGGTTGCTTTGTAGCAATAGTAATAGTAAAGCAGTTCTTCGGCGGTATCGGTCAGAACTTTGCAAACCCTGCGATAACAGGCAGAATAGTGCTTATGCTGTCGTTCACGTCCTATATGACGACATGGGCAGAGCCGTTCTATTACCGTAACGCAGGAGAGATAGTAACTACATCGACACCTCTTGTAAGCGAAACGCCCGCTTCGCTTGCCGACCTGTTCTTCGGAACAACAGGCGGCTGTATAGGCGAAACCTGCGCTCTTGCACTGCTTATAGGCGGAATTTTCTTGGTGGCTGTCCGTGTAATATCGCCCGTAACGCCTCTGTGCTTTATCGGTACGGTGTTCGTGCTGTCGATATTCTCAACAGGAAGCCTTGAGGGTGCGTTAGCGTCCGTTCTTTCGGGCGGACTTCTGCTCGGTGCAATATTCATGGCTACCGACTATGCGACTACTCCCATCACCACAAAGGGCAGGATAATCTTCGGCATAGGCTGCGGCCTTGTGACTATGCTCGTACGTTGCTTTGGCAGTATGCCCGAGGGCGTATCGTACTCGATACTGCTTATGAATATCCTCTCCGCTTATCGACCGCTTCACAGTGCCGAAGGCATTCGGTGCGGCAAGTGAGCAGAAAGGCAGTAAGAAATGAACGTACTGAAAAAAATCAAGCCCGTGCTTGTACCTTGTCAATTATCTGTACTCTTATCTGCGCACTGCTGATAGTCACATATAATCTGACTTATGTCGATACGTCCGGTGTGCTGACGGATAATCTGAAAGCAGGCTGTATCGCCGCAGACGGCGAGGGCGAATATGCGCTTATCACCGATAAGGCGGCGGCAAAGCTGGACGGCGAAGAATTCGGTAATATCTCAAAGATAGTAAAGAACAAGACAAAAGGCACGTTCCTTTTTGAAACCGTTGTTGACGGCTATGCCGCTGACGGCATCGACGCAGTAATAGCGATAGACAAAAACGGCGCAGTAAGCGGTATAAGCATAATCGCACTCGGCGAAACTCCCGGTCTTGGCTCAAAAATAAACGACGATGCATTCCTGCGGAGGTTCTACGGCGTGAAGTCGGATATTTCGATAGTCAAGTCCGAGCCGAAAAACGAAAACGAGGTACAGGGAATTACAGGCTCGACGCTTTCCTCAAAAGGTATGGCGAAGGCTGTAAATCTTGCCGTAAAGGCATACTCGGTGATGGATAAGGAGGTACAGCCGAATGAGTAATCTGAAGGAATTTACTAAAGGACTTATAAAAGAAAATCCGAACATGGTAATGCTGCTCGGTATGTGTCCCACGCTTGCCATTACAACAATGGCGGCAAACGGTGTAGGTATGGGACTTTCCACAACGTTTGTACTTGTATGTTCAAATATAGTTATCTCACTTCTTAAAAAGTGATTCCCGACACGGTAAGACTTCCTACATATATAGTTATAGTAGCAGGCTTTGTAACGTTTGTAAGCCTTATATTACAGGCTTTCGCCCCCGATATTTATTCGAGCCTCGGTATGTACCTTAGCCTTATCACAGTTAACTGTATCATTCTCGGCAGAGCGGAAATGTTTGCTTCTAAAAACAAGGTCATTCCGTCGATAATGGACGGTCTTGGAATGGGACTCGGCTTTACGCTGACGCTTGTGCTTGTAGGCTCTGTCCGTGAGATATTTCGGTTCGGGTCAGTGGTTCGGAATTACTGTAATGCCTGAATTTATAGAGCCTATGACGCTGTTCATTCTCCCCGCAGGCGGATTCTTTGTACTCGGTGCCGTTATAGCCGTTGTAAACCGCCTTATGAAGAAGAAGCCCCGTGAAATCGGCTGTCACAACTGCCCCAACGCAGAGGGCTGCCCGGTGCCTGCGACAAGGCAAACAGTAACGGAGGTGAGCAGTAATGGAAATCGCAAAAAATCTGATGATAATACTGCTGACAGGCATTCTGACCGAGAACTTCGTATTATCGAAATTCCTCGGTATCTGCCCCTTCTTAGGCGTTTCAAAGAAGCTCGACAGCTCAATAGGCATGGGTGCGGCGGTTACATTCGTAATGGTCTGTGCAAGCCTTGTTACCTATCCTATTTACTACGGTATACTTGTTCCGCTCGGAATAGAGTATATGAATACGATAGCGTTTATCCTTGTAATCGCCGTATTCGTTCAGCTTGTTGAAATGGTGCTGAAAAAATATATGCCGCCGCTTTATAAGTCGCTCGGCGTGTATCTTCCCCTTATCACCACAAACTGTGCCGTACTCGGTGTTACACTGCTCAACCTTACAAAAGACTACGACCTTTTAGAGAGCGTTGTAAACTCGTTCGGTGCGGGTCTTGGCTTTATGATAGCTATGATAATATTCTCAGGTGTACGTTCAAGACTTGAACGCTGTGATATACCTAAGGCACTTCAGGGTGCGCCGATAACGCTTATGGCGGCTTCGATAGTATCGCTTGCGTTCATAGGCTTCGGCGGCGTAGTTGACGGAATTTTCGGCGGTTAAGCGAAAGGAAAGACGATGAAAGAATATATTTTACCTATACTTATATTTCTCGGCTTCGGCGCACTTTCGGGTATATTACTGCTGATAGCGTCAAAGGTGCTGGCTGTAAAGACAGATGAAACCGAGGCAAAGATAACTGAGGCACTTCCCGGTGCAAACTGCGGCGGATGCGGTTATTCAGGCTGTGCAGGCTATGCCGCCGCCGTAGCTCATAACGGCGCTCCGACTAACCTGTGTAAGCCGGGCGGAGCGGATGTTATGAAGAAGATAAACGCAATAATGGGTACCGAGGGCGGAGAATTTATCCGTGAGGTAGCCTATGTTCGTTGCAACGGCTGCGAAAAAGCGACTAAGGACAGATTTACATTCACAGGAACAAAGTCCTGCGCCGCTGTTGAGAAATTCTACAACGGCAAGGGCGAATGCCGCTTCGGCTGTGACGGCTACGGCGACTGCGCAGCGGTTTGCGGTAATGACGCAATTACGATCAATGACGGCGTTGCGGTGGTCGACCCTGCTAAGTGCGGCGGTTGCGGAAAGTGCGTTACCGCCTGTCCGAATCACCTTATATTCCTTAGAAAAGAAACAAGCACAGTTGCTCTGCGTTGCTCGTCAAAGGACAGCGGCAAGGTCACAAGAACGGTATGTACAAACGGCTGTATCGGCTGGGTAAGATATGCGAGAAAAAAAATGTCCTCACGGTGCGGTTATCGTTGCGGATAACCACGCTGTTATCGACTATGACAAATGTACCTCGTGCGGCACCTGCGTATCTGCCTGTCCGAGAAAGTGCCTTGTCAATATAACCTGCACACATTCCGAAAAGGCGGAGCAGGCGGACAATTAATCCGATTATTTCAGGCAAACGAAAGGAAAACGACAAGAGATGTCAAAAGCAAAGAGAAAGAACAACTCATACAAGACAGAACCTAAGAAACCCGTGATAAACAGCCGCAGTGACAGAATACGCTATGCGAATCAGAAGCTGTATGACTATCCGCTGTCTGTCACTTGGTTTCGCATATTCAAGACTGTGATAACGGTACTGCAGGCTGTTATGTCGGGCTACTCGGCTATAGTATGCGTTGTGTCGGTATTTGCGTCATTCAGCAACGATGTGCAGGAAAAGGCAAATGCCGCCGCAATACCCGGCTTTATTGCATACAATATCGTAATGTCGGTACTGCTTGCGGCTGTTGTTCCTCTTTGCGTCATAATGTTCAGACAGCTTTCCGAACTGACGCAAAAAAATCTTACGGTTTCCTTAAATTTTTCCTCATCTATACCTCGTGTGTAAACGCAGTCAGCACTTCGGCAAGCGAGCTTTTCAGAGTTGCGCTGTTCAGCGGTGTTGACGGCTATGAAGTCAGCATAACAAATATACTTTTCGCAATTTTCTCAGTAGTATTTATGGCAGTATGGCTCATTCTGAATTTAAGATATTTCAAAAACAGAAGGAGCCTTTTCAGTGATTGAAAGGACTTAACAAAATGGATGAAAACGCAAAAAAGAATGAACGTGAATTAAGAAAATATCGTGCAAAGCTAAGAATGGATTATTATCCGTTGCCGCTCAGGTGGTTTAAATTTTTCCGCTATGTGTCGATGATACTCAATATCATTAACTGCATATCGGGTATAATCAGCTATATTCTTATAGCCGCCACAATTAACAATCCCGAAGCCATCGAAAAGATACAGGCTGCCTTTGCCGAAATGTCCGGAACGTCCGGAATAAATATGGAATTATTCACGGTAATTGCCGTAGCGGATTTTCTGGTAACGGTCTATCTTCTTGTGCTGTGTGTGCTTGTGTTCAAACGAATGGGTACGCTCGCAGTGTCGGGATATAATCTGATAGTCGCATTTCTGATTTCTGTTCCTGTTATAAACGGCGTGCGACAGCTTATGTCAGGATGCCTTAATGTTATGGTCTATCCGGAGGTTTATACATTCGGAGATACTATCAGAAATATGATAGTGATGATAGCTTTTTCGGGTGTCGCATCACTGCTTAATTACATTTATTTCAGAAAGCGTAAGAGCCTGTTTACAGACAACCCAGAAATTGACGATATTGAAATCGACAACGGAAGCGTTCAGCTTCAGCACTATGACGAATGCCCGTTCTGCCACGCAAAGATAAACGGCAATTCGTCCTTCTGCGAGCATTGCGGAAGAAATTTCACCGAACCGGCTGATAACGGTGAGGATAATTCCCGGAAGGAATAAAAAATAATGAAAGTTACAGAGTTGTTTTCACTCGGAGCAAATGAAATTAAAAACCGTCTGCCTATGGCAACTGCGGCAAAGTTTTCTACTCAGAAGATAGAGGGCAAAAGCGGAAAAAGTCTGCTCGCCGCCTGCATATCACGATATAACTGCCGTATCATTCCGATAGCGGCGATCATAATGATAATATGCACGTTTATGTCGGTTCTGTTCGAGAATGTAATTACCGACGGCGGCTCGGCAGAGATTGCAGGAGAGGTGCTGATACTGTTCACCGCAGTGTGCGGTGTAGGCTTCGGATTTTATTTCAGCGGAAAATACCCGTCATATTATCCTTATGTATTCTGGGGACTTTATCTGATTTCATACTGTATAAAGGTCACCGGCTGTATTTTCGGGGCGACCGGACTTTCACAGACAGCAGTAACAATAATGGTTTTTCGCCGCCGTTCCCGTTTTCGCACCTGCCGCATCGGCGTTCTTCCTCGGAATAATCCCCGTGTGGTATACGATACTCTGTAATATAAACGATGTTTCGGGCTATTACCCGTTCACAGTGTGGGGACTTGCCTTGCTCGGCTTTTTTATATCCTGCTCGATGTACAGCCTTTACACCGCCAGAATGATAAATTCAAAGCGTATAAAGGACGACAGAGAGAGGATGAAGATGTCGGCGGTCATGGACAGCCGTACAGACCTTTATAACAGGGCATACGGCATAGAAAAGGCGACCGAGCTTCTCAGAAGCGGCAACAGCATTGCACTGCTGCTTGTCGATATAGACAACTTTGCGGAATACAACCGCATTTACGGCACGGAAAAAGCCGATGAAGTGCTTTTTGCCGTAGCCAACTGCGTAAAGATAATATCAAAGTCTAAGACGGATATTATCTGCAGATATGAGGGCGATACTATCCTTGTCTGCCTTACGGTAAAAAGCCGATAAGGAGGCAATTGTACTCAGCGAGGAGATACGCAGTGCCGTAAGGGATATGAAGATACCGTTCCCAGAGGCAAGCCGTTACCGTAACATAACGGCGACAGTAAGCGCCGCAAGAGGTATGCCCGGCGATACCTATGACGATATATATGTCAGGGCGATGCGCTCCCAGAGCGTTGCAAAACGCATAGGCGGAAACTGCATAGCATTCAAGGAACATACCTTCAGACCCGACGGAGAAAAATAAACACAAAAAACCGATGCTTTTTGGGCATCGGTTTTTCGGACTGACGATAAACTGATTGTTATTAAAGCCACACAGTGAAATATATCGCCACCACCGCCGAAAACATTTTCAGTGCCGACAAGGCGTTAATATTTTCGTGAGTGTATCAGTGCAACTGCACTGACATTGACCCTTCAAAAAAACGCCACTAACCTGAGATATATGTACTAACCTGCGGACATGTAGCGTTAAGCGTCCCTGCATTAACAGGACATAAAATGTTCCGGTGGTTATTCGAGTTTAGCCAACACCCCGACGGGGTGGGGGTGTGAGTAAGGAAAGAGGGAGCCACGAGGGAGAGAACCTAAGAGTATAGGGCTGAGTCTTGCTTACGCAAGCACTCGGACGTTTCGCTTCGCTTCACTGGGCTGTCAAGTCCAGCGGAGCTTTAGCGGAGTGCACGAGCCTTGCGTAAGCGAGGCTCAGACTTGCACCTAGTCTCTTTGGTTCTTTCCCTCGTTAATATTGACAGGTGTATTAATTCGAATAGCGAACCCGAGAAGTGTTATCCGACAAACAGAACTATCGGTAGCTTGCTATCATAGCCTGAACTGAATGATATAACAGAAGTACATCAAATACAATACTTTTTCCTAAAGCTAAAACCGATGCTTTTTGGGCATCGGTTTTTTAATCTCCTGCTTTACAGTACCTTTATAAGTTCGTCATAAATCGGCGCATAATGCTCGTCCGTTATGCCGAAATCCATTTCCTTGTACGACCATACCGCACGGGCGATATGAAGCTGTTCAAATGCTTCGTTTATCATTCTGAACCAGTTCAGCGTGCTTTCGGGGTCAGCTCTGTCTATTACGCCGTATTCACCGCAGTAAAGAGGAAGCTCCAGCTTTTCCGCTACCTTTACAGCGTCGGCAAACATCTTTACAAAGAAGCCGCTGTCGATCATACCTGTTATACCATCAAAATCCGAAGTGAAATCCTCACCGAAATATTTTCTGCTGTCCGCAAGAAGCTTTTCGGCTGTAGCAGGGAATTTTGTGCGGTATGACTTATCAAGGCGATCTACCCAGCCGGCACCCTGATGAGTGAAAACAAGCGGATTGTAGCAGTGGAATGTCAGCACTATGTTTTCATCCCAATCAATGTCAAGGAGCGTCAGCCCGTAAATGCTCGAGTTGAAGATACCGCCGATGACTATTTTTGTTTCGGGCGCTATTTTTCTTATCTCCTTTACGGTACGGCTTGCTATCTTGTTCCACGAATCTGTGAAATCTGCGCTTGTGATTTCGTTGAGCAGTTCGAACGCTATATGACTGTCATTTCCGTAACGCCTTGCTATCTCCTGCCACAGATATACAAACTGATCCTGCAGCTTTTTCGTTGCCGAAAAAATCCGCAATAGCTCGGATCGTCAAAGATATATCCGCAGGTCTTGTGCAGATCGATAACGATATTAAGACCGTGCTTTTTGCACCAGCCGACACAGCTTTCAATGTAAGCCATTCCGCTTTCGATGATTTCGCCGTCATCCGTCTGGATAACATTGTAATCTACAGGCATACGGACGTGATCAAGTCCCATTGTCGCTATCTTTTCAATATCCTTTTCGGTTATGAAGGTGGAATAATGCTCGTCATTGTACTTGCTTCCACACTGCGAGATCCAACCGCCCAGGTCTATACCCTTATAAAATCCGTCAAAATTTCTCATGGTTTTCCTCCTTGTTCTTTTCGGCACCGTACAGGGGTAAGCCCCCCTGCAATTTCCCTTGTTTACAGCTTTATTATAACAGCAGGCAGGAAAAATCAATACCTGAATTGTGGCGGATTTTATATATTTGTGTGATTATTTTCTGCCGAGCGCTTTCGCAAGGTCCTTTTCCGGAATGTCGGTCGGCGTGATGTTGTAGTTCTTTACGAGTATATCAAGCACTCCCGTGAAACAAACGCAGGCAGAGTAGGGCCGAGGAAAATATCCTTTATTCCAAGATATAAAAGCGTCAGCAGTATGCAGACAGCCTTCTGCTCGTACCACGACAGAACAAGCGTCAGCGGCAGGTCATTCACCGAACAGCCGAAAGCATCCGCAAGTGCAAGTGCGATTCTTATAGCGCTGTAAGCGTCATTGCATTGTCCGCAGTCGAGTATTCTCGGTATACCCTCGATTGTACCGAGGTCAAGGTCATTTATACGGTACTTTCCGCAGGCGAGCGTCAGGATAAGCGTATCGGGCGGTGTTGCTTTTTGCAAAATCCGTATAGTAGCTTCTGCTCGGACTTGCACCGTCACAGCCGCCGATAAGGAAGAAGTGCTTTATCTTTCCCTGCTTTACAAGCGCTACTATCTCATCCGCTCTTGACAGTACGGCATTATGCGCAAAGCCCGTCATAACCGTATGACCGCCGTTCATGCCCGTCATTTCCTTATCCTCGTCATAGCCGCCGCATTCGAGAGCCTTTGCTATAACAGGCGAAAAATCCTTATCGTCACCGATGTGGACAAGCTCAGGGTAAGATACTACCGATGTTGTGAAAAAACCCTGTCGCTGTAGCTCTGCCTTACCGGCATAATGCAGTTGGTGGTGAAAAGTATCGGAGCCGAATATTATGAAATTCTGACTGCTGGTTCTGCCAGCCCGTGCCGAAGTTGCCCTTTAAATGCTTGTACTTTTTTGAGTTCGGGATACCCGTGTGCAGGGAGCATTTCACTGTGGGTGTAGATGTTTATACCCTTGCCCTCTGTCTGTTCGAGCAGCAGTTTTAAATCATGCAGATCGTGACCGCTGACCACTATAAACGGACCTTTTTCTATCGTCAAAGGAACGACAGTAGGCACGGGATTACCGTAGCTCTCCGTGTTTGCACTGTCAAGAAGCGCCATACACCTGAAATTCACTTCGCCTGTTTTAAGCACAAGACCTAACAGCTTGTCCGGATCGCTTTCGCCCTCGATTGCCCTGAGTGCCGTGTAGAAGAAGGAATTCACCTCGCTGTCGGTTTTACCGAGTGCAAGAGCGTGATACGCATACGCCGCCATACCCTTGATGCCGAACAGAATAAGCGATTTCAGCGAGCGAATATCATCGCTTGCTTCCCATAGCCTTGAAAGGTCGTAGTTGTCAACCTTGCTCTTGCAAATTTTTCGTTTCTCCTCCTCGACCTCTGCTGTCAGTTCATTTACAGTTTTTTTGTATTGAAGCTGACATTGGTGATAGTCGTGAAAAGTCCTTTCAGAACAAGGCGGTCTGTGCTGTTTGTAGGAGTACCGCACTCCGCCGCTTTTGCAAGACCTATAAGCGCGCCGATAAGCTCGTCCTGCGCTTTTGCGGTATCGCTTTTCTTACCGCATACGCCTGCTTTTCCGTTGCATTTTTCGTTGTGTGCCGTCTGCTGACACTGAAAACAAAACATTTCGTCCATAAAAATTACCTCCTTGTCCTATTCTGCGATAATTGAGGAAGAATATACACCGATAAGATATTCTTGACACGGCAGTCAAAGAGTTCTATAATAGTTAATGTCGGTTATATAATGCTAACGGATAATTCGCCGTATAATGCAGAGAATAACGGGAAAACCGTAAACCGACGGAGGTTACAGATGGATAAAAAATATGTTAAGCGAATATGCAAAATTAATGGTAAAGGTCGGCGCAAACGTTCAGAAAGGGCAGAAGGTACGCCTCTATGCAGAGGTTGACCAATACGAGCTTGCCACCCTTGTTGCGAAGGAGTGCTACAATGCCGGCGCAAGCTATGTTGAGATGTTCTGGAGTTGCGGCGCTGTAGAAAGGCTTCATTACGAAAAACGCTTCGGTAGAAACGCTTGGTACTGTTCTTAGCTGGGAAGAAGAAAGACAGAAGCAGATGGTCAAAGACCTGCCTGCAAGGATTTTTATAGAATCTGCCGACCCCGATGAGTTGAGCGGCATTCCTGCGGACGTAATTTCAACGGTAGGCAGGATGCGTTCAAAGGTGCTTAAGAAATACCGTGATGAGATAGACGGCAAGCACCAGTGGCTGATAGTTGCCGCCGCTTCACCCAAATGGGCAAAGAAGGTGTTCCCGGACGATGACAGCGATACCGCAGTGGAAAAACTCTGGAACGCAATTTTCTCCTGCGTTTATCTTGACGGCAATAAAAACTGGGAGCAGGTGTGGAAACAGCATACCGATACTATGAGGGAAAAAAGCCGATTGGCTCAACAGCAAGCGCTTTAAATCCCTCAGATACAGTAGCAGTAGTAGACGGCACAGATTTCACTGTACAGCTTATTCCCGGGGCAAAGTGGTGCGGTGCGGCTGACATAAACCGTGTAAACGGAGCGGCTTACGTTCCGAATATGCCGACAGAGGAAGTGTTCATAAGCCCGATGAAGGGAAAGTGCGAGGGCAGACTTGTCGCTACGAAGCCTCTGAGCTGGTCGGGCAACCTGATAGACGGCTTTGAGGTAGAATTCACAAACGGCAGGGTATCCGGCTGTAAAGCAAAGCAGGGCGAGGAAATACTGAAGAAGATGTTCGCTATGGATAATGGCGCTTCAATGCTCGGTGAGGTTGCGCTTGTTCCTAAGGAATCTCCGATAAACCGTTCCGGACTTCTGTTTATGAATACCCTCTTTGATGAGAATGCCTGCTGTCACGTTGCGGTAGGCGAGGGCTTTCAGGAGGTTATCGAGGGAGCCGAAAATATGACTCTTGACGAGATTCACGCTCTTGGCGTAAACGATTCTATAATACACGTTGAAACTTTATGATAGGCTCAGATGACCTTGATATAACAGGCATTTGCGAGGACGGCACTGAGATACCCGTGTTCAGAAACGGAACGTGGGCGTGAAAGGATAAACCCACAGTATATAATTTGTCGAATTTATTGAATTTTCAAATTACATTGCGGTAGTATTGCATTGCTGTTAAAAGTATGCTAAAATATAAGCGTAGATAATTTCCGAAACGGTAAAGGATCGATCAGTAATGACAATAGCGATATGCGATGACAGTGTTATAGACTGCTTACTGTCTAAATTTCTGATAAGTGAATATTTCAAGAAGCGTAAAATGACGTGCAGTATCATTACCTACGAAACAGGCGCAAAACTGCTTTCCGATTTTGAAAACGGAACAGTTTTTCGATATTGTTTTTATGGATATATATGTCGGGGATGAGTTGGGGATAGACGTTGCAGGAAAACTCAGAAATGAGGGTTACGATAACCTGCTGATATTCTCTACTATCACTCCCGAATATGCAATAGCAAGCTACAGCGTCAAGGCAAACGGATATATTCTGAAGCCATTCAGCGGCGAAAGAATAGAAAGCGTTCTTAACAGAGTGCTTGAGCATTATGTAAGGGACTATATCAGGATAAAGGTACGCAACAGCTATGTCAATATTATGTACAGCGATATTATTTATATCGAAAGCCGCAATAACCGCTGTATACTTCACACTGCCGATGAAGAATATCCGCTTTATATGAAGCTTGATGATATAGAACAGCAGATGCTTGACGAAAAGTCACGCTTTCTCAGATGCCACAGGAGCTATATCATCAATATGGATCATGTCACGGCGGTTGACGAACAGTTCAGATTGAATAACGGCGACAGCGTACTGATACGGAGCAGGAGCAGAGCGCAGATTAAAAAGACTTATATTGCCTACTCGCAGTCGGGTAAAGTAAAGCATAAAAAGTAATAAGCATCCGGATAAAACCGGATGCTTCATTTATATATTCTCTCTTATGCAAACTCATAAATCAAACTGTATACATTTTCTCTCTGCACTTCCTGCAGTATACTATGACGCATTCCGTCAAATATTTCAAGTCTGACATCAAAGCCGTTTTCGATAAGAATACCGGCTTTTTCTTTTGCATAAGCGCCTTTATCGCCCACCATATCCTGTGTTCCGCTCATTAAAAGAAAGGGCGGTTTCGGTGAAACATTCTTAAGATAATCCTTGCACTGTACTTCGCTTGCAAGCTGTAAAAAGCTCCTGTAGAAGCGACAACTGTACATTTTGTTGGTATACGGGAGAGTTTCGTAATATAAAGCACGCTCAAGGTCGGATGTCACCCAGGATACCGTGCATTTTTCCGGAAAAGGCTCCGCAACCTTTCCGAACAGCTTCAGGAATACATCCATACTCGGACATCTGCGCCTTTTTCGGAAATTTCCGCTTCTATGTCCGACAAAAGCGCTTTCGTATCATGTATATACGGACAGCCCGTAAGTATAACTCCGCTGTAAAGCGAGCTATCGCAGTGGCAAATAACATATTGAGCCATCTGTGCACCAAGGCTGTGACCGAGCAGAAACAGCGGTGTGTCACTTTCCGAGTGAATGTATGATGAAAAATCACCGCATTCCTTTGCGGCAGTCTGAACAATATTGTCTATATCCGCAGGCAGTGCCGTCCTTCCGTGTTCACGGTATTCGCAAAGATATACCGAAACTCCTTTGGCTGTAATATATTCGGCGAACTGCTCATAGTATTCAGACATTTCGCCAAGCCCGTGAATTATCTGTATTTTCGCCTTTTCGTTATCGGAAAGCCATTTCTTGCAGTGCATTCCCTTGTATTCAAATTCCTGTGTAGTCATAAAATTCTCCGTAAAAACAAAGCAGGCATTTTCAGCCTGCTTTTTGTTTGCTATTTCTGTTATTCTTCCATAGGGCCTTCAAGATGAATCTGACCGTCCTCACGCAGATGGAACTGCTTGACCATCTTCTGAAGCTCTTTCGCCTGAGCGGCTGTAAGTGCGCTTGCACTTGCACTTTCCTCAGCTGTGGCGGCATTGTTCTGAACTACCGCTGAAATCTGGCTTACGCTTGAAAGCACCTGGTCAACCATAGTTGCCTGCTGTGCCGAGCCGTCCGATATTTCGTTTATAAGTGAGTTTGCGTTGCTGAAACGTTCCATAACACTTTCGATAGTCTGTGCGGTTGAATCTGCGATAGCCGTGCCGTTTGAAACAGCCTCTATAGTGCTGCCGATAAGCTCGCTTGTTGTCTGTGCGGCTTCTGCGGACTTGCTCGCAAGGTTTCTTACCTCGTCTGCAACAACGGCGAATCCCTTGCCGGCTTCACCTGCTCTTGCGGCCTCTACAGCGGCGTTAAGGGCAAGTATATTTGTCTGGAATGCGATGTTGTCGATAGTGTTTATGATCTTCTCGATCTCGGCTGATTTTTCGTCTATGATCTTCATAGCGGCGAGCATCTTCTGCATTTCTGCGTTGCCTTCCTTAAGGTCGGTGGTTGCCGTATCTGAAATTTCGCTTACATTCTTTGCGTTTTCGGCATTCTTGTTTACTCTGCCTGAAATATCCTGCACATAGTCTGACAACTCACGGATAGAGGCTTCCTGTTCGCTTGTACCCTGTGCAAGCGCCTGTGAACCGCTCGAAACCTGCTCTGATGCGTCATAAAGCATTGTGCCTGCCTTCTGTATGCTTGATACCGAGTCGTTGAGAGTGACGAGTATCTGCTCAAATGCCGACTTTATGGGAGTAAATTCGCCCTTGTAATCATAGTTAATGGTAAAGCTGATGTTGCCGTATGACATCTGAGTCAGCAGATATGTAAGCTCATCGACCATTTTCTTCAGATACCACTTTGCAGTATTGAGCGAGCCTGCGAGCTTTCCTATATCGCTGTCGTTTATCTTAACGTCAAATTCAGCGGAAAGAATACCCTCTGAGAAGTTATTAAGTTCGTTGCTGATTTTTCTGATAGGCTTTTACTATTGCTTTTTTACATAAATGCAAAGCAGGATAAATGCCGCAGTAACGATAAGCGCAATTCCCTCGATTATCAGTGACAGCATTATCGAAGAATGATAAACAGGGTCGTCGTGACCTGCCATTGTCAGAATGTTGACAGTGCATACGGCAACGGTAGCCAGCATCATTATACAGCAGACAACGCATAAAAATGTTATTACAACTACCTGGCTCTGCACTTTATTTTTTAACCAGCCTTTATTTTTTTTTCATAAGAAACACCTCTTGAACTTACATTTTGATAATCTGATTTTATCACAAATGCTGTAATAAGTCAAGAAGTAAAGCGGTGTGTTTGGTGGAATACACCAAAAAAAACGTTAATAAATGTACAAGTTGCACGAAAGTCGCCATGATATAATCATAGCGGCTCAAACTGTCGAAAACCGATTATTATTAAAGCCACACAGTGAAATATATCACCAACACCACCTGAAACACCTTCCTTGCCGACAATGAGTTAATATTTTCGTGAGTGTATCTGTGCAACTGCACTGACATTGACCTTTCAAAAAAAACGCACTATCCTTCGAAAATCACCACCTCACTCACTTCTTTCCAAAGTACTGTTTGTTTCGCATCCGCACTGTCACCCTCGCTTTTTCGTAGGGGAGGAGCTCGCTCCTCCCGAAATATTGTAGTGCTTATCATAAACAATTTGTAAGGAATTTAAGCTTTGGGTTACGGTTGATAGTTGACAGATTATAAACTCGGTGAATGGTCAGAAGTTAGTGCAACGGGAGGGGCAAGCAAGGCACGGATGCCTGAAATGAACGCCCAAAGGCTTTGCAGGACGCAAAGCCAACAGAGCGTTCATAAGGAGGCACGGATGGCTGAAATGAACGCCCAAAGGCTTTGCAGGACGCAAAGCCAACAGAGCGTTCATAAGGAGGCAAGGATGCCTTAGCGTGTGTCCAAAGTTTCGCAAGGATGCGAAACAAATAAAGCACACACAGACCCTCGTCCTACGAAAAGAGAAGATGATAGCAAATGTAATAAATAGCAGTGCAAATAAAAATAATGCGGCTGTCCGGTAAAAAGAACTATCGGTAGCCTTACTATCATAGTCTAAGCTGAATGATATAACAGAAGTACATCAAACTAAAGACTTTTTCTACAAGCTGAGCCGCCATGACATACTCATAGCGGCTCAAACTGTTTTGTTTGTTAAACCTTTGCGGTAAACAAACGTCTGCAATATTTATTGTCCAGTCCGTGATACAGGAGCAGACCGAGAACTCCGCAGGAGATAACCTCACCTGCACATACCGTCAGTGCCGAGAACCATAATGCGTCCGGTACACCGTAAGCATAGGTCAGTACAAGCGGTACTATAACAGTATTGGCAATTATGGGCGGAAGGGGGTACAGTATCCTGTGATGCTTTCTCAGAAGATATGTGCCTACCGCTCCTATGAGTGTGGCAAGGCTTCCGAAGATAACATCCCATATTACAGCACCGGTCAGTATGTTTGAGATAACACAGCCTACAACCAGTCCCGGAATTGCCGCCGGAGTAAACACCGGCAGGATCGTGAGCGCCTCGGAAAGACGCACCTGAATTACGCCGTTTGTAAGCCCCAGCAGGCTGACAATATAGGTCAGCACTACATAGATTGCGGCGATAACGGCTCCCTGTGTGATAAACAGGACTTTTTTGTTTCGCATATTGAATTGTCCTTTCGTAGTTTTGATTTATCCGTCTTTTGACGGAAAGTGAGGATATTGCGAACTCACAAAAAATGATTTTAGCACAGTTAAAGTGCTTTGTCAAGCTTATTTTTGCGTTTCTTCAGCCGCCCGTATGAATTCTCCTATGTCATCGGGTGCGTTTTTTTTTGAAATATTAGGCGGAATACGGATATATACGGCTTCATATTATCTGTATCCGCTTCTCATACTTCTTATCGCATAGTTATCCCGAAAGGGCAAATCGGTTTACAGTCTGTCCGACAAACCTATATAATTTTCGAAAATGGGTGTTTAGCGTTGCTTGCTATGTTAGTTTTGCATCGTGCAAAACTTTTTTGGCAAGCAAACCAAAGCGTCCTTGCTTTGGGCGTAGCCCCACATTCAGCCCCGGCACGGACGCCGGGCGTGTATGCCCAAAAGGCTCTGCACGATGCAGAGCCAACCAAGCATACACAGCCTTTCACGGGGGAAATGGGGGTTCGGCAAGGATGACGAAATAAGGACACACCGAGCTTTGCACGAAGCAAAGCCAACAGAGTGTCCTAAAGGGGATAGGGATTTAGGATAAGCACTTTTTTGAAAAAACAGACTTTTTATACAAGCTGCGGTTTATTCTATATTTTACTGCCTTATATAAATACCCTGATCCTCGATATAATCCTCAAGCTCCTGCTTCATATCCCATATAGCCTCCTCTTTGTCGGCAGACTGTCTGTAGTCGCCTTTATCATCGGGCTGTACGGTAGCTTCGGGAGCTTTTTTCTTTTCGTCTGTCATATTTATCATATCCTTTCGGCGTGTTTTCTGCTATTTACATTTTATCACAATCTGTAACACAGTTCAATATGCTGTGGCACAAAACGTCAGTGATAACGGAAGTTGACATATTCTTTTAAATGAGTATAATATTTATGGATGAAGAAAGGAAGTTTAACTTGAGCGTAGATATAAAAGAGAAAAAGAAATCTGGAACGGTCCTTATGACAGAGGGCTCTATCTGGAAGAAGCTGCTTATATTTTCCGTGCCGCTGATACTGGGCAACCTCTTACAGCAGTTATACAGCACGGTCGATTCTATAATAGTAGGAAACTGCGTGGGCAAGGAGGCTCTGGCGGCAGTAGGCTCAACCGGCTCTATCGTCAGTCTGCTGATAGCGTTCAGCCAGGGCGCATCGGTCGGCGCAGGCGTTATTATATCGCAGTATATGGGTGCAAAGCGTAAGGACGATGTGAAAAGAGCGGTACATACGGCAATGGCAATCGCAGTTATAATCGGCCTTGTGCTGACGGTCATGGGTGTATTTATGAGCAGACTGTTCCTCGTTTGGATGCAGACGCCGGATAATATCCTTGACGGCGCATCGCTCTATTTGCAGATATACTGCGGCGGATTGCTGTTCAACGTGCTTTATAATATGTGTGCCGGAATATTCAATGCGGCCGGAAATTCAAAAAAAGACCGCTGTTATATCTCGGTGCGGCGTCAGTTGTCAATATAGCGCTCGACCTTATACTGATACAAGGCTTCGGTATGGGCGTAGAGGGTGCGGCGATAGCAACCGATGCGAGCCAGCTTGTTTCCTGCGTTATGGCTATAATCTATATGGTAAGGGTAAATGCGGATTATAAGCTGTTTATCCGTCAGATAAAGGTACACAGGGATATGGCGATAAGGATAATAAAGGTAGGTCTGCCTACAGGCATTCAGAATATGGTCATCTCCTTTTCAAACGTGCTTGTACAGGCAAGCGTCAACAGTTTCGGCTCGGATGCGGTAGCAGGCTTCGGCGCATATCTTAAAGTGGACGGCTTCAACATCCTGCCGGTGCTTAGTATAAGTATGGCGGTGACTACCTTTGTTGGTCAGAACTATGGTGCGAATAAGCCCGAACGTGTTAAAAAGGGTATGTGGACGGCACTCGGTATGGGCGTTGTTTACACTGTCATAACAGGCGTCCTGCTGCTTGTGTTTGCCGACCCGATTATAAGGCTGTTCGCAAATGATGACGCAGTAGCCGCCTGCGGCGAAACCGCAATGAAATACTTCTGCCCGTTCTATTTCCTGCTTGCTATTATGAATGTGCTTGCAGGGGCTGTAAGAGGCACGGGTAAGAGCATTCCGCCGATGCTGATATTACTGTTCGCAATGTGCATTTTCAGAATATTCTGGATATGGCTCGTAGTGCCGCTTTTCCCGACTATTGACGGCGTTTATCTGCTGTACCCTGTTTCGTGGGTAATAGGTGTCGTGCTTATGGCACTGTATACCTGGAAGGGTAAATGGATGCCGAAAATCGAGTAAATATTCGACTTGAAATGAATACGGAATAACGCAGATATGCTTAAAACGGCACTGCGTTATTTTTGCGAAAATGCACAAAATGCTATTGACGAAAACGATTACATATGCTATGATAGCGATAATGTATATTGCGGTTTGCGTAAAAAGTCAACAACTGCAAGACGGAGGAGAACATGGAAAACAAGTATAGATTCAGGGATAGCTCGCTGTCGTTTGACGAGCGAGTAAAGGACCTTTTATCAAGGCTGACAATCAAGGAAAAGGCAGGACTTATGTCAAGTCATATGGCGGCTGTGCCTCGCCTTGATATAGGCGAGTGGTATGTCGGTGCGGAGGTTGCAAGGGGATATGTTTCGAGAAACCCCGATGAGCCGATGACCGTATTCCCCCAGCCCATCGGGCTTTCCGGAACGTTTGACACGGAACTTATGGAAAAGGCGGGACTTGCGGCAGGCAAGGAGGCACGGGTGCTGAACAAACGCCACCCGAGCGGCCATCTGATGCTGTGGGGGCCTACCGTTGACCTGTGCAGAAATCCGCTCTGGGGCAGAAACGAGGAGGGCTACGGAGAGGACCCGTTTCTGACCGGAGAAATGTCGGCGGCATACACAAAAGGGCTTGCGAACAGGCACGGGGAGTACCTTCAGACCATCCCGACGCTGAAACATTTTTGCGCCAACAATACCGAAAACGAGCGTGGAACTGCCTCGTCCGATGTCGATATGAGGACGCTCAACGAGTATTACTATGCGGCATTTGAACGCCCGATAACCTGCGGTGGAGCATACTCTGTAATGGCGGCATATAACGAGCTTTCGGGTGTCCCGGCGGTTATAAATCCGGATATACAGAAAGTCCTCAAAGACAGATGGGGACTGGGATTCGTGGTAACTGACGGCGGCGATTTCTCGCAGAATGTAACGTTCCACGAATACAGCGAATCCCACGCAGAAAACGATAGCCCTTGCGATAAAGAACGGTACGGACGTTATGACCGACTGCGAGGACGTGGTCGAGGCGGCGGTGTTTGAGGCATTAAACAGCGGACTTGTGTCGGAAGAGGATATAGACAAAGCGCTGTATAACAGTCTGCTTGCAAGGTTCAGACTTGGTGAATTTGACGAAAAACATCCATTCTCAGATGTGTGCGAGATGATGATTGACAATGAGGAGCATAAGCGCCTCAATCGCAGAGCAGCACTGGAACAGATGGTATTACTACGCAGTAGCGACATACTGCCGATTTATGATGAATGTAGCGTGGCTGTGGTCGGTATGAACGGTAATTGCAATCTTATGGATTGGTATACAGGTTATTCGTCATATAATACAACAATATTCGACGGAATAAAAGAAAGATACGAAAAAGCAGAATATGATAATGCCTGTGATCATATAGTAATAAAATCGAAGCTGACGGGAAAATATCTCGGTGTTGCAGATGATGATACGGTGAGTGCGATTTACGAAAAGGACGATCCGAGAGCACTTTTTGAAAAGGCGGAATACGGTCACGATGAAACAACGTACCGTTCGCTTTACAACAACAAATACATAACCGAAAACACCTGTAAGTGCGACAGCGAAAGCACTTACCGCTGGTACTCGCAGGAAATAATGAAACCGCAGAAACACGGAGATGAGGTACTGTACCGTACCTATTTCGGAAAGGCACTGGGCATCGATGAAAATGGAAAGCTGACGCTTGTAAGGCAGTACGGATTGACCGATGACAAGCTGTTTTGCGAGGAGGTCATATCGGACGGTATCAAGCGTGCCGCAGAGCTTGCGAAAAAAAGCCGATGCGGTCATAGTTTGCATCGGCAACGATCCGATGATAGTAGCCCGTGAAATGTACGACCGTAAGACGCTGTCACTGCCCGCACATGATTCTGCGCTTGCCAAAGCGGTTTACAGCGCCAACAACAAATGCGTAATGGCGGTGGTGTCAAGTCAAGCTATCCGTTCTCGATATGCGAGGAGCAGGAATATATGCCGGCTATAATCTACACCACTCACGCAGGTCCGGAGCTTGGAAACGCTTTCGCCGATGTGATAAGCGGCAGATATTCTCCTGCCGGCAGACTGGCACAGACGTGGTATAAAAGCGAATATGAGCTTGCACCTATAGAATGCTACAATATTATCGAAAACGATATGACATATCTTTACTACAGGGGAAAACCGCTCTATCCGTTCGGATACGGGCTTAGCTATGCAAAGTTTGAATATTCGGACTTTGATGTAAAGGAAAACGGTGATGTTATAAGCGTTTCGCTTGATGTAGCAAATGTTTCCGAAACGGACAGTGACGAGGTAGTGCAGATATATTTCCGTATGGAGAATCCATCGGTAAAACGTCCGCTAAGACAGCTTGTGGCTTTTGCCCGTGAGCATATCAAGGGTGGCAGTAAAAGGCATTTTGAATTTGATATAAAAAAGTCGGAACTGAGATTCTACGATGTCAGCCGTGAACGTTTTGCTGTAGAGCAGGGAAGATACACCTTTATGGCGGGTGCGTCAAGCGAGGATATAAGGCTTACAAAAACGATCGACATAAGCGGTGAAAAAATACCTCCGAGAGAGCTTTGCAAGGGCATCAAGGCGAAGAATTACAACGGCAAATACTGGGCGAAAATGAAATACAGCAAAAAGTCAGAACAGCACTATATGCTCGGCGGCGGACTTATCTACAACAACTGTGTACTCGGTGACGCAGACAGTATAGAGATAGTGTGCGGAAGCCGTGTCAATACGGGCAAAATAACCGTGCGTTACGGAGGAAAGACGTTATGCGAGACAGAGGTAAAGCCAACGGTAGATGTTACCAAATTTGAAACGGTGACGGCACAGTTTGACAAGGCGGTGCTTGCCGGAATCGACAGGGAGAAGCCTGCTGTGTTTGAGCTGTGGGTGCCGGAACAGATATATATTCTCGGCTTTAGGACTTATTGATATTTTCAATCTGAAGTGATGCTAAAGGACGGTGACGGCGGTTTTATCCGCCGCAGCCGTCCGTTTTTTATAGCAGGGGGTATTACTGTGCTGTATGATAGGGTTGGGTGTCCGGCGGCATCAGGACGGTGAAAATATATTGTTGACAAGACGGAGAATATATGATAATATATTATTAGATTTCTAACAGTTTAAATGCGAATTTAAAATACTCGGGAGGTACGAATGGAAAATTCACTTCATCACTTGCTTATGACAAACCATACCGCTTTTTCGCAAGCGGATTTTTTCTGCTCTGAAAAACGAGGGGCTGACTTCGGGACAGCCGAAGGTACTTGAATATCTTGCGGAGCATGACGGAGCGATGCAGAAGGATATTGCCGCCGCCTGCAGAATTGAGCCTGCAACGATGACTTCACTGCTTTGCGGTATGGAGAAAAAGGGTCTGATAACACGGTCAGCGCCTGACAGACGCTCGCTCAGCGTATATCTCACAGAGAAAGGGAAGAATGCTCATTCCGCTTATCAAAGAGGAATTTTCAAGGATAGAGGACAGGGCTACCTGCGGATTTTCCGATGAAGAGCGTGAACTGCTTATTTCGCTGTTGTCAAGGATGCGTGAAAATCTTGACTGAATCAAAGAACGAAGGAAAGACGAAAATGTCAAAGAAAGAAATCGCTAAAAGATATGTTTTATTTATAATAAGCCTGTTTTTCTCCGCACTGGGAGTGGCTTTTACAAAGCACGGGGAGCTTGGCGTATCTCCGATCTCGTCCGTTGCGAATGTGCTTAGCTGTACAAAGGGAGGTTTCTCGCTCGGAGTATGGCTTATAATCTGGAACTGCATATTGATACTCGGTCAGATACTTATACTAAGAAAGAAATTTCAACTGATACAGCTTTTGCAGATCCGCTGTCGTTCCTGTTCGGATATTTTACCGATTTCGGTCTGTGGCTGGTCGGGTTTATTCCTGTGGAAAGCTACATAATGCGCCTTGTGTAATGGTGGTTGTCGGAATAGTGATACTGGGTTTCGGCGTGTCGCTGTCGGTTTCGGCAAATGTTATAATGAATTCGGGAGAGGCATTTGTAAAGGCGATAGCAGACACGGCAAACAAGAATTTCGGTAATGTAAAGATAGCTTTTGATGTAAGCTGTGTGGTGCTTGCACTGATTCTGTCGCTGTTGCTGTTTGATTTCACGATAGTCGGAATAAGGGAGGGTACTGTTATTTCTGCGCTTTGTACCGGTCTTGCGGTGAAGCTGTTCCAAAGGCTGACTAATGAGCCGATGAACAGACTTGTGAGTGATTGACGTATTGTGTAAAAGGACAGACGTGGGGCGAGGATTATTGTCTTTTTGTAATGGTTGTGGAGATGACAAGGTTCGATGTGGCAATCCCTCCGGTAGTCGCCGGAATTTTTGAGGGTGACAGAAGTTCACTTTTGGTAAGGAAAGCAGGTTTAGTGCGAGGATAGTGCGAAAAAAAAGGCGGTCACGGTGGGGTGTTGTCGCCGCAGTTTAACATTCTTGCATTACTTTTAACGAGTACAGAAAATTGAATATAAAGAATCCGCTGTTTACTTAAATGGCGGATTTTTGTGTTGAGGAGTTTGTAGGGTGAGTGTCTGTGTGTGCTTTTTGGTTTCGCATCCTTGCGATACTTTGGGCACACACTAAGGCGTCCTTGCCTTACTTGCCCCTCCCGTTGAATCGAAGTTTTTGATTTTCTGAGTGTTGTTAATCTGTCAAGTATCAAGGGTAAAACGCAATTTCTTATTTACATTGAATTTCTTTTGAAACGTTTTCTATAATTGCAATGATGTTTCGGGAGGGGCGAGCTGTATAGTGTGATAACATAGTTTACAGAATGTGCAAGGACATAGTTTACATATTTATGATAAAATAGAGGCATAAAATTCGAAAGGAGTCAAAGTTTATGCCTTGGGAAGAGAAAGTAATAGTAACTATGAGAGAAGAATTTGTAAAAAGAGAGTGTTGTCACACGAAAAAAGCAAAGCCGAATTGTGCCGGAATATGAAATAAGCCGACCCACCGGTGACAAATGGATTGAACGTTACCTGAACGGTCAACCGCTATGTGATCAAAGTCGAGCACCACATATTGTTGGCAACAAGACAGACGATGAAGTTGAAAAATTCATTGTAGAATACAGGAAAAAGTATCCTGCGATAGGTGCAACTAAAATACACCGTATGCTTCGTGATGAGGGGATAACAGATATTCCTTGTCCAAGAACCATCAATGATATTTTTAAACGCAATGGGTTGATAACAAAGGAAGCAAGTCAGATTGCAACTCCTTATGTCAGATTTGAAAAAAAAGTGAACCCAATGAAATGTGGCAGGCTGATTTTAAAGGACATTTTGCCATGAGAAACGGAGCAAGATGTCATCCGCTCGATATCATTGATGATTGCTCAAGATTCAGCCTTTGCTGTGCACCGCTCGCCGGGGAAACGTACATAGAGGTAAGGCAGCCAAATGGAGCGTATTTTTTTTTGAAATACGGCATGCCGTTTTCATTTCTTTGTGATAACGGCACACCATGGGGAACATCTCAGTCTACGGGATTTTCAAGATTTGAAGTTTGGTTTATGGAGCTGGGAATATTGACTTTACACGGGCGCATATTCCATCCGCAGACGCAGGGCAAGGAAGAACGGTTCAACGGCTCATTAACCAGAGAATTTTTAAAGTATGAAAGCTTTGAAGATTTTGAAGACGCAAAAATAAAAACTTGACAAATACCGTGATTTCTACAACACAAAACGTCCGCATTACGCATTAAATCTTGACACACCGGCAAAACATTACCATCGAGCGAACGGGCATACACGCCCGACATATCAGAATGGGAATACAGCGATGAATATAAATTAAGAAAGGTAAAAGAGACCGGATATGTCACCATAAGAAATCAAGGTTATTATTTAAGCGAGGCGTTTGGCGGAAAAACTATTGCTGTAAAAGAATCCAATAAAAGGACAGCATCTCATAAATCTCTATTTCAGGCAATTCAGAATAGGACAGATAGATATAGAAAAGAGAGTGTTTACCTTTAAAAAAAAAGCTTATCTGATTGAAAACGACCCACGTTTCGCCGAGGCGAAACATAAAAAATGAACTTTCCATTCGGGCTTCGCCCTCATTTCAAGTTCATTTTTTATGTTCGTTTATTATTGATAACATGTAAACCATGTGCTTGCACAAAGTGTAAACCATGTTACTCTTGACACGAGCCCCTCCCCTACGAAGTGTCCGATGTGATATTTCAAATGCAAAACCATACAAGCACACTGATGATTGCAGTACGAAAAGCGAGTGGGATAGTGCGGTTTTGGGCAAGGGTAGCTAACGACAAGAATATAAAAAAGCGGTCACAGCATATCACTGTAACCGCTTTTATTGATTATTGCTTTGTGTAACTTCCGCCGTTTTGCCGTCCTTTAAAGATATGTAGCGTTATTAAAGGCGGAATTTGAGGCGGCACATTGCCGCATTTTCGTTTGATTTGCCGTCAGCACTACAAATCATTCCCGCCGTTTTGCCGTCCTTTAAAGATATATAGCGTTATTAAAGGCGGAATTTGAGGCGGCACATTGCCGCTTAGCCTTCGTATTCGGAGAATTTGGGAGCGTTGGCTATTACGTCGGCTTCAAGAGCCTGCGGTAATTGCTCGTAGTGGTCGAACTGAGCGGTGAAATGACCTAAGCCTCTGGTTATCTGACGGACAACGGTTGCAAGGTCGGTTATCTCGGACTGGGGCATCTGAGCGTCAAGCTCGGTCATACCCTGTTCTTCCTCGCTGGGATTCATACCGAGAACAGTGCCTCTGCGCTTGTTGATGACCGTCATTATATCACCTGTGCTTGCATCGTCAAGAATTACCTTTACAAGACAGATAGGCTCAAGCAGACAGGGCTGTGCCTGTGCAAGACCCTGCTTATATGCAATGTGAGCCGCCATTTTGAATGCCTGCTCGGAGCTGTCTACAGGGTGGTATGAGCCGTCAAGCAGAGTAGCCTTCAAATTAACGACAGGATAGCCTGCCAGTACACCGTGTGCTGTCGATTCTACAAGACCCTTTTCAACGGCAGGGAAATAGTTCTTCGGAACGCTTCCGCCGAAAACCTTTTCCTCAAATACAAGAGCATCGCTGTCGCAAGGCTCGAATTCGATCTTTACATGACCGTACTGTCCGTGACCGCCCGACTGCTTCTTGTGCTTGCCTTCAGCCTGTACTTTTTTTTGCGGATAGATTCACGGTAGGCGATTATCGGGTCGGAAACTATTACATCCACACCGAATTTTGCCTTCATCTTTGAAATTGCGGCATCAAGGTGCTGTTCGCCAAGACCGCCTAATATACGCTGATGCGTTTCGTGGTTGTGGTCGTAGCTTAATGTCTTGTCTTCCTCAACCATACGCTTTATCGCATTGCTTATCTTGCCCTCGTCATTCTTATCCTTTGCGGAGATTGCCTTGAAGAAGCAGGGAACGGGGTATTTTTCTGCGGCGAATACCGTTTCATCGCCTGATGCAGTGAGCGTATCGCCCGTGTTTGCACTGAGCTTTGTTGCGGCTACTATGTCGCCTGCGTAGGCTTCAATCATATCCTCTGTTTTCTTGCCCTGCATACTAAGAAGCTTACCGGGCTTTTCAAGATTGCCTGTTGTGCGGTTTACAACCTCTGTTCCTGCGGCAAGAGTACCGTTGACTATCTTTATATAGCTGAGCTTACCGACAAAGGGGTCGGCTACTGTCTTGAACACCTTTGCTTCAAGCGTGTCACGGCTCGCATACTGTACTTTTTGAGCCGTCGTCGCAAAGCTCGCCGCCTGTTTCATCTGGGCTTGGGAGCATATATATAATGGTGTTGAGCATCATATCAATGCCTGCGAGAGTGTCGCCAGAACAGCATACAACAGGTGTGATGTAACCCTTGTGTATACCGTCGTGAAGTCCCTTTACTATCTCGGCCTCGGTGAAATCCTCACCCTCGTTTTCAAAGTAGCGCATCATAAGCTCTTCGTCCGTTTCGGCTACAGCCTCAGCCATTGCGGCACGCAGACCTTTCAGACGGTTTTCCGACGCAGGCATGGGTACTTCGGTAGGTATGCCGTTGTCATAAGTATATGCTTTCATTTCAAGCAGGTTTATGTAGCTTTCAACGGTGCCGTACTTGTCAAAGGGAACGACTATGGGGCATATGGACGGACCGAACTGCGTCTTAAGCTCCTCAAGGCACTTGTAGAAGTTGCTGTTTTCTTCTTCCATACGGGTGACAACGAACATTGTCGCCTTGCCGTGTTTTACTGCCTCTCTGTAAGCCTTTATGGTGCCGACCTGAACACCGTCCTTTGCGGGAAGCGCTATTACAACGCTTTCTGCGGCGCTGATTCCTTCGTAAAGTCCTGCGGCAAAATCAAACTGACCGGGAGTATCGAGAATATTTATTTTAACGTCTTTCCACTGGCAGTAAGCAAGCGAAGTACCGAGTGAGATCTTTCTCTTTATCTCTTCGGGGTCATAGTCGCAGACGCTGTTGCCGTCCGATACTCTGCCCATTCTCTCAATCTCGCCGCACTTGTAGAGCAGGCCTTCCGCTACGGATGTTTTACCGCTGCCGCCGTGTCCTGCGAGGGCTATGTTTCGTATGTTTTTTGCAAGTGTAAGTTTTCATGGTTTTATCCTTTTATCCTTTCATCAAAAATTCGGATAAATACATTATATACGGATTTTGGAAAAATTACAAGAGATTTTTTTTCGTGAAAAATGAAATACGGGTGTAGAAATGTCATTGTGAAAATTGTGCAGTTTGTACAACTGTATGCTTCCGACCGATATTAAAACGTGTCGGGTCGGAAAAAAATCGCTTTAAACTGTTGACAAATGCGGAAATGTATGTTATCATACAACTGTATCAACATAGATAGTACAGTTAAGGAGAAAGGCGGTGTGATATGTTTTCTTTAAGATTGTGCAGGGCGGCATTCCTTTGTCCGAGCAGCTTGAGGCGAGAATAGCGGAGCTGATAATCGGCGGTGAAATGGCTGAAAACGAAAAGCTGCCTGCTGTGCGTGAGGTCGCAAAGGCGCTTACTATCAATCCGAACACGGTGCAGAAAACCTACAGACAGCTTGAACAGAGAGGGCTTATATATTCGCTTCCCGGAAAGGGGCAGTTATGTGGCTGAGCGGTCGCAATATTCCTCTGCGGTGCTTGAAAAGGCAACGGAGGAGTTTCGCAAGGCTGTTGAGGACGGTGTGAAATCCGGTCTTACCGGGGAGATGATGAAGGCGGTAATTGATAACGTTTTTAGTGAGGAGGAAAAAAAAAATATGATAAACGTGGATAAAGTGACAAAGAAATTTGATGATTTCACTGCACTTGACGAGATGACACTGAACGTCAAAAGCGGAAGCGCCTACGGTCTGCTCGGCTCGAACGGTGCAGGAAAATCCACACTGCTGCGTATCCTTGCAGGAATATACAAGCAGGACAAAGGCAGTGTAACGATAGACGGCAATACGATTTATGACAATGTCGAAGTTAAGCAGAAGGTGTTCTATGTGAGCGATGATGTTGAGCAGTTTGCAAATATGACACCTGAGGATATGAAAAAATGTACGAGATATTCTATCCGACATTTTCAAACGAGAAATTTTCAAGGCTTATGAAAGCGATAGATCTGCCGCAGAACAAGCGTATGTCAACATTTTCAAAGGGTATGAAACGGCAGGCGGCTGTCGTGTGCGGACTTGCGGCATCGACAGATATACTTCTGCTGGACGAGGCTTTTGACGGACTTGACCCTACTATGAGAATAAGCGTCAGAAAAATGCTCTTTGACGCTATGACGGAAAACGAAAGCACAGTAGTGATTTCGTCGCACAATCTGACCGAGATAGAGGAGCTTTGTGACAGCGTGGGTCTTGTTCATAAGGGCAAGGTCATATTCGACCGTGAACTTGACAGTGTAAAGGGCAGTATCCATAAGGTGCAGGTCGCATTTGACAATGCAAAGACGGCCACTGACTTTGCTGAACTTGAAATCCTGTCGGAAAACACGATAGGCAGTGTACAGAACTTTATTGTAAACGGCGACAGCGATGAGATCTGCCGTGTGATGCGTGAAAAGGGTGCGAAGTTCTGCGATGTGATACCGCTCACGCTTAACGAGATATTTATTTATGAGATGGAGGGACAGGGATATGACAGCTCAAAAACTCGATCGCTGAAAAGAGTTTTTTCGGCAGATATTTTTCTGTATAAACTCAGGACAAATTTCAACTATCTGGTTTTCAATCTGATCTTTGCGTTTCTGGGTATGCCGGTAATGGCGGTATGCCTTACATATACAGTAGGAAAAGTCAATGATATTGTGGAGGGAAGGTTAGCCGAGTACAAAACGTATGCACTTAACAATCTGGGAACGCTCCTTGACGCAGATACTTTCTTTATGGCGCTCATATTCTGTGCGATTGCGGTCATGTCAATAATTACCGTTGTGTCGGTGTTCAGATATAATCTGAAAAAGTGCGACAGCGACCTGTACCTGAGTCTTCCGCTTACAAACAGTCAGAGATTTTTTGCGGATCTCGGTGTCGGCGCAGTGATAAGCGTTGCGCCTACCGTTATTATGGGCGGAATAGCATCTGTGGTGACGGCGTTGTCGGGAACAAAACTCAGCGACAAGATTTTTTCAGCTTCGGAAACGGATGGCTTCCTTTCAATCTGCCTCAGTTTTGTAAACGAAAAAACCTATCTTAAGGATATAGCGGGTATTGTATTCTTTGTTTTTATCACGGCGGTCACAGCTTTGGTATTCGTGTATCTTACTGCGGTGCTGATCAACGCCTGCACGGGCAGAACGGGCGACAGCGTGGTGTACACGATTCTTGCGATGATAGTGGCTGTGTTTGCAACGCTTGCGGTATTCGCTCCGGTATTTGCCGTGGCAGGTGAACAGCTTGACGGATATATGACGGATATATTCGGCAAGGTTCCTCCGCTCGGAACGGTGCTTGCGGCATTGATCTCATTCTTGATGCTTAAGATGAACGCTTATAACGATGTTTACGAAAATTTCAATCTGTTCAATATGTACAGCATAGACACTGTCATTGTTCTTGTTATATCGGCGGGTGTTCTTGTACTGCTGGCGTATCTTGCTAATAAATACCGCAAGGCTGAGAATACGGGCAACCATTTTGCGTTTGAACCGGCTTATCACATAATTACGCTTGCGCTTATAGCCGGTATAATCGCGGCGGCGGTCGGAATAAGCAACATGACGGTTCTTACTACGGATAGTCTGACACTGATAGTGATAATATCGCTGTGTGCGGTCGGCTACTTCTTTGCCGAGCTTGCACACGGAAGAAAGCTCAAAAAGATATGGCAGTCCGTGCTGAGATTTGTTATTACCGTTGTCGCATCGCTGCTGCTTTTTACAGTTCTCAATAGTTCTGGCTTTTCAGAGATCTGTTCTTCCGTGTCCCCGATGCTTCCGAAGTAAGCGGCGCAAGTGCATCATACAACATCGTTTACTGTGATGGCAATAACGATTATAAAACGATATACTTTGAGGACGAAGATAGTAAAAAGGCTGTTGTGGATTACAACAAGTTCCTTGTTGACAACAAGTATTGTTTCCTTGCCGGCGAAAGCTTTAAAGCCGAGCGGTATGAAAATGCAACTGTAAGTACCGTTAAATTCAGCTACAGGCTGAATAACGGTAAAAAAGTGTACCGTACCTACAGGCTGGCACTTTCGTCTGAAAATTACGATGCTTACGCTAAAGCTCTTTATGAATTACGCCTTACGCTCTCAAAAACAGACTTGTATTATGATACCTTCAAGAAAACCTGTGACAAAGAAGGTGTAAATGAAGTGTATGTGTTTGAGAAGGGCGGAGATTATTACGGAAAAAACGCTTGACAGAAATGTAAACGAAAAACTCTTCGAAGCAATTAAAAATAATGATTACAAAGCCGGCAAAAACAGCGGAAAGCTGGTTTACAGACTTGCCTTCTGCAACCATTACGATAATTCCGAATACAACGCATTCAGCCTTGAAATAAGAGAAAACTGCACCGAAACGATTGCACTGCTCGGCAAGTCGGAAATGACATCCCGTAAAGACAAGTTCTACTCGGCGGTAGATGCGTTTACGGTTTCCCTGAGCGAAGCGGATAAGGATACTTATACTCTGATGTCGCTGTTCAGCTATAATTATGACCCTATGGACATAATGGTAAGTGATTTCAAGTACAGTGATACAAAAAAGCTGATCGAAATGAGTACGCTGTATGATTATTATACTGATGGTGCCGCTGACATTGAATGTTATAATATCGGCTCTACATGGTGGTGGGTAGACGGTAATGCACATTTCTATATTCCGAGAGATAAAACAAGCGACGCTGAACGTCTTATAAAATTACTGCTGATTTACCATCAGCCGACAACAATCCGATAAAGCAGTCAAAAACCTATACCCCGTGCCGACAAGGTACGGGGTCAGCTTGTAGAAAAACCTCTTGTAAATATTAAAAATGGGGTCGCAGGGGCGAAGCCCCCGACCAGGGTCTAGGGGCGGTAGCCCCAGTATATAGCCCCTTTCCTGGGGAAAGGGGTTTGGGGATAGGGATAGAGAATTCGCACTATCTTATAAAAAACAGACTTTTTCTACAAGCTGACCCCGTGCCGACAAGGCACGGGGTATCGGTTTATTTTGTGAGAAACCGACAGGCAGCTTCAGCCGTTAACGGAAAATAATCAAATTTAGCTAATTAACCTAAATTTTCGTGTGTAAATTGTGCTATTTATACAAAACGGTTTAGCTAAATTACTGCAATTTGTTTATTGACTGGAAGACTGCGGATTTGTTATAATATTATATGTAACAATTCGCAAAAACCCACTTTCGTGTGGGAAATTTACAGGAGGATCATAAATGAAAAAAGTATACTAAGGCAATTGCCGGTGCAATGGCACTCGTATCTGCCGTTACTGCTTTCTCAGGCTGTTCCGCAGCGGCACACCCTGCCGCAAGCGGAGCAACAAGCAGTTCGACCGCTTCAACAACAGGCGAGACACAGAAGCAGATGTCGGAGAATGAAGGCGTACAGAGCGCTGTAGGCAACGTATCGGCAGCTGAGAACTATAAGGACATCAAGGTTGACACAAAGATCAAGTGGATGGCCTGGTGGGACATTCAGGAAGCATCTCCCGCAGTAGAGGTATTCAAGAAGCTCTACGGCACACCTGCAAACAAGCCTAAGGGCTATGAGTCGGTTGACGATGCAAACGTATTTGTAAATATAAAGGTTACAACATATGCAGACAGATACACAGGTCTTGCAAAGCTGGTACAGTCTGATGATTCGCCCGACTGCTTCCCCTTTGAAATATGCAACTACCCCTACAGCGTATACCAGAACCTTTTCCAGTCGCTCGACGGTATAATCGACTTTACAAACAGATGACTGGGCTGACTATAAGGACGCTATCGACAAGTTCAACTGGGGCGGAAAGAATTACTGCCCGATTATGAGCCTTACTCCTACAAGCTACCTCTGGTACAGAAAGAGCGTTTTAGAAGAAGCTGGTCTTGACGACCCTTGGGAGCTTTATGAAAAGGGCGAGTGGACATGGTCGACATTCATGGAAATGGCAAGAAAGTTCTCCGATCCCGAAAAACGGCAAGTATGTTCTTGACGGTTATAACCCCGAAGATAGCTTTGTCTGCACAACAGGTACACCTCTTGTAAGCCTTGAGGGCGGTAAGCTGGTAAGCCATATGAATGACGCAAACATTGAAAAGTGCATTGATATGCTTCGTTCATTCGATAACACACAGGAACAGCTCCGTTACCCCAGAGATACCGAGAACAGCTGGACACCCAGCTATAATGAATGGGCAGACGGCAATACGCTCTTCTTCGAGGACGGTTCATGGAGATATGAAGAAACATGGAGAAAGTTCAAGAAGAAAAACAAGTGGGAAGATGATGAAGTCAACTTTGTTCCGTTCCCCCAGATGGACGGCGCAGATAAGTATTATCAGAGCATGAAGCAGGATTCTATAATGCTCGTTGCAGGTGCTAAGAACATTGACGGTTATAAGGCATGGATCTATTCCAACTTAGTAGCTTCAAACGATCCGGAAATCGCCAAGGCAGGCAGAGAGCAGTCAAAGGAAGAATACGACTGGTCAGATACACTGCTTGACAGACTTGATACAATGAAGGATCCCAAGACATTCTCAGGAGTGTTTGATTTCAAGAACGGTATCGGTCAGGATATTGCAACCAAGGACAACCAGGATAACCCCGTAGAGCAGCTCACAAAGGGTCCCTACATGACAGGTGAATCCTATACGTCGTTCCGTGCTACGTACCAGGGTCAGATAGACGCTCGTCTCGCAGAACTGAACAAGACGGTTGAATAATAATCATAAAACTGCTGCGGCGGCTCTTTAGAAAAGAGCCGCCGTGTTTTTTTGAAGGTATTGCGGTAGGTGCGTTTGTCGATGACAAAAAGTCGGGAAGGTATCTTAACGCACCGTTCTTTACAGGGCTTACTCTAAGGCAGGCGGTAGAGAAGGCGGAGAGGGAATTCGACAGTCCGTATGATAAGTAAAAAATCGGGACGCATCGTGTGGTGCGTCCCGTTCAGCTTGCAGAAGAAGTCTGTTATTTATTGTGCTTCAGTTATATCTTTTAGTATTTATCTATGATAGCAAGCTACCGATAGTTCTGTTTGTCGGACAGCACTTCTCGGGTTCGCTATTCGAATGGGTACACTTGTCAATATGAAAGAGGGAGACAACCAAAGGGATCAGGGAGAGGGACTGCTGCCCCTATCCCTGTCCCTTAGGTTTTCTCCCTCTTGGCTCCCTCTTTCCTTACCCATACCCTTACCCCGCTGGGGTGTTGGCGGAACTCGAATAACCACCTGAACATTGTATATCCCTGTCAATGCAGGGACGCTTAACGCTACACGTCCGCAGGTTAGTACATATATCTCAGGTTAGTGGCGTTTTTGAAGAGTCAATGTTAGAGCAGTTGCACTGATAAGGTCACGAAAATATTAATGCCCTGTCGGTACGGAAACGGTTATAAGCGGTGTTGGTGATACATTTTACGGTACAGTTTTATTAACAAACGGTTTTTTCAATAGACTAATCGGGACGCATCGTGTGGTGCGTCCCGATTTTAATATCTTAGTCAAAAAATAAAATCAGTTCTGGTTTTTGCTGATTTTGTCGATTTTTTCTGAGGTCTGTGCGATTTTTTGAGCTGAGTGATTTTACTGTAGCGATGTTGGTTTCGATCTTTCCTACCGCTAAGGTAATCTCCTTATCAATAGCGGAAATTGATGAACGGACACTGCCAAGCACATCTTCAATGCTCCGTGTCTGGTTGGAGGTCTGCTCGGCAAGCTGTCTTACCTCCTGTGCTATTACGTTGAAGCCTGCGCCTGCCTCGCCGACGTGCTTTGCTTCAATAGACGCATTGAAGCCGAGCAGGGTCATCTGTGTAGCGACATTCTGTATGTACTTAAGTATAGAGTCGGTCTGTGCGACAGCCTTTGCTGACTCGGAAGCCTTTTCGCGAAGTGTGTCGAACTCTGCGGAAAGAACTTCGATAGAGGAATTGAGATCGTCAACGTTTCCGTTTATATCCTCGTAGTCGGAATGTACTTCATCGAAAAGAATATCCGCTTCTTTATGCTCCTCGGTTATGCGGTACTTTTCGTAGCCGACCTGTGAAAGCGCCTGAGCCATCTTGTATAAAAAAGCTCGGCGGCATTGTTTACCTTTTCTTCGGAAACTATCGGTACTTTCTTTACAGCCTCTACATATTCATCGGGATCAACGTCAATCTCCTTTGCTATTGCACGGAACTTGTCAAGATCCGGTTCTTCGGTAAGCACCTGTCCGCCTATAAGCGAGCCGATCTGTTTGCCGTTTACGATTATCGGGGAAGCAAAATCGACAAGTCCGCCGTGGCAATAATATACCGCAGGCTTACCTGTTCTGCTTGCCTGCTCGCCGCCCTTAAGGTCGCAGAGATTGCAACGCTCACAGCCTACGCTCGATTTTCTCGTATAGTTCATGCAGAAATCGGTAGGACATGAAAGCTGGGTAACGGGACCGCTGCTATCGGTAGCCAATGCAGCCATACCGTAGCCTTTGCAAATGCGTCCTGCAATGATTGCAGCTGCGCTCTGTCTATAACGTCAAGTAAAGTAATTTCTTTTTCAGCCATTGTAATGACACCTTTCCTTTTTCTATGTTGTACAAGGCGGACAATTGTTTATGAAAATCTGTGAAAACAACTGCCTCAATTAAGATTATACTCCGATTTAGATAAAAAATGCAATACCAACGGAGAGTGATTTTGTTAAAATGAACAAGAGAAATTGAAATATTTAGTTATTATTTCCGATTTTTCTTTCTTCGACATAAAGGCAGACAAATTTCGCTTGATTTTGAAAACAAAATATGATATATTTTTAAATAGGAATAAGAAACTATAAAAATAGCCACATACTGAAAATCAGACTGCGTGGCTGGAAGGCGGAAAAAACATGAAGATCCTTTATGCAGCAAGTGAAGCTCAGCCGGTAGCGGCTTCGGGCGGACTTGCGGATGTTGCAGGCTCACTTCCCAAAGCACTCGTTGAAGAGGGCCATGAGGCTTGCGTTGTAGTACCTCTCTATGTGAATACGATAAAACAGCAGTGGCGTGATCAGATGACGTATGTTACTAATTTTTCTGTGCCGGTAGGCTGGAGAAATCAGTATTGCGGACTTTTCACGGCAAAGATAAATAATGTTACATATTATTTTCTTGATAACGAGTATTATTTCAAGCGTGATTTCGGACTTTACGGTTATTATGACGATGCGGAAAGATATGCTTTCTTCTCCCGTGCCGTTCTTGAGATGCTCAAGGTCATCGACTTCAAGCCTCAGATAATAAATTCGAACGACTGGCAGTGCGCTCTTATACCTGTATACTACAGCATTTTCTACAGAAACGATGAAAAGCTGTGGGGCATAAAGAATGTATTCACTATACACAACATTCAGTATCAGGGCAGATACGGTATGGAGATACTTGAGGATGTTCTGGGTATACCCAAGCACTTTGCTTCTCTTATGGAATATGACAGGGACATAAACCTTATGAAAGCCGCCATTGAGGTTGCAGACAAGGTCACAACGGTATCTCCGACATATTCGAAGGAAATACTCGACCCGTGGTTCTCACACGGTCTTGACAGGGCGCTTTCGGACAAGCAGTACAAGACCTGCGGTTTCCTGAACGGCATAGACACGGATATGTACAACCCTGCTACAGATCCTTCAATCCCTGCAAACTTCACGGTTTCAAAGAAGGCAGGCAAGAAGATATGCACGCAGAAGCTGCTTGAAGAAGTAGGACTTCCTCAGGGTGAGGAGCAGCGGTTCTCGGTATGGTATCAAGACTTGTTGAGCATAAGGGCTTTGATCTTGTAAAGTGTGTGTTTGATGATATAATAAATCTCGGCTACAAGGTAGTTATATTAGGCTCGGGCGAGGCTCAGTACGAGCAGTTCTTCCACGAGATGCGCTGGAAATATCCCGACAGAGTGGCGTTCACCTGCGGATATATCCCTGACCTTGCAAAGAAAATCTATGCCGGAGCGAATATGTTCCTTATGCCCAGTAAGAGCGAGCCGTGCGGACTTGCACAGATGATCTCTGCGTTACGGCACTATCCCGATAGTACGCAAAACGGGCGGTCTTGCTGACAGCATAGTTGACTGCGGAGATGAGAACGGTACAGGCTACACCTTCCAGTCGTACAATGCTCACGATATGCTCTATGCAATAAAGAGAGCGAAGGATTGCTACTGGAACAAGACAGAGTGGAACAAGCTGGTCACCAGAGCTATGAAGGCGGATTTCAGCTGGAAGCAGTCGGCTAAGCTGTATATCGGTCTTTACAAGGAGCTTGCCGGAGAGCAGTAAGCGGTAAAAATCAATATGTACGGGCAGTCGCTTCTATGGAACGTCACTGCCCGTCATTCGTGTAACCGAAAAATTTAATGTGTTAAAAGAGAAAGAGGACAAAATGTTAATTGCGATAATCGCTCTTGTGATAGGCACTGCACTGTATGTTATGAGTATGGTCGGCGTGAATATCAATGCAAATGTTATATGCTCGCTCGGCGTGCTGATAGTGGGATTCGCTATGCTGATAAAGGGTGCGGATCTGTTTGTCGAGGGTGCGTCAAAAAATTGCGGCTAAATTTAAAATTCCGCAGATAGTAATAGGTCTTACGATAGTGGCGATGGGAACTTCTGCGCCTGAGGCGGCTATCAGTATAAGTGCGGCATTTCAGGATGCGGCGGCTATTTCGATAGGTAATGTGGTGGGCAGTAATATTATGAACATACTGCTGATACTCGGCGTCAGCGCAGTGATTACAAACCTTAAGATAAAGCCGAACACGCTTAAATTCGAGATACCGTTTGTTGTATTCATTACAGCCGTATTACTGCTGCTCGGCTGGATAGGCGGAGGGCTTGACAAGATAGACGGCGTGATTATGCTGGTGCTTTTTGCGGCGTTCTTAGGCTATCTGTTCTACCTTTACAAGAAGGGTGACGACAGCTCGGCAGATGAAGTGCCGCAGCTTACCGAAAAGGACAAGATACCTGTTCTGATACTTATAACTCTTATAGGACTTGTGAGCATCGTACTCGGAAGCGACCTTACGGTTGCGTCCGCAAAGAGCATAGCACAGGTAATAGGAGTGGACGACAGGACTATCTCGCTGACCGTTGTTGCATTCGGCACATCACTGCCGGAGCTTATAACCTGCATTGCGGCTTCGCTCAAGAAGAAATCGGATATTGCTATAGGCAATATAATCGGCAGTAACATTTTCAATATCTTGTTCGTTGTAGGTCTGGCATCCAATATGCTCGCCGAGCGTACTGACCTTCGGTGAGGCATTTATCATTGATACGATAGTTGCGATAGCTACCGCTGTACTGCTGGGTCTGCTCGTTTTACGCAAAAAGGAGCTTACAAAAGCGGGCGGTATAATCATGCTCGTTGCTTACGCAGGATATTTTGCGTATCTGTTTATTAATCCGTTAGGGCTCGCGTGACAGGAGAAAATATGGTATTTGAAAAAATAAGAAAAAGCTGACCGTGAAGAATATCTCGCTATGGAGCATGATTTCTATCATTCTCCCGCTGTGCTTCACCCTATCCCCGATGAAAATCATAAGCTTACATTCGATGTGCTTATGGAAGGCTCACCGTATACGGCCTGCTTTATGTTCCGCAGTGACGATAAAAAGGAGATCTACGGCTTTGCACTGCTTGCGCTTACTTATTCAAACGAGGCGGGCGGTATTGTGGTATGGCTTGAGGAGATATATGTAAAGCCGGAGCATCGCTGTAAGGGCATAACCGGAGAATTTTTTAAGTTTATTGAAAAGGAATATGCCGATGTTGCAAGAATCCGTCTTGAAACAGAGCCTGACAACGAAAGAGCGGTAAGGCTGTACGAAAGAAACGGATTCACAAAACTCGGTTATTCGCAGATGTATAAAGATAATTAACTTAAAAAATGTGTAAACGGTGTGAAAACGCAAAATTCGTTGTTGTATATCCACAAAAAAGTTTTCAAAGTTTGGATTAACTAATGGTTGATTGAAAGCTCTGAATTTGATATAATGTAAAGGTGTTAAGCGGTTTATAATGCCGTATCGGAGGTACATTATATGAAGAAAACGACCAAAAAGATTTCAGCGGCCGCTCTTGCGCTTGTAATGGGTGCAACAGCGTTTACGGGTTGCTCGGGAAGTACGAATTCCACACCCGGCGGAACGGACAGCGCCGCATCAACAACAAGCGGCGGAGCAGCTACCGGCAGTCAGAAGAAAATGTCTTCTAACGAAAAATGTAAAGAGTGCCGTAGACAACGTTTCTGTAGGAGAAGACTACAAGAGTATTAAGGTTGATACGAAACTCAAGTTCATGGCGTGGTATGATATTCAGGAGGCATCGCCTGCAGTAGAGCTTTTCAAGACGCTTTACGGAACTCCTAAGAACAAACCCGAGGGCTATGAAACAGTGGCAGACGAAAATGTTTTCGTAAATGTTAAGGTTTCCAACTACAATAACAGATACCTTGACCTTGCAAAGCTGGTTCAGTCGGATGAATCACCCGATACATTCCCTTTTGAAACATCCAACTATCCTTACGGGATCTATCAGAAGCTTTTCCAGACAATCGACGGTGTTGTTGATACAAATACTGAGGATTGGGTCGATTATAAGTCGATCATAGACAAGTTCAACTGGGGCGGTAAGGTTTATACGCCTATTGTTGACGTAAACCCCGCAACTCTGCTCTGGTACAGAAAGTCCATCATTGAAGAAAACGGCCTTGACGATCCCTGGGAGCTGTTTGAAAAGGGCGAGTGGACATGGTCAAAGTGCATCGAAATGGCAAGAAAGTTCACAGATCCCGACAACGCAAAGTATGCGTTTGACGGTTACGGCCTTGACCACGCATTTATCGCTACAACAGGTAAGCCCCTTATCGGTCTTGAGAGCGGTAAGCTGGTAAGCAACCTCTATGATGCAAACATCGAAAAGTGCATGGATATGCTCCGTACATTCGATGATACTCAGGAACAGCTCCGTTATCCCAGAGAGATAGAAAACAGCTGGACACCCAGCTATAATGAATGGGCTGACGGCAATACGCTCTTCTTTGAGGACGGCACATGGAGATATGAAGAAACATGGAGAAAGTTCAAGAAGAAAAAACAAGTGGGAAGATGATGAGATAAACTTTGTACCCTTCCCCCAGATGGACGGTGCGGATACATATTATCAGGAAATGAAACAGGACGCTTATATGTTCGTTTCGGGTTCAAAGAATGCTGACGGTTTATAAGGCGTGGATATATGCTAACCTGTTATCATCTAAGGACGAGGAAGTAAAGAAGGCCGGAAGACAGCAGTCTATTGATGAGTTCGACTGGAATGAAACACTTCTTGACAGGCTTGATAAGCTGAAGGATCCTGCTACATTTGAATCGGTATTTGAGTTCAAGAACGGTATAGGTCCTGATATAGCAGACTCTACAACCGGTGAAAACGCAGTGGGTCATCTCACATCAGACGTTATAATGGGCGGTAATTCGTTCACTACAGTCCGTGACGAAAACAAGGGCGTAATTGAAGCAAGAATCAAGGAACTTAACGCTACTGTTTCCTAAACCGAAAATCAATACAGATATAATGCCGACGGCAAAAGCTGTCGGCATTTTTATATGTCAGAATACGCTTGCCGGCGTTATCTGCTGACGGGTGATATACAGCTCGATAAGGCGTTTAAGCACGGCGCATTCGGAATAAATATCGTCCTCGCCGTTTTCGGCAAATACTTTTTATTCTGGCGAGGCTCATAGCTATTTCGTTGTCGCATTCGGTATCCTCTACAAAGATGGTATGCTGTGACATTTTCCGCCAAAGCTGTTCGGCAAGGTCTGCTTTTTCGATGGCTTTTGCGGTGTCATTTTTTGTCAACCGCCTGTGTAATCTCATCGGCGGCAAGGTAGATCCTTCTTGCACAGGTGTCTGAATAATTGTAGCCGTAAAGGGCAAAAGCCACCATAGCTATGACTATTGCCGCACAGGCGGTAATTCGACCCATTTATTTATCCTCCGCTTTACATATCGGATTTGTGCCGTATTTGTCATTGCTTTTAAGCACTGTATAAATGCCTTTGTCGGTGCTGTCTGTGAGCAGGAAAATATCCTTTATATCAAGCTTCATGCTTTTTTATTATTTCACGCAGTTTTGCTTCATCGCCGTTCCAGCGGCGAAGTCGGGATAGTTTATTTCGCCGTCCTTTATAAGCAGGCAGGCCGGATCGCAGTTTGTCACCTGAATCCCGACGTCGCCGTTTTCAACGTTGCGATAGCGGCTTTTCTGATAGAAGTTTATCTTGCCGGTGGTTTCTACTATTGCGTACTGCACCTGTGAAATATCGAATATCATACATTCACGCATTGCTTCCATAAGCTCGTCAACGCTGTAGCGAAGGTGCTTCATAACCTTGCGGTCGATTATGCCGTCGGTAATGATTATCTGAGGTGTGCCTGTCACAAGGCGGCGGAAGCGTGAATTCTTGAGCATAATAAAAGACATGAAAACATCCATGCAGACTATCATCAGTATAGGGATAACTCCGTATATCATCGGGACGGTCGAATCCTCAAGCGACAACGTGGCGATATTGGATATAAGTATTGTCGTTACAAGCTCGGAGGGCTGTAACTGAGCAAGCTGTTTTTTGCCCATAAGACGCAGGGCGAATACTATAAGAATATACAAAAGCACGGAACGGATAATTATTATCAGCATATTTTCCTCCATTGACCGGAAAAGATAAGTTACAGATTGGCTACACAGCTATTATCTGCTGATTATCTTTCAATATGCGAGGAACTTAAATGAGCAATTCAAAAAAACTGCCTGATTTATCCGAAAAATCGGTAGAGAGTATAAACAGCGGCGACAGCAGGCTTGCCGCAAATCTTAATATCAACTGTTCTGAGGTAAGAAGACTGATGAACAACAGCTCGGATCTTATAATCAAGTATTTTTCGTCCGACGGTCACAAGATGGCGGTTATCACCTGCGAGGGTATGATAGGAAAGGCGGAGCTTGCAAATCTGATTTTCCGTCCGCTTGTATCCGCACCGCCGAAAATACAGGACGATAACGAATTTTTTTACAAGGGTCTGCTCGGATATGCCGATTGCCGAAGAACAAAAGCAGGTGTACGATTATGACTCGCTGTGCCTTTATATAATGTCGGGGTTTGCCGTGCTTTTGTGCGACGGGGCAGGGTTTGGCATAGCGATAGGGATACAGGGCTTTGCACACCGAAGCGTAGATGAGCCTTCAACGCACATAAATCTGAGAGCGTCAAGAGAGGGCTTTATCGAGGTGGTAAGAACCAACGTTGCTATGGTAAGGCGGAGAATGAAATCCCCGACGCTGAAAACGATAATGATGACCGTAGGGGGAACGCAGCAAGACCGATGTTTCGGTTTGCTATCTTACCGACAAGGCGGATATGAATATCGTAAACGCCGTGACGGATAAGCTGAAGAACATTCCGCTTAACACTATTGCAGGGGGTGAGTATTTACAGAGCTTTCTTGAAGATGATGATTCTGTCCTTTTCTCACAGATATATACAACCGAACGTCCCGATGTATTTGTATCGAAGCTGTACGAGGGCAGAGTGGGGATAATCGTGGACGGAACGCCTTTTGCACTTGTTCTTCCGTGTCTGTTTGCGGAGAACTTTGTAACGATGGACGATTATACGCATAAGCCGTACTTTTCGGCATTTCTTCGTATCATACGTTTCTTTGCGTTTATTGCAGGGGCTGTTCTGCCGGGTCTTTATGTCGCACTGTGCAACTTCCACCGGAAATGTTCCGCTCGGCGCTCTTGCTGAATATTTATTCATCGGAGCAGACTGCCGCCTATCCCGTATTCGGAGAGTGCCTTATAATGTATATCCTGTATGAGATAATGAGGGAGGCGGGGCTGAGGCTGCCGCAGAGCATAGGTCACGCAGTAAGCATAGTCGGAGGTCTTGTGATAGGAGAAATCTCGGTATCGGCAGGTCTTATGAGCGCACCTGTGGTGCTTATCATAGCGGCAACCGGATTATGCTCGTTTGCCGTACCGGATTTATACGACAGCTGTATGATACTGAGGCTGGTATTTATAGTCGCAGGAGGCACGTTCGGCTTGTTCGGAATCACAGCCGTAGGGGTCGTTATATTTTTTTCAGAATATGTTCAAAAAACACATACGGAGTGCCGTATACCGCACCGTTTGCGCCTGTGACGCTGAAAAAGCATTATCCGTGATACGTTTCGCAGGGAAAGCTGGAAGAAGCTGTCTGATACGGATATGACTGTACAGCAGTTATCGGGCAAGGCAAAGAGCGGTCACGGCACAGAAAGGACGGGAGTCAATGAGCAGGATAAGTATCAGACAGCTTGTTATCACGTTTCTTGCTTGCAGACTTTCGGCGGAAATGATGACTTTGCCTGCCGAAACCGTATTGTACGGACCGGATCGCTTCACGGCGATATTTCTTGCAAAGATTATTGCGGCACTGCTTTATATCCCTCTTATTCTTGTGACGCTGAGGTTCAAGGGTGACAGCCCTATAACCTGCGCTTTCAGAAGAAACAAGGCCTTCGGGGTAGCTGTAGGGGTTATTCTGGCTGTTACCCTGACGGTGACCGCCGTGCAGACGGTCATAAGCATACAGCATTATATAACCGATACGCTGCTCAATAACATTCTGACAATATCGGGTATTGCTGTGCTTGTCGCTGTGTCGGTATATACGGTGCGTTGAAGGGGCTTAGTGCGGTTACGAGAAGCTCTGTTTTTGCGGCGGTGGTATTCGGTCTGCTGATTTTTCTTATCGGAGTCACTATGTGGGACAAGGTCAATCCGGTTTCATATATCCCGCCTTTATTGAGGACGGGCGGTACTTTGTGAAATGTACACTTTCCGAGATAAGTATGAACAGCGAAATTCTGATTTTTGCGGTGATAACCGATGAAATACGCAGTAAACCGCATAAAACGGTGCTTTATTATCTGCCGCTGCTGCTTGTTATACTGGAATTTCTTAACCTGCTCTACAACCTTATATTAGGTCCTTATATGAGTAAAGTCGAATACCCTCTGTATATTATCGCATCTTTATCCGATATTGTAATATTTCGCAGGCTTGACGGAATAGACGCTATAGTGTGGCTGATGTGCGGAATTATTAAAACGGCGCTTATTATATATTGCGTAGGGCGGATATATTCTGTGTGCAGTAAGAGGCCCGACACGCTGAAAAAAGGCGGTTGTGGTATACGGAGCGTTTATATTTATGCTGTGTATGGTGCTTGGCAGTGACAGAACGTTATACGAGCATTTCAGGAGCGTTATGTCGGGCGGAATACACATATTGCTCGGCGGTGTTGCAGTTCCGTTGACGGCGCTTGTTGCAGGCAGAAAAAAGCAGAGCGGAGGAGAAAAAGAAATGAGAATGATAAGAGCGGTTGCTATAATGCTTGCGCTGACGGTGACAATAACCCTTGTCGGCTGTGTCAGCTATGTTGACCTGTCCGACAGGGCGATAGTGCAGGCGATAGGGATAGACTATGTTCCTGACAAAAGGTATATCGTATAAGTATGCAGTATTTCAATCAATCGAGCGAGGGCGGACAGAATCAGATAGACAAGACGCAGGACAATGTGCTGAAAAGCGTAGGGGAGGGCGAAAGCATATTTGCGGCGGCGAAAAACGCTTCGATGCTGACGGGGAAAGGATCTTCTGCTGAGCGAAAACAGGCTGATAATCATCGGAAAAGAACTGAGGAAGTATAAGCTGTGCGACACGCTTGAATTCTTCGTGGGCAATTACCATTCGCATCCGCAGGCATATGTTGCCGCCGCAGAGGATACGGCAGAGGAACTGCTCGATATACGCTTCAAGGAAGGCTCGACCTCTTCACAGAGATTGGCGAACCTTATACACAACGCATCGGTCGAAAGCAGGAACAAAAGCACATATCCCTATCAGGTGATGACTATGCTATGCACATCTACGGAGAGCGCATTTCTTCCGCTGCTCAGAACCGCAACACTTAAGACAGATGTAACTATTCCGAAGGAAACAGGAGGCGGTAAGGGCAACGGAGGCGGAGAAGAACAGAGCGAGGACGGAGAAAAGACGATAATACTTGACGGCGGAGTGGTTTTCAAGGGCGGTAAAGAACTATGCAAGGTTGACAATGATGGGGCAATGGCTATATTCTTTATGAATGATATGCCTTCGGAATATTCGTTTACCGTGCCTTTGGGACAAAACGCAAAGCCGAGTGTTATGCTTATTGGGGTTACAAGGAGTATAAAAGCTACAGAATATAACGGTAAGGTGAAATTTGATGTATCATTCAGCGCATCGGGAAAGATAGGGTCGAAGGGCGGAATGAAGGAAGATGAGAAAAAAAAGCCGCCGAAAAGGTAGCCGAGCCTGCCGAAAGGGAACTGAAACGGAAAATAGAAAGCTCGATGATACCGATTGCAGAAAAAGGCTGTGATGTGTTCGGGCTTGAAAATACGCTAAGAAGATGCTGTAACAGATTTTACAGAGAGAATATAGACAGGGTAGGGAAAATAATAGCGGAAAGTGAAATTGAGGTCAATGTGAATATTGATATTTTTTCGCAGGGGATAGGCGGTGCGTGACGGGTGACAGAAAAGCTCTTCATCTTACAGAAAATAGTCTTTGTTTGATATACTTCTGTTATATCTTTTAGTATTTATCTATGATAGCAAGCTACCGATAGTTCTTTTTTTCGGATAGCACTTCTCGGGCTCGCTATTCGAAGCGATGCACTTGTCAATATTAACGAGGGAAAGAACCAAAGAGACTAGGTGCAAGTCTGAGCCTCGCTTACGCAAGGCTCGTGCACTCCGCTAAAAGCTCCGCTGGACTTGACAGCCCAGTGAAGCAAAGCGAAACGTCCGAGTGCTTGCGTAAGCAAGACTCAGCCCTATACTCTTAGGTTCTCTCCCCAAATCAGTTATTCCTCTTGAGCGACGTGAGGAGCGGGAGCATTGCTAAAGCAATGCTCAGCGTGGCATCCCTCTTTCTTACACACCCCCACCCCGTCGGGGTGTTGGCTGAACTCGTAAAACTACCCGAACATTGTATGTCCTATCAATTCAGGGACGCTTAACGCTACACGTCCGCAGGTTAGTACATATATCTCAAGTTAGTGGCTTTTTTTGAAAGGTTAATGTTAGAGCAGTTGCACCGATATACTGACGAAATTACATTAATACCCTGTCGGCACTGAAAATATTTCCGGCGGTGTTGGCAATGTGTCTCACAGTACAGTTATAATAGCAAAGCTCCCTCACTGTTTGTGAGGGGAGCCGGACTGTATATCACTTACTTCAGGAGAAATCTTGTCAGTTAAATCAGAAGATTGCAACAACTGCACCGTTGTACTTTTCATTGATGAAGTTCTTTACATCGTCTGACTTGAGAGCCTTTATAAGAGCCTGAATCTTGGGGAGGTTTTCGTTACCGCTCTTTACAGCTACAATGTTTGCGTAGGTCTGAGCCGCATCGCCTGAAGCGTCTTCAACTGCGAGAGCCTTGCTTATGTCAAGACCTGCGGCAAGAGCATAGTTACCGTTGATAACTGCTAAAGAGCCTGCGTCGCTGTTTGCAAACTGAGCGGCAACCGTATCAGCCTGTACCGTTGTTATCTTATAGCCGTGGTCGTCCTTTATATCAAGCGTTGTAACGCCGTCCTTAGCGTTTGCACCCCCTCGGGAAGCTCGATAAGACCTTCCTGCTGTAAGAGAAGAAGCGCTCTTGTTTCGTTGCTGTCATCGGCAGGGATTATGATCGATGCGCCTTTCTTTACATCTGCCAGCTTTTCAACGCCGTTGCCGTAAAGGCCGAACGGCTCATAGTGAATGAGTGCGGCGGGAACTATGTCTGTTCCGTTCTTCTCGTTGTAGTTGTTGAGGTAGGGTGTGTGCTGGTGGTAGTTTGCGTCAAGCTCTCCGCTTGCAACTGCGTTGTTGGGCAGTACATAATCATCGTAAATGGTGATCTGAAGATCGTAGCCTTCCTTAGCAAGCTTGTCCTTTACAAATTCGAGTATCTCGCCGTGAGGTGTAGCTGTTGCACCGATCTTGATAACGTTGTCTGTGTCTGCTGTGCTTTCAGCTGAGCTTTCTGCCGAGCTTGCAGCAGATGATGCTGCGTCTGATGATGAAGCGTCATTTGAAGAAGCTGTCGAGCTTGTGCCGTTTGAACTTTGCACGCACGCTGTGAGCGTTACACCAGCAAGAGCCGCTGTAAGTATTAATGATAAAATCTTTTTCATGTCAATTCTCCGTTTCTGCGGTTTTACCGCCTGTCAATGTTGTATTTTGTTTATTGTTTATCTTTCTTTGTTCTGCACCGTTAGTTTACGGGTTTTATCTCTTTATATACTCTTTATTTTATATACAACATCGGCACATTCGTCCGAAACGGAAATTCTGTCGCAACAGCTTTATGAAAAGCAGTGACATATTATATCTCTCCTTACTTGTTTATACGTTTGTCTGCCTTGCGTGCTATCAGCATACCAAGCTCCTGAATAAGCTGTACTATGATAACCGTGAGCAGAACGCATATCCACACAATATCGTTATTGAAACGCTGATAACCGAATGAGATAGCTATCATACCAAGTCCGCCGCCGCCGATCGTTCCTGCCATTGCCGAGTAGCCGAGAATGGTTACAAGTGAAATGACTGCGCCGACCATGAGTGCGGGGCTTTGCTTCGGGAATAAGCACCTTGTATATTATCTTGAATGTTGAACTGCCCATTGCCTGAGCCGCTTCAATAACGCCTTTGTCAACCTCTTTGAAAGAGGATTCTGTCATTCTTGCCACATAAGGTATAGCCGCTATACCGAGCATTACTATCATCGCCTTATTGCCAAGACTTGTTCCGACAATAACCTTTGCCGCCGGTAAGCAGGCAACCATCAGAATGATGAACGGGATACTGCGGAAAATATTAACTAAAATACCGATTATTTTGTTGAGCCACGGGATAGGGTGAATTCCGTCCTTATCGGTCACTGTAAGCAGTACGCCTATCGGAAGTCCGAAAACGTAAGCTACGAATGACGAGATGAACGTTAAGTATATCGTTTCCCATATACCCTGTAAAAGTACGCCTTTATCCCACAGCTGTATAAGATCGCCTGACATTTTTCTTCCCCCCTTACACCTGTGAATAGGTAACGTTGTTGGCTTTAAGATAAGCTGTTATCTTTTCTGCCGATGTATCATCATCGGGCAGCTGTACCAGAATCTGACCGTATGCCTTGCCGTCAATGTCCTTTGTATCTGCGTGAAGAATATTGACGGGAGTGCTGCATTTTAATATCATATCGGATAACAGCGACTTTGAAGAATTTTCGCCGTTGTAGATGATCCTTATCTTCTTTCCGTGTTCGCTTGTTACCGGAAGCTCGCCCTGCGGCATTATGAGCTTTTTGGCAATATCCGACTTCGGATTTGCGAATACCGTTCTTACATCGCCTATCTCTGCGACCGTGCTGTTATCAAGCACTGCGACTCTGTCGCATATACTGTCTATTACCTTCATCTCGTGAGTTATCACTATTATAGTAACTCCGAGTGTGCGGTTGATTTTCTTAAGAAGCTCAAGCACCGACCTTGTTGTGTCGGGGTCAAGTGCGCTTGTTGCCCTCGTCGCACAGAAGATAGTGCGTTTCTGCGGCGAGCGCTCTTGCTATCGCTTACTCTCTGCTTCTGTCCTCCCGAAAGCTGTGACGGATACGCCTTCGCTTTATCGGAAAGTCCTACAAGCTCGAGCAGGCTTTCGGCTCTCTTTACAGCATCGGATTTTTTCATACCTGCGATTTCAAGCGGATAGCAGATGTTCTTTATTACGTTTCGCTGTGCGAGAAGATTAAAGCCCTGAAACACCATTCCGATGTTCTGTCTTGTTTTAAGAAGCTCTTTTGTTTTGAGGCTTCCAAGCTCCTTGCCGTCTATTATTACCTGTCCCGAGGTCGGGCGCTCAAGGTAATTTATACAGCGGACGAGTGTGCTTTTGCCGGCTCCCGAAAGTCCGATGATGCCGAATATCTCTCCGTCGTTTATTGTTATGTTGATGTCTTTTATCGCAGTAACGCTGCCTTTTGAGGTGCGGTACGTCTTTTCAAGGTTTTTTAAGCTCTATCATATATCCTCCCATAAAAATAACGGACGTTTATTTTACGTCCGTGCGTTTGAATATCCGACAGGCTCAGACTTTCTTTCGGGACAGACGTATTATATTGTTTGCACACATTCGCATTTTATTGTTTGCGGTTGTCGGTTTCATCCGGTCAGCCCCTTTCGTTTTTCGTTGTTATGAGTATAACACACTAAACCTATGTTGTCAATAGGTTTAGTGGATTTAGCTTGTCGAAAATAATTACACAATCCTTATCACTTTTGTAGGTTTTGTATAAACGAGGCTGAAATAAATATTACGGTAATTATTGACTTTTAAGAAGCGGTGTGTTATAATTGAGTAAACTCAAGACTAAACTGTTGATTATAATGATGAGGGCGATAAGGAGGATACAAATTGAAGGGATTACAGCCAAAGGGCATAGCAAGACGGAACAAGATGCTGCTTGCGGCTATTCAGCTATTTTTATTTTGATCAGGGGTACGAAAAAGACGACCACTGCACAGATAGCAAGAGCGGCAGGAATGTCACCGACATCGTTCTTTGCGGCATTTGAAAATAAAGGAAGCGTTGCTTCTGACGCTGACACAGATCATGTTTGAAAATCAGTTTGCAAAGGCGAGGGCATTTGCAAAGGATATGGAGCCGCTTATGGTGTACTGCCTTGAAACGTCATTGCAGATATATATAACCGAGCTGTCCGAGCCGCTGAGGGAGATATATGTAATGGCGTATACCCCTGCCAAGCACTACGGAATATATTTTTTAAAAAGTACAGCCGTACAGATAAAGACTATATTCTCGCCGTTTATGCCGGAAGCGGAGGATAAGGATTTCTACGAGATGGATATAGCGTCGGGAAGTATAATGCGTGGCTTTATGGCGAGGAAGTGCGACATATACTTCACGGTGCAGAAGAAGATAAGCCGTTTTCTTGAGTGCTGTCTTAAGCTGTATGATGTGCCTAAGGAAAAAACGTGCGAGCCTTATAGAAGCGGTACTTGCGTTTGATCTGCACTCGGTAGCAAAAAGACTGATTGATGAGATAATCGCAAAAGCGGAAACGGGGCTTGAAAAAGCAATCGAAAGTTCAATAAACGAAAAAAGCCAAAACGGATAATTACGGAGGTGGGTTATGTTCAAAAAGATGAAAACAAGGAAAAGGCTGGCGGCGTTAATAACGCTTATTACGCTGTTTGCGTTTTCAAGCGTGATGACGGTTATGACGGCGGCACAGGAAGCGTCGCTTGTATCCGCAACGCTTACTACGGACAAGGAGAGTTATGAAGAAGGGGAAAACGTTAATATTGCTCTTACGGTGAAGAACGGCAATATTTACGGGATTGATAAGGTAAAGTCTGAAATCGGATTGCCGGACGGACTTACACTGAAGAAGGGCAAGCTTACCGACGGTGAATATACACTTGCGGCAGGACAGAGCAGGTCAAATGAGATAACGGCTTATATAGAGAAAAGCCTCAAAGCCCGGCGATACTACCGACCCTGTAAATCCCGGCAATCCCGAAACGGACGGTTCTCTGTGTCCGCTGTGGCTGACGCTGAGTATTTTATCGGGCGGTACGCTTGCGGTCCTCGGTATTAAAAAAGAAGTGCGGAAAAAGGATTTTTTCACTGTTCTTATGCGCTGTGATCTCGCTGACAGCACTTCCGACAGATGTATTTGCAGACGAGGTCATAATGCCGAGTGCAAGCGGAAGTGTTACGGCAAGCAAGGAGATAACCGTAAACGGTGCTAAAAAGACAATAACCGCAGAGGTTACATATAACGAGAATAAGCCCACAGAAGAAGATGATGTCACAGTGACCTTTGATGCGGGTGACGGTACGCCCGTAGCGCCGATAACTGTTAAAAAGGGCGAAACGATAAGCAGACTTCCCGAATCATTCGGTGCGGGCAAGGCGTTTATGGGCTGGTTTACCGATACGGCATTAACAAACGAGCTGTTTACCAATACTCCGATAAACGAGGATATGACCGTATATGCCTCGTTTGTGGAATCTGCCGATGATTTCCAATCGGGTGTGAGAACCACCTACTATGTGGAGGACTGTGCGGAATATCAGCCGATCACGCTTATATGTGACGAAGAAATAACGGCAGATAATGTATGGGAGTATATCACCTTATTTGCGTATACGGGTGATACTCCGGAAAATTTCGTTGTAACATCAAACGAGAAGGATGAATATACACTCGTTCCCGAAACCGCATACACAGCCGGTTGTATGTACCGTATGACAGCAGGCGAGGGAGTAACGTTCAAGGGTCTTGACGATACGGTAAACGAGTATACATTCAAGATATACAAAGAGCAGACTAATATAATCGAGGTCAGGGACAATATCAAGTATCTCGACAAAGCCAAGCTGTTCGCTACGGATAAAACCGATGAGTATATGGTTCAGGCGGATTATTTTGAAGAAAATTCTCTTGCTGTGGGCGAGGTGCTTTGCATTGACAACGGCACAAAGAATTTTACCGAAAACTGCCTGTTTGTAAAAATTACAGATACAATAAAGGACAGAAACATTTACTACATTTCAGACAGCCGATTGCGAAGCGGAAGATGTTTATGACAATGTTGATGTTTATTTTGTCGAGCCTGCAAAAAACAAGTTCCTTGAGGAGCAGATCGACACCGAGGCGATAGCGGAAGAAGTAAAGAACAGCGAGGGCGTACAGCAGCTGAACCTTGTGCTTGCGGCACTGCTTGCCGAGGATGAAACCGTAAACGAGATAATGGAGGGCGAGCCGCTTGTTACCGATACAGTAACCGCCACTGCTTATGCCGCTTCGGACGATGACAGATTAAAGGATTTCTCGGACTATTCACGTCCTAAAGAGGATACGCTCAAGAGTATCGCCGCAAGTCTTGCTATCGGTCTTTCCGTATCCGTAAAGGTCGGTGAAGCAGAAAATGATAACTTTACTACCGTTAATCCGGATTACTGGTCGGTCATTACATTCGAGTTGAATTATAAGACTACCATTAAGAAAAAACTCAAGGTAGATGCAACATTTACAGTAAGCGAATATCTTAATGTTTCATTCCAGGGCTATAATTCATTCGAATTCAAGTGGTTTGAGCTGCCTGAGCTTGAATTCAACTATGCGGCTAATATCTATACGCAGACGGATATTGAACTTAAAGTTCTTGTCTGCTCGGTAGGCACAAACAGCTACAGGAATATCACGAGCGAAGTCGCAAAGATGCTTGGCAGTGATGAAAAGAACGATACCGCAGGTCTTGTAAAGGATGTCAAGGATATGCTTAACAAGAAGGGCGGAGAAATAGAAATATGCCGTATACCGTTCTTCACGGCATTTAAACCGCTGTCGCTGTTCCAGCTTAACTTTGAACTTAGCCTTGTTGTAAAGATGAGCTTTGCGGGCGGTATAGGAAGTAAGTTCTCGATACTTGACGCAACGCAGGTAGGTACGCACGGCAACTCAAAGGATAAAGAGTTCAGTATGTACAAAAACAAGCTTATCGAGGGCGACAGGTACAGCTTTGATCTTACGGTATTCGGATATGTCGGCGTCAAGATGGGCGTTTCCGGACAGCTTACCGTATCGTTCACAGGACTCAGACGACTGGGCGAGGTCGGCGTTGAAGTTCAGGTAGGCGCATATCTCGATATATACGGTCTGGCAAAATATCACGTTGTCAAACCGATCACCGATACAGTACGGTATACCGGACGCTGACAGGCGGATTCTATCTTGAAGCGGGAATTTATCTCGAAGTAAATCTTGTCGCAGAATCAAAGGTATTCAAATTGCGGCTTGAAGCTCCGCTGATACCAGAAATCAAGTGGCCGCTGTTCTCAATGGGCGACAAAAACCTTGTTATATGCCTTAACGATATCACAACTCCGATATTATTCAGCTCAAACGGCACTTACTGGGGAGAAGTCAATATTGATAATCTTCCGGCAGTGTCCGCACAGACGCTTGATATTACAACAGGCATAATAAATTACAATGCGTCTGTACCGTGGAGCAAGCTGTCGATGAATGTTTCGGGCGAAGGCTTCAGGAATGCTCTATGACAGGAGAGGAACATTTATCCGTTACGAGCAGCCATACAGTATGTCCGGCTTCTACAAGAACAGTACAGCCGAAGGTGTCGGTCAGATACACTATACAGGCACGTCACTTCAGTTCACAAAGACCGCCGACCCCGAAATGAGTCTTACGAAGTCGGTAAAGGTCATCTGGTACGATGAGTCGAGAGTTAAGGAAGAGGACGTAGGCAAGATATTCACTGTCAATTTCTACAGAGAGGTTGACGGAGTTAAAACTCTTGTTGAAACAAGAAAAGTACCTGCGGGCAGTCTTGCAGGCTCTTACAATACAAATAACGCTCCGGATAGCTGGAAGTACATTGACTGCGAGTGGAAGGACCAAGACCCGTACTTCATAGCCGTTGACCACGACAACTACGAAATAGTATACACTGCAACAAGAGCGCAGACTCTTATGGAGATGGAATACTATGATACCGTAAACAAAGAGTGGGTAGTAGAACTGTGGGCGGGTAAATGCCGGCGATGAACTTGAAGTACCCGATAACTCCAGTGACGAGTATATGAAGCTGACCTCCTGGCACGCAACATATGGAGTACCATTCGGTTTTGAAAAGATGTATAAGTATGCCGGAAATAAGCTGAGAGCGATAGACTCCGGATGCCGCAAGGATTACTATACAAGCGGTCAGCCTACAGATAAACCGCTTTACAAGGTTACAGGCAACACCCAGAGAGCTGCTTCCGAAAACTTCTATTTCAATCATCACAACGACTATCAGAAGGTTGCACTTCACTTCAGTGCAAATTATGACAGAGCGCTGATGAACGTAACGTACAATTACTATAATTATGCCGGCGATAAGAAGTCGACAACCGTAAAGACACCTTACGGTACAAGACCGGAATTTTTCCTTTCAAGCTGGCCTTACGGTAAGACATTCATGGGCTACACTCCCGACGGCGGTAAAACTTTATACGATAAGGATACCGTATTCAATGAGCAATTGCCTTATGTATATGAGGATACCGTATACGATGCGGTTTACGAAGCCAGAATATTCGATGTTGAGATTCAGTATTATGATGATGTTGCCCGTGAATTCAAGACATATAAGACACTGAAAATAGAGGGGCGGCTCAAAGGTACCTCAGTCGGTATTTGACGAGGCGTGGAGCAAGCTCAACCGGCAGGAAGGCACAACGATACAGTTCATCGACTGGAGCGATGTATACCTGAGTGACGAATACGGCGATGCTTACCTCAACGAGTTTATCCCCGACAAGACGCTCATTTACAAGAGTATTATACTCCGTCCGAGATTCAGACGTAATGTTACAATTAAGCTGGACGCAGGCGACGGCAGACTGATATTTGAAGAAAGCAAAGAATTCAAGAGCTACAGTCAGGATAAATACGAGGTAGAAATTTCACGTTGGGCAACCAAGGATGCCGACAAGTATAACGATTATCAGCCTACAGGCTGGAAGAACAGCACTACAGGCGAGATATATGCCTTAGGTCAGACGGTAAAGCTCGATTATTCGACAACGCTGACAGCGATCTATCAAGCCACGCCCAAGACCTATACGGTAAATGTATCCACACCGCACGGTGTACTTCTGAATGGAGAAAAGACCGATACATTCAGCGGCGGATATGATGATTATCTCGCATTCGTTGAAAAGTACAACAATTATACGCCCGCCAATGTTGAGGGCGAGGGATATACTCTCGTGATCAAGGGTTCATCAAGCAAAGCGTCCGAGGACGGTCTGACGCTTGATATAGTCTTTGGCAACTGGCAGAAGAATGTTCACAAGCACACATTAATACTTTACGCAAACGGCGGTAAGCTGACAGGAAGCGATGAACGCACGGCGGATTACGGTACAGAAATTAAGCTGTCGGATATGGCGACTGCGTCAAAGACGGACGACCTGAGAGATTATATCTTCGGCGGCTGGAAGGACGAGGACGGAAATATCTACGGCGCTGACGATATAATAAC